>Ga0268266_10000180_pt1 | contig 112295 bp, 89 predicted proteins | sample KBSS13metaG_FD_190356 | JGI IMG/M metagenome (GOLD analysis project Ga0268266, IMG submission 190356) | Switchgrass rhizosphere microbial communities from Kellogg Biological Station, Michigan, USA - KBS S1-3 metaG (SPAdes) (version 2) | ecosystem: Host-associated > Plants > Roots > Rhizosphere...
GTCAATACCCCGGTCATCACTCACAGGAAGCAGCCTACTGGTCGGAACAGCTGAAAGGAATGCCACACTATACAGATGACCCGCGGACACCAACAGAAACCTCATTTACCCTGGACGGCACGGCAACCCGATCCTTGCTGCAACATGCATCTGGCGCCTATCATACAGAGATCAACGACCTGCTCCTGACAGGTCTTGGTTATGCATTGCAGGAGTTCACGGGCGGCAATATCCAGGGTATCACCCTGGAAGGTCATGGCCGCGAGGCGATCGCTGCGGATATCGACCACAGCCGTACGGTAGGATGGTTCACCAGCCTGTACCCGGTGAAGCTGGAGCTGAAAGAGAATATCCAGGCCAGCATTTGCGCGGTAAAGGAAGGCCTCCGCAAGATCCCCAACAAGGGCATCGGCTTTGGCGCCTTTGCCACCCGGGAAGACAGCGGCTACACCCAGCAGGACCTGCCCCCGGTAAGCTTTAACTATTTAGGACAGTTCGATACCCGGCAAGGGGACTGGCAGCTGGTGGCAGAAGCCAGCGGCAGGAACGTCTCTTCCTCCAACACGGACCCTCACCTGATCAATATCAACGGAGCGGTGAGCCAGGGACAACTAACATTCAGCATCATTACCCGCTTGGGAGAAGAGACCACCAAAAGAATAAGCACCAGCCTCCAGCGACACCTGCTGTCGATCATCATTCATTGTGAAGAACAGCTTGCCACAGCAGGCAGCCGTCATACACCCAGTGACTTCAATCTGGTACGCATCAGCAATCAGCTGCTGCAACAATTGGAGACAGAGGCCCATGCTTCGGACAACGAGATCATTCAGATTTATCCCGCGACGAGCCTCCAACAAGGCTTTATCTATCACGCGCTGAGCCAGCCACAGGATGATGCTTACCGGATGCAGCTGCTGTACGACTATCAGGGAAAGCTGAACATCGAAAACTATATCAAAGCATGGGAACAATGCATCGCACAATACCCTGCCTTACGCACAGCCTTCAACTGGCAGGAAGACATCATCCAGGTAGTCTACAAGCATGGCCAGCTGGAATACAAAGTACACGACCTCAGCCATCTGCCGGAAGAGGAGCGCGATGCTGCGATCAGCGCTATACAAACCCACGACAGGCAGCGAAGCTTTGACCTAAGCCAGCCGACCCTGCTGCGCCTGCAGCTCATCCGGCATTCGGAGGACTACTATTCGATCATCAAGAATGAACACCACAGCATCACAGACGGATGGAGCGGTCCGGTCTTGCTGGAAAACGTCCACGCCAACTACCAGTTACTACAGCAAAATAAAATCTCGACGATCCGCGAAGACCTCGCTTACGAAAGGACCCAGGAATATATTCACCACCACAAGAGAGAAATACAGCAATACTGGGACAAAGCCCTGGTGGGCATCGAAAGCCCCAACGACATCAATGCCTTGCTGAGCGTTCCCCTTGATCTTTCCGGTTATCATCGCGTGGAACAGCCGCAATCGGTCTCACTCCGGATCACAGGGCAATTATATCAGTCACTGAAGGACTTCTGTCAGCGTGAAGGGATCACGATCAACGTGATCGTACAGTTCCTTTGGCATCGGCTGCTGCAGGTCTACAGTAATAGCCGGCAGACCATCGTAGGAACCACGGTGTCGGGCAGGGACTTGCCGATCGAAGGGATAGAAAAAAGCGTAGGTCTGTATATCAACACCCTTCCGCTGGTGATCGACTGGGACAATGACCTTTCAATAACGTCGCAATTACAACATATCCAGCAGCAGGTGACGGCTATCAGCACGCATAGCTTTGCAAATCTGGCTCAGCTGCAACAGGAAGGAGAACGGCTGTTCCACAGCCTGCTGGTCTACGAGAATTACCCGATGCCGGAAGTAGAGGAAGGCGATCATGTGCTGTCGAACATCAGTATCCGGGATGCGATAACAAAAACAGATTATCCTTTAAATATCCTGGCGTACGAGTATCATGCCACGCTAACCATCACGTTGAAGTATGATGGCCGATCCCTTTCCAGATCGCAGGCAGAGGCCCACCTGGCAACGCTGGAACATATCGCCCGGCAATTATTAGCCCACCCGGAAAGACAGCATAACCAGCTCAGCTTACTGCAAAAGGAACAATACCGTCAGATCGTCTATGACTGGAACGCAACAGATGTAACCTATCCGGATAACCAGTCAGTCCATGCACTCTTCCAGGAGCAGGCAATAAAGTCGCCTGACAAAACAGCATTGATCTACGGAGAAAACAAACTGACCTATAAAGCACTAAATGAAAGGAGCAACCAATTAGCCAGACATATCAGGTCACACTATCGGGCCCACACAAACACCAGCCTGCAACCCGATACACTGATCGCCCTCTGCCTGGACAGAAGCCTGGAGCTGGTAATAGGTATCTTAGGCATACTGAAAGCCGGTGGGACCTATGTGCCTATCGACCCCGACTATCCGCAGGATCGCATTGACTACATCCTGGAAGATACCAGCACCATGCTGGTGCTGACCCAGCGTCACATAACAACAACACAGCTCCCTTCTGACAAAGCGCTGTACATCGACCTGGACGAAAGCCTCTACCAGGAAGAGGATACGACAGATCTTCCCCCATACAGCAGTGCGGAGGACCTGGCCTACGTGATCTACACGTCAGGCACGACAGGCAGGCCGAAAGGAGTGATGATAACCCACCGGGCGGTGTGTAACTATGATCAATGGATGCATAGCCATGATTGCTACGCAAAAGCAAATATCGTCGATTGCTCCTCGAGCGTTTCCTTTGATGCGACAGTGAATGTATTATTGACTCCCTTATGCTATGGGCAATCGGTGGTCCTCTGCAAAGGGTCCGTCAAAAGGGATGTTGCGCTGTATGTGGAATATCTTCATCGGAATAAGATCGGACTGATCAAAGTAACCCCCAGCTATTTATCGTTGTTATTGAACAGCGTCCGGGCTGGCGGGAAGCTGGCTCACCTGCAATGTGTGATCGTAGGCGGAGAGAAGGCGGACAAGGCGGAGCTGGAGGCATTCATCAGACTAAACCCGGGGGTGGAGATCCTGCATCACTACGGCCCGACGGAGACGACGGTAGGCGTTACAAGTTTTACGGATTTTGGCAACGAGGGTTTGCTGAAGCCCTTGCGATCCGTTCCGCTGGGAAAAGTAATGAGCAATGCCCGGGCCTATATTCTCGACGCCAATCGTATTCCCGTCCCCATCGGGGTGGCAGGGGAGCTGTACATCGGGGGCGCGGGTCTGGCACGCGGGTACCTGAACAACGAACAGCTGACATCGGAGCGGTTCATCAACAATCCCTTTGCAACGGAAACAGACAGGCTAAAAGGCTATACCCGCATATACAAAACGGGCGACCTGGCACGCTGGCTGCCGGATGGCAACATAGAATACCTGGGCCGCAACGATGACCAGGTGAAGATCCGGGGCCACCGGATCGAGCTGGGAGAGATCGAACATGCACTTGCTCAGATCGAAGGGATCGGGGAGATCTGTGTGCTTGCCCGAGAAAGGCGGACGGCCGCCGGGAACAGCAAGTACCTGGTGGGCTACTATGTACCGGACAACAACGCCGATCTCCCCGACCAGTCCACTATCCTGCAAAAATTATCGCAACAGCTGCCGGAGTACATGGTACCCGCCACCCTGGTTGAACTGAAGTCGCTTCCGCTTACACTCAATGGCAAATTAGACAAACGCGCTTTACCAGACCCCGAGCTGGGCTCGACAGCATCAGACTACATAGCGCCTTCCACCCCAACAGAGACCGCACTTTGCCAGATTTGGTCGGAAGTGCTGGGACTGGACCGGGTGGGTGTCACCGATAACTTCTTCCGCATTGGAGGCAACTCCATATCAGCCATCCAGGTGTCTCACCGGATGAGCAATACCCTGGGCTACGACGTACGGGTGGCCGATATCTTTACCTATAGGACCATCGGACAGCTCCTGAGCCAGGGTCTGCAGGGGCAGCAGTCGGTGATCCCTGTAGCGGAGAGTGATGCGCCCATACTATCCTTTGCGCAACAGCGGTTGTGGTTCATCGAGCAGTACGAGCAGGGCTCGAATGCCTATCATATACCCGCCGTATTTGAACTGGAGCAGCACACGGACATCGCAGCAATAAAATATGCATTACAGCAGGTGGTATCCAGGCACGAAGTATTGCGGAGCACGATAGAACAGCACGAAGCCTACACCCACCCGACCCTGCACGCGCATAATGAACCCCTGCTGATACAAGAGACCCTGGTAAGCGACAGAGAAGACCTTACATCGATCATTACAGCAGAGATCAACCGGCCCTTTTCACTGGGAACGGAATATCCCCTCCGCGTCGTATGCTACACCAGCAATGACAAGAGAATACTACTGATCAACCTGCATCACATCGCCAGCGACGGCTGGTCCATGGATATCTTTCAACGGGAGCTGCTGGCCTATTATGAAGCGTATGTAAGGGGCGATCTGCGCTTTTCCCTGCCACCCCTGGAGATCCAATACAAGGACTTTGCCGTCTGGCAAAGGAACTACCTGACCGGTGACGTGCTCACGCAGCAGATACGCTATTGGAAAGATAAATTGTCCGGGTTCCAGACGTTGGTCCTGCCCACGGATCATCCGCGACCGTTGGAAATAGATTACACCGGGGCGACAGACGAGTTCAGCCTGGACGGGCCAACGAGCAAAAAGCTGCGGCAGCTGGCGCAAAGGCTGGGGGTGACGCTCCACAGCGTACTGCTGAGCAGCATGCATGTTTTGCTGGGGAAATACAGCGGACAGGACGATATCGTAACAGGCAGCCCGATCGCCAACCGGCATCACCGGCAGACGGAAGGCCTCATCGGCTTCTTCGTGAATACACAGGTGAACAGGAGCATCCTGGGACCGGACCAGACCTTCGAGGAACTGATCGGACAGGTGCACCAGGACCAGATCGCGGCCCAGCAGCACCAGGACCTCCCTTTTGAAAAGCTCGTGGATGAGCTAAAGGTTCAGCGGGACAGCTCCCGGCATCCCATATTCCAGGTGATGTTTACAGTACAAAGCTTTGCTCAGCGGGAAGACACGGGCAGACAACAGCCGGATTATCTGAAGCCTTTTCTATTGGCAGAAGGTTTCGAGGCCGCGAAATTCGATCTGTCGGTAGATGTGGACGACTCCCGGGACGAGCTCGCGGGGCAGATCAACTACGCGACCAGTCTCTTCAATAAGGATACGATCCAACGGATGATCCTGCACTACAAGATCCTGCTGGATCAGCTGGCCGGGGCGCCGGGGAAACCATACAGCCGTTTCAGTCTGCTGCACCCCGATGAATATGATCAGATCGTTCATCGATGGAACGATACGGAAAAGGATTATCCGGGAGACGCGACGATCTGCCAGTTATTCCAATTACAGGCAGCCAGTACCTCCGCAAACATCGCCCTGGTCTTCAACAAGGAGACGCTGACCTATAAAGAACTACACGAAAAAAGCAACCAGCTTGCCCGGCATATTAGGAACAACTACCACAAACAAACAAACGAAGAGCTACAGCCCGATACGCTGATCGCCATCTGCATGGAAAGAAGCCTGGAGCTGGTAATAGGAATACTCGCCATACTAAAGGCCGGTGGCGCCTATGTACCTATTGATCCCACCTACCCGCACGATCGGATCAAATATATCCTGGAGGACACGAATGCCATGCTGGTGCTGACCCGGCGACACATAAATGGGCTCCCTCCTGAAAAGATACTATATGTCGACCTGGGCGAAGACTTCTACCAGCAGGAACACGCTACTGATCTGCCACCCCACAGCACGGCGGGAGATCTCGCCTACCTGATCTATACTTCCGGGACGACAGGCACTCCCAAAGGTGCGATGGTAGAACATAGAGGATTGCTGAATCACTTGCTGAGCATGAAAGAGGAATTTTCGCTGGATGTCAGCAGCCGGATTGCGCAGACGGCCCCGTGCACGTTTGATATTTCGGTATGGCAATTACTGAACAACCTGATCACGGGCGGGTGTACCTATATCTATCCGCAGCACCTGATAAAAGAGCCGCAGTCGTTCCTGCAACAATTGAAGGCCGATGGGATCAATATCCTGCAGTTGGTGCCTTCCTATATCCTGTCCCTGTTGGATTTCGACGATGGGCGATCGCTGAGGGCATTGGATTATTTACTCGTGACAGGCGAGGCGGTGACCCAGGCAGTCTTGAAAAAATGGTTTGCTCTTTATCCCGCTATCACCGTGGTCAATGCCTATGGCCCCACAGAGGCGGCAGACGACGTTAGTTTTTACCACATGAAAGACGTCCCGGCGTCAGTAAATATTCCCGTTGGCAAGCCGATAAGGAACATGCGATTATTTATCCTGGACCCGGACGGGCAGGTCTGCCCCATAGGTATCACGGGGGAATTGTGCGTTTGCGGGATAGGTGTGGGAAGGGGATATTGGAAGGATGAGGAAAAGACAAGCCGGAGCTTTCTTCCTGATCCTTTCAGTGCAGCGCCAGGAGCCAGGATGTATAAGACCGGAGACCTGGCCAGATGGCTGCCGGATGGGAATATCGAATACCTGGGTAGAAGGGATGAACAGGTGAAGATCCGGGGACACAGGATAGAATTGGGCGAGATCGAAGTTGCCTTATCACGGATCGCCGGGATCAAAGAATGTTGCGTAGCAGTGAAGCAAAGGCCCGCGGAGGCTGGCGCCTCCGCATACCTGGTCGGATACTATGTGTTGGGCCTCAACAACGATCTGCCCGGCAGGGACAGTATTTTCCAATGTCTTTCCGCCGTATTGCCTGAATACATGGTGCCCGATGCACTGGTGGCAATGACGGCCCTTCCGGTGACCAGCAATGGCAAGCTGGACAGGCGCGCATTGCCTGATCCGGATCTCAGCTGGACGGGTGAGGAATATAAGGCGCCTGAGACGGAAGCCGAAGCAGGGGTATGTGCGATCTGGGAAGAACTGCTGGGCGTCGAAAGAGTGGGCATGACGGATGATTTTTTCAGGATAGGTGGCAATTCAATTTTAGCCATCCAGGTGGCAGCCCGGATGAGCCGGACGTTGAAGGTCGACATAAAAGTGATCGACGTATTTCGCCTGCGGACCATCGAAAGGATCTTTAACGACTCCCTGTCCAATGACGGCAAAACCTTCAGACTGCTGGAGCTCTATGAACCATTATATCGTCCGGGCCTGGCTGATATGATTTTCGTTCACCCCGCAGGCGGTGGCGCGGAAGTGTATCAAAAGCTGGCAGGAGCGCTTACGGGCAGATATAATTGCATAGGCATCGAGAACTACAATATGCACAATGAGGACAAAATAGATTCCTTAAGGAGGTTGGCGGATCATTACCTGTCGGAGTATGAGCAGCGCTATAAGATAAAAGAGCCGCTAAGCCTGCTGGGTTGGTCCTTGGGCGGACAGATCGCATTGGAGATGGCTGCCATGCTTGAAAGCAGAGGCCACACAGCTATCAATGTGATCTTATTGGATACCATTTTGCCCGATGAAACGATCCTCTCTTTCAGGGAAGAAGATGAAGTAAATAAGGAAGAGAATATTATCGAGGGACGAAAATGGATGATGGATAGAAGGTTTGACCATGGGTTCATTGAAAAGATAATCTCTACAATGGACACGGATCAGCAGCTGCAGAACTCACCTGTCAGCAGCGATCTGAAAAAGGCCAGGGTCGTATTGTTCAAGGCCACCCGGAAGATGGATGGGGCCATCGCCGCCAAAGGGGATCATACGTATTTGCAGAACCACATCCAGCAGCTGCGGGCGAACAACGTGGACAGGATTGCGGAAAACCTGGAGGTGATCCGGATGGATTGCGATCACCACGGCATCGTAGAAGAAGTTCATAGTAAGAAAATAGCTGAATTTTTAGAAAAGAAATTATAGGACATGAAAGAAAAAGAGGCAAAAATGAGTTCGACGCTATCCCTTGCATTCCGGAGGATCATATGGCCCAGGCGAAAGATAGTATTCGCCGGCCTGATATTAATTGCCATCGGCAGGTTGGCCGGGATAGTATTGCCATGGAAGACAAGGGTCTTGCTGGATGACGTGATCCCAAGAAAAGATTATCATGCCATGTACACGATCTTACTGGTGGTGCTCCTCTCTATTGTAGTCCAGGCTGCCGCTTCCTTTTTCGTAGCCAGGTTGCTAAGTATTCAGGCCGAATTCCTGATCAGGGAGTTAAGGATCCAGGTGCAGAGAAAGGTGATCTCATTACCCATTCGTTTTTTCGACAATGCTAAATCAGGCGCCCTGGTATCCCGCATAATGACGGATGTGGAAGGCATCCGCAACCTGGTGGGGGAGGGCCTCGTACAAATGGTGGGAGGGCTCTTTACCGCGTTGATCTGCCTGGTCTTCCTCATAAAGATCAATGCGCTGATGACGGCGATCGTTTTGATCCCTGTGGCTGTTTTTGGCGTTGCTGCGCTAAAGTCTTTCCAATACATGCATCCCGTCTTTGTAAGGCAGAGGGAGATCAATGCAGAGGTCACCGGCAGGCTTAGCGAGACCCTTGCCGGCGTCAGGGTCATAAAGGGATTTAATGCCGAGGCAAGAGAGAACAAGGTGTTCGAAGCAGGCGTGGACCATTTGCATCAGAATGTAAAGAAAAGTCTGATGGCCGAAGCTATAATAATGAGCTCATCTACTTTTTTACTGGGTATCGCATCTGCGGGGGTCATAGGAATAGGAAGCTATAATGTCATGCGAGGAACAATGACCGTAGGCGATTTCCTGTCATTCGCTATCCTGCTGGCCTTTATGATCGTGCCGATCATCCAGGTAAGTAACATTGGCAGCCAGCTGACCCAGGCATTTGCCGGGCTGGATAGGACAGAGGAGTTGATGAATATGGAGCCGGAGGAGAACCTGGGAGACAGGACAGTACAGCTGGACAAGATCAAAGGTGACATTGTATTCAAGGATGTTTCTTTTGCCTACGAGGCCGGGAAGGAGGTATTGCATACCGTATCATTTAAAGCCCAGTCGGGGAAAGTCACCGCCCTGGTAGGCGGCTCCGGCAGTGGCAAATCCACGATTGCCGGGCTTGCCGCTTCATTTTTAAACCCAAGGTCCGGCACCGTCACCATCGACGGACAGGATATATCCAGGGTGAATTTAAGTAGCTATAGGAAGAATCTTGGTGTGGTCTTGCAGGATGAATTCCTGTTTGAAGGCACTATAAGGGAGAATATCTTCCTGTCAAAGCCGGAAGCAACAGAGGAAGAATTACAAAGAGCGGTGAAGGTTGCCAATGTGAATGAATTTACAGATCGCTTTGAAAAAGGGCTGGACACCAGGATCGGCGAGCGAGGCGTAAAGCTTTCCGGCGGCCAGCGGCAGCGCATAGCCATAGCCCGTGTGATCCTGGCAGATTCCCGCATCGTGATCCTGGACGAAGCTACGTCCAGCCTGGATACGGAGAGTGAGGCCCTGATCCAGGATAGCCTGGCAGCGCTCGTCGAAGGGAGGACCACCATTGTCATAGCGCACAGGTTGAGTACGATCAAAAGAGCCGACCAGATCCTGGTAGTCGAATCTGGTAGCATTCTCGAGACGGGTACGCATGAAGAGCTGCTCAAAAAGGAGGGAAGATATTTTCAACTGTACAATTATCAGGCAAGAATATAACTTAAAAATATAAACCACTTATTATGAAAAGCAAAGATAAATTATTACAGGAACTGACGGCAATTAAAGAGCTGATCGGCCACACTCCTGTCGTCCAATTGGAACACGACCGCGGCAGACTTTTTGCAAAATTGGAGTATCAGAATTATTCGGGCAGCATAAAAGACCGGGCCGTTAACGAAATATTATACCGGGGAGTCTTATCAGGTCATATCAGGTCGGGTACGACCATCATTGAATCGAGCAGCGGAAATTTCGCGATCTCCGCTGCTTTGCACTGCCAGCGGCTTGGACTCAGATTCATCGCCGTCGTAGATCCCAATATAAATATCATCAATTTGAAGATCCTTGAGATCATTGCGACTGAGGTAGTAATGGTAAGAGAAGTGGATGAGACCGGAGGTTACCTGCTAAGGAGAATAGAAATGGTCCGGCATCTTCTCAAGACCATTGCAGGCAGTTATTGGACCAATCAATATGAGAACGAAAATAATTATAAAGGCTACGCCGGGCTTGCTGAAGAAATAAAAGCTGCATTCCCCAGGCTTGACTACCTCTTTGTGGCGGTAAGTTCCTGCGGGACCTACAAAGGGCTGTCGGAATTCCTGAAAACTGGATTTCCCGACCTCGCCATCATTGCCATCGATATCGAAGGGTCGCAGATCTTCAGCAATAAAAAGGTAAAACGGTATATCTCAGGGCTGGGGGCAAGCAAGAAGAGTGGCTTCATTCCTGAAGGAACGGTGGTCGAGAACGTTATCCTGGATCATAAGGAGATCATTGATGGCTGTAAGGCATTGCTGAAAGAACATTCGCTTTTTGTCGGCGGGTCGTCCGGGGCCTGCTATGCAGGCGCCACAAAATATCTGAAGGAATTACAGACGGTAGGTGACAGCACGGCCCTGATGATCTTTCCTGATAAAGGATTCTCCTATTTGGATACAATATTTAATAATGAATGGGTGGAAAGAACTACGAAACCTCAGGCCGCTCCACAAATGGTAAATTCAATATAATCATGCGATACCTCAATACGAAGGACATTAATGATCTTGGCCAGGATTGGCCCGGATTGATCTCAGTCATAGAGCAAGCCGTCATAATGATCGATAAGAACGACTTCTCTCAGCCTATAAAGCCCTACTTGCGGTTTAGAGAACCCAGGAACAGGATCATAGCCATGCCTGCCTATATCGGAGGCGACATTGACGTGGCCGGAATTAAATGGATTGCAAGCTTTCCGGATAACATCAATAAAGGATTATCGCGGGCGCAGTCCGTTACTATTTTAAATGATACGGGAACAGGGGCGCCTTTTTGCATCATCAACACTTCCCTGGTCAGCGGCATAAGAACCGCCGCCGTCAGCGGTCTCATTGTCCGGAAGTATATAGAGGCCAAGCAGATCAAAGGAAAGCTAAAGGTTGGAATGACAGGGTTTGGCCCCATAGGACAATTGCATCTCGGGATGATAAATGGCATGCTCGGATCAAGCCTGGAAACGGTTTGTCTCCATGACATCAGGCCGTTGGATCTGTCGCAATACCCCAATCCGGTGGGCGATAAGTTGAGGGTGTGCAATTCATATGAGGAAGCTTTTGAAGATGCGGATATATTTATCACAGCCACAGTATCGAAGGAGCCATATATTTCCATCAGGCCGAAACCAGGAAGCCTTCATTTGAATGTCTCGCTGCGGGACTATCGTTCCGGGTTTATTGCTTATGTCGATAGAATGATCGTAGACAATTGGGAAGAAGTTTGCAGGGAGAACACGGACATCGAAAGGATGTTCCTGAACGAAGGATTGAAAAAGGAAGACACGATCGACATAGCAACGGTGGTGAACCGGTTTGTCCCTCAGTACCTGAAGCAGGACGAAGTGGTGATGTTCAATCCCATGGGAATGGCTGTTTTCGATATGGCCATCGCAAAACATTACTATGATCTGGCCCAGGCAGCCGGCGTCGGATGCGAATTGAATTAAACCATTAAAAGATTAAATACGATGAAAAATATTTCTGAATTTCATTTGTCGGAAGAAGCACGGATAGTAAGCGACCATATCCCGGGAGAAAGATCCAGGGAATTGCTCAGGATGCAGGAAGAATTGGAAGGGGCGGTAGTTTCGTATCCTAAAAGCATCCCGATCGCAATATCCAATGCAAAAGGAGCAATCATAGAAGACGTAGATGGCAATAGGTTTATCGATTTCTTTGCAGGAGCCGGCGTCTTAAATGTGGGGCATTGTAATGAAGAAGTGCTGGAATACGTCACCAGGCAACAGAAAGTCTTGATCCATGCGCTGGACTTCCCTACCGAGACTAAGCTGACAGCTATTAAAAATATTTTAATGCACCTTCCGGATGGGCAAAGAGAAAATTATAAAATATCTTTTGGCGGCCCCACCGGGTCGGATGCCGTAGAGTCTGCCATTAAATTAGCCAAGTTGAGCACCGGCCGGGACGCTGTCATTGCTTTTGCGGGTGGATATCATGGCATGACATCCACGGCCCTGGCATTAACATCCAATACAAATTTTCGCAATAAGTTACAGAACCTTGTATCGAATATCCATTTCATACCCTATAGCTATTGCTACCGCTGCAGCTTTGGACAATCCAGGGGAAGCTGTAAGAACGAATGCGCCAGGTATCTGAAGAATATCCTGGAAGATTCGCACTCCGGTATCCCCAAGCCCGCAGCGATCATCATTGAGCCCATACAAGGCGAAGGCGGTAATATAGTTCCAAAAGAAGGATATCTGGAGGAAGTGATCAGGATCGCTCATGCGCATGGCGTGCTGGTGATCTTTGACGAAGTGCAATGCGGTTTTTTCCGGTCGGGCGAATTCCTGGCATGTATGCGAGGAGATACTTTGCCGGATATTATCACCTTCTCAAAGGGCTTTGGAGGGATAGGCTTTCCCATTGCCGGATTGATCTACAAAAAAAGTATAGAGGCCTGGGGTCCGGGGGCGCACATCGGTACTTTCAGGGGTAACCAGGTGAGCCTGGCAGCTGCCAATGGAGCATTGGATTTTATTGATAAATACGGTATCAAAGAGCATGTGAATGAGGTAGGCGCATATTTGCTTGAAAAATTGGAAGATTTGATGGAAGAATGTCATTTCATAGGCGAGGTGAGAGGTCAGGGCCTGATGATAGGCATCGAGTTCGTAAAAGACCGGGATACGAAGGACCCCTATCCGGAGTTTGTAAAGCAGCTGCGGAATGAATGCCTGCAAAGAGGGCTGATTTTCGAGGTCGGCGGTCATTTCGATAATGTGGTCAGGTTCGTCCCGCCGTTGATAATTACAAAGAAAATTATCGACGAGGCGATTGGCATCTTTAGGCAATCCCTGGCCTCGCTATCTGTTATCAAGCCAGTGCAGGAAGCTGCTGGCTTTTTCTTTTGAAACAACCATTTTTTCAGCGACAGGGATAATTAGGTTCACCAGGAGCTTTCGGGCAAAGTAATGCTCCACCTCTTTTACTGCATTGAAATTGATCAGGCGCTGCCGGTTTAACCTGAAAAACTGCAATGCTGATAAAACATGCTGAATTTGGTCTAACGAATAGTTTACAAAATATTCCTGGCGGTCGAAACATACAATAATTGAACACTCATTCCTGACATAGAAAAAGGCAATAGTATCGGTAGGTATAGTGACATACTTGTTGTTCCTGAAGACAAGAAAACTTTTTTTGCTTACCCGTGAGGTAAGCCTTGCCAATTGATCATCCTGATCGATCTGGCTATTGTCTTTGAAGAGACTTTTCACCACCGCTGCTTGTGTTTCCATGTTATTGTTTTTATTGGTGATTGTTTCAGTAAATGAGTTTAGAGAACATACTTATCCGAACGTAAAGTCAAAAGCGTTCACACCCGCATCGGGGAACTGGATCTCGATCAGCCGGTCAGTGATAGGCGCCGGTTGCCGGATGAGTTGATACATGCGCTCTTCCGAGATCGTGCCGTTGCCTTCGCTGTCGACGTCGACTCCATGAGCGGCGCCCGGCGCCTTACCATCGATAAGTACGCGAAACCGCAGCGGGGTTCCCGGTCCCCCCGGTCCCATGATAAGGTTGACATCCCGGGCATGAAAGCTGTACAGGATCCGCCCGTTACCTTCATTCAATACATTGGCCTCCCGGCCCATGGTCCAGCTTCCCGATAGGGCCCATTCATTAAGCCTCAACCTGGCAGGAGCAGCATACAGATGTCGCCGGTCTGCTTTGGCGCCTCCTGGAGATGCAAATTCCAGGGTGCGCTCATAGCCCAGGTAGTTTTCGCCGGATCCCAGGGTGCTGAGGTCGGCGGCGGCTTCGGCGCCTGCAGGATCCACCGCAACCGGCTCATGACTGACACCTTTGACCCCGGCCTCGGCCAGCAGTTGCTGAATGACCTTTTCTGACTGTTCGTAATTACCCTCGCCGAACTGATGATGCCGGATAGTTCCCTTTGCATCGGCGAAATATAAGGCCGGCCAGTATTCGTTCCCGAAGGCATTCCATACCGCATAGTTATTGTCCATGGCGATGGGAAAGCCAATCTTCATGTCTTTCGCGGCCCACCGGACGTTGTCGGCTTCTTTCTCGAAGGAGAACTCCGGAGTGTGCACACCGATCACCACGAGCCCCTGATCTTTGTATTTTTCAGACCAGGCGCGGACATAGGGAAGGGTGCGCCGCCAATTGATACAGGTATAGGTCCAGAATTCCACAAGAACTACCTTCCCGCGCAGATCCGCGGCCGACAGGGGGGGCGAGTTGAGCCATTGGGTGGCGCCGCTGAGAGAAGGTAGCCTGTCTTTGCCGGGTATTCCGACCGCCAGGATCCCTCCTGTGAAGCCGGCAAGTAATATAGCGAGGATCATATAGTTGACTTTTTTTAACATATCGCTCTGTTTAAAGAGTATTTCACTTGACCATCACCGACAACGGCTTCCCTTTTTCGACAATATACGTGGCAAGCTCCGCTGCGGCCCCTTTCCCAACGTTCTTCGCCCCATGGACCTTTCCGGCAGGGACGAACAGGACACCGCCGGCTTTCAGCGTCACAGGCGGCTGGCCCTCGACCTGGTACTCCAGCGTACCTTCCAGGACATAGATGACCTCTTCGCCGGAATGCTTGTGCCTGGGAGCTACCACTCCCGGGCCGAAGTCGACGCGCACCTGTACCACCTCGCGTCCGGGAGTACTGAGATCGTGCTGCTGAAGATCGGTCCGCTTCAGTCCCGTGGCAGCCGGTCCGCTCTGGGCGGTGGCGGCGACGGAGAACAAGGCAATGGCCATGGTAATGATCATACTGGCAAATGTGCTGCTAAGCTTTTTCATGATTTTTATTTTATTGGTAGCAAAAGAATTCCTTACATCGTCCGGATACGGGGATGATGGCACGGTATATTTTCCTCGGACGCCTACTTAAAATCCGCCGAGAGGGAGAGCTCCTGCCACTTTTTTATTTCCTCGCCCATGGATTTGATCTTTTCGCTTGCCCGGTCAAAGGCATTGGCGCCCAGCCAGAGGTGCAGGGGCGGTTCGGGGGTTTCCGCAAGCCGGATGAACAAAGCTGCGGCTTTTTCAGGATCGCCGTCCTGCACGCCGTTCATCGCAGCATAGCGGGCCCGGGTACTGGCGACGGATTGATAATCGGCGATCTGGCTTTCGACGGAGACGAGGGAATTGTTCGAGAGGAAGCCGGTACGGAAGCCCGAAGGGCCTATGACGGTCACTTTGATCCCAAGCCCCTGTACGTCCAGGGCCAAAACTTCAGAGAAGGCAATGACAGCGGATTTGGTAGCGGAATAAACACTCCAGCCGGCGGCACCGACAAAGCCCGCTACAGAGGAGATATTGATGATATGTCCCGACCGCTGCTTCCGCAGATAAGGGAGGGCGTATTTCGTTACATTGATAGTGGCCAGGACGTTGATCTCGAAGATAGCCCGGACCTTTTCTTCTTCCATTTCTTCCACCGTGCCTTCCATACCGTACCCGGCGTTGTTGACAATGACATCGATGGTGCCGAAAGTGGCGACGGTTTGTTCTATGGATTGACGGATGGCGTCGGCGCTCGTCAGATCCACACCCAATGCAAGAAACTGGCTCCCTTGCGCTGTGCCCACAGCGTTTAGCAGTCCGGTGGCAGACCGCGACGTGGCGGCTACCCGGTAACCGGCAGATAGCAGCTGTTTGATCAGGGACAGTCCCAATCCCTGGGAAGCCCCGGTGACATACCAAACTTTATTGTTGTTCATACTCCAGGTGTGTAATGTTATGAAAAACGACGTTCGTTTCTGTTATTAGCGCAGCCATAAGATCAGCTGCCCGGGTATGGGTGAGCAAGGGCGCGATCTGCCCGCTCCAGGCCAGGACCAGGTCCCATTGTTCCCAGGCGATGGCCTTTTGCCTCAGGGAAGCCAGCAGACGGCTTTGCAGCGGGAATGGTAGAAGATCTTTTTCCCGCCCGCTGACCTCCCTGCTTATCCGGTTCATCAGCCCGCGTCCCAGCCGGCCTGTGAAGGCACGGGTGAGTACAGTGTACTTTGCCGGATTGGATAACAGCAGGCTTCTGTGAAAGGCCGGGGCACCCGATTCTTCGCAGGCCAGAAAAGCAGTGCCGATCTGTACGGCGTCGGCGCCCAGCGTCAGCGCCGCCGCTATTCCCCTGCCGGTGGCGATCCCGCCGGCAGCAATGACAGGCGTCTTCACCTTATCCTTGATTTGCTGCACCAGCACGAAGGTGCCTGTGAGGGAGTCTTCCGCAGAGGCCAGGAAGGACGGCCGGTGGCCGCCGGCTTCAAAGCCCGAGGCAATGATCAGGTCCACGCCGGCATCTTCCAGCGCAAGGGCCTCGTTTAGCGTAGTAGCCGCGCCCGCAGTAATGATGCCCTTTCTTCTGCACTGTTCCAGGATATCGGCAGACGGGATGCCGAACACAAAACTGAACATCGGCGGCCTGGTATCCAGGATGGCCTGCACCTGGTCCTCAAACGAACTGAACACCGAAGCTGGCTTTTCCGGGAACGCAAGCCCCACCTCTTCAAAATAAGGTTGGAAAAGAGCTTTTGCTTTGGCAAATTCCGCATCGGTCACCCCCCCGCTTTTGACATCTGTATTCGACACCCAGAGGTTGATGTTGTATGGTTTGTCGGTTGCCTGACGCAGCTCCCCGTCCAGCCGGACAATTTCCTCCGGGGTCAGGGTATAGGCGCCGAATCCGCCTGCACCACCCATATTGGAGACGAGCGCAGCCAGCTTGACGGAGGAAAAATTGCCTCCGAAGGGACCCTGAAGGATCGGATATGCTATACCTAGCAGTTTGGTTACAGCAGTGTTGTACCACATAGACATCGATTTTCAGTTTTTTGTTATTCCTGGACGTCGGATATCATTTTGTTTACGATCAGCCATTTGCCGTCGAATGCATGAAAGGACAGCAGCTCATAGTAGTTGAGATCATACATCTTCACCTGTACCGTGGCTACAGCAATCGAGTTGATGATGGCCATACCTCGAATGTCCCCGCGGAAAGGCTTGCCTGAGTCCTTCGGACTTTGCCGGTTTTTGACGCCGTCCAGGTATTGGGCAAGTGTCTTATAGTAGGGTTGCCCTTTGACATCTCCAAAGAGCAAAGCGTTCTCATGGAAAGTGCTTCCCAGGAGACTGACGTCCCCTTCATAAATGCCTTTGAAATAGGCGTTGTTGAGGACTTCTGCAATGGCTGCGGAGTCCGTATTGTAATTTTTCATGTTCAATAGATTTCTCTTTCAATTTACTACTTTCCTTCGGCAATAATGATGCAGGCCTCTATTCACTGTTTTTCCGCAACAGCTGCCGCGCCGTGTGGATCCTGCTTTTTGTCGTGCCGACGGCAGTCTGCGTAATGCCGGCGATCTCCTGGTATTTGTACCCCTGGCTATAAAGGCAAATTGAAGTACGGAGAGCTGCCGGCATCGCTTCAATGATCGACTGCTTCTCTTTCAGCTCCATGCGGGTAGGCGCAGAGGCATATGTCGACACATCGGCAGAGATCACCATCTCGGGTGAGGCCCTGCTGAACAGCCTTTTTTCCAGCTTCCTCCGCCTGTAACTGTTGATGAACAGGTTGCGCATGATGGTAAAAAGCCAGGGCCCCACATCGTTGCCCCTGGTGAAGCTTGCGTGGTTGGCCAGCGCCTTGAACATGGTGTCCTGGCACAAGTCCCTGGCATTATCCTTGTCCTGTGTCAGTTTCCTGGCGTAGGATGAGAGTACATCTGCATGCTCCAGGATGGCTTGTATAACATTTGTCATAAGATTATTTTGATCGTTACAAAACTAATGGAGGAAGATGGCAACATCAATAGACAAACGAAGGGACCCGGTGTACGTTTTATCGCAAATGCAATGGCGGTAGGATATGCTCCAGTTTATCCCTCATGTATTCGAGCCGGGCTGGTAGCTTCAGGTGGGAACCCAGCTCTTCCACCGTTTCATCCACGGTAAGGCCAGGGCTGTCGGACGCAAGCTCGAATAAGACGCCCCCGGGTTCCCTGAAATAGAATGAAGAAAAATAAGCGATATCGGACTTTGGGGTAATGTTCATTCTCTGCGCATGGATCTTATCACGGAAAAATGCCAGGCTTTCCTCACTGTTCACCCGAAAGGCAACATGATGTACAGTGCCACCGGCCACATATCCGTCCGGACCGTCAGGCACTTCAACAAGGTCGATAATATTTGCGCTTGTGGCAGCATCGGTGACATAACGGCTCTTGTTGTCTTTCCGCTCCACGAGGGCATAGCCAAAAAGGTCTGTGAGGATCTGCGCAGTTCTTTCTTTATTTTTCACCATCAGCGATATGCTGTGGAGGCCCTTTACAGCCATGTCTTCAGGCACGTCTCCCCCATGCCATCCCTGCCTTGTATCTTCCCTGCCGGGTACTACCAGTTTAAATTGCAGTCCATCAGGATCACTGCAGTGAAGCGTTTCCTCCCCAAATCCTTCCCCTTCTTCACCATACATGGCATTGTACCCGGCAAGCCTTTTCTTCCATGATCCCAGGCTGCCTGGCGGAACAGAAAAGCTTATTTCCGTGGCCATGCCGGCGCCGGCATACCCGGGCCCTATATTCTCAAAGGGAAGGATGCTGAGGATGGTTCCCGGATCGCCCGTTCTATTTCCATAATACAGGTGATAAGCCCGGGGATCATCTACGTTTACTGTTTTTTTTACCAACCTGAGACCGATCAATTTTGTGTAAAATTCAAAGTTCTGTTGCGCCGAGCTTGCTATTGCCCTGATATGATGGAGGCCAGCTATTGTGTGATCCATAAAGTTTACTTCTTTACAAAACTATTGGAAGCGCCCTCCGGGGCAAGTGATAGACAGCGGCAATCGTTGTACAAATCATCGGTGGCAGCGATGATCACGCAAAGCTGAATTGTTGTGAAATTTCTTTTTTAAAATCAGAGAAGCTGACGCCGGAGGCCTTTTTGAAATATTTGCTGAAATGGGAAATATCATCGAAGCCAAGGTCGTAGGCAATCTCTTTCATGCTTTTGCTTACATATGCTGCTTTGCGTTTGGCTTCAAGGATGATCCGTTGCCGGATATGATAGCTTGCCGGAAACCCGGACGCTTTCTTTACTATCTCATTTAAATAGTTGGGCGTTACCGAAAGGTCCTGTGCATAATCCGATACCATTTTCCTGTTTGCAAAATTCTTATCGAGCAGACTGAAGAATCTCGAGGCAAGCCCTGATTGAGTGAGATGGACAAGTGGTTGCGGGGGTGCAGCTCCCTGCCTGTTAAGATAGATCAGGAATATTTTCAGCATCCCTCTCAGGATTTCTTCCTTACCGGGAAGAACGTTTGAAAATTCCATGATCATTCTTTCAGCTACCTCCAGCATTTCAGGCTTCAGCCTTGTCTCCACTTTAATGGTTGAGAAAGGAGAAAGAGGATGAAAGACAGCAGAATAATACAGCGGCTCCCTTTCATCAACAGCCATGGCCAGGAAATCAGGTGAAAAGGAAAGCGCATACCCGTCCGTCTCTTTCGCAGGCTCGAATTTGATTGCCTGGCCCGGTTTTATGCAATAAATAGTGTCGCCGCTGATGGCGTATTCTTGCATGTCTATGTACATGGCGCCGGAGCCTTCCTTGATCCAGAAGATCCTGAACAGTTCTTTGTTCGCAGGTGCATTGTTCTCTTCTTTTTTTAAGACCTGGATCTCAAAAGCGTTGCTTGCAGGCCGAATGGAATGGTTTGTTTGCTGCATAGTATAGGTTTTTCATCAACTGTTTCGATTAGCATGCCAACCTGCAGAGCAATGAAAAAGATAATATTGGAGGAGATAATATTATGATAATGAATAAGTTGAAAAATAACAACGGCTCAACTTTTATTGCCGGAGGTACCGGGGCCTCCGACAGCTTCGGAGTAGGGTAGTTGTGCCTCCGAAATTGTCGGAGCATAGCACGGGCCGGAGGGCATATTCAGAGGAAATCCTCTTTTTTAATGCCCAGCTTTGCCAGCCGTGATTCCAGTGTGGTAGGTTTTTGATTTAAAAGCTCTGCCGCACCTCCTTTTCCCCTGATGCGACCCCTGGTCTTTTGCAGGATGGAAGACAGGTATTCGATCTCCGTCTGTTTTTGTATGTTTTTAATATCATTCATTGATCTGATCGATGGGCTGATATTTTCATTTTTACCAGGGCCGGCATGCATAAGCGTCCTGCCAGGTAAAGGCCGCTTTAATGTCAGGGCAGACCGCCCGTCATTTAGTATGACAGATTGTTCAATAATATTTTCCAGCTCACGAATATTGCCGGGCCAGTCATAAGCCTCCATTTCCTGCATCATCTGGGGACTGATACCCAAAAACGATTTATTAAACCTTTTGCAGCACCTGGAAGCAAAGAACTCGGATAATTGTAGCAGGTCTTCTTTGCGGTCGCGCAGTGCGGGCAGCATGATGGGAAACACATTCAATCTGTAATATAGATCAAGACGGAATTTTCCTTCTGCCACTTCTTTTTCAAGGTTCCTGTTGGTGGCGGCGATGATCCGCACATTTACTTTGATCGGCTGCCGGCCGCCGATCCGCTCAATTTCCCTTTCCTGCAATACCCTGAGCAGTTTGACTTGCATTTCCAGGGGCATTTCTCCAATCTCATCCAGGAATATTGAACCGCCTTCTGCCAGTTCAAATTTCCCTATACGTTTGTCCAGCGCACCCGTAAAAGCGCCTTTTTCATGGCCAAACAATTCGGATTCTATCAAGGTGGCTGGTAATGCAGCACAGTTCACTTTGACGAATGGCTTGTTTTTGTGAGGGGAGCCCTGATGGATGCAGTCGGCGATCCTTTCCTTGCCGGTGCCGCTTTCCCCTAATATCAGTACAGATGTATCCAGGGGAGCTACCTGGGATACTGCGTCCAATACACTCAACAATGAGACACTATTGCCTATTACACCTTCGAATACGGGGCCGATGCCGGGTGCTTTCGAGGGGCTATTTCCATCTCTTCTTCCGTCCGGGGTATCACCTGTCCCGGATGTTGACACGCTGTCCAGGGCAATGGTCAGCAACTGCTGCAGCCGGAAAAGCAAAGAGAGATGCTCCTGGCTGTATGCATCGGTGCGACGGCTGAAAAATGAAAAAACGAAAATGCCGCCGTTGGCCGGCAGCACCGGTATCACAAGGTTTGATGCAAGCTGGAAAGTGCCGGCAAGGAGCTTCTTCAATGGGTGGGCCCCGCAAATACTTTCAAAATCGCGGCCGTTGTACCAGGCGGCTTTATTGTAAGGAGGAGAGGCGTCCAGTATCTGTTGAAGCCTGCCGGCTTTCAATCCGGTAATGGTCAGCAATTCATCAGTCTTTATCATTTGATATTCATCGAACCCGATACGTAAAAAACTGACCGCGGAATGCAGCAGTTCATCAGCGCTTTTAATGGCAGCGACAAAGTCAAAGGGAATGAATGATTGAATGGCCCTGGCAATATGCAAAAATTTGGTTTCCCAATCAATATGCTCATGGATAATGTCGGAAAGCTGATGGTGGAGGTAATTCTCACGCCTGATCCTGGACTCCAGGCCGTATTCCTGCCTGTAGCGGGCAATGTCAAGGGTTACAAGCAGGTCTTTTTCACGGAAGGGCTTTACAAGGAAACCATAAGGTTCTGTAGCTTTCGCAGCTTCAAGTATTTGCTGGTTGGAATTTGCCGAGAGGTATACGAACCCGATATTATTTTCTTTCAATTCTTTTGCCAGGTCGATGCCATCCAGCTGCCCTTTAAGATGGATGTCCAGCAAGGCAAGAGAGGGCTTTTCCTTCCTGATGATCTCCCTTGCCTCATTTACAGAAGCAGCAATTCCGCAGACAATATAACCTGCTTTTTCCAATGTCAGCAGAAGGTCGTTGGCTACTATGAACTCATCCTCTACAATTAATATCGTTTCTTTCATAAACAGGTGCTGGCCCATGGTAAAGATAATAATTCATAAGCATAAATGGCCGTCATGGATTTTGGGTATTCAATGGGGAATGGGCCGCTTGACAACCTGGTCATGCATAAATGATATCTTTACCGTAGTGCCGTTATTATTTTCGATGGTAAAATTTCCATTCAGGTTCTTGGTTAACCCGGCTATCAGGCTCATGCCTAATGAACCGGTCCTATTATTGCCGATATGATCGGGTATGCCGATCCCATCGTCTGCAATGATGAGAAGGCAATGGTGCGGGGTGGACCTGGCCAGTGAAATGGATATTTTCCCGGCCCGGCCGTCCGGAAATGCATATTTTATGGAATTGGTGATCACCTCATTCAATAGCAGGCCGAGTGGAACGGCCTGGCTGACATCCATTTCAAGCGGCTCAACGGAAAACTCAAAGCGTATGCGTTGCCATGTATTAAAACTGTCCGACAGGTAGGATACCAATTCCCGGATATATATCGATATATCAATGGATGAAACATTTTCTGATCCATATAGTTTTTGATGGATCAGGGACATCGCATGTACCCTGTGCTGGCTGTCCCGGATGGCAGTGAGCGCATGCTCGTTATCTATATGGGCCGACTGGGAGTTGAGCAGGCTCAGGACAATTTGCAGGTTGTTCTTGACGCGGTGATGTATTTCTTTCAGCAGCCATTCTTTTTCCGCGAGCAGCAGCCGCAGTTGGTTATTGCTGCGTTCTTCGGCCCTGTAGGCCTGGCGTTTTTGGCGGTATTGCTGGTACAACAAACCTCCTGTCAGGGCCAGGATCGCCACTCCGGCGATGGAGATATTCCGGATAAGGTTGGACTGTCGAAGATTTGACCGCTGCAGTCCCTCATTTTGGGTCAGATAACGGATGCGCTGGTCTTTTATCCGGATCTCGTTCTCTTTCTTTTCCGTCTCATATTCCACCTGCAACCGGACAAGCGCTTTGTTCTTTTCCTGGCTGAAAACCTCGTCCTTGATCTTGTTGAACTTATTGGAATGCAGGGCGGCCAGACGGTAGTCGCCTCTCATGGTGTCGAGCGTAAACCATTGATCGTAGTTCCGGGTCATGCCCACCAGGTCGTGCAGCGAATCGAGCAGTGTTTCATTTTTCTTAAGGTAATATCCGGCCTGTGCAAAGCGACGGGTCTCCGTATAGAATCGGATGGCGTTCTCATAGCAATTGCTCAGGATCAGCTTATTCAGTTTCCGGTCGGTGGTAAGGGCAACCAGTTTCCGGGCATATAAACCCGCCCGTTCATAGTCTTTCAGGTCCATGTGTATCTTGAACCAGGCCTTGTCGGAAGCATAGCTGCCGGATTCATATTTGTCCTCCGCAACCGTATACCGGTTCGTGATGGAAGTAAAGTAACGCAGCGCTTTTTCCGGCTGCCCGAGCTTGAGATAACACTCGACGATATTGGAAGCGAGCATCCGGACAGTAAGACTGTCCCTTTCTTTCTCCGCCACTCCGATCGAAAGATCGAAATATTTGCGGGCTTTTTCAATGTCGTCCAGCTTGAAGTAGGTGAAGCCAAGATTATTCTCTATCTGGCAGAGCAGCAGACTGCTGTCTTTTGTGGCTTCCGCCCTTTGCAATGCCATCAGGCCATACTGGAGGGACTGGCGGTAGTCGCCGGAGAGATAATGCAGCCTGGAAAAAAGGCTATAGATGCCCTGCATTTGGGGGTAATGGATGGATTCATAATAATGAAGGGAGATCGTTGCTTCTTCCAACGCCTTGTCGGTGGCGCTGACCAGGTGGTCCAGGTCGGCCATCAATCGATAGCAATCGGCTAACCGTTCGATGTCATTTGCCGCCTTTAGCGCAGGGGCGGCCGAGTCCAGGTAGGAACGACGGATGCGGATCGTCGTGTCGGAAAAATTTCCCGCATACTGTTCGGACATGTTGAAGTATGCCTGCCCGATCAGGGAAGGTGAATTGCTTCTCTTCAACAGGGCCAGGGCCGACCTTGCCGTCGCCATGGCCTCAGCGGGCTTGTGCTGTTTGCGCAATAGATTGGACCGTTCAAGCAGGTCCTTCCCTTCCCGCGCCGGGTTCTCCTGCGTCAGGGCCCGCAGGTAAAGAAAACAAAGTAGCAGCAGAAGGCTGGCCCTTATTGTCATGGCAGGTGTTTTGTCGTTTCTGACAACAAATGTACGGACTGCCTCCCTATTCGGTTCTCAAACTCTTCACCGGGTTTGCAACTGCTGCTCTGATCGCCTGCCCGCTTATAGTAGCCAGTGCAATTAACAATGACAGGACCCCCGCTGTAAAAAATATCCACCAGCTGATATTTATCCTGTATGCAAAATTTTGTAGCCAGCTGCTCATCGCCCAATAGCCTATAGGCGAGGCGATCACAATTGAGATCATGACAAGCGTCACAAAATCTTTTGAAAGCATGGCCGTTATTTGTGTGACGGACGCACCCAATACCTTTCTTATTCCGATCTCCTTCGTTCTTTGTTCCGCTACAAATGTCGCAAGACCGAACAGGCCCAATGCGGAAATGATGATCGAAATACAGCTGAAAAGCAATGCGAGCCTGGACATTTTTAGATCGTCCTTATATAAATTGTCAAACGCCTGATCCATGAACTGGTATTTGAATGGCGCGTCGGGAATGAATTGTTTCCAGGTTGCGGCAATAGCGTTCATGGTTTGTGGGATATTGCCGGGGGCGATCTTTGCAAAGAATACCTTCTGCCATTCACCATCGATGTTGCATGAGATCACCATCGGCCCGATCTTATTATACAACGAATTGAAATTATAATCCTTTATCACGCCGACTATTTGCCCGGTATCTCCGCCGCTTCTGGCAAAGATCTGCCCCACCGCAGACCCTCGTATCCCAAATTCTTTTATAGCCGCTTCATTCAGTACGAAATTTTTCTTATCGGTACTGCCGGGGTTGAACCATCTTCCTTCTTTCATTTGCAGGTTGAATATTTTCCTTGCTTCCGGTTCCGCCGACAAATAATAGACCCATGCTTTGGAACTTGTGTCCATTCCCTCCCAATACCAGTTCTGAACCCCGTTTGAGTTCATTTGTCCCTCGATGGAGTTGCTTGCAATGGCCATACTTTGAATGGAACTATTCTTCTGCAGATCGTATTTAAAGGTTTGAGAAAAGAGGTTTATTTTTTGTTGATCGTAATTCGCTTTTAGGAACACCTGGGAAGGCAATTCGAAGGATACTACCTGGGCGCGGTTGTATTGCGCAGCGGAGGTTTGCGCCAGGTGCATTTGCAGAAAAATAACGATAGTCCCGATAATGAAGACTACCCCTATCACGAATTGGAACACAACCAATCCTTTCCGGAGCATGATATTCCTGAATTTTAGGATCGAATGACCATGCAGATAAAGCAGGGGCTTGAACAGTGACATTGTTAATGCAGGCAGCGTGCCACTCAATAATGTTGCCGAAAATAAAGTTCCGGTTAGGACCTTCCATAGCAGCGGAGATGAAAATGACAGCTGGAATTCGGTTTCCGTAAGACGATTGAACATGGGTAATGTCACCAGGATAATGATAAGAGAAAGGAACAAAGCGATTACGCACAATAAAAATGATTCCACGAGGAACTGGAAGAACAATTGAACCCGGTTGCCGCCCATGATTTTCCGGATGCTGATCTCCTTGGTACGTGCATTGGCTTTGGCAATGGTAAGATTTACGTAATTGATGCTGGCCGTTATTAGAAGCAATGCAGCCAGAATGCTGAAAACTAGCACGGCCGTATGGCTGCCCCGGCGAAACATAGGGTCGGAAGACCTTGTGTCGAAATGCAATTCCCGTAAAGGTTGCACCGCTATTGAGAGGTCCGTTCTGTTGGATGTTCGTTGCGACAGGGCCGTTACATTATTGGCAAAGGAATTAATATTGGTATTCGGGTGAACTTTTACGAACGTGCGATAGCTGAGATTGCCCCAGTTATTTTTGTCACCCTGCCTGTAGGCAAGCCGTGCCGCCATTGGCACAAGCATATCAAATTGCAAGCTGGAATTGACAGGATTATCTTTTACGATCGCCCTCACCTGGTATAAAGTTGTATCCAGCTTTACCATCTGACCTATAGGGTTGTTATTGCCAAATAATTGCTTAGCCTTGGATGCAGTAAAAATGATAGAAAATGGATGGTGGTTGAAGGAATGAATATCTCCACTAATGACATTGTAATCGAAGATCTTAAACCAATCGCTGTCCACAGCGATGCCGGCCTTCCCGTCAAAGAGTTGTCCGTTAACATTCAATGTGCCTGACCACCAGCCCATTCGTGCAACACTAGCAGCATCACGATCCTCTCTGATGGCATCAGCCACAGGCAGCGAGGTCAATGGGTTTGGACTGCCGCCGTTGAATTTCATTTGAACGAGATAGATGTCTTTTGCGTCCTTGTGATAACTATCAAACCCCAGCTCGTTCTGCACCCAAAGGGCAATAAAGATGAATGCCACCAGCGAAACAGAAAGGCCGGATAAATTGATCAGCGTCGCTGTCTTATTGCGGCAAATATTTCTCCAGGCTGTTTTGAAATGGTTCCTGATCATGAGTGGAATGGTTTAGACATTATCGGGCCATGTGCCCGGCCTTTTTCCCTAAGAAATATGCCATTTAGGTAGGTTGTTGACATTCAGTTGCTTGGCTCTGAAAACGCTCCCGAAACTGTTCGGCTTTGGTACAACGATTGCCCGGTGGTGAACGGGTTATGATCAAAATTTTTTTAATATGCTAACCTTGCCGAACTTGCTGATTATGACTGTAAGAAGAATTACCGCGATTGCGATCCTGTCATTATTTTTTCAAACAGCAACCTTCGCACAACGAAAGCCGGGAGAATTGGATTCCGCCTTGCAGCCAGTGCAATATGCTCATTACATGCCTGAATATACTTTGGACGCCCCCATCAACCCCCAGGCATGGGCCGGGCAGAGCGGCGGTCTTCATGTTTCTTTTGTCCCGACAGACAGGGCCTGGTTCAGGACGGAAGCGCCGGAATTGAAGGAGGCCGATACATGGAAGACTGCAGGCTGGAGAGGCGAAAGACTGAATGCAGAGCTGCTGGTATGGTCGCCGGATACCCTTGAGCAGGTGCGGGTCATCACGGCAGATCTGAAGAGTGCTGGCGGAAAGATCCTCAGTCGTAAGCATATTACGCTGAACCTGGTCCGGTATGTCCTGTCCAATTACCCCTATGGGGCAAAAGACGCCGTCTGTGGCTCCTCTCCGTATAAGAACGGCTATCTTATGCCTGACAGGTTCGAGGCGCTGGAACGTTTTCAGCTGCCCGGCCGGACAGTGCGGCCTGTGTGGATGTCGGTCGATGTCCCCGGGGATATAGCCCCCGGCGTCTACAAAGGCGTCTTTATGGTGCGTACTGAAAATTCCACGAAAGAATTACAGGTAAGCATAGAAGTCCAGCCTGAAGTGCTGCCCCCGCCACACGAGTGGCGGTACAGGCTTGACCTGTGGCAGAACCCCTGGGTCATCGCCTGGCGCAACCACGTGCAGCCCTGGTCGGAGGAGCATAAGGCCTTATTGAAGAAGCATCTGCAGTTGTATGCGGACGCGGGAGGTAAATATATCACCACCTACGCAGTACATTCTCCCTGGGCCGACAATTCCTATATGATCGAAGGCGGCATGATCGACTGGATAAAAGGGAAAAATGGAAAATGGCGATATGACTTTACCATTTTCGACACGTACGTAAACCTGGCAATGCAGGCCGGTGTCGACAAGGCCATTACCTTGTACACGCCTGTTTCCTGGGGCGATCGTTTCCGCTATATGGATGAATCCACGGGAAATGCCGTATATGCCGTCTGGACGCCGGGTTCGGACATTTACATTACACGCTGGAACGACTTCCTTACGGCACTTAAGGCACACCTGGAAAAAAAAGGCTGGTTGTCCAGGACCTACATCGGCATCAACGAAAGCGAGATGGGGCAGACCATGGCTGCCATAAAGGTGATCAAAGCACATTGGAAGGGATGGCAGATCACCTATGCAGGCAACTGGCATAAGGAGCTGGACAGCCTGCTGGACGATTATTGCTTCCTGTATGGCAATGAGTCCGGTGCTGAAGAGGTGAAAGCCCGCGCCGCGAGAGGCGCCACTACTACCTACTACGTTTGCTGCAACCCCGCCAAGCCGAACAATTTCGTCTTCTCACCGCCGGTGGAAGGGAGATGGATAAGCTGGTACGCTGCGGCAGCCGGGTACAATGGGTTCCTGCGCTGGGCCTATGAGGCATGGCCCGAGGACCCGGTGAGGGACGCCCGCTTCGGCAGCTGGCCCGCGGGAGATTGTTTTTTGGTGTATCCTGGTGCAAACAGCTGCATCCGGTTTGAAAAGCTGAGAGAAGGGATCGCGGATTATGAGAAGATACGGATACTGAAAGGGCTGACGGCAGGACGCTCCGGCGAAGTGAGACAACTATGGAAAACGCTGGAAGATCACATGAAAGTTTTCACTGAAGAGCACGATTTCAACGAGGGAAAGATCACTGCCGATGTCGACAGGGGCAGGGCCCTGGTTGATGAATTGAGCAGGAAGCTGACCATTACCGCTCTTCCATCCAACTGAGGAAGGTATGCGCCTTCTCTTTGTTGATCAGCAATTTCTCAGGCGTATCTATCACCAGTTTCACATACAGCTTTCGCATGAAATAAGGTTCTACCTCTTTGATAGCCTTGAAATTCACCAGGTACTGCCTGTTGACCCGGAAGAACTGCCTGGGCGAAACGATACTGGCTATCTGGTCCAATGACTTCCCCACGCTATAGCTCTCCTTGTCGAAGCACATAATTACTGTCGCGTCATATCTGATGTAGAAGAATGCAATATTCTCCACCTGCACCGTACTGTATTTTTGATTCCTAAAGACCAGGAAGCTCGTTTTGGTGGCAGGAGAATTGAGTTTCAGCAGGATCTCATCCAGGTTCGGCATGGATTTCTGCTGAAAGAAATTTTTTAGCTCATCCACCTTTGTGAGCGCTTCCCTGATATCGTCCTTTGAAAAAGGCTTCAATACATAATCTACGCCATTGTTCTTAAATGCTTCCAGTGAATATTCGTCGAAGGCCGTGCAGAAGACGACGGGGCAGGCGATCTTGACGGATTGGAAGATCTCGAAGCAAAGCCCGTCGGCAAGCTGGATATCCATAAAGATAAGGTCCGGCTGGCTACCCGTCGAAAGTGCTTCTACGGACGCCGCCACACTCTGATATTTCCCAATGATCTTCGCCTCCGGCCTCAGGCCCAGTATAATATTCTCCAGCGATTTCGCCGTTTTAACCTCGTCTTCAATGAGGATGATCTGCATAAATGAGGGGAAGTTTTACTTTAAAATCTTTTCCGTCGTTGACAATGGTCACTTGTTTGTCGAGTAAATGACCAAATCGGTGAACGATGTTTTTAAGTCCAACGCCGAGCGAATTGTTTTCACCTTTCTTCAGATGGATGGGATTTTCAACGATAATCTCTCCCTTATCCTCATAAACCATTATGCGCAGCGGATGTGCAAGTGAGACAATATTGTGTTTTATGCAGTTCTCCACCAGCAGCTGCAGGGTGAATGGCGGGATCAGGGTTTGCAATGTTTTCTCGCTGAGCGTGCTGGTAAATGAAATGCCATTGTCAAACCGGGCTTTTTGTAAAAATAAATAAGCATTCAGGATCTCCATTTCTTCACGCACATGGATGAGGTCGTGTTTACGGCTTTCCAGTGTATACCGGTAGAAATTGGACAGCTTAAGGATAAAATCCACCGCCTCTTCATCCCCCGATTCCACCATCGCCTTTAAAGTATTCAGGCTGTTGAACAAAAAGTGTGGATTCACCTGCTGTTTCAACAGTTCGTACTGGGCGCCGAGATTGTCATGCCTGATCCTTTCCAGTTCCATATTCACATGCTGATTCTCATAATTTTGCTGCAGCAGGTGAAGGAACATGTAAAATACCAGGTTGATCAGGATCCCCCGGACCTCCACCATCAGCATGGTCGTCCCGAAATTGATATGAGATAGGATCAGTTGCTGTATCCAGGCGAGCCCCAGCATCACCAGAAGCCCGAATGCCAGCGTGCTTAAAAGATTGGTATAGGAGATGGTCTGCTTCCGCGCTTTGGCAGGCCTCCTGGACAGCATGAAGATATTGAAATACCACATCAGCAAAGCGAATGCTGCCGTAATGCCTGCATTTACGGCTGCCTCTATGGCATTAAAATCATGTGCCGCTAGTTGCGGCACAGAGGATAATAATCCCAGGAAGATGGAGCTGACCCAAATGGTGGTCCGGGAGATCCTGAAAGCTGCTGTTCTCATCGATGATAGAGCGGAATACTAATGATCAAACGGCTAAATTAGGAAATTAACTTCAGTTCATTTAAGTAAGCCTTTAGCCTCGATGATCGCATCTGCAAACGCTTGGGGGGCTTCCTGCGGCAGATTATGCCCGACGCCGCCGGCTATGGTATGATGTGCATAGGGGCCTTTGAATTTTGCCGCATAGGCCGAAGGGGCGGGGTGGGGGGCGCCATTGGCGTCACCTTCGAGTGTAACGGTGGGTACGGTAATAACAGGTGCAGTCGCCAGCTGCTTCTCGAAGGCATCGTATTGGGGCTCTCCGGCGGCAAGTCCCAGCCGCCACCGGTAATTGTGGATGACGATGGCTACGTGATCGGGGTTGTCAAACGACTTCGCCGATTGCTCGAAAGTTGCATCATCAAAATGCCAGTCCGGAGAAGCCGTCTGCCAGATAAGTTTATTGAACTCCCGGCGATTGGCATCGTATCCGGCCTGGCCGCGCTCGGTGGCAAAATAGAACTGATACCACCAGGATAACTCGGCCTTTGGCGGAAGAGGCGCTTTATTCGCCTGCTGACTGCCGATGAGGTAGCCGCTGACGGAAACCAGGGCCTTGCACCGGTCCGGCCACAGGGCGGCGATGATGTCCGCAGTGCGTGCTCCCCAGTCGAATCCACCGATGATCGCCTGTTTGATCTTCATCGCGTCCATAAGGGCGACGATATCCGCGGCCAGTGCGGATTGCTGCCCGTTCCTGGGTGTCTCCGGCGACAGGAAAGTGGTGGTCCCGGAACCCCGCAGATAAGGTACGATGACCCTGTAACCCTTACCCGCCAGTATGGCCGACACTTCAGTATAACTGTGGATATCATAGGGCCAGCCATGCAGGAGAATGACAGGCTCCCCATTGGCAGGGCCCGCCTCCGCATATCCTACATTAAGTACACCGGCTTTGATTTGCTTTACATGCTCAAACGCAGCCCGGACATCCTGGGCCTTCAACGCTGTTCCGCCAAATATTGTGACTAGGGCGGTGAACGCAGCGTGACTTAAACAGCGGCGAACACCAAAATTTGTATTCCTTTCCATTATTATTCGATTAAGATGTTTTAGTAGTGCTTTTGTCCCCTAAAATTATACTTCGGCCACCGGATGGAGAACTTCGGGACCCTTGAACCGGGCAAAACAGACCGTGAATTAGACAATAACCTTTTTGGCCCTCCGGAGAAACGAACTTTCACAGCCCACGATTCCCTGTTGGCAGTCGATCTTGTCTGTCTCAGCGGTTTGCTCCATCTGGTCAGCTCCTGGCCGGAATACCTTTGACGTACATCAAATCTTACACATATGACATCCGTTAGAATGACCTCGATAGGTATCGTTTTTGCCCTTGTTCTCTCTACCATGTTTATTGTGGCCCGTTGTAACACCCGGGGAAAGGGGCCGGTAAAAGAGACGCACTGGCCAAATGGTCTCCTGAAAAGTTCCGCTGGAAAAGGTTTTGCCGTGCTGGAACTATTTACCTCGGAAGGTTGCTCCAGCTGCCCGGCAGCGGGCCGGCATGATCGACCTGGAATACCAGGTTGCCGGGGATAAACCCGCCCAGTCCATCAGCGGCCAGCTCGTCATCGCCGTCGTGCAAAAACACGCCGTGAGCAAGGTGCAGCGGGGCGAGAACGCCGGGCTGACCCTGTCCCATGCCCAGATCGTTCGCAACCTGTACAAATTCGAGCTTACCAGTAACAAAGGCGTAGTAAAGATCGATCTGCCCGAGGGGTTCGATCACCAGGATTGGGAAGTGATCGGAATGGTACAGGATCCGGGTACAGGGGTGATAAAAGCGGCATGCCGGCTTGCCCTGGACGCCACCAACAGCGTTAAAAATGCCCAGAACGCCGTCTCATAAATGAGACGGCCTCTTGATTCTTTAGTGGATGATCAGGCAACAGCCACCTGCTGATTGCTTGCCGGATAGAGCTTACGATACGTGAAATAAGTTACAGAAATGATCGCAAATGCGATGATGGCGTCGATAGTGGCCGCAAAACCCAGAACACTGATCTTGGAGAAGAAGGCAAAAATAATATCAAAGAAGATCCCCGCGATCACCCAGTCCTTTAGCCGTAGCAGTTTGTTGGGAGTCAGGAGAACCGCCACACCGGAAAGCTTGGCAACACCGAGAATATAGATGAAATGCGGCGGATATCCCAGTTGCCGGGTGATACCCCACACGATAGGGTTCCCGGTGATCTCAAAGAATCCGCTTGCTCCGAACCATAATGAAATGAGACCTGTTCCTGTCCATGGCCCCCTCCACATGATACCCCCAATATCCCCTCAAAAAAAACCAGCGAAAAATTAACACATCCCTACTAGGACATCCTCCTATTATTTTACTCTATATAATAACCAATAAGTAAACCGGCAGAGCTTATGCAGGAAAATTCGAAGGTTGGGAAAGCCCTTCTCCCATGGTATTGTATACCAGTACTGGCACTATTATTTTCGGTCACACAGACGCTTACGGCCTGCTCTAAAAAAAGTGGGGAGGTCCCGCCTTCTGGGTCCGGCACACTTGTTACACCTCCATTGACCAATCCCATCGGCACGACAAAACCACACGGCGGAAATTGCTGCCTGGTCAGTAATACTGATGACGCTACGAAATTGATAGAAGTATATGATCCTGCAGATACGCCCTGGACAAATGTAAAATGGTCCTGGAAACCAGCGGCTGCACTGGGTTACGCTCCTGCAGATATTTCTTTATGGGCAGGTGGTACAGACGTAAAATTGCGTAATTGTACCCTCTTTGGCGGATCGCAGGTCATCATAGCTGCTTCCTACGGACTTGTAACCATCGCTGCTTATCCGGAAGGGATGAAGAAATGGTCGCTGGGCTTTACCGGCGATGTACAATTGCACGGTGTAGAACTGCTCCCCAGTGGCAACTCCCTGGTCGCCAACGCCGACCCCACCAATGGCTATATCGCTGTCATCGCCTCTTCTCAACCTGCCCCCTACAACATGGTATATACCACTTATCGCGCTCCATCGGCGCATGCGGTTTTATGGGACTCCTCTCACAATTGCGTTTGGGCCCTCAGCGACACCTTGATGAAATATACAGTCAGCGGCACCCCGGAGAACCCCGCACTTACCCTGGTTAGCCGGTACAACCTGCCCACCAGATGGGGCCATGACCTGTCTGCCTATACGACCGATAGTAATCTGATGTGGGTTTCCACCAATTCCGGCACCTATATCTTTAATAAGACCAATGGCGGCTTCCAGGCAGTGGCTGGGGACGCGCAGGGTACCTTCGTCAAAGGTCTGAGCGACCAGCCGGGGAAAAACCAAATAGTAGAGTCCAGGCAAGACCTCGAGGGCTGCACATTCAACGCCTGGTGTACAAAGACCATCCGGTTCTTTGACCTGGGCACCGGTACCCAGACCGGTACCCGAACGGTTAACACGGCAGCTTTCTACAAATCCAAAACCTTTGATCCCTATTACTATTAACCCTTTCAATCCATATCAACATCAAAACGATTTTAAATTTAGCCATCATGAAAAAAACACACCCCAATCCCCACCGGTCTCTGGCATGGCAACTGGGCATCTGTATTTCCGTAGCCTTCGGCCTTACAGGCTGCTCAAAAAATGAGGGGATCGTGGATCCGGCAAAACCGGCGCCCACGACAATGACGTCCCCGCGTGCCGCGACCTGCTGCTGGGTCAGCACGACCAACGACGCTGACCATAAAGTGGATGTCTGGGACCCTGCCGACAATCCATGGACGACTGCCAATATCAAGTGGTCCTGGAAGCCTGCCACGGCATTGGGCTATAACGCCACTACCGAAATACCTTTATGGAGCGACCCAACGGATGTAAAAGTGCGCAATAATACCGTTTTCGGAGGCTCGCAGGTCATCATAGCATCGTCCGGCCGCCTGGCCACGATTGCCTCCTATCCCGGAGGCGTTCACAAATGGGCTTGTGGTTTTCCATCCGGCGTCCAACTGCATGGCGTAGAGATCCTTCCCAGCGGCAACTGCGTAGTGGCCAATGCTGACACCGGAATAAAAGGTTATATCCGGATATTTTCTTCTTCACAAGCGCCTCCCAATCATACGGTGAGTAGTATCTATCCACTCCCCTCGGCACATGCCGTCTTATGGGACGCCAGCCACAACTGCCTCTGGGCGCTCGGCAATACCCTGAGAAAATATACCGTGGGCCCTTCTTTAACAAACCCGACACTCAGCCTCGTCGCCACCTATTCATTATTCACCCCATGGGGCCATGACCTGTCCGCCTATACCAGCGATAGCAATTTAATGTGGGTGTCGACCAATGGCGGCACATATATATTCAATAAATCCTCCGGCCTGTTCTCTCCCCTGCCGGGAGCGGCTTATAACACATTTGTCAAAGGCCTGAGCGACCAGCCCGGCCAGGGCCAGATAGTGGAGACCATTATGGACAACGCCGGATGCACACTCAATGGCTGGTGTACCAGGACCATCACTTTTTTTGATTTATCTACAGGTGCGCAGGTGGCAACCCGTACCGTGAGCTCGGCTGCTTTTTACAAGGGGAAGACCTGGGACCCATATTATTATTGAGCAACCAATGAAAAGAAAAATAATTTGCATCGGGATCATCGCGCTTAGCGTCACAGGCTGTACCCATTTTAAAAAAGGCGAGGGAGACATGCCGTACGAGATCGTAGAGGATAACAGCGGTGAAACTATCAAAGAAGGCGAGGTCGTCGAATTATCGGTCATGGCAAGGACGGAAGAAGATTCCGTTGTATGGAACTCGGCTGATTATGACCGGCCGGCGCTGGTTAAAAGAGAGAGATCAATGTTTAAGGGGGATCTCTTCGCCGCATTGGGACTTCTGAGCCAGGGCGATAGCGCCGTAGTCAGGATCAACATCGATTCTATGGAGATAAAAATGGGAATACCCAGGCCAGGCGCTACCAGGAGCAGGTACCTGGTCTATTCGATGAGGATCGTTCATGTCGTACCTAAAGGACAACTATCGGATAGCCTTTATGCCGCCAAAGTCGATAAGTTTCTGGAAGCAAGGCTGGAAAAGTTGGAGAACGACGAACCTGCCAAGATAAAAAGTTTTGTCACCAGCCGAAATTGGGATCCCGTTACCACCGGATCCGGCTTGGAGTACTGCCTCATTCAAAAGGGGACCGGGCCTCCGCCGATGCCGGACGACACGATGGAAGTAAGATACACCGGCATGCTGATGAGCGGGAAGATGATAACCTCTGCCTCCTCCCCATGCAAAATAACTTATGACATGTATGGCACCACCCGCGGCTTCAACGAAATGTTGATGCTGATGCCTAAAGGCTCAAAAGCGAAAGCAATTATCCCGTCTGTATTGGCTTATGGGAGGAAAGGGCAGGGGGAGGACATGGCTATACAGGCATATACACCCCTGGTGTACGAAATGGAGATGGTTAATATTATCCATCCGTTAAGGGCTTGGAAAACAAAGAAAATGTCACGATCTTAGAGGACCACAAATGTTAAGTTGTTAAGTCTCGATTATGAAAGCCGGAGAAAGTAGCCTTGACGCCGAAATAATTCGGAACCTGAAAAATGACGACGCGGGCGCCATGGGTATGTTATACAAATTACACTGGAAAGCGCTGTACATTTCGGCTTACAATATTTTAAAGGATAAAGAGGCTTGCGAAGACATCATACAGGAACTGTTCATACGGGTCTGGAACAGCAGAAAAGACCTCAATATCACTTCTTCCTTGCAGGCCTATCTTTCCGCGGCCACACGATACGAAGTATACCGTAGGCTCCGGGAAAACAAAAGATACGAGCCTATTGTCGATGAGATGGTGGGCGCCCTGGCCGGTGATTCCGAGTACGGGCCTTTGGAATTCAAGGAGCTGCAATCTCAAATAAACACGGTAGTAGATACGCTGTCTCCCAAATGCAGGAACGTTTATATCCTCAGTCGCAACGAACAGTTGTCCCATAAAGAAATAGCCGGGAAGCTGAATATATCGACCAATACCGTTCGGAACCACCTGACGCACGCCTTGCATCACCTAAGGGAAGGCATCGATCAGGCGATCATCATCCTTTTGATCATACTGATCAAATAAGATCATCGGCTGCTTTATACAATGTTCGCAAATTTCTGTCGGACATATGGGACATCCTCTTCATTTTTTACTCCTATATTAAAACGTGGCATCGTGAATAAAAGAGAATTCATACAGCTTTTAGATAAATACCTGGCAGGGACAGCTTCCCCGGAAGAAGAAGCGCTCCTGTTGCGTGTTTACGAAAGCTACCAGGACAACCAGGAATGGGATAGCCACGAACTGGAAGCCATCCATTCACTGGAAGATAAATTGTTTGAGAAGATCGACCTGGCTATCCGACAGCCCGAAGGGACCCTCGTACCCGAAATGCCCGTCGCCCGACGGTTACGGCGCCTGCCAGTTAAAAGGATCCTGATAGCGGCCAGCGTCATCCTGATGGTTGGGATTGGCCTGCTTTTTTTGATCAGGCCACGTCATGCTGAGCCCGTCGTTGCCAGGGCGCCGGCGCCGGACAAAGATTTCAGCCCCGGCGGTAATAATGCCTACCTGGTCTTATCTGATGGCCAAAAACTGGCTTTGAACCAGGCAAAAATAGGTGTGCTTGCCCAACAGGGCCGCCACGAAGTGATCAAGAAGGATGACGGGCAGATCATATACAGCAGGAATGCCTCCAATGTCCCGGCAGAAAGCTCAGCTTCCCTTAACAAGATCGTGGTTCCCGTCGGAGGCCAGTATAAGATCATGCTGCCTGATGGAACCAATGTATGGCTGAATGCCGCCTCTTCCCTGGAATACCCCATCGAGTTCACCGGTGACAAACGACAGGTGAGACTGACGGGTGAAGCCTATTTTGAAGTCGCTAAAAATGTAGTAACACCGTTCGTAGTGAACGTAAATGGCAGAATGGATGTCAATGTGCTTGGCACACACTTCAACATTATGGCTTATGACGACGAAGACAGGATCTCCACTACCTTGCTCGAAGGTGCTGTAAAAGTGGTGGACCTCGCCAACCCTGCCAATGAAAAGGTGCTGAAACCAGGGCAGCAGGCGGATTGGTCTGATCATGAAAAAATTAAAGTGATACCAGCGGAGGCCGAAGAGGCAATAGCATGGAAAGAAGGACAGTTCCTCTTCGTAAATGAAGATATACATAGCATTATGCGAAAGCTTGCCCGATGGTATGATATCGAGGTGGTCTATTCAAGATCCATGAAGAACAAAAGCTTTGATGGTTCCATCTCCCGAAATAGAAATATTTCCGAAGTCCTGAAATTGATGGAGCTGACAAAAAGCGTCCACTTTGCTTTTGGCGAAAGAAAAATTGTCGTGATGCCTTAGAAACCCCCTTTCCTGTATTATCCCCTTTCCTATTGACTCAAAAAAACCAGGAGCGCTGACACGCCCCTGGAAAGGTCAGAGTTAATTAATGTTACACTTGGAATCTAACAATGTCATTAACCTAACAAATCAAAGTTATGATTTTTTTTAAGCTTTGTCGTGACAAAGAGAAGCGTCTTATTACCCAACAAATCCGGTTAGTTATGAAACTGACGTTTGTGCTATTAATTGCAAGCCTTTTACAGGCCAGGGCAGCAACTTTTGCTCAGCAGATCAGCCTGAACGAGAATAATGTCTCCCTGAGAAAGGTATTGAATGACATTCATAAACAGACAGGGTACGATTTTATTTTTGACCATGACATTTTGAAGGATATCCAAAATGTCACCATTCACGTAAAGAACGCCGCCATCGGCGACGTATTGAGCCTTTGTTTTAAGGACAAGCCCTTGAAGTTCCACATTTTAGAAAGATCTATCGTCATAGAGTACGATCCGGTCACACCGGTGGTCGTGCAGGATATCATCATCAAAGGAAGGGTCACCGACCCCAATGGTACGCCATTGCAGGGTGTGACCATTGGTTTGAAGGGCGGGCAGGTTAGTTCCGTCACGGATGCCAATGGAGAATATACGATCACGGTTCCCGGCAGGAATGGCGCACTGATATTTAGTTATGTGGGATACGAAACAAAAGAGGTTAAGATCAATGATCAATCCAATATTTCGATTCGCCTGGCAGTGAAAAACAATGCCCTCTCCGAAGTAGTGATCGTAAGCTACGGCGTGCAGAGCCGCGCCAACGTCACCGGCGCTATTTCGCAGCTGAGTGCCAGCAAAGTGAAGGATCAGCCGGTAGGCCAGTTTGCACAGCAATTGCAAGGGCAGTTCGCGGGCGTGCAGGCCAATATCAATACGGGTAAACCAGGTCAGGGCATGGAGATCCAGATCCGGGGCGCTGTTTCCATCAATGCAGGGAACTATCCATTGGTGGTGGTAGACGGTCAGCCCTTATCCCCCATCGGCAACCAAAACCCCATCAACTATATCAACCCCAATGAAATTGAAAGCTTCACGATATTGAAGGACGCCTCTGCCTCCGCGTTGTATGGCTCCCGCGCCGCCAGCGGCGTCATACTCATCACAACCAAACAGGCCAGGGCCGGAAAGACCCAGATAAGTTATGATGGTTTTTATGCACAGGCATCGCTGGATCGGAGCCATGTTCCTCCCATGATGAATGCCCGCCAGCTTGCCACCTTCATGAACCAATTTTTTCAGGATAAGATCAAATATGAAGGATATATCAACCCTCAAACAGGCACTGCCACCGTGCCTGCCGAATACGCCAATCCGGATCAATATGGGAAAGGGACGGATTGGCTCGGACAGGTAACCCGTTCGGCGCCCACGCAAAGCCATAACATATCCATTTCCGACTATCGGGAGAGATCTTCCACCAGCATAGTAGCCGGTTATTTCAAACAGCAGGGCGTCGTGATCAATACAGGATATGAACGATATTCCATCAGGGCCAATACCGAATTCAGACCGGTAGATGGACTGAAGCTCGGATTTAACCTCGCCCCTTCCTATACCGTCGACAACAACAGCATCGGAAGCCCAACCGATGGCTCCAGGCAAATAGTCATGGGGGCATTGCTGTCATCTCCAATCACCAGGCCTTACAATCCCGACGGATCACCCGTCAACCAGGCTTCCGGCTTTTTCCTGCTGGCTTTACCTAACTACAGGCTCATCGCGGAGAACCAGAACAACAAGGTTAGAACAGGCCGTATGCTGGGTAACAGCTATCTGCAGGTGGACCTCTTAAAGGGGCTGACCTTTAAAACAAGCTTTAACATCGATATGGCGCAGGCAGCCACCAATGCCTTCACCAACCAGATCGCAGCTGCCGGATTCAATGCTCCGCCTCCCCGTCCCGTCAGCGCTATCACCGGATATTATAACACCGACAATTATATATCATGGGTAAATGAAAATGTCCTTACATATAAAAAGACCATTGCCAGGGATCACCACCTGGAAGCCCTCGCCGGGTATTCGGCGCAAAAGCTTTCCGAATACACCAACAGGTCGAATGGTGTTACTTATTCCGATGCTTCCATTCCTTACGTGAGCGCAGCCACTACCACTACAGGGACCAGCGCCCTGACACAATGGTCGCTCCTGTCTTCATTTGGCCGCCTTGATTATAATTATAGGGAGAAATACCTTTTCGAAACTTCGATACGCAGCGACGGCTCTTCAAAATTCGGGTCCAACAAGCAATATGGCGTATTTCCCACTGTATCCGCCGGCTGGGTAGTCAGCAAAGAGCGTTTTATCCAACGGATGCTACCTTCCATCAGTTTCCTGAAAATACGCGGAAGCTACGGATTGACGGGTAATAACAATTTCAACTCCTCCAATTATCCGGCAGCATCCCTCATCGGCAACACGACCTATGTGTTGAATGGAGCCCTGGTCAGTGGCAGAACGGTTTCCCAGCTAGGCAATGCCGACCTGACCTGGGAAAAGAACAAACAGTTCGACATCGGGTTTGACATCGGGCTCTTTAACAATCGCATATCCCTGACCTATGATTATTACAATAAGATCACTGATGGCTTATTATATGGTATCAATCTCCCGGCCTCCTCTGGTTTTGGCTCCGTCAACAGCAATATAGGAACCTTTAAGTTCTGGGGACATGAGCTTACCCTGAACACGGCAAATACGACAGGCGCTTTCAAATGGAACACCAGCTTTAATATCACCTTCAACCGCAACCTGATCCAGAAGCTGGGTACGCAGAATTTGCCCATCCTCCCGCTGAATGCATATTCCTGGCCGAATATACAAATGGTAGGTCAGCCGGTAGGGGCATTCTATGGCTACGTAAACCAGGGCGTTTATATGACGACGGCTGACTTCAATGCAAGCCCGAAAGATGTCACTTCCACTGTAGGAAGCGTGAAGATGAAAGATCTTACCAAGGATGGCAAGATCACAACGGACGACCGGACGATCATCGGCAACCCCAATCCAAAATTCATTTATGGGATGACCAACAGCTTTGCCTATAAACGCTGGGACATGAATATCGTTATTGCCGGCTCATACGGCGGCCAGATTGCCGATCCGCTGCTGGGCGGAGATGCCAACAACCTGGACGGAGCATTTAACATATATGCCAGCAACCTTCATCATTGGAGATCTCAAAGCGACCCTGGCGACGGAAAAACACCCAGAACCCTGGCCGGCACTACCGCATTATATCGCACATTCAATACCCATAGTGTTCACCCCGGGTCCTATCTCACCTGTAAGAACATTGCAATAGGATATAACATCCCCCTGCACAGTAATAAATATATCAGCAAACTGAGAGCGTATGTAAGCGTACAACAAGCCTTTGTGATCACTAAGTACCAGGGATTAAGCCCTGAAACGAACAACCAGGGAACTTCCGGTATCACTGGCCTGGTTGTGGGAGTCGATGCTGTCCAATACCCGATCGCCAGAACGATTTCCTTTGGCCTGAACATGGGGTTGTTTTAATTTTTTATAGCTAAAAAAAAGTAAGATGAAACATAGATATTTATTCAGCATATTGTTAGTCGCATTGTGCGCGGTTTCCTGCCAGAAGAGCTTTCTACAGCTCAATCCGCCGACACAATTGAATACAGCTACCTTTTATAAGACTGCCAATGATTTTCAACAAGCGCTGATAGGCGTATATCCCTGGCTCCGCAATTGGGCGTTGCCCACCAGCTGGCTGATGGGGGAAAGCCGGTCCGATAATACCCGGTATGATTTTAATACGCAGAACCGTGCTGTCGCTATTTTAGAGCGGGAAAACGTCGATGACTGGGTGGATGACGCCAACAACAGCACCACCAAGACCAAATATGTTGCCGATTATGCCGGTATAGAAAGGGCCAATATGATCCTGGACCAGATAGAAGCTGCCGGCATCGATAGCCTTACCAGGAACAATGTTACAGGCGAAGCCGAGGTATTGAGAGCATTCTTCTATTTCGACCTGGTCCAGTTCTATGGAGGCGTACCATTGAACTTACATACGGTGGCCAGCCCTGCACAGGCATTTCTGACACGCGCCTCCGTTGCGGATGTATATGCCGCCATCATAGCCGATTTGAAGGACGCCATTACCAGGCTGCCCCAAAAGCCCACCTTCCCGCAGAGCGGAAGGGTCACCATTGGCACCGCTGAGATGCTGCTCGCAAATGTCTACATGGTCCAGAAGAACTATGCCCAGGCACAGGAAGCCCTGGAGGCCGTGACCAAACTGGGTTATTCCCTGAATGCCAGTTATGCGAATGCCTTTTCCACTACGAATAAAAATAGCGCAGAGTCTATCTTCGAGGTGCAATATCAGCAGGGCAGCGCTAATGGGCAATACAGCTATTTCATTTATGACTTCATCCCCCCAATGGCCAGCACTACCGTTGTCACCGGGACTAACACTAATACGCTGAGCGCTTCCGGCGGTCAGAACGTGCCTACGCTGGACCTCATCAACGCCTATGAGTCGGGGGATGCCCGCCTGGACGCTACCGTAGGCATGATCGAAGGACATACGGATGCAAACGGAAATTTTGTAGCAGAAAGCCTTAAAAGCATCGTCGGGTATACGGCGCCGCCGGGAAAAGTGGGCAGAAGATTTGCGAAAAAATACCTGCATCCCAGCGCTACCCCGGGCCAAACGGATGATAACTGGCCCATCTACCGTTATTCGGATGCACTGCTCATGCTGGCTGAAAGCCTTAACGAACAAGGCAAGCCTGCTGATGCGCTGCCTTACCTGAACCAGGTTAGGTCACGTGCCGGGCTGACGGCGTCCGTCGAGACGGACCAGACCGCATTGCGGGCCGTTATAGCCCACGAGCGCCGTATCGAATTCGCCCTGGAGAATAAAAGATGGACAGACCTGTTGAGAACAGGCCAGGCGATCCCGGTAATGACCGCATTTGCAGCCGTCATCAAACAAGATCCCCGGGTGCCTGCGAATGCCTATAGCAAGATCGATCAGGATCATTTATTGTTTCCCATCCCGGCATCGGAGATCCAGCTTAACCCCTTGATCAAACAAAATACTGGATACTGAGTGTCCTCAACAAATCAATAAATATGATCCATAAGCTCATGCGAAATATCAGACTTTTGAATTGGCTGCACATACTGCTGCTGTTGATCGCTCCCGCCACACCAGTGATGGCGCAACTGTCCGCTCAACCCGCTGCCGCAGCCGACTATCTCCGGGACCTCAGATCCGCCCTGCAAAAGCAGTGGCCCGCTAACAGGACCATCAACCTGGTATTCCATGGACATTCCGTTCCTGCCGGTTATTTCAGGACCCCGGAGGTCAGGACCTTCGACGCCTATCCCTGGCTGGTCGGACAGGAGTTAAAAAGACAATATCCTTATGCCGCGATCAATATCATCGTGACTGCCATCGGAGGAGAGAATTCCACACAGGGCGCAAAAAGGTTCAAAAAAGACGTCCTCGTGCACCATCCGGACGTCCTGTTCATCGATTATGCACTGAATGACCGGAAGATCGGGCTGGAACAGTCCCGCAGGAATATGGAAAGGATGATACGGCTTGCCCTGCGCAAAAGGATTCCCGTGATCCTGCTCACCCCCTCCGCAGACGAACGGGTCGATCTGCTGCAGCCGGAAAATGAGCTGGGGCTGTTCGCCCATCAGTTGACGGAGCTGGCAGGGAAGTACGGCATCGGGCTGGCGGACAGCTATGCGCAGTTCAAACATATCGAACAACAAGGTAAGAATATCCATGATTTCATGTCGCAGTTCAATCATCCGAACAGGGAAGGGCACCAGCTGATCGCGGCGGAAATACTCCGCTATTTCCTCTAATGACCAAAATATTCGCCCACTGGGCGCTCTTAGCACTTACTAAATAAAATGAATAACCGAAGAAACTTTATCAGACAGTCGTTGCTTTCCGGTCTTTTGATCTATACGGGACCCGGTTTTTGGGAGTCATCGCCGGACGACCGCTATACCTATTCGTCCAAATACCTCAGGCTGACCCTGGATCGCGCCTACCCCCAGCTGCTGGAATTTGACCTCGACGGCCTGGGAGGGTCACAATTTTACGGCAGCCCTTTGCTGCCAGTTACAGACAGGCCTGCGACAAATGCCTTTTCGAACAAGGTGGGTCGGAACAGGATCTCCTGGTTCCGGAAAGGGCTGGAAAATAACCCTGCATGGGAAATAAAATGCGATGAAAAAACCATCATTATCCGTACGCAATATACGGAGGGGGCGCCCGCAATGGACCCCTTCGTCATTGCCATAGCGCAGAAGCTCAACCACGCCACAGTGCTGGGCCTGCTGACCCCTGAAAAAAAGATCAGCTTCCCCTGTCTTTTGCACCTGCCGGGTAGAGGTACCTTCCAAATTCACTGCGACCGATCCGAAGTAACGTTGGGATATGATGCTTATCGCTTCAAAGCCAAAGGCGACAAAGGTACCCCCTTTGTAAAAGCCGAATTTCAGGCCGCTGACGCAAAGTCCCCATCGATCACCTACACGCTCGAAGCCGTATCTATATTTCCACACCTGAAGGATATCCGGGGAGATGCCAGGTTGGATGGCCTGCGCCGGAATTTCATTAATATCTTTCAATTAAACCCCAGAGAGAAGGTATTGGCCAATAACAGCGCCAGCGACCCCTGCGCATTCACCCTGTTCCTGTATGCGGAAATGGCCCGCCGTACGCCCAAACTGACGGGAAGTTTCTCTGCATTGGATCTGATCAGGTCATCGCTGGATGTTTACCTGGAAGGGTATAAAGGGTACGGCCAGGTGGGATATTATTACAACAACCAATATGGATGGTTAAGTAAATTCGATTCCAGCGACAGCGCTCCTTCATTGATCATATCGGCCTGTTATTATATACTCGATACAAAGGATAAGACCTGGGCCCGTAAGAACTATGCAGGCATTAAGAGTTGGGCGACCAAAATGATCCAATCGGATACCAATGGTGATGGAATTATTGAATATGGCCATACAGGTAACACCGGCAGCTGGGACCAAAAGCCCTTTCAAAGACCTGCCAACTGGTGGGATGCCATCGGTTTTGGCCATGATGACGCTTATTCAAATGCCCTTGCTTACCGGGCCACCGGATTATTGGCCGAAGTCGCAGCCCTGCTTGGCGAAACGGGCGATCAAAATGAGCTTACAGCCTTTGCAGCAAAACTAAAAGCCGGCTATTTCAACCATTTCTATAACGCCGGGACAGGTGTATTGGCCGGCTGGCGCAGCGCAGACGGGCAGCTGCATGACTATTTTTTCACGTTTGTAAATGGGGTGGCCGTCTGTTATGGCTTGTTGACTCCTGGACAGGGCAGACAGGTTATGCAAAGGATCGTACAAAAAATGAAGGAAGTCGGATTCTCCAATTTTAAAATGGGCCTTCCCGGGAACTTAATACCTGTTCCCCCTGCCGACTATGTGGCCCATGAAAAACACTGGGGGCATGGCGATAAACCTGACGGCTCTGACGCATTTCAGATCTATGAGAATGGAGGGGCCACTGGTTGTTATGCCTATTTCACCATCAAAGCGCTTTATGAGCTGGGTTTGCGTAAGGAGGCTGACGGCATCTTCCTTCCAATGATGGAAGCGTATAAAGAGAATGGATTTGACGGCCACTGCGATGGCAGCAATTATACCAAAGACTGGAAGACCTGGGACGGTCAGTGCTGGGGGTACGAAGGATTCTTGGTAGATAGTTATTTGCCGATGCTGGCCGTATATGACTGGCAGCGATAATTGAGAAAAATGAAACATTTACACGTATACCTGTCAATTGTTATTGAACTTTTTTTAGCTACGTCCTCTTATTCCCAGCAGCCCGGATATAAAGGTGGGATCATACCCGCTCCTCAGCACATAAAAGTCACCGGCGGCGACTTTGTCCTCAACGGGAAAACGATCCTGTATTCGGACAGCGCCAATAATATGGCAGTAAAATTACTGCGTTCCTATCTTTCGGAGAATTATCACCTGGAAAATAAACTGATCAAAACTCCGCATGATCCCTATGCAACCAGTATCACGATAATAACAAAAAATGATCCCCATATCGTCAGCGAGGGATATCACTTGAAAATATCTCCCCGAAGGATAACCCTGACAGGCAATGGGGCCGGCGTATTTTATGGCGTGCAGTCCCTGTTGCAACTATTATCACAACAGGGAAAAGGCGCTTATACAATACCCTGTATGGACATCGATGATTTCCCACGATTTGCTTACAGGGGATTAATGCTGGACGTTGCCCGTCATTTTTATACTGTTGATCAGGTGAGGCAGGTCCTGGACCTCATGGCACGGTACAAACTGAACGTCTTTCACTGGCATTTGACGGATGACCAGGGCTGGCGTTTGGAGATAAAAAAATATCCTAAGCTGACCTCAGTGGGGGGCTATCATACCAATACGGTGCTGGACGGTGACAGGGACGAACCGGACAGCATCAGCACAGGAGGGTATTATACGCAGGACCAGGTACGGGAGGTGATCCGGTATGCGGCAGAACGTTTTATCACCATTATCCCTGAAATAGAAGTGCCTGCGCATTCTGCGGCGGCTTTGCGGGCTTATCCGGAGTTTAAATGTGTATTGCCGGCGGGCTCCTCCAATATCGCCGCGAATAATATCATTTATTGCCCTTCCGAACAGACCTTTCGGTTCCTGGAAGATGTATTGGGAGAAGTGGCGGCGCTTTTTCCCGGGAAATACATACACATCGGCGGAGACGAAGCCAACAAAAAACCATGGGAAGAGTCACCCTTTTGCCAGGAACTGATGAAGAACCTGCACCTGCAAGACGTACACGAACTCCAGAGTTATTTTATACGGCGAATAGAAAAGTTCCTCCTGGCAAAGGGGCGCAGCCTTGTTGGCTGGGATGAAATTGCAGAAGGAGGATTGGCACAGACTGCCACCGTAATGTGCCGGTTTGGGTCAAAGGAAGAAAGCAGGATCGTAAAACTGCAACATAAGGTGATCATGACCCCGGGAATTGAAGGCTTGTACTTCGACTATCCACAGAGTAATTCAGGGCTGGAGCCATTTTACCACGGCCCTTATGTTTCCTCCCTGGAAAAAACTTACAGTAATGATCCGGCGCCCGGATCATTGACCGCCGATGAAAAAAAGCTCGTGATGGGCGTTCAGGGCAGTCTTTGGACAGAGCATGTGCCCACCATGAACAAATTGTATTACATGATCATTCCAAGGATCTTTGGCTTGGCCGAGATCGCCTGGACCACACCGGAAAATAAGAATAAGGAAAATTTTCTTTCCGTCAGCGTTCCGGAAAACCTTGCCTGCCTGGAAAATAAAGGATATAATTTCCGGGTGCCTACTGCTTTTAATGCGACCGATACGGTAATGATCGGCCATAAATTCTTATTGGAGAATAAATCTCTGCTGCCGGATGCAAAAACCTATTATACGCTGAACGGGCGTATACCTACGGAAAATGACAGGGAATTTAATAAACCCCTGGTTATCCTGATCCCCAAAAATGAGCGGCGGGAAGTGCAAACGATCGTCATTAGCCGGACGGGTAAGCGAAGCGTACCCACCCGTACCATAATGTATAATTATGACCCTTTTCCGGCTGTAGATAGTCCGGGCCTAAGCATCGGGCTTCGCTTGGATACCCTGGGAAGAGCCCCGAAAAATTTTACCGTCGTTTGTCATGGTTATGTTAATATACCGATGGATGATGTGTATTGCTTTTTCCTGCCAGCCAGGGATAATAATAAATTCTTTATCGATGATCGATGCGTCATCGCCGATGATAGCCATTTTTCGCGTATTGAGAACATCGGAGCTGCCCCTTTAAAAAAAGGTTTCCATTCGTTCAGATTGGATTATACCTCCGAGGGGAACGGAGCTATTCCTTTTTATTACCAGAACTCCGGCGGTGAAAGGCATAGGTTCGCGCCCGATCAGCTTTTTCATTAAATCTTTTTATCTTCAAGCGAATCTGGCAGGGCCAGGTTTCGCATGTCATCCTGAATTAAGGTTACCGGGCCTGATCTCCTGGTTGGTTGCTTTTTTTGAATGATCCGGCTTCATGCTTAATAATTAATTTGGTGAATTTACCCCAAAGCTGGCAATTAACTATCCGGGAATGATGTTTGCTATGCTAATAGCAAACCATTAAAATTATTTTATGCAAAAGATCAGCCCATTCATTTGGTTCGACAACAATGCGGAGGAAGCGATGCACTTCTATCTATCCATATTCAAGGATTCAAAGGCAGTCAGGGTCGCCCACAACCCACCAGGTGCGCCTGGTCCTGAAGGTGCCTTGCTGGTAGCATCCATCCAGTTGGAAGGGCAGGAAATTATTTTGATGAATGGCGGTCCTGGCCATCCCCTGACTGACGCCATCTCACTTACGGTCAACTGCAGCAACCAGGAAGAGGTCGATTACTATTGGAACAAGCTCCTCGAGGGTGGCGGTAACGAGATAGCCTGCGGCTGGCTAAAAGATAAATTTGGCCTTTATTGGCAGATAACGCCAATCATTTTGCCCCAGCTCCTTAGTGACCCGGACAGGGCAAAGGCAGGTCGTGTCATGCAAGCCATGATGAAAATGATCAAGCTGGACATAGCGGCGGTGAAGGCGGCGGCAGATGGAAAGTAGCCGGTGCCGGAACCGTTAAACACCGTTACCACGGACTGATCCCTGTTTCCGGAGCATTGTCATCACTATAGAATACACCTGTTGGACCATTGGGGCCTAATACAGCTGCTTTCACCACCCGGGCAGCAGCATCGGGTATCGTTCCCGGACCGGAGTAATTGTTGAACTCCGTAGCAGTATAGCCGGGGTCAACGGCATTTACTTTAAAGGGCGTATCACGCAGGTTATAGGCCGTCACAATGGTATAGGCATTGAGCGCAGCTTTGGACGCGACATAGGAGGCCGGTTTGACTGGATAATGTGAAAAGGAAGGATCAGCCTGCAGCGTCAGCGAACCGAGGCCCGATGTAACGTTGACGATCCTTGGTGCCGGTGACAGTCTTAGCAGATCTATAAAAGCCTGTGTAACTTCTATCACGCCGAAGAAATTGGTCCCAAACACTTGTTTGAAAACACTAATGTCCGTGTCGAACCCATGTTGCGGCGAGCCGCCGCTAACACCCGCATTATTGATCAGCACATCCAGCGCTTTGATCTTTTGCCCAAGGAAGCGCCGGGCAGCCTTTATGGAGTCAATGTTATTTACGTCGATAGCTAGGGGCTCCACATGGGATAACCCTTCTGACTGTAGTTGAGCGGCAGCCTGCTCACCTTTTTGCCGGTCACGACACCCCAGGTACACATAATAACCCTGCTGTAGTAGTTGCCTTGCCGTTTCAAACCCGATGCTTCTGTTTGCTCCTGTGATAAGGACTGTTTTCATAATTTATTTTTTAACAGCACAAAACTACGGGGGTGCATTGTTTCAGGTGTGACACATCCCCCGGTTTCAATGGTACATTTTCCGGATTTGGGCTCGATAGTGTATATTTAGGAAGGGATCAAATCAATGGTTTAAAATATTTTATATGCAAAGAAAGGGCTCATTATTGTTGACGGGGTTGCTATTGTTTGGCTATCTCGCAACAAATGCAAATTATAATAAGGGACAGGCCGGTATTGGTAAAGACAGTTTACCGCCTGTCGAAACAAAACCTGGATTCGCCAATTACAAACGGGCGTTTGCGGGACAAACCAGGATTGCCGGCGCCAAAACAACCACACCCTATAAAGTGGAGAAAATTGCCAGCAAGCTGGGTAATCCTTTCGCACTGGTGGCCATGCCTGACGGCCGGCTGATGGTGACCCTCAAATCGGGGACGATGGAGATTCATGATAAGAATGGCGCATTGGTCAAAAAGATCACGGGATTGCCGGAGGTGATATATGCCGGCCAGGGCGGACTACTGGATGTAGCTTTCGATCCCGGCTTCACCAGCAATAAGATCATGTATTGGAGCTATTCGGAAAAGTATGAGTCGGGAAGTGTGACTGCTGTCGCCAAAGGAAAGTTGAATGAGGCGGAAGGCAAGGTAGACAATATTACAGTGATCTTCCGGGCGACACCGGCGACAAAGGGGAATTTGCAATTTGGCTCCCGGCTGGTCTTTGACAAAAATGGTGATCTTTTTGTCAGCCTCGGTGAAAAATTTGCGCCGCAGGTTCGGGTGCAGGCCCAGGAGCTGAATTCCTATCTGGGAAAGATCATAAGAATAACAACGGCTGGCAAGCCCGCCGCAGGCAATCCGTTTGCCGGTCAGTCAAACGCGAAGCCGGAAATAATTTCTTATGGTCATCGCAATCCGGAGGGATTGGATATCAACCCGGCGACCGGTGATCTATGGGAAGCAGAATTCGGACCTCACGGAGGCGACGAAATAAACCTTATCCGTCCAGGCAGGAATTATGGCTGGCCGGTGATCACCTATGGTCTTGAGTACTCCAATGACAAGGTCGGAGAAGGCATACAGCAAAAGGCAGGAATGGAACAGCCGGTGTACTATTGGGATCCCGTTGTATCGCCAAGCGGCATCTGTTTTTATGGCGGCACCGCCATTCCCGAATGGAAGAATAATTTGTTCGTTGCCTGCCTCAGCGGGCAGCATGTAGATCGCCTCATCATCAGGAACAACAGGGTGGTGGGCGAAGAGAGGCTGCTTGAAGATAAGAACGATCGATTTCGTGATGTCGCCTACTCGAATAACGTGCTATATGCCATTACGGATGATGGTGATATTTACAGGGTGGGACCCGAAGCCGGGCGTATAAATAATAAATAGTGATAAATAATATTTAATTATCGATAATCAATAATTAAATTTTGTTTTTTAATAATTATTTATACTTTTATGGCCTAAACCAACCTACTTATGCGCGGACAAAGAACTTTTGCCTTCACCAGCCGCCTCGTCGGTGTCCTGTTCTACCTGGTCATACTCGGATGCATAATTAATATTGCCGCAAGGACCTATTACCTCATTGAGGGAGATACAGACCTTGCAGGCACCTGGCGCCACGATCCATTAGGTTTTGATGTAATGAGTTTTGGCCCCACAGACCAGATCCTGCAATTTCCCTACATGTATTCCGAAGGAAAATTGGCAGCCCTGCGACAGCAGCCCAATCGTTATCAGCTGTTCGTACCCTTCCGATCGCCCATCGGCTATTACGATTACTTCCTGAGCATGCTGTTATTTGCCGCAGTCGTATTTGGCATGTGGCAATTACGGAGCATCTTTCGTTCAATTTCAATAAAAGAACCTTTTGCTGCTGCCAACGCAGGTCGTATCCGCAATATCGGCCTGCTCCTGATAGGCGCAGACATTGTGAAGATCATTAATTATTTCATATTCGATTCCATGGCAAAAAAGTATTTCTGGGGTACTGAGCTCATAACACAGATCGGCAATGATTTCTGGATAGGATCTTTATTGCTTGCGCTTTCTGTTATATATCGCAGGGGTGTTGAGATCTATTCGGATAATCAATTGACAATTTGACAATGAAAAAATGCAGAATTAAAAGTCAGGTCAGCTGGCGCTTTCTATGGGCTCCCACAGTTCGATCTTATTACCTTCCGGATCGATGATCCAGCCAAAACGGCCATAGTCATATTCCTGCATGTCACCGGCGATGGTTACGCCTTTTTCCCTGAGCTCCGTGAGCAGGCTCCGCAGATCGGAGACCCTGAAATTGATCATAAAGGGCTTTTCGCCCGGGCTAAAATAGTCGGAGTCTTCTTTGAAAATAGCAAGGGACGTGCTGCCATTCTTGTTATCTGGATCATCGGCCCATTTCAACTGTATATAGCCATGCTGAAACTGGAGCCCCAGATGCTGGTCATACCATTCCATGAGCTGCTTGGGGTTGCGTGCCTTGAAAAGACACCGCCAATACCGGTTATTTTATTCATAAAAGTATATTAGTCAGTTATTAAGATACAATATTATGTTCATATTCACAGTCGGGGGTACCCCAGGTGCTCAATTTCGGGCGATGAGTGGCTCATGTTCCCTTACCGTGGGCCCCGTACGAGGCTTCCGCCGCTTTAGGATCAACGCCGAGATCAGCGATATCACGATCCCCACCGGCAATACCTCCATATAAGTAAAAAGGATCACCATGATGGGATTCTTATACATCGTGTTGAGACTGTTGATGGAATCCAGCCGTTTTTGCAACGCTTCCGGCGATAGGCCGCTATGCTGCGCCTTCTGTATCAAAGCAGCCGAATATTTGTCCATATAATCGGGCATAAAGCAATAGAACTCGATCAGCCAGGACCCAACATATAAGGTCGACCCGATCAGCGAAATACCCAGCCCGACCAAAAATGCCTTGCCAAAGGTGACCATCCCCTGGTTATACTTATCCCGGAAATTCTTGGTCCCGACAAAAATAAAAGAGAAGGCAATGATCATCGCGCTGTACCCCACTACCTCATTATCGACATGACCGTGGAATACTTTAGTGAGAAAGCTGATGGAGAAGATAAAGGCCGCCAGGATGCCCCCCGAGACCAGCCCAAAAATGAGGATGTTCTTTTTCATACGTCAAATGATTTTGTACTCCGAAATTGGGCTATTTCAATGACTTAGCTTTCATACTTTCGGGTGATTTTGCACAGCTCTCCCATTTTCATGCTTTGGAATGACGCCCGTCATCACCGGATCAACCTCAATCGTTTCGACTTTTCTATCGCCTGCGTCCGCCGCCTTACATCCAGCTTTTCAAATATCCGGGAACAATGCGTTTTCACCGTATTGAGCGATACAAAAAGCCGATCGGCAATCTCCTGGTTGCTCAGGCCTTCCGCCATAAGCTGCAGCACCTCCTGTTCCCGCCCGCTGAGCCCTAACCGCGCCAGTTCTTTTTCATCGATCCCCACCCCCGCGACTTCAGGTGCAGGCTGAACCACTACCACTGTCCGCACCTTTGGCCTGGCCAGCTTCACCGCCAGCCAGATCCCAAGCCCTGTAAAAACAAGGGCCAGTGCCCCGCTGTATACTTCGAAGGCATGGTCAATAATGATAAATCGCCATTCCAGCCATTTCAGCAGGATCAGCAGCCCCGCCAACGCAAGTCCATATATAATGATATTCCGGCTCATTTCTCATTAAAAATACTAAGGAAAATCCTAAGAATTCCCTATTCAGTCGCGATCGGCTGATATTCGAGAATAAGAACCCCGTTGTCGACCGCGCGTGCGTGTTTGAGCTCGAATTTCTTTAATTGCCGATTGTCATCAAAAAGTCTCAACCCCCCGCCGATCGAAAGAGGATATACCATTAGCCGCAACTCGTCGATGAGGTCGTGGTGAAGCAGGGACTTAACGAGAGTGGCGCTTCCATAGACGAGGATATCACCCCCATCGGACTTCTTCAGCGCCGCGACGTCTTCCGCCACGTCGCGAAGGATATGACTGTTATTCCACTCCACCTTTTGCAGGCTTCGGGATACGACATATTTTGGCATCTTGTTGATGGGGTCGGCGAACCCGGCGCCGGTCTGACCAGGCCAGTACCCCGCGAACACCTCATACGTGGTTTTGCCCAGCAGCAAGGCATCCACGCTGGAAAGTTCATCGATCTTGTACTTCCCGGCATCTGAAGAACGGTATTTCATCTGCCAGCCGCCATGAGGATGAGTAGTTTCATTGCCGCCGGGTGCCTCGATAACACCATCGAGGGTGATGAATTCGGTAACGATAATTTTTCGCATGATCTTTTTTATAAAAATAGCGAACGTCGTTTGATCAATCGAGGATGAAAATGACATTATCCCCCCCTTCTATTGTCGCACTAACCGACCGTGCGTTCGAAAAGGGCGCGGTAGATTTGGGAAATAAATCTAAAGTTATGCGAAAGTTAACGATGAAGATGTCGATCTCGGTCGACGGTTTTGTAAGCGGGCCCAATGGGGAGAACGACTGGATCTTCAAGTCCTCCGATGAAACTTCAAGGGCCTGGGTCGTCGAGCGAACCCGGGAGGCAGGCCTGATCATCATGGGCAGGAAGTCGTTTGAGGTAATGGCACCCTACTGGCCGACTGCGCCCGGACCTTTTGCCGCACCGATGAACGAGATCCCCAAGGCAGTCTTTACCAAAAAAGGATTTAAAGGCATCGATCCGGTGCAAACGACAACGGCAGAGCAGGCGCGCGCCGCGGCTTCCTGGGCGGAGGCGCGGGTATACGACGGTGATCTTGCCGAAGAGATAAGGAAACTCAAATCCGAGCCGGGTAAACCGATCACAGCGATGGGGGGTGCCGGATTTATGCGGAGCCTGATAGCGACAGGACTTATAGACGAGTACCATTTGGTTACTCACCCGGTGGTTTTGGGCGAGGGGCAGCCGATCTTCAACGGTGTCGCACGACCGCTGGACCTGAAGTTGGTGGATGTAAAGACCTTCCCCGGAGGGATCATAGCACGCACTTACTCCGCATAACCCGGCCCCAACCATCCAGGATACGTCCTACCGGGCCAGGCGCAAAGCGTCCGCGAAGGCTTGGGGTAATTGACTCTGCTCAACGGCTTTGGCGGCTTTTTCTACGTCATAGGCAAATCGGACAAGATCGACCCGAATGCTATCTTTATCCGAAATGGAGCTGTGGTCGTTGATATGGAGCAGGACATAACAACCGCGTGGATCACCGTCTTTCGGCTTACCCACCGAGCCGATGTTGATCGCATGCCGGTAATGGGGCGGGTTGTCAGATGTGGAGAGTAAAATGCGATGGTAGGGCTTGTGGGTGTGACCGAAACACATAACATCGGCGTCGGCATCCTGCATGATCCGCAGTAAGCTCTTTTCTTCCCGATCCTCGAACAGGTACTCATTGATGCGCCGGGGACTGCCGTGGACCAGCAGTAGGTTTAGCTTGTCTTGGTTTAGCTGGAATTCCACCCGGATATGGGCAGGCAGCGTTCGGAGATAGGCGCGTTCGTCATCCCGCACGACCTGGTTAGTGTAAGATATGGAAAGAGCGCCGTTCGCTTTCTCGTCATCGGTCTTATAGGCGCAACCACAGTCGTCGCTGGCACGGCCGACGCCGAAATCATAATTCCCTGCTATGGTAGGGATGCCCCGGGAGCGTATTTCATTGATAACTTCGTTAGGCCAGGTGTTATAACCGACCAGATCACCGAGACAGTAAATTGCATCGGGCTTTTGTTGGTCGATGCTGGCAAAGAAGGCCTCTAGGGCGGGGAGGTTGGCATGTATGTCGGAGAACAGGGCGATTTTCATTTTTTGCTGTTTAAATATTTCCAGATCGGTATGGCGGCAGCTGCGCCGACGATAGGCGCGGTAAGATAGATCCAAAGATGTTCAAGGTGACCAGAGATGAGCGCAGGCGCCAGCGACCGGGCCGGATTCATAGATGCTCCACAGATGGGCCCGGCGAACATGGCTTCCAGCAGTACTACCGATCCAATGGCGATACCCGCATATAGCCCCTGTTCCTTTGCACCGGCTGAAACGCCCATGATGACAAGCATTAGGAAGAAGGTCAGGATTGTTTCAAGTACGAAGGATTGCAGGGTCTCACCGGCGGGCAGTGTCGTACCCAATAAAGCATCGGACGGGAAAAGTACCCGAAGCGTCAGGCTCGCCAAAAGCGCACCAGTCAACTGGCTAAAAATATAGAAACCCACAGCGTTCAGCGGCAACCTGCCCGCTAGGGTAAAGGCAATGCTGACAGCAGGATTCATATGCGCCCCTGAGATCTCTCCCAGGCCATAGATCATAGCCATCACTATCAGACCGAAAGTCAGGGCGACGCCCACATGCGTTACAGCCCCGCCGGTCTCCTTGTCGATCACAATGGCTCCGGTGCCACAAAAGACCAGGGCAAAAGTGCCTATTATTTCCGCTATGGAGCGTTTTATTCTATTGGGCTCGTTCATCGGCGGTGGTTATTGGCAGCAGTCGGGTCCGCAACAGGTCTTTGCTTCTTGAGGTTTTTCAGCATAGACGGTGATGCTATAGATCCCCGTACCCGAGGCTTTGAAAGCGGCAATCTCATCCGCGTTAAGATACTGGCCAAGTATGTCATCAGGAACATTGATAGGCTTTTCCTTCTGAAGGATGATGTTCTTAAATCCGCTGCTCCCGATCAGGTCGAGATATGCTTCCTTCTGTATGGCTCCGGCAACACAACCAGCGTACATTTCAGCTGCTTCGCGGATTTTGGCGGGCAACTCACCTGCCAATACAATGTCGGATATGCTGAAATGCCCTCCGTTTTTAAGCACGCGGTAGATGTCCTGGAAAACGGCGGCTTTATTGGGCACCAGGTTCAGCACGCAATTGGAGACAATGACATCCGCGATACCAGCGCTAACGGGCATCTTCTCAATATCGCCTTGACGAAACTCGACATTATTGTAGCCCAGCTTATCAACGTTGGCTCGGGCCTTCTCGATCATGGCAGGGGTGAAGTCGATGCCGATGACGCGTCCGGTCTCGCCGGTTTCCTTCCGGGCAATGAAGCAGTCGTTACCTGCGCCGGAGCCCAGGTCGATGACAGTATCACCCGCTTTGATTTGCGCGAATTGTGTGGGAAGGCCGCAACCCAGACCCAGGTCGGCATCGGGGTTGTAGCCTTGCAGATTGGTGTAGTCGTCGCTCATGATGTTGTAGACGTCAGTGGAGCAACATCCCGAGCCACAGCAGGAGGATTGGTTAGTTTCCTTTTCCTGCAGAGCGATGGCGCTGTATTTCTCACGCACCATATCCTTTATCTGTTCTGCCGATTCCATAATATATGTTTTAGTGAAGACTATTTTTATATCGCTATATTACGATGATGTCTCTCAAAAAAAAGCGGAATTACCCGCAACAGTTGTCAGCGCCTTTGTAGGCCGCGAACAGGGTGCCGATCTCCTTTTGGTACAATGCCCAGGTCTTTGGCTCGATGCAGTAGCAAACGCTCGTCCCCTCGATGGTGCCCTGGATAAGACCAGCATTCTTTAACTCTTTCAGGTGTTGAGAGATGGTGGGCTGCGCAAGCCCTAACACTTCCACCAGGTCTCCGTTTATACAGGCATTGGTCTTGATCAGGTGTTGAATGATCGCGATACGGGCAGGATGAGCCAGGGCCTTCATCATGCCCGCCAGCTTGTTCTGCTTATCGGTGAATATTTCGGATTTCGTCAGACCCATGCAATTATTGTTTCATTGCAATATTACGATGGAGTGGGGGATTGTGCAAATTTTTTTCGCAAAAGAAAGCTGATTAAATTAGGCTGCCCGAAGAAGGCAGGAATTTCCCTCCCCCCTGGCATGATTTTTATTTCATTAGCTCTATGAAAGAACAAATTACTATCAGCGGCAAAAAGGTATGGATCCTCATCGAGCCGCATGTCCTCCCGGACAGGGGAGAGGATCATCCAAGAGAATACTTCACCGCAAGCTACGATATCAATGACCCGCCGTCTGACCCCGGAGGTATCCTGTTCCTGGAAGCTGATAGCACCCCAAGACGCTTTGAGTCGCCAGTCCAGGCGCTGGAGTTCGCCAACGAAAAGCTGCTCGGATTGATCTGAGCAATATTTCCCGCCAAAAAAATACATAGAAACATTTCGATGTATTAATATTATCCTTACCTTTGTATCGAAATGATGGATAATAAGAAAATAGAGAAGATCTCCAGGGCACTCAGCGACGCCAGTCGGATAACTATTTTACAGCAGTTCAAGAAAAGGAACGACTGCCTGTATTGCGCAGAAGTGCATGATATTCTTGATCTTACACAACCTTCCGTTTCACACCATTTAAAGCAGTTGGTAGAGGCTGAGCTGCTGTTGCCCGAAAAAGAAGGACGTAACCTTAAATATGTCCTGAACGAGCAGGTCCTCAACGAATACATTTCCTGTTTAAATGACCTTAAAAAGTAATTGATAAAAGGACAGAAGTCCTGTATCGCCTTTAATACATCGAAACATTTAAATATTTTAATCTGTGAAAAGATCTATCTACATCATGGCGCTCGGCGCCTTCGGCATCATCACCACCGAATTCGGGGTTATTGGCATCCTACCGGATCTGGCAAAAGAATTTCATATTTCTATCGACACCGCCGGCTGGCTGCTTAGCGCATTTGCTTTGACGGTAGCCCTGGCCGGGCCCTTTACCAATATGCTCACTGCCAAACTGAACCGCAAATTTATTATGTGCCTGGTCCTTGGCATCTTCGTTCTTTCCAATTTATTGTCTGCCGTGGCGCCCAATTTTACGGTATTGATGATCGCCCGTATCCTGCCTGCATTTCTACACCCGGTCTTTTGGGCGGTAGCCATGACAGCAGCAGCCAAACAGGCAGGGCCGAAAGACGCACCTAAAGCCATCGCCATCGTAATGGGAGGCTTAAGCGTCGCCACCGTCCTGGGCGTACCCCTGACAACCTATATGGCCGATCTGTTCAACTGGAGAGCGTCATTCATCGTATCCGCCGGCATCAACCTGCTGGCTTTTGGAGCGCTCTATCTCTTTGCCCCATCGATGCCCGTTAACGAAAGCCAGGCAAGCCCGGCAAGCCAGGTAAAAATATTGCGCAGCGCACATTTATGGGTCAAACTGCTGGCCTCCACCATTATATTGGCAGGTATGTTCGCTACCTACGGCTACCTGGCCGAATACCTTGACAAGATCTCACATATGAATGGGGCGCAGATAAGCATCATGCTGCTGGTCTTCGGCGGCACAGGTATCTTAGGCAACTGGCTTACGGGCATCGCGCTGAGTAAGAACATAACCCTTACCGTACGCCTGGCGCTGATCCTTTTAGTGGTAATGCATATCCTGGCATACCAGTTCGGCGGTTATTTTGTCCCGATGGTGATCATACTTTCTATTTGGGGTTTTATCCATACCGGTGGTTTCCTGGTAGCTAACCTCCATCTTACCCATGACATCAGGGAACCTGCACTTGACTTCGTCAACAGCCTGCTCCCGTCTTTTTTTAACGCGGGTATTACCATCGGTACCTTGCTGGGTGGTTTTGTCATCGCCAGGTATGGCATTCATGAGGTCATCTGGATGACAGTACCCCTGCTTATATTGTCACTTGGTCTGACTTTTATCACCGCTCCTGTAAAGAGGACGGCCAAAAAGGAAGCTATGGTGCAACGGCGGCAAACGAAAGTCGGCGAAATGGCCGCTGTTGGCGAATAGATTAATAACTATTTGGGCACTTGTATAAAACGACACGATCGTTGTTTCAAAAACGCACACTTTCTGTGCGCTATGCCTCTTTATTGCATTGTATTTCAATTAAATATAAAATCGGCATTTTTGTTGAACCATCTACACCATGCTGATAAACCACCTTAAGACTGCCTGGCAAAATTTACGCGCTCATAAAGCCTATGTCGCCATTAACACAGTTGGCTTAGCCATGGGCATTGCTGCATGCCTCCTTGTTTTCTTACTGGTCAGATACGAAACGGGTTTTGATGATTTTCATGCAAATAAGGAACGCATATACAGAGTGGTGGCAGCTACCAAAACCCAGGCAGGAATCGATTATTCAAAGGCCAGCGCCTATCCCGTCGCGCAAGCCTTGCGAATGGACTATCCGCAGTTGGAGCATGTCGCCCGGATTTATGTGCGCGACGACAAGGAGGTGGCTTTACCAGGTGATGACGGCATGGCAACTCAAAAGAAGTTTAAGGAAAAGGTATTTTATGCGGACCCTGAATTTTTCGGCATCTTCAATTTTCCCTTCCTAGCCGGCGATGCAAAGACTGCTTTATCAGAACCCAATACGGCGGTGCTTACACAAGCAACAGCAGAGAAATATTTTGGAGATTGGCGGGCCGCCATCGGCCGTTTCATTAAATGTGAAGCTGTCGGCGTTTGTAAGGTGACAGGCGTCTTAAAAAATGTTCCTGCCAATACTAATTTTCCGCTTAAGGTTGTCATTTCCTTTGAGACCGCCAGGCAGGAGGATCTTCCAACGGATTGGGTAGGCCAGGACGGGTCTTTAAACACATTCCTGGTGCTTCCTGAAAATATCACGGCAGCACAGTTCGATAAGGACCTCAGGACATTTGTAAAAAAACATACGCCTGCCGAATATGCGAACCACGGTTATATATTACAGCCGTTGGCCGATATGCATTATAACAGTCGCTTCGGAACGTATAGCGGAGCCACATTCAGCAGGAAACTGATCACCGCTTTAAGTTTGGTCGGCATTTTTCTTTTGGTTATTGCCTGCATAAATTTTATTAATCTCGCTACCGCGCAGGCCGTACACCGGTCGAAGGAAGTGGGTGTCCGGAAAGTTTTGGGCAGTAGCAAGAGCCAGTTGATCATTCAATTTTTAGGCGAAACCTTTCTTATTACGCTTTTTTCCGTCGTGCTGGCCATCTTTTTTGCATCCAGGGCATTGCCGTTGCTTAACGGCCTCTTACAAACAGCAGTGGAGATAGATCCCGGTATTTCATTGGTTGTATTCTTGTCCATGCTGGTGATTGTAGTGACATGCTTATCGGGCTTTTATCCTGCCCTGGTCTTATCTGGAATGAACCCCATCATTGTCCTGAAAAGTAAATTAACGAGCCGCACTGCGGGTGGGGTCTCCATCAGACGGGCCCTGGTCGTTTTTCAGTTTGCTATTGCACAGGCTTTGATCCTGGGGACATTGGTTGTTGTAAGCCAAATGAATTTTTTCGAAAATGCATCGATGGGTTTTGATAAGGAGGCCATCGTTACGGTGCCGCTTGCGAACGACACTTCACGCCTTTTTAGAGCGGATGTGCTAAAAAGGCAGTTGCTCCGGCAGGCGGGGATAAAAGATGTAAGCCTGAGCATTTTTACGCCAATAGACAAAGCCAGTTGGGATGGGGATTTTACCTTTGACAATGCCGCAAAAAAGGCTGACTTCAACGCCGAGTTCAAATGGGCCGATGCCGATTACTTTAAAACGTATGGTATCCAATTCATCACAGGTGCGCCATATAAGCAAGCTGATTCCGTCACCGGATTTGTGGTAAATGAAATGATGGTGCAAAAATTGGGCTTCAAGAACCCCGAAGGGATCATCGGCAGGAAGCTGACTTTTTGGAACGGAGCGATCAGCGCGCCGGTAGTCGGAGTGGTAAAGGATTTCAACAGCAGAACGCTGGAGGTCGGAATGCAGCCGGTGGTGCTTGGATCTTACAGACCCTTATACCGGTTGATCAACATAAAGATCCAGCCGCAACAGGTGAAGCAGACTTTGGCAGCTATAGAAAGACTTTGGACCAGTACCTACCCTGGTTATACCTATGAATACCAGTTTCTCGACCAAAAGATCGCCGGTCTGTACAGGCAGGAGAGACGGCTATCGCAATTGTATCAGATATTTGCCGGCATCGCCATTTTTATTTCCTGTCTTGGCTTGTATGGCTTTGTTTCGTTTATGGCCGTACAGCGTACCCGGGAAGTCGGTATCCGGAAGGTATTGGGCGCATCCGGGATCAATATCGTCTACCTGCTCTCGCGGGAATTTACGGTGCTTATCGGCCTGGCTTTCTTGATCGCAAGTCCACTAACCTATTATTTCATGCATCGATGGTTGCAAAAGTTTGCTTACCGGATAGAGATCGGAATAGGAATAATCCTGTCCACCCTTCTTATTTCTCTGGTCATTGCGTGGCTTACCGTCGGCTATCAGGCGATAAAGGCGGCGGTAGCAAATCCTGTGAAAAGTTTGCGGACGGATGGGTGACAGGAACAAAGAGTGGGAGGGAGGGCTCTACAGGTTATGTATATAGGCAAACATCAGGCCAATGGAAAGATAAGTGGCCCTGACAGGCCGGATATCACCGGTCAATAAATTGCTTTCATTGGCGCTGGTCATATTGACGGAAGGTAGGAATTGCGAGGTATGGCCATAATCCAGCAACAAGCCGGCGCGCAGGTTGAATTTCCTTCTTTTGATATTTGCGCCTACCTGCAAATGATAGATGTCGTAATTGGAAGTATTAGATACATATCCATCTTCCTGATCTTCATAACGGCTGCTATCCGCGTAGCTGAAGTCCGTGCGTAATGCAGCAAAACCGGTGATATCCTGGCTTAACGCATGACTCAGACCGACACCGACGTTCAGCACGGACCTGCGCGCGTCTTTGAATTTCAGCAGGTCTGAACTAAAAAAATTGTCATCATCGTTTGTCCGGATAAACGCAGCCGGGCGCGGGGTAATAATATTATATTCCTTTACGGAAAAGAAATATTCGGCGCTGACATACAGCTGTCCCCATTCTGCATCGTGGGCGTAGCCGCCGGCAATGCTCACTGGCATTTTCCATTTTTCCTTTAATTTAGTTTGCCTGGTGCTGGCCAGAAAATTCAGGGTGTCGGTCGGGCTGGTTCTCAGGTCGGTGACGATGTATTCACTAAGCAGCTGCCCGCTGCTTTTTATTTTGGCCAAAGGAGAAGTTATGGTTAGGCCGAAATGGTCTTTTCCCTTGTCATAGGCAAGCCCCGCTTTAAATTTGATGCCGACGTTGTAATGCGAGATCAGGTAAGACTGCTCCACATTGCTTAACGGTGGCAATCCTGAGACGAGGACCCCGTTAATGAGCGCCCTTGCGCTATAATTCTCCTGAGTATGCTGCTCACGATATTGTGCTTCTACCGATAGCCCGAAAGCTAAATGGGGCGAAAGTTGAAAGCCCGTACCCACCAAACCGGAGGTTTCATTGATGATATTCTGCACGCTGTACTGTGCGAGGAAATTTTCCGGGCCAGCGCTGTATGAATCGTCAAGTACATTGAGCTTTCCATCCAGTTGTTGGGTGGCCTGATAGGAGATCACGGGGTTATGGATAAGGGCATATCCCAATGTAAATCTTTTCCTGCCCTTTACCGACAGGATCCCGGAAGCCATCGCCGGGATGATCCCCACGTTGGACGATGACAGATTATAGCCGTCACCCGCTCCGTTCCTGATCTTTAAAGAGTTTAATTGATACACCGATCCGCTGATAGTGGCGCTGTTCTTCGTATTATAGGCGAGGAGGGCGGGGTTGAAGTAAAGTACACCGCTGTCCCGGGTGAAGGCCACCGCTGAACCGGGGGAGAGAAACCCGGCAGGGTTATAGGCGGCTGACCAGTAATTGGCATCCTGGCCATTGACCGTCACCCATAGCCAACAGCTCATAAGTATAAGGTGTATTTTCAGCAAAACAGAATGTTTGATCTAATGTAATATTTTTATATAAGTCTAAAAAATATTATCTTTTAAATATTAATAGTCAGTTGATGCGTGCATGCAGACCTTTTTCCATCTTTGTAATGTTGCTAACGGTTAGCCTTTGCAAAAAGGCGGCGGGGCAAAACCTGAGCTTCAGTTCACCCCTTAACTTTTACCCGGAAGCGACTACAAAAAAAGCCATCGATATCACACTATTCAGGAATACGCATTTTGTTACGTGGAATGATGCCCGCAATGGCAGTATCCACGTACTCTGGCTGGGCAAACAATACGCCGACCCCTCCGATTATAGTGATGTCGTGATCGACGGGTCGCAAAGTAATTTTCCCCCCGTGCTACGGGCCACGCCCAACTACATCTATGTATTGTGGATAGATAAAGAAGGCACTATCAAATATGCCATTAACAGCAGTGATACCGGCTTTGCCGGCAGCCCGGTCCATACGCTCGGCCTGGCGACACCTGCTCCTGCCGCGCTGGGTATTACGGCTGCCTATATAGATAACAAAATAGCCATAACGACACATGCTGCCAATAAAGATGGGCTCCTGTATGCTATCACCGGCATTGGTAATAATGGCCAGCTGGACCAAACCGAACTTAAGAACGTGCCGGCCAAAAGCTCAGACTATCCCTTTGTTGTCGCGCTCTCCGGGTCGGCAATACGCATGACATGGCTCGGCTATAAAGACGAAGGCATCTACTATTCAGATGTGGACATCCGTACCGGCGCCTGGACAAAGATCAGTCAGTTATACAAGGTAAAAAGCAAGGTATCCCCAGCAGTTTACCGTGTATTCAATTCTGACAAGTTGTTTTATATATGGAAGGGCAGCAGGAATGATAACAGATTATACTATGCTACAGAGGGAAAGGAGGGCTTGCCTGCATCGGAAAGCCAATTGCCTGCTTATTTCACCACTTCCAACGCTGTATCCATCTGCAATATCGATAATAAGCGGTTCATACTGGGTTATACGGGCCCTGACAACAAGATGTACCTGTCCTGGTTCACCAATTATGATCCGGCCCGGTGGATGGAAGAATCGCTGTACCCTGCAAAAGCCGGCTACAGTCTCAAGGACATTGCCCTGCCCGGCGCCCATGACGCAGGCATGTCTGTCCTCACAGCCACGGGTGGTCAGCAGAGCGGCACGATAAACGAGTGTAATACCCTCACCCAGACCCAGAATATAAAGGGTCAGTTGAATGCAGGTATCCGGATGTTCGACCTCCGTATAGGATCGTACAACAACGCGCTCTATACCAAACATTGTTCTTCGGATTGTATGGTAGACGCCATCGGCGGCGGTTATGGCGAAAAGCTTGGCGGCATCCTATATGCGATCAAAGATTTTCTGACAGTCAACAAAAAGGAAACGCTCATTTTATCCTTCAGCCATTTTTGCGAAAAGGAAGCGCCTGCCGCAAAAGTCGCCCAATACATCATCGATACCCTGGGCAGAGAATTTCTTTTCGCTAATAAAGGAAGAAAGCTAAACGATATCAAGCTACAGGAACTGGCCGGGAAAGTCATCGTCGTCTTCGAACAATATGCTGGCGCCGATAGACTGATCGACTCCTGCTCCATCGCGCCTGCTTCGGGCTGTTTTATAAATTTCCGGCGGGAGTATGCCGCCACCAATGTCGTGACGGATCTTCTGGCAAAGGAAAAGCTCTTTTTCACTACAATGGTGAGCAGCAAGCTGCAACATAACGATCTTATTCGCCTGGACTGGCAACTGACACAGAGCGCCGAGGAGGCAGCCATGATCTGCAATGATTTTCAAAACGAGAATATCAATCCGCTGATCAACGGGGCCATGTTACTGACCAATACCCTCCGCAAGCACCATAGCATAAAAGACCTGTCTTTGATAGGCAACCGGTCCATCTTGCAGCAAATGAATGAGTGGATAGCCGACGGTACTATTAACCGAAGTAACAAACCCAATATCTTATATGTTGACGTTGCCGGAGGTTGGATAACCGACTATTGCATTCAGCTCAATGACAACCCTCTTTACGAAAAATGAAAAACTTTTTTCTGCTCCTTTCATATGACAGCTTCTGGCGTCAATTATTTCAATTTCTTTCGAAGCCAGGCCCGGGCAGGCTCATCGTATAGCTTCAAACTTAAATAAGCTAATATGATCGCACCGGAAAAAGTAAGCAAGGCATAAGGCCAGGCTTCCGCAATTGTTATTCCTTTATGATTACTTACCCAGGCGACATAGAAGTACACCAGCGGATAGTGAACCATATACATCGGATAAGAGATGTCCCCAAGGAACTTGCATACCTTATTTTCGCCAGCATCATGAACTTTGCCACTTGCGCCCATATATACGATGGCGGGAAATAGGAAGACGATGCATACTGCTTCGTATAATCCGTTTAACCAGAGGTGATCTGCACCGCCAATACGGGGCATGAACAGTAGCACAATGATCAATGTACTGCACCAAAGAAAAGCATTCCTTAAATTGGCAGGTTTTGCCACCCGCGATAACAGAACACCGGCGAAAAAAGGATAGATAGTCCGGGTCAGCCCCACCCGAACGTGCTCGAAATTCAGGGTCCAACCACCCGTGACATCTCCATTTTCATTGGTTAGGGCGAAATGAAATAAGACGATAGCTGCGATGGCTACGAGCAATGATAATGCCAATTTTGACAATTTCCTGACCCAGACGGCGTAAAGAATATTTGCGATGTATTCAAAGAACAGGGACCATCCTACGCTGTTCAACGGATGCATTTCCTGCCAGCCGCGGATGTCCATGGATAATGGTATGGGAAGCACCGTGTATCCGATGAGCATAACCAGAAGCAGTTTCCACACCGGTATCGTGTGGATCAGCGGCCATAGCGTGCAATCGGTGAAGTAAAATCCTATAGCACCCAGCGTCATGCCTAAGATGACAAGCGGCTGGAGCCGTTCTATACGGCGTCTGAAAAATCCACTGATGGTAAGCTTGTTCCATCTGTCATCATAGGCGTACCCAATGACAAAACCCGAAAGCAGGAAAAAGAAGTCGACCGCAAGATAACCGTGGTTCACCAGCTGTGTAAGGTGACTGGTTGCAAGCGGCTCGCAAAGATGGAAGGCGACAACGATGATGGCGGCTACCCCGCGCAAGCCATCTAAAATAGGGTAATGGGGTTTTGTAGCGAGGTTGTTATTGTTCATAAGGCACGCGAATCATTATGCGGGTTAGGTGAGTTCGATTTGTTATTAATATTCAATAAATATATGAATATTATGATATTGAGAAGGTTGTCTGGAGGTTGGTCGGGAGGTTTCAGCGGCGGTTGAAACGCTTTGATCAAAGATTGAAACAAATTGCACAAAGTAATGAGACATTTGATCATCGGCTCAATGGCACAGGGGGTTTAGGAAATAGGCAGGGTTTTTGAATAACCCCCCGGATATGCTTTCCGGAAAACTCATTCTTCTCATAGCATTATCATCATTATGCTACTGGCCCTTCCAGGTTTTGAGCCAGGGGCATACTCATGCTTTTTCCTCCCATGAATTCTACGATACCTTTCCTGCCCGGAGCCAGGCGCCGGAAAAAAGAGTAATTACTTCTGCACCTACCCCTGCTGCAACAGGCGCCTTCCAGCTCAAGATTACGACGACTCCTGCTTCCTGTGGTTCCGGCAATGGAATGATCACCGTCAACCCTTCGGGCGGCGTGTCACCCTACAGCTATTCCTTTGACGGAGACGCCTGGCAGCGTAGTGGCTACCATGCTGCCAGCGGTGGGACCCATACCGTCGATGTGCGGGACGCCACCGGCGCTACGGTCAATGCTACGGTTAATGTCCCAAGCAACGGGAATACGCCTACAGCGACCATCACGAACATCAAAAAGCCTTCCGGCTGTGCTACCAAAGACGCGAGCCTTACCTTAAAGGCCTCGGGCGGAACGCCTCCTTATTCCTATAGTTTGGCGGGACATAGTTGGCAGAGCTCCCCCACGTTCAGCAACCTTACTCCCGGATATTACAGACTGTATGTGATCGATGCCAAGGGCTGCATATATAGCACCTCCTATACATTTTATGGTTGTGTTTCCCTGACCACCAGTGGTACCAGCGCCACCTGCAGCAACAACAATGGGACCATCACGGTAGAAGCCCATGATGCGTACCCCCCCTATACCTATTCTCTCGACGGAATAAAGTACCAGGGCAGCGGTAAGTTTACAGGACTTTCCTCAGGCGTTTATACCATACATGTAAAGGATGGCAGAGGGCAAGCCTCCCTGTTCTCCTATACGCTGGGATATTCCTGTGGCCTCAGCCTCAGCGGCACCGAGACAGATATGACCTGCGGCGGCTCACCCGATGGTACCATTACGGCCAAAGCCGTTGGCGGAGCGCCGCCCTACAACTACACCATCGACGGCATTCATTTTCAGTCGAACAACGTATTTGGGGGTCTTCTTTCGGGCCTGTATACAGTGATGGTGAAGGATGCTTCAGGCAACAGGCACCAGGTCAACGTGACGGTGGGGGGTAATTGCCCGGGCCCTGCTGTGACCGTCACCGTGCAGAACCCCGATTGCCTTCATTCCACCGGCGCTATTACTGTACATGCTGTTCGCGGCACGGCTCCTTATGTGTATTCGCTGGACGGCGTCAAATTCCAATCTTCCGCTGTCTTCCAGTTATTGCCCGTAGGTAATTATGAAGTCACTGTCAAAGATGCCAATGACCTCACTGCCACTACTAGGGTGGTCCTCTCCAATCCATCGGCTCCCACTGTTTCTGTCACAACGCATAACGCCGACTGCGGCGGACAGGGAGCTGCCGTGACCATTCAGGCGACAGGAGGCACCTCGCCACTGCAATACAGCCTGGACGGGGCGAACTACCAGACGGGAAATGTTTTTAGCAACGTACCCGTTGGGAAGTTTACAGCATATGTAAAAGATGCCAGGGGTTGCATCGGCGACCGGGCCGGAGAAATAATCCAACAGTGCCTCAAAGCGACCCTTGCATCCACCGGTGCCGGCTGCGGAAAAAGCGATGGTTCCATTAATGTCGCGGTGTCCGGCGGCGCGGTGCCATATACGTATTCCCGGGACGGTGTTAATTTTCAGTCTTCTCCCGTCTTCTCCTCATTACCTGTGGGCAGCTATACCGTGACGATCAAAGATGCAGGCGGGCTCACCGCTAGTGTCACGGACAGCGTACCGCTGAATAATGATCTGAAGGTAGATGCTAACCCTGAAATGGTTGTATGCGAGGGGAGATCAGCTGTCATTAAAGCCACTTCCAACGGCACTGCTTTCATATGGCAGCCCGCCACCGGCCTGAATGATCCTACTCTTCTCCAGCCGACGGCATCCCCAATGGCTACCACCACCTATTCGCTGACGGCTCGCAATGGCCCCTGCCAACAGACTGTATCCGTCAACGTGGTTGTCCGCCCTACGCCCATCTTATCTGCCGGCAAGGACACCTCCATCCTGGCAGGGCAGTCTTTCACCCTGCATGCTGAGGACATAAGTAACAGTGGTTTCAATAGTTGGCAGTGGAGTCCCCCGGATGGACTCGACAATCCCTCTTCACGGGATCCTGTAGCCAATCCGGAAAAAAGTACTACCTATACCGTGACGGCGGCGACGGATGGAGAATGTGAAGCCACTGCAAGTATCTCCATAAAGGTGTTTAGCACGTCGAATATATTCGTCCCCAACGCCTTTACGCCTAATGGAGACGGCCACAACGATGTCCTAAGGGCCATTCCCATAGGGATAAGGGATTTCGGGTATTTTGCCGTCTGGAACCGGTGGGGGCAGCGTGTCTTTTATACAACGGACCCCGCTATTGGGTGGGATGGTTCCATCGGCGGGAGGCTAGGGGAGGCGGGCACCTTTGTTTGGAAGGTCAGCGGCGTAGACTATAAGGGAGATCGGGTCCAGCAGGAAGGAACAGTTCTTTTGATTCGATAAAAGTATTTTGCGATTGAATATTTTATGGAACTTCCATTGGAAACGCATCTTAATCATAAGGTCTCGTAAACTTCCTTCAAAACCTTAACATGTTCAAAAGCTATTGGACACTGGCTTGGCGAACCCTGGTTCGTAACAAGCTATATACGCTGGTCAATGTCCTGGGCCTGGCGCTGGGCATTTGCGCCTGCCTGGTCATTTATTTCGTCGCCAGCTACGAATTCAGTTTTGATACCTTTCATCCGGACCGTCACCGCATCTTTTGTGTGGATGCCGGGATGGGAGGTGGTCATTTGAATTGCGTACCTGGTCCTATGCCGGCCGCCATGCGCCGGGAAATCACAGGCTTACAGACGGTGGCCGCCTTTCAGACCTATGTCGCCAGCGTGACGATACCAGGTGGCAAAAATGATAAACCGAAGAGCTTTGATGCCGAAGGCAGCCTTGCTATCGCAGAGCCACAATACTTCGACATCTTTCGCTACCGGTGGTTAAGCGGAAATACCGCGACTGCCCTGACCATGCCCAACTCGGTCGTGCTTACTGCGGGAAAGGCCAGAGAATACTTTGGCGATCTCGACCCGGACAGGATCATCGGACGGACCGTCTATTACCAGGATTCGCTGATCGTCAGGGTAACAGGGGTCGTCGCCGATTGGACAGGCAACAGTGATTTTAATTTTAGCCAATGGATCTCCTACGCTACGATCCCTGTTAGTTTCCTGAAGAGTGAGATAACGCTGGACGGATGGGACAAATGGAATCGTACCAGCCAGGTCATGATCCGACTGGCAGAGGACGTCAAGTCTTCACAGATCGATGCGCAATTAATCGCCTTTGCCAAACGGCACTACGGTCCGCAACCGGCCTTCGCCGCCCGTTTGAGACCGCTGACTGGCGTCCATTTTCATCAGGAATATGGCGGTACAGGCAGAAAGGCCAGCCTTCCGGTCTTGTACACGCTCATGGCCGTGGCAGGCTTTATCCTTATCCTGGCCATTGTTAATTTTGTCAATTTGTCGACCGCGCAATCCATGCAAAGAGCGAGAGAGATCGGCGTCCGAAAGGTGCTGGGCGGCAGCAGGTCGGGCATCGCCGTGCAATTTTTTGCCGAAACCCTATTGGTGACGGCAGCTGCAGTGGTTTTTGCATTGCTCATGGTAAGGCCCGTGTTCAGCATGTTCGCCGGTTTGATACCAGGGGGCGTTCATTTCCGGGTGGATGGGGCTACGCTTTTATTTTTGTTGTTGGTAACCGCGGCGACCACCCTCCTTGCGGGGTTTTATCCGGCGAAGGTGCTGGGGAGCTATCAGGCCACGGTGACCCTGAAAGGGATCACTGCAGTGCCAGGCGGGGGAAAAGGAGCGCTGCGCAGAGGACTTATCGTCTTCCAATTTACCATATCGCTGTTGTTTATCATAGCGTCCTTCGTCATTGGTTCGCAGCTGCGGTACGTATTGCACACGGACCTGGGTTTCAAGACGGATGCGATCGTCACGATCAGCGGTCCGCGGGACAACCGACAGGGTCAGATAGCTTTCGCGTCGGACAGGATCAGGCAACGGGCAGTCGTAGAAACGGGTAGTACAGCGGTACTGGCAGATAAGATCCGGCGACTGGCCGGCGTACAGCAGGTGATAAGAGAGTGGAAGCCGCCGATAGGCCAGATGCATTGGGGATTCGGCGGCGGCGGACTGAAAAACAGCGATGAGAAGCGGATCGATGTATCCTTTCATTTCGGCAACGAAGATTACGTTCCTTTTTATGGGATGAAGCTGGTCGCGGGGCGAAATCTGCTCCCAGGCGACAGTACCAGGGAACTGCTGATCAGTGAGACTTGTGCCCGTGCAATGGGTTTTGCCGATGTGAGCAAGGCCATCGGCCGGGAGGTGGCCGTCGGCCCTTTCGATGCCTATCCCGTAGTTGGAGTGGTAGCCGATTTTTACGAGAACTCTTTTCATCAGGCGACCTGGCCGACCATCATCAGACACGATCCCTCGATGGAGACCGCCATTGCGGTCAAGATCGCCGCAAAGGGCATGACCGCCGGTGAGTTGAAGACCCTCATCGGCGATATAGAGAACGATTGGAAGACCATTTTCCCCGGGAAGCCATTTAGCTATTCTTTCCTGGACGAGAGCATCACCAATATGTATGCGGACGATCTTCGGACCGAGCGGTTGACCAATGTGGCGATGGGGATCACCGTTTTTATATCTTGTTTAGGTCTGCTCGGTCTGGCCATTTTTTCTACGGAAAGAAGGGCCAGGGAGATTGGCATCCGAAAGGTATTGGGGGCTACTGTGTCGGGTATTATGGTCATGCTTTGTAAGGAGATCGTCCTGCTGATCGTCCTCGCCCTGTTGATCGCCACCCCGCTGGCCTGCTACTTTATGCATGGATGGCTGCAAGGCTTTGCCTACCGGACACCGCTGAGTGGTTGGATGTTTCTCGCGGCAGGAGCCGCGGCCATCGGGATAGCGCTGCTCACGGTAGGCTTCCAGGCGATGAAGGCAGCGTTGGCCGATCCGGTAAAGTCATTGCGTACCGAGTGATGAGGGCTCTCCTGTCAGTGAGAAGCTATTGACGCACAGCAACAAAAAAGCCCCAATTAGAAATTAGGGCCTGGTAAACGTGCCACATCTTGACATGCCTTCCCCCTGGCTCCCGGCAACGGGGCTAAAATTTTACGAATGCTGCTTCAAAAGCCAATTCACTTTATACATTTTATGAAAGTCATCATAGCCGGTAAGTTCTTTGTCCTCCTTAAAGGTTGCATCCAACGCATCATGAAATGGATGGTTAGAAGGAAAGGACTTTTTCAGATTTGACATGGTGAGTTGCTGTAAAACATCGGATGAAACTGTTGTAAAATAGTATTTAGGCGTATATTTTTCCGCTTCCTTTGGCGAATGGCCGGGATGCTGGTACTTAAATATAACAATTGACTCCTTTGCATTGAGAACGGTGTAGTTTTTGTCATTCGCCACCGTAGCTGAAGTGACTTTTGGCTTTTGCGCCATCGCTGTTGTAAACAGGCTGATAAGGATAAATGCGAGTGTGAGGAACTTTTTCATTGTTTAAATTTTAATGGTTACTAGGTTGCTTTGTATCTTGTTAAAGGCAGCCATTGTACGTAAAGGCAATTGAAATGGCCACATGGTAACAACACTATAAAACTATGGTAAGGAGGAACAATACATTGTGATTGCCGTCAGCGGCAGACTTGATCTTACTCATGTCTGTATATGGGGAGGAAGGTATCCGGATAGTTAAATGGTCTGAAGAGTTGGATGCGGGCCCAAAATAGGTGCTGTTTCTGGCTGTTATCCCATCGGTAAAGAGGCCGTGCCCTGCGGTTTATACACCGGCAGAATGGTTGCAAGCAGCGATGCCAGAGGGCCGCGATGGCGGTGACTGCAAGTTCTACCCGCCAGCGCTTTTTATATCGATGATCATTTCAGGGATTCACCAGCGGGTAGAAAGCGGGTTTTCCGGTTAAATTTGTCCGGTATAATTTGGGTCAAATTCAACAATCCATTCAATACCATATTTGTCTCTAAACATTCCAGCATATGAACCCCAGGGACTGTCGCCAATGTGCCCTTCAATATCTCCACCTGCTGATAGTCCGTTAAATAATTTGTCTGCTTCTTCACGGCTTTCTGCACTAATGGATATTTTAGATCTGTTTTCGTTTTCGTTTACTCGTCCCATAAATTCGGGAACGTCATTGGCGATTAACACATTGTGTTTGCCAATAGGTAAAGCAATGTGCATTATCTTATTAGCTTCATTTTCTGGTACCGGAAATTCAGGGCTTGATAGTTCCTTGAATCGAATGATCTTTGCGAACTCTCCGCCAAAAACTGATTTGTAAAAAGTGAATGCTTCTTCGGCATTTCCATTGAAGTTGATCCAAGGGTTGATTGCTTTCATAATTTTTATTTTGTTTAATGATTGTAAATACTGCCTCTTATTATTTCTGAGATAAGGTCGTCAACACATTTTCCAGGTTTTCTAATGACATAGTAAACCCTTTCTTGAAACCCTCCAATAATTTTTCCATCCGTTCAAACGATTCATTAAAAATAGTAATACTCACTTTTGTTATGCCGTTTTGCTCGCTGAAGCTGTAATCCCATTCAGAACCCGGCAATTCGGGGTTTTCATCTTTGTCTGCAAAAGAATTATATAATTTAAAATTGGTTTTTGGAGTAATGGAAGTGTATTTCTGAATCGCCCAACGTTCTTGTCCCTCGGGGCTTATCATAGCATAAAACCGTCGACCCCCAACTTTGAAATCCATATATTTGGTTTTGCAACTCATGGGTGCAGGTGCCACCCATTGGTCCAATATTTCTTGTTTGGTAAATGCATCCCATACTATTGAAAGTTCGGCATCAAACTCCCTGGTTATGAATACTGTTTTCGCTGCTTTGTCAACGGTAAAATCAAATAGCAAGTCGGTGTTCATTTTTTCTGTTTTTTAATGGTTGATAATACTTTGTCAAGTTGATTAAATTGAGTTTCCCAGTTTTGCCTGAATTGGGCTAACCAGTTGTCAAATTCCTGCATTTTTTTTGCATTAAAGTGATAGTAGATCTCCCTGCCACTCTGCTCGGGTTTAATCAATTCGCATTCGTGCAATACTTTGATATGTTTCGATACAGCTTGCCGGCTCATATCAAATTTTTCTGCAATTACATTGGGCGTTAATGCCTGGATAGCAATTAAAGTTAAAATAGTCCTTCGTGTTGGGTCAGCTATGGCCTGGAATATATCTTGTTTCATTTTTAATATTTATTGCGCAACCTAGGAGTTGCAAATATATATGCAACTTGTGAGTTGCGCAAATTTATTTGCAATTATTTTTGTCGATGGAAGTTGGCGCCTCTTAATCAAACAGGGATTTAGGGAAATAAGTCGATATATCGTTGAATCCGAACAGAAGGGAAATGAAAAGGCCGAATATGGCAGCCAGTTATCCGATAGACTTTCAAAAGACACCACCCGGGCTCATCGTATAGCGTCAAGCTTAAATAGGCTAATATGATCGCACCGGAAAATGTAAGCAAAGCATCATGAACTTTGCCACTTGCGTCTATATATACGATGGCGGGAAATAGCAAGACGATGCATACTGCTTAGTATAATCCGTTTAACCAGAAGTGATCTGCACCGCCAATACGGGGCATGAGCAGCAGCGCGATGATCAATATACGCGCAAGCCATCTAGTATAGGGTAATGAGGTTTTGTAGCAAGGTTGTTATTGTTCACAAGGCACGTGAGTGATTATGCGGGTTAAGTTATTATCAAATATTTCATGAATATTATGATATGGAGAAGGTTGCCCGGAGCTTGGCCGGGACCTTTTGGCGGCGCTTGAAACGTATTGCTAAAAGATTGAAACAAATTGCACAAATAGGGAGACATTACCCTCTGGACGTGACAGCGCCAGATACTGAAGGCGGAATGATTGGTTTTTTATAGATTTATGCTCTGAATAAAGCATAATTATCTACAATTTGTCAAAGGACCAGTTAGAGGAAGAGCAAGCGCTCGTGCGACGCATGGGGGAAGGAGATCACGACGCTTTTAATGAAGTGTTCTCCTTATTGTATCAGCGTATTACCTATATGGTCGTCAGGCTGGTGGGTGATGAGGACGATGCAAAAGACATATTGGCAGAGGTCTTTATAAAACTATGGAACAAACGGACAGATTTCCCCTCCCTTTCGGCCATGAGGTCCTTCTTATATATATCAGCCCGCAACAGATGCCTGGATCATCTGAAAACAAAGAAAAGACGGGAAGCCTCGAAAAATAGTTATGCATATTGGATGGATCATCCCGAGGAGATCTCTTCCCTCGTAGTGAATGCCGAGCTGGTGGCGCAACTGGAGCAGGAGATACAGGCCTTGCCAGCCAAATGCCGAGAGATCGTTCAATTGGCTTATTACGAAGGTCTTTCGTCCGGGCAGATTGCCCAACGGCTCGGTATCTCGATCCAAACCGTCTGGAACCAAAAAACGACTGCTATGAATAAGCTGCGGGCTGCCTTTCTTCGTAATGGCATGCCAGGTGTCTGGCTCGCCGGATATCTTAGCCTGCTGGAATTTCTGAAAAAATGACCTTTTCCTGCCTGATCCTATAAATTCTCGTTTTTTTCATAGTAGTATACGAGGACCTTGTCGTTCTATAAGCAAATGCAGGAACCATTCGAAAATATACAAGAGAAGGAACGAGCCGCCGCGCTCATTGCCAAATACCTCCGGGAATCGCTTTCCGATGCGGAAAAGAAAGAGCTGGAAGAATGGATTGGTGCGGCTGAATGGCATCGCGCCTATTTTCAGCAGTGCATCGACCCGGCCAATCTGCATCAGGTGATGGTGGATTATCATCGGGCTGCGGATATGGAAGAGGGATTGAGGGCGGCAATCCAGCTTAAGATGGGACGAGTAGTAGCATGGAAGACCTGGTTCAGCGCGGCAGCAGCCATCATTATTATATTGAGCACAGGCGTCTATTTCTGGTATAGAGGATCTTCGCATCATCCCGGGATAGCAACAAGGCAGGCTCAGTCTATCCCGCCGGGCCGTCAGGGCGCCATCCTGACGCTGGCTGATGGACGGCAATTGACACTCGACAGCCTTCCCAATGGCGTTGTCGCGGAGCAAAACGGTTCGCGTGCTGCAGTAGTCGATGGGCGGCTGGCTTATCAATCAGTGACGCCGGCTGCGACTACCACTACCTATAATACGATCACCACACCCAGGGGAAGGCAATACCAGCTGACGCTGCCTGATGGAACGAAGGTATGGCTGAATGCGGCCAGCCGCATCACTTTCCCCACCGCATTTGGCGGCGCCTGGAGAAAGGTAGAGATTTCCGGGGAGGCTTATTTTGAAGTGGCGCGGGATGCAGGCAGACCATTTAAAGCATCGGCCGGGGACGCTGACATCGAAGTGCTTGGGACAAGCTTCAATATCAATGCATACGACGATGAACGTGCTGTTAAAGCCACCCTGCTGGATGGAAGCGTCAAGGTGTCCGGAGCAAGATCGGGAGTGCTGCTGAAGCCGGGACAACAGGCAGTGATAAATGATCAGCTACAGGTGAAAAGCGATATAAATATAGAGCAGGTGCTCGCGTGGAAAAATGGCCTGTTCTATTTCAACAGCACCGACATCGCCACGGTGATGCAGCAGCTTTCCAGGTGGTATGACATCGAAGTACGCTATGAAGGAAAAGTGCCGGATATCAAGGTGTCTGGCAAGATGGACAAAGGACTAAATCTTAACGAAATATTGGAATTCCTGACTAAAATGGAGGTTAAATACAGGCTGTTGGGGAGGACAGTTGTTATAACTAACAATTAGATCCTATTGCTCAAAACAAAGCCGAAAGTGTTACGAGCACTTCCGGCAGGCGCTTGGGTAATATACAAAACAAGTCTTGAGACAACTGCTTATTCATCACCCAAACTTTGCAAAAATATGCAAAAAACTGCTATTTGTAGACGGTCAGCCTATGGAGGCAACCGCTATGTCACCAAAACACTGTTAGTCATGAAGCTAACAATTATATTTTTAACCGTCGCCCTGCTGAATGTACATGCTGAAGGCTTATCGCAGACCGTAACATTTTCCGGTAAGAACGTAGGGATCAAATCCGTGTTTGCAGCCATCGAGAAACAGACAGGGTATTTCTTTGTCTATAACGATCCATTGGTGAAGGATCTCAGGACCGTCACCGTCCAGGCGGATAAGCTACCCCTGAAAGAGTTCCTGGACCTGCTGTTCAAAGACCTGCAGCTGGACTATACCATCCGGAGCAGGACCATTCTCCTGTTCCATAAGACCCCCACCGTAATTCCACCTCCAACAGCCGGAGCCATCGACGCAGATATCGCAACGCCACCCGTCAACGTCATGGGAGTGGTCCGCGGAGAAGAGGGCCAGCCGCTGGAAGGCGCTACTATTTATGACAAGCGGTCAAAGAAATCCACCGTCACGGGTTCGGAAGGGCACTTCTCCATGGACGCCAATATAGGCGACGTCCTCCTCATCACCTATGTCAATTATTATTCGCAGGAAGTGGCAGTGAGAAACCCAGCCGCATCCGACCGTACGGTCTTTATCAATATTATATTGAAGCCCGCCGTCAGCAATCTGAACCAGACAGTGGTCAATGGAATATACAGGCGTCCCACGGAGAATTACACCGGCGCCGCGCAAACCTACACGATAGAGCAGCTGCGGACCGTAAATAATACCAATGTTCTCTCAGCCCTGCGGTCACTGGACGCCTCCTTTCAGATGCCGTCGGATATCAAGTTCGGCTCCGATCCCAACCATTTACCCCAGATACAGGTCCGCGGCTCCAACAGTATCGCCAATGCCGACCTCACCAGCCAATATGGATACATCAGCAATCCCCCGTTGTTCATCCTGGATGGCTTCGAAGTACCCTTGCAGACCATCTATGACCTGGACATGAACAGGATCAGCAAACTGACGATCCTGAAAGACGCTGCCGCCACCGCGATCTATGGTTCAAAGGCAGCCAATGGCGTCCTTGTCATCGAGACCGTCCAGCCCAAAAAAGGAAGGTTAAGGTTCAGTTATAATAATAATCTGTCCGTAAATACGCCCGACCTCACCAGCTACCACCTGCTGAATGCCGAACAGAAGCTGCAACTGGAAAAAGCAGCAGGGATTTATAATACGACGCCCCAATTGGGCATCACCGCCCAGGAAACCCTGGACCAGATATACAATCATCGACTGGCGGAGGCGAAAAGGGGCGTAAATACCTACTGGCTATCCAAACCGCTGGCTACGGAATTTAGCCAGAAGCACAGCGTCTACCTGGATGGCGGAGACGATTACATGCGGTATGGCGTGGACGTATCCTATGCGAAGAACAGCGGTGTCATGAAGGGTTCCAAAAGGGACAATCTTTCGGGAGGCGTCCACTTGATATACCACAAGAACAAATTGCAGTTCACCAATTATTTGTCCGTCATCTATAATAAATCTGTCAGCAGCCCCTACGGCGGTTTTTCCCGGTATGCTTCACTGAATCCCTACCTGCGCCCCGTAGACAGCGTCACCGGAAAGGTTCCAAAGATCCTGGAAAATGCATACGACGAGATCGTATGGCCTACAGTGACGTATAATCCCATGTACGATGCTACCCTGAAGACAAGGAATGACAACAGCTATACAAGAGTGGCAGACAATTTCCAGGCGGACTGGAATATCCTGGAAAGCCTGAAGCTAAGCACCCGCTTCAGCATGTATAACCAGAAAATTTCCGGCAACGTATTCCTCCCTGCGGACGCCACCGCGTTTGTCAATACACCGGATAGCCTTTTCTCTACCCGTGGCTATTTCCAGCAGACGACGGGGCAGATGTCCAGCTACCAGGCGGACGTCTTTCTCAATTATGGACAAACTTTTGGGCGCCATACTGTTTTTGGTACGGCAGGCTCCCATATTCAACAGGATAAGACTTACACCAATACCATTACTGTGCAGGGATTCCCCAATTCCAGCATGGATGACATACTTTTTGGCCTTCAGTATCCCATCAACGAAAAGCCGACAGGCGCCGAAAGCATCTCCAGGCTCATCAGCTATTATGCCAACCTTAGCTATGCCTATGATTACCGCTACCTGGTGGATCTGTCTTTCAGGACAGACGGCTCTTCCGTATATGGCAACAATCAGCACTACGCACCCTTCTGGTCAGCAGGTCTCGGATGGAATATACACAAAGAAAAATTCGTTAACATTCCCAGGATGATCAATAGGTTAAAGCTCCGTGCTTCCTATGGCTCCACAGGCTCGCAGAATTTTCCATCCTTCGCCGCCTCGCAAACCTATGCTTATCTGACTGGCTACCGGTATCTCAACAGCATTGGGGCGACAATGATCAGCCTGGGTAACAACGATCTGAAGTGGCAGCAGACCAACAAGGCAAATGCAGGCGCCGATATCGAGCTGCTTAACGGTCGCATCCAGGCCACTTTCAATTACTATGTAGAAAAGACAAACAACCTCTTTACCACCGTAAATACGACACCTTCTTCCGGTTTTTCCAGTTACTATGCCAACCTGGGAAAAGTGCAGAATAAAGGATATGAAGTTTATCTCACCACCTTCATGCTGAAGAACGAAAAGACGAATGTATACTGGAGCTTCTATGCGAATCTGTTGCATAATGAAAATAAGCTGCTGAAGATCTCCGACGCCCTGAAAGCGCAGAATGATAAGGCTGTAGATCAGCAGACAAAGTCTGATAATCCCATTACCGCCCCTGTCCTGCAGTACAAGGAAGGACAGAGCGTGAGCACCATCTATGCCGTACGTTCGCTGGGCATAGATCCCAGCACAGGCAACGAGATCTTCCTGACCAGGGATGGAAAGCAGACATACCTGTGGAACCCCCTGGACGAAGTGCCGGTAGGCGATAACCAGCCCAAGGTCACAGGCAACATCGGCACTAACTTCATGTACAAAGGCGCCAGTATCAATGTCTCCATGCGCACCGAGCTGGGCGGACAGATGTACAATGGCACCCTGGCGGATAGGGTAGAAAATGCCGATCCACATAACAATGTGGATGTGAGGGTGCTGACTGATCGTTGGCAGAAGCCCGGAGATGTGGCCAGGTATAAAGGGATCGCGACCCTGGATGGACAAACACGTACGGATATTACCCGGGCAACCTCCCGCTTCATTCAGAAGAACAATACCTTGTATTGCGATGCCATCACATTGGGCTACCTGTTTCCCAATCGCCTGACAAGCCGTCTGAAAATGAGCCGTCTCCAATGCTACGTCTACATCAACAATCCTTTTGTCGTGTCGTCCATCAGGCAGGAAAGAGGATTGGATTATCCTTTTGCACGTAATTATTCCTTTTCGCTGCAATTGGGTTTTTAGCATTTAATACTTAAAAAATGAATGGTATGAAAAATAAAATAATAGGAGTGCTGCTGGTGACCCTCATTTTTGCCCCCGGCTGTAAGAAATGGCTGGATGTGAAACCCAAAACCATTGTGGAGGAAAACCAGCTTTTCACTACGGAAAAAGGCTTCGAGGATGCCATGTACGGAGTTTACACCATCATGGCGAATGCGTCGTTATATGGAGATCAGCTGACGATGAGCTTTCTTGACGTGCTTGCTCAGCAATATGATTGTTCCACCAGGCCGACGCATATTTTTTACCAGGCTTCTCTTTATAATTATACGGATGCAACGGTAAAGACCAGGATCGCCGGCGTATGGGATTCCATGTACAATGCGATCATCAATGTCAACAATATTTTGCTCAACATAGACGGGAAAAAAGGCCTCTTTCAGTCCGGGAATTATGAGCTGGTGAAAGGAGAAGCCATCGGGCTGCGGGCTTTCATGCATTTTGATCTCCTTCGGATGTTTGGCGGCGCTTATGCTACCCATCCCTCACAGGCGGCCATCCCTTATGTCACCACCGTGTCCGGAGGAGTTACCCCTTTGTCGACGGTGAGCCAGATCCTGGATAGTGTGATCGCCGACCTGACGCTCGCTTCTGGCCTGCTCGGTGGCTATAAGAACATTGACGCCAACTTTGCTTTTGAAACCCCTAATTCCCAAAATGACTGGCTCAATCGCCGGCAGAGCCATTTTAATTATTGGGCCGCGGAAGCCACGCTGGCCAGGGTTTATCTGTATAAAGGGGACAAGCAGCAGGCGTTGCTGCACGCTACGAACCTGATCAATTCCAATATGTTCACGTTCGAGACTGCCACACGGGTGACCACCTACCTGGATAAGACATTTATTCCTGAGCAGATATTTGCTCTTAGCAAGTTCAATCTCAGGCCACAGGTGCAAACATATTTCCATACACCCGCGGGTACCATCAGCTCTAATGGCGATCTGGACAGTCGGCTTACGAACGATTATGGCAGTGGTGGAGTGGTAGACCAGATCTATGAGATCACCTCGGGGGGCGTGACGGATATCCGGTATGCCAACCTGTGGCAGCTCAGCGGCAACACTTATTTCTGTTCGAAATACTGGCAGGATGCCCCACGGCAGGAGTTTGTCAACCTCGTGCCATTGCTTAGACTACCGGAAATGTATTACATCGCGGCCGAGTGCTCCGATCCTGCTACAGCTACGGACTATTTGAATGTGGTGCGGAAGCAGCGGGGTGTGAACGACCTCCCTGCCGGCCTCGATGCAGCGGCTATACAGAATGAGATATTGAAGGAATACCAGCGGGAATTTTATGCGGAAGGGCAAATGTTCTATTACTACAAAAGATTGAACATTTCCCAGATAAGGTTCACGACTATTCCCGGTTCCGACAAGGTGTACATATTCCCTTTGCCGGACGCCGAATTGCAATACAGAGGACATTAATCCTTTCAACAACAATTTATTTTATGCAACCGATCATACGTTTGATGCTCATAATCCTGGCGCCGGCCTGCTTGCTGGGCGCCTGTAAAAAGGAGAATATCCCGGAGGGCTCCGATGCTGAGTCCAGCGTGTATTTCATATACGCAGCCACCGGGCTCGGTTTCGGTAACCTCGACAGTCTTAATTATACCTTCGTGGAGAAGAACAGCTCCGTCGAAATGGACACAGTTTGGCTGTCGGTGCGTGTTTCGGGAGGGACCGCCGATCATGACCGGATCATTAAGCTGTCAGCGGTAAGCGCCGGCACCACTGCTGTAGAAGGCGTTCATTACAAATTGCTGGGTTACACCATGCCTAAAGATTCTTTTGGGACAAATCTTGGTGTGGTACTGCTGCGCGATCCTTCCTTGCAGGATACGTCCGTGGTGTTGAAGCTCGAGCTGCAGCCCACCGATGATTTTCCCGTGCTGATGAAAGATACCATTATGGGCGACGGGAAATTCTATAGCAGGAATAGCTATAAGATTAATTTCACCGACAGGCTGATCAAACCCAGCAACTGGGATTCTTATCTCATCACCTTTTTCGGCGCTTACAGCAATGTCAAATTCAGATTCATGGCCGAGACCTTGGGTGTTTCATCTTTCCCCAATTCAGGACCCAACGCGCTAAAATACCCCCAACTCCAGTACTATCAGAATGTGGTGAGAAATGCACTGGTGGAATATAATGCCGCACATGGACCCCTCATCGACGAGAATGGTAACACCGTTGTATTTCCTTAACCTCCAAAGCTAATTCTTATGCGACAGTTATTAAATATCATCATACGAAGCCTGGCAGTAATGTGGATACTGACAGGTTGTTATAAGGATAAGGGCAATTATGCCTACCATACTATCAACGACATCACTGCCATCACTTCAGCCGATACATTCAGGGTGACCAGGCTGGATACGTTGACGATCACGCCTATGATCAAAGGATTGGATACCGCGCGGGTGCGTTATGAGTGGCGGGTGACGCCTGTGGAAGATCCCGCCGACCCGCTGAGCATCGGTAAGATCGTCGTGCTATCTACTCAACATACCTTGCATGAACAGATCACCTTGAAAGCGGGCGCCAGCTATTACAGGCTTGACCTCGTCATGATCGACACCGTCACCGGGGTAAGTTATTTCAGACAATTGGCGCTGCAGGTAACCACCGCATTCCAGACAGGCTGGATGCTGCTGGAGCAGGGGGGCGGTAACGCCGACATCAGCTTTATCACCCCTGAAAATAAGGTTTTCCATAAGGTGTACTCCGCCGCCAATCCGGATAAACCTCTTCCGGCTTCTTCCTGGAAGCTCATCAGCATCAATACCAACGGTCTTTTGGGGATACTGAACCAGGTGTATTTCGATACGGAGGGATATACTCTGGACAATACCACCCTGCAGGTAACAGCACCCTATTCGAAGCTGTTCTTTGGACCTCCGGCCACCGTACAGCCCCAGAATGTGTCGAAGCCCAGCATCTTTTCCTATGGTCCTTTTACGTTCAGTGCCGGGAAGATCTACGGAATGAATAGCATCTACACTTCGACCCTGTTCGGTGCAGCCTATACCCAGCCTGATGATCAGGGATATACCGCAGCTCCCTATGTGGCGGGAGGGCTCTCGTATGGCGCCATCTTCTTCGACCAGGCTCATCACCGCTTCATGTATGATGGCGGTGGCACTTCCACCGCGCTGAAGGTATTCCCTTCCAACAACACCATGGCCTATGACCTGAACAAGGTGGATAAGAAGATGCTGACGATGAAAGCCGGTATGGGATGGGATCTCTGGCCGGACAACTGGTATGCCGTCTTTAAGAATGAAGGCGATGACAGCTGTTTCCTTTATACCGTCAATGCCAACGGTAATCTCACCACTACGCCGGTGGCTGCCGGGATGCAGGCCATCCTGAACAGCCCGGATGTACAAAGAAGCCCGGATTACCTGTTCTCAAGCACCGTGAAGCAGATGTATTATGCGGCTGACAATAAATTGTATGTCTATGATATGGCGGCCAATCAATCGAGGGTGGTCTATCAATTTCCGTCCGGAGAGATCGTTACGGCCCTGCAAATGCAGAATAATACGATCACGGTGGCTACCTACAATGGCAGCGCCGGCGGAGGGACGGTATATGATCTGCCTCTGTCTTCTACTGGGGATATCACTGGTAATGCCTATACACGAAAGAATACAGGTTTTGAAAAAATTATCACTTTAACGTTCAAGGTCGGTTAACTATTAAATATTTTATATGCAACAGATGTTTTTTCGCCGAATATTGGCGATAGGGGTCTCTTTGTCTCTTTTTGGGGCGGCACACGGGCAGCAGGAATTTATCATCAGGGGAGAGATAGGGAAGGACAATAATGGGAAGCTGGTGAGGATACACAGCTATAAGGGGCAGCTGGATGATTCCGCTGTCGTTAAGAATGGTAAATTCCAATTCGGGGGAAAGATCAGGCAGCCGTATGAAGCCTATATCAGCATTTCCCGGGCCGGTAAGCAGCCTGTAACTGTTGGGAGCGTTGTCCCGATGCCGGATATGCAGGATTTTTATCTGTCGACCGGTGTGACGACCATCAAAGGTGCAAATCTTGCTACGGCCAGCATCGATAATCCGGTGCAGAAAGATTTTATGGAATTAAAAACGGAGAAAAGGCCGTTGGAAGATAAGATCAATGCTCTCGGGGGCCGCATTTATCTCAGCAAGGACAAGGATTCGACCAGGATGTTCAAGGCGGAGAGGAAGGTATTGTCCGGACAGATGGCCCAGGTCGAGCTGGCGTTTGTAAAGCGGCATCCCGATTCTTATGTGGCATTCGACGTGGTAGAGGGGCAATATATCGTGATCGAAGATCCCGTTACTTTCGAGGCCATGTACAATGCGCTGGATCCTAAGTTCAGAAGCTCCGAAACAGGCGTGAAAATGGCGGATGCGCTTGCGGCTGCGAAGCTGGTGGTAATCGGTCAGCCGGCGGTGCAGTTCACGCAAAATGACGCCAACGATCAGCCCGTGTCCTTGTCTTCTTTCCGGGGGAAATATGTGCTGGTGGATTTTTGGGCCAGCTGGTGCGGACCGTGTAAGATGGAATACCCTTTCTTGCATAAGGCGTATGATAAGTACAAGGACAGGAACTTCGAGATACTGGGCGTATCCCTGGACAGCAAGAAAGAAGTTTGGGTAAAGTCCATCAAGGAAAATAATTTTCAATGGCCGTTGGTATGCGATCTCAAAGGATTCAGGAATGAGGCGGCGCAGGCATATGGAGTACATGCCATTCCTCAAAATTTCCTGGTCGATCCGCAAGGGATCATCATCGCGAAGAACATGCGGGGGGATGACCTGCTCGACAAGCTCGAAGAAGTGCTTCCTCCTGTGATGACAGAGATAAAAGGTGGCGTCAGTACGGTGGAAGTAAATGTGGGAAAGGTGTGGGCGAATACGGTGTACCTGGCGTACCAGATAGGGGAGGAGCATTATGCTGATTCTGCCAGGCTGAAGGATGGTAAATGCACATTGAAGGTCAATGTTCCTTCGCCTACATCCGCTATGTTATGGTTGGACAACAGAGGGTTTGGTTATGCCAATGGCAACCGGCCTGATCTGTTGATCCTGTGCCTGGAGCCGGGAACTATTCATGTAGAGACCAGCGATTCCGTCAGGAAGGCGACGATAACAGGTGGGCCGCTGAATGCGGAGCTGACTGTGTACAGGAAGTTTATTTCAGGTCCTATGGGGCGGTTGGAAGACCTGAATGCGCAGATGATGCTGGCATCTCCTGAAAAAAGGAAGGATTCGGTGTTCTGCAATGGCATCTGGGACCAGATGCGTGAAGAGGTTGGGCAACTGAAAGCGCTGCAGACGGATTTCATCAGGCAAAATCCTGATAATTATGGGAGCCTGGAGGCAATGATGGGTGTAGCGGGAACCAATATCAACCCGGATATCATCAGCCCTTTGTATAATGGGTTGTCGGAGAGGCTCCGGAACTCCGTAGCCGGAAAAGAGATGGAGGCAAAGCTGGAGACGGCCCGCAGGACGGGTATAGGTGTCATGGCGCCTGATTTCACGCAGAATGATACCAATGACAAGCCTGTGAAGCTATCCGATTTCCGGGGAAAGTATGTATTGCTGGATTTTTGGGCCAGCTGGTGTGGGCCTTGCCGGGCGGAGAACCCTAACTACGTGAAAGCGTACCATATGTACAAGGATAAGAACTTTACATTATTGGGAGTATCCCTGGACAGGAAAGGAGAGAAGAATGCCTGGCTGGCTGCGATCAGGAAGGATGGATTGGAGTGGCCGCAGGTGTCAGATTTGAAGTATTGGTATAATGATGTGGCCAAATTATATGATGTCCGGTCTGTTCCTCAGAATTACCTTATCGGTCCGGATGGGAAGATCATAGCCAAAAATTTAAGAGGGGAGGAGTTGTTAAGGAAGCTGGCGGAGATTATCAGACATTAAAGGCTGCTTCGGAGCATTCCTAATGTTGTACCTCATAGGGGAAGCTTTTGGAAAGAATCCTTGCAATTATAACATTGAATGAAAGATCTGCAAGGAAAGAGCTTAGATCAAAAAGTAAGTATTCAATACACGGGTAAAAATATCTGATAATTTTTACTGCTGATAGGATAAAATATCCGATCCAGGAGAATTCCTATATTTGAAAAAAACCTTGAGCTATGAGAAAAGACCTCACCCCAATCGCTATCATTGCCCTCCTGTGCATCAGCGGTAGCCTGATCTCCCCAACAGCCGCCGCCCAACAACCGCAGGAAAAAAAGGAAGTGAACCTTCGCTCTATTCTCCTCGAACAATTCCGCAACGCCTGGAACAAGGAAGACTGGTACGCTCCCATTTCTGTCGCCGTCGAAGGCCTCACTGCCAAACAAGCCATGTGGAAACCCGCCGACTCCGTCCACTCCGTCGGAGAGCTGGCCTATCATATCCTCTTTTGGAGCCGCAATCAACTGACTCATTTCAACGGCAATAAAACAGCCGACTTCAGCGGTAACAACAACGAGACCTTCACCGGCTTTACCGAGGCCTCATGGACTTCTACTGTCCAGCAGCTGAATCAAGTCATGGCAGACTGGGAAAAAGCCATTGAAACCTGCGACGAGGGCAAACTGAAGAAATGGGCCTCCGGAATCGATCATCTCAACACACACATCGCCTATCACACAGGACAGATACTCATCATCCGTAAACTCGCGGGCAACTGGGACCCGTCAAAAGGGGTAAAATAAACTAGGGAAAGGTTACAAAAAAAACATCGGGTAGAGGAGCAAGAGTAGAAAGTTGGAAAAAATGGGAAAAAGAAACAGCGGCCTGGCCGCTGCTGTCGGTAAACCCATCGATGAGGTGGGGAGGAGATCCAGGCGCTGTGCCCGCTAATCCGCGCAACATTCCATTGACCCATTTCCTATCCCCGCAACGCAAGAAAAACCCTCAGGGCACGAAGGGAAATAGGGAGGTGGAATACAGGGGCCAATTCCATCCGATCCGTCCGGACACGGGTTATCACGGAAGAGACTTTTCATCTCATTGCGGGTCAATCTGATTCCGGGGGGTTGCAGGCCTGGAATGCTTTTAACGGGCATATCCTCGATGATTTGTTCCATAAAAAAGGTTTTGTAATAAAAGTTACGATTTTTTTGGAAATTGTAAACACCAAATGATTTTTTAAACCTTATTTTTCGTCTATGCTTTCCTTATATGAACCCATCGTAAATGTTACCATTTCGTTCTTACGGCTTCTGCGGGTCAAGGTGAATAATGTTACTGTAAATGAAACCCTCCAAAGCCACCCTGACTGGCCGAGCCTGCTCTGTATCAGCGACGCATTACAAAAATGGAATATACCAAATGCGGCCGCAAGAATTCAAAAAGAAGACATTGAACAATTGCCGCTTCCTTTTATCGCTTCTACCCCAAAATTAGCGGGACGGCTTGCGATTGTGACCAAAGTGACTTCGGAACAGATCCATTATTGCCCCCCGGGACGACAAAGATCAATTACGGCGGAAAAAAAAGATTTTTTTAAAAAATGGGACGGTGTTTATTTGATCGCAAAACCCAATCCCGAAGCCGGAGAAAAAAACTATAAACGGGTAAGACTAAGATTATTATTTAGATCCCTTCCGCCTTTCCTGTTTTTATTGGTATTGACCGGTATTTCCTTTTATGGGTTGCAAACCGTTTTCAAGGGCCATAACGATCCGGGCATATATGTGCACTATGTCGTATATTTTTCGGGCATTATAATTTCCTCTTTATTATTATGGTATGAAATAGATAGGAGAAACCCCTTACTGCAGAAGATTTGCACCGGCATTTCCAAAGGCAGTTGTGAAACGATCCTTACTGGTCCCCGGGCGAAACTACTGGGCTGGATCAGTTGGAGCGAAGTCGGTTTTTTTTACTTTTCCGGAAGCCTTTTGGCATTGTCATTTGTGCCGGGGGCAATTCATATCCTGGCCTGGCTTACGCTCCTCGCTTTGCCTTACATCGTTTTCTCGATATTTTATCAGTGGCGGGTGGCAAAGCGATGGTGTGCTTTATGTCTCGCGGTGCAGGCCTTGTTGCTCATCAATGGCATTGATTCCTTGTCAGGCTCCTTCATTCGACCCGCTATATTGTCGGCAGGCGTGATATGGGAAACAGTATGTTGCATTTTATCACCTGTCCTGTTATGGTATAGTGTAAAGCCTTATTGTCTCCGCTTACAGCAAGCCGTTGCAACCAAACATGAATATCTGCGTATCAAGTTCAATACAGAGATATTTGATATGCTTTTGAAAAGGCAAAAGGCTTTGACGGCGCCAGCAGAAGATCTTGGCATTGATCTGGGCAACAAAGGGGCAGCCCATACCTTGATAAAAGTATGTAATCCTTACTGCGGCCCCTGCGCAATAGCTCACCCGAAGATCGAAAAGCTTTTGGAAGACCATGCCAACCTGGCCGTAAAAATAATTTTTACTGCCGGCAGTAGCAATGACGATAGGCGGAGCGATCCGGTAAAACATCTTATGGCGATTGCGGAAGAGAACAACGAACAGCTTACAAAAAAGGCGCTGGATGATTGGTACCTCGCTGAAAAGAAGGACTATCGTTCTTTTGCCAACCGATATCCACTGAACAAAGAATTGCTGGCACAGCAGAATAATAAACTAGCGGCGATGAGTAGCTGGTGCCGGGATATGAAGGTGAAGGCAACGCCTACATTTTTCTGGAACGGCTATCAATTGCCTGATGCATACAGCATCGAGGATCTGCAATATTTTCTTTTGGAATAGTTAATCGCATTGAAGCTGTAGCTCGGCGGTACCTGGTACCCCAATTGTATAGACGAAACAACCTTTCTTGCTCCCTGGTATGATGCCAACCGGAGACAGGTTGTCACGTTGTTTGCATCCAGCAAAGCAAATATCAGCGAACATATAAAGCATATTTATAAATCAGGTGAGTTGGATAAAAAAGCAACTGTTCGGAATTTCCGAACAGCAGATAATGCCTTGGTTGCATTAACCTTGATGATTGCCGAGAGCAAGCCTGATGAAAAGGACATTATGGCGCAGGTCGTTGTCAATCTAATCAACGGATATAACTTCTAACACCGTATATTATCCTTGTAATAATCAAAATGAAAAGCCCTGCAAAATTCTTTACAGGGCTTTGACGTTTGTAAGTACCACGTAGGGGATTAGCTTCGCTTATACAAGCTTGGTCTTTTGTTCCGCCGCACTAACTAATTGACTATAATTCAATTACTAACTAGACTGCCACCAGTTAAATACTCTCTAAAGGGCCATCGCTCGCCGCATGCGCGTTTTTTTTCCCTGTTAGCGTAGCTCCGGCACTTGCAACTATAATCAATGCTACCGCAAGCCATTCGTAAAAAGACAAGTATTCATGCAGGAAAAGGAGACCGGAAAATGCCGCTACGGCGGGTTCCAAACTCATTAAAATGCTAAAAGTTCTTGCAGGGATCTTCCGCATTGCATGCATCTCAAGGGTAAAAGGGACGGCGCTTGATAGCAGGGCCAGCGCAAATCCCGGCAGCAGCATCACAGGTCTGAGACGGAATAATAGTCCGTCCCCTATAGATATTGGCAGCACCAGAAGAGATGCAAAAATCATCCCGATGGTAACGGCTTTGCCTCCATCCATGATTTGGGACAGGCGCCCGCCCAGTAAAATATATGCTGCCCAGAGTGCGCCTGCAAGCAAGGCCAGAAATATACCAATAATATCTAAACCATTATTGCTCCATGGTGCGATCAGCGCGATCCCTGTGGCCGCAAGCAGAACCCATAAAAAGTCTATCATGCGTTTAGAACTGGTCAGGGCAAGCGTCAGGGGCCCTAGAAACTCTAGGGCAACACCCAAACCAAGCGGAATGCGGGCTATTGCCATGTAAAAAATGATATTCATTGCCCCTATTGTCATACCGTACAAGGCAACATTTCTCCATTGAGCAGTTGTCAAATTGCGCAGGTTGGGCCGGTTAAAAATGACCAGGATGATGGCGGACAAAACTATTCTTAACGAAGAAGTTGCAGCCGCGCCCAGTACGGGAAACAGGCCTTTTGCAATGGCCGCCCCACCCTGAAAACTAGTTATGGCTAATAGTACCGCCAGCACAGCAGGAAATTCAATCCCTTTTTTATTCTTCATTTTAAGAATGTTTTGCCGCTGAAAATAATTTCTAGCCCCTTTTTTGGCCCCTGTTTTCCATCACGCAACTCATTCATCATATCGAGAATCGGGACGGCGCCAATCTCTTTCGTCACGGGAAATCGTTCTTTACCCGGATATACAATAAACCGCTTAGTTGCCTTGATATCCTCGCAACCAAAATGAAACCCCTTTGAAACAGACGGAGCCTGCGAGCGGCCTACATGTGCCGGGAAATGAAATGGCCCATTCCCGTGCCGGTGATATTCAAAAGCCATCCCTAATTGTTCATAGAATTCCGCCAGTTGCTTTGGGATAACTGATCTAATGACAAGGAGATTTAGATTCATCTCTAAAGATAACGCAGAGAGACATCTTCTAATTCGTGGCGGAAACAATTTGATTGAATGCAACAAAAAACGCTTGCAAGATATTTACTTACAAGCGTTTTTATCTCAAGTGTACCGCGTAGGGGAATCGAAATCGCTCCCCCCATTTTCGAAAATATTATTCATTGGATATCAGTTTCATACATAATTTTTTTTCTCAAACGTTCTTAATTCTTTTCCAACCAGGATATGAGCTGGTAACCTTCATTGTCTACAATGATGCCGCAATTTGAAAGTATGACTACCGCGAACTTTTTTTGAGGATCGATGGCCAGGAAGGTGGCGAACCCCCCTGTACCACCGTTATGAAAAAGGATATCATTGCCTTCCCAACGCTGATAGAACCAGCCTAGGCCGATACGGTTACCACCATTTTCGAAGGTGATCGACTTGGTGAGTGCCATGGCTTTTTTTATCGACGCCGGTGGATTCGCCTGATCCATTTCAGCGGCGGCGAATTTGAGCATATCTCGTGCCGTGCTGCGAATGGCCCCGGCGCCGGCAAAGGGGGGCGTTAGGTTCCAAGGACCATTATATTCCCCCTGCTGATCATAGCCGGTGGCGAAATGGGCAGAATCCTTTTTCCGGAGATTTACTCGGGTGTCCTTCATCCCCAATGGTCGAGTTAGGTTGACGAAGAGTAATTGCTCATAGGTTTTTCTATATTCTTTTTGAAGGATAGTGCCGAGAAGGCCAACTGCGAAATTGGAATACTCCAGTTTGCTGCCGGGCTTGCGAATTAGGATAAGATCATGCAAAGAGCTATAGAGGTTTTGCAGCGTATAAGTTGCATAGGGGTCCTTCTCATTTTTTACCGTCGAATGGAAATTTGCTGGCATCCGGGGAAAACTGCTGGTGTGGTTGGCGAGGGTGAGAATGGTCACCGGTTGATCCTCAAATTCGAGTCGTGGGATCGAATCGGGCAAGTATTTATTTATGGGATCATTTAGTTTTATCTTTCCCTCGCCAATGGCGAGAGCGAGGATGGTGGCGGTGAAGGTTTTTGTGACGGAACCGATCTCGAAAATGGTGCTGGGATCAGGGACGATGTTATTCCCTTTTGCGGTTTCGCCGTACCCGTAAAACGAGGCCTTGCCGTTTTTGAGGATGCCAATGCTGAGGCCTACCGGCAGTCGCCTCTGGAAATAATGGAGGGCTGCCGAATCTACTTTTTTATCCAGCGCGGTAATCTTCGGATTATTGCTAGGAATGTCGTCCGACTTTTTCGTTGTGTCTTCGGGAGATCCGAACGCAACGACTTCAGGTTCGCTATTTTCTTGGAATCCGAGAGTGCCGTGGGCTACGGCAATCATTGCGAACAACGATATGAGGATCAATAACGCCTTTTTCATGGAAGTCAGTTTAATGAATTTACATCATTTTTACCATCAGGAATGGACCCTGACTTTTTTTCTATGCCTGTGTGCCGGCCTCATCGATGAACGCTATGACAATGCCGACCAAGGCGATACCCATGGCGTAAATGACCTTTACGCGACTTTCACCACAGAACCTTGCGGACCTTCTCGAACTGCTGCGGGTTATAGTAACGATGTTTCTTGGATTTGGATTTCTTCTTCCAACCCCCGGTTTTCCCATTCGTGCGTAAACAGGTTAAACGCCTGGATGCAGGACCATACCTTGTCTGGAGTCTTTTGGGTGTCCTGTTTGAATTCGACAAACTCCTTCTTTTCGTGCTCGAAAGGGTTATAGCCCTGTTCCAAGCCGAAGTAAAGCTTGGGGGGCTTCCAATTTAGTTTCTTAGCCAAATTTTGGTCACTGTTTTGGTGACTGTAATTTACTAAAAAAGAAAACGGCCTGATCTTCAGGCCGTTCTTGCTGTACCCTGTCGGGGAGTTGGATCGAACACCTTATGAAATTAGTTGAAAATTTACTATTGATAAGGAGCTATAAATTACCTGGAATCGATCTGGTATAAAGACTAATATGTTTTCAATCTACGATTGTCCGACAAAATGGGTGTTCGAATTCCCCGGCAGGGGATACCCTGAAAAATAATGCTATGACCGGGGCTACGGTTTGGACAGGCTGAATTTCGATCCTAGTTCGCCGTGCGGTATTCACTCGGAGTCGATCCCACCTGCTGTTTGAATACCCGGATGAAGTGTTGGGGGTATTTAAACCCTAGATCATAGGCAATCTGGGTGACCGACTTGGTTTGGTCGAATATCCGTTCCTTGGCGACGTCAATAACTTTCCATTGGATGTACTCCTGTGCTGTTTTACCGGTTTCTTTCTTGATCAGGTCGCCGAAATAGCCGGCTGACAGGTTTAGTTCACGGGCCACATAGGCTACCGATGGCAGGCCCAGGGTTTGGGGCTTGTCGGCTTCGAAATAGTCGTTAAGCAGCGTTTCGAACCGCTCCAGGATACCTTTATGGGCGGTGTCACGGGTGATGAATTGGCGGTCATAAAACCGAGTACAGTAGTTCAGGAATATTTCGATATTGGCCACGATCAGTTTCTTGCTGTGTTTGTCCAAGGTGTGTTCGAGCTCGTACTCGATCTTGGAAAAGCAGTCCAAAACCAGCTTTCGTTCCCGTTCTGACAGATGGAGCGCTTCATTCGATTGATAGCTAAAGAAAGTATAATCCTGCATATGCCGGCCTAAGGCTGTCCCATGTATGAGGTCGGGGTGGAAGACCAGGGCATATCCTTTCGGCTGGTATGTTTCGCCATTGCTGTTCACGCCCGCTACCTGGCCCGGCGCCATAAAAACTAATGTTCCTTCCTGATAATCATACTTATGCCGGCCATAGATAAGGTCGCCGCATTTTACGTCCTTCAGAAAAACCGTATAGAAGCCAAAGTACATCTTCGAGCCCTGGCGCGGGCTTGCCTTGGAAAGATCGACAACACTGACCAGGGGATGCAGTGTCTCGTTGTTGTTAAAAGCGTTGTATTCGCTGATGGTTTCGAACCTTCTCATAGTATCCATATCACGTCGGATTTAGCAGTTTCAAAGGTAATGGTTTATTGGGCCAATTGGGGACTGGTCCGCTGTGATCAGCGATATTGGTAGGTAAAACCGGAATCGGTATCCTAATCGGCCGGCCTGATAGCCGGACCTTTGTGGAATAAATATGGCAAAGATGGAAAAAGTACTATTAAATAACGGAGTAGAAATGCCGATCCTGGGTTTTGGTGTATTTCAGGTCACCGACCTCGCAGAATGCGAGCGGAGTGTGGTAGATGCTATCCAGAGCGGTTACCGGCTGATCGATACGGCGCAGTCTTATCTCAACGAGGAAGCGGTGGGCAGAGCGATCAAGCGCAGCGGGGTTCCCCGTGAGGAGCTGTTTATCACCACTAAACTATGGATACAGTCGGATGGGTATGCCAGTACAAAGGACGCCTTTGAACGGTCTTTGAAAAGACTACAATTGGACTATCTTGATCTGTTCCTGATTCATCAGCCTTTCGGGGACGTTTACGGTGAATGGAGAGTGATGGAAGAATTGTACAGGGAAGGCCGGGTTAAGGCCATCGGCGTGAGCAATTTTCAGCCGGACAGGTTGATGGACCTGATTATCCACAATGAAATTGTTCCCGCCGTCAACCAGATAGAAACGCATCCCTTTCATCAGCAGAACGAAACGCAGCAATTCCTACAGGAAAATAGCATACAGATTGAATCCTGGGGGCCGTTCGCTGAAGGAAAGAACAACATCTTTCATAACGAATTGCTGAACTCCATAGCGGGGAAATACAAAAAATCCATCGCCCAGGTAATCCTACGCTGGCTTATTCAGCGGAAAGTGGTGGCTATACCAAAATCTGTCCGGAAGGAAAGGATGGAAGAGAATTTCAATGTTTTCGATTTTCAGCTGAGTGCCGAAGATATGGAAGCCATCAAGACCCTCGACACGAACGCCAGCAGCTTTTTTGACCATCGTGACCCGAAAATGGTGAAATGGCTGGGGGAAAGGAAACTGGATGTTTAATTCATAAAAACAGTAAGTTATGACAAAGAGAATATTGGGCAGCAGCGGTCTGGAAGTATCCACCCTCGGCTTTGGTTGTATGGGTCTTAGTTTTGGCTATGGGCCCGCGATGGAAAAAGGTGAAGCGATCCGGTTGATCCGGGCCGCCTTTGAACGGGGAGTTACTTTTTTTGATACCGCCGAAGCCTATGGACCTTTTAGTAATGAGGAGTTATTGGGGGAGGCGTTGGAACCGTTCCGCGAGAAAGTAGTAATCGCTACAAAATTTGGTTTTAAAGAAGGCAAGCCATCGGCCGGATTGGACAGCCGTCCGGAACGTGTCCGCGAGGTAGCCGAAGCCGCGTTGAAACGTCTGAGAACTGACCAGATCGATCTTTTTTATCAGCACCGTGTAGATCCTGCGATTCCTATCGAAGATGTCGCAGGAACTGTAAAGGAATTAATAGCAGAGGGCAAAGTAAAGCACTTTGGGATGTCGGAGGCAGGGGTACAATCCATCCGAAAGGCGCACGCGGTACAACCGGTCACAGCATTACAAAGCGAGTATTCATTGTGGTGGCGCGAGCCGGAACAGGAAATATTGCCGCTATTGGAAGAACTGGGTATTGGCTTCGTTCCCTTCAGCCCGCTGGGCAAAGGCTTCCTTACCGGCAAGATCGATGAACATACAGCCTTCGACCAAACGGATTTCCGCAACACCGTTCCCCGTTTTTCCGAGGAAAATAGAAAGGCAAATCAGACGGTAGTCGATCTGTTGGGTAATATAGCAGCGGAAAAGAATGCCAGTCCTGCCCAGATCGCCCTGGCGTGGTTGCTCGCGCAATATCCGTGGATCGTTCCGATCCCAGGCACCACCAAATTGCACCGCCTGGAGGAAAATCTGGGCTCAGTCCGCATCACGCTGACCCCGTCCGATTTAGAGCGAATTGGTCAGGCCCTTGCCAATATCAACGTCCAGGGGCACCGCTATAATGAACAAGCCCAGAAAATGATCGGCCGATAAAAATAACATCATACTAATCTTGAAAACAACACCATGAAGAAAAACATCATTTTGCTACTGCTATATGTCGCTGCCATGCAGACAGTGTATGCCCAGGCAAACCTTCCTGGCAAAACCACAGCAAGTCCGACAAAAGAGGAACAGGAAATACTCGATCTCTCCAAAAACAAATGGAAATGGATGGCGGACAAAAACGTGGACGCTTTAAGTGGGCTGTTTGCCGATAGATGTGTTTTTGTTCACATGGGCGGAAGCTGGGGAAAGACCCAGGAATTGAATGTCATCAAGAGCGGTGGCATCTGGTACAAGCAAGCCGAGGTGTACGGCGCATCGGTTAATATCTTTGGCAACACCGCCATTCTGCTAAATGACATCGACCTAATAGCGGCGCTGGGTGCCAACGAAGTGGTTCACGCCTTTATGGTGACCGAGGTGTATATTAAAGAAGACGGACGTTGGAAAATGGGATCACTTACCTTCTCCCAATTGCTCCGGCCGGTGAAACTCAAAACGGGTACCGACCAACCACAGCATTAATTTCAACCTCTTTTATATGAAACGACGCGATATTTTGAAAGCCGGGTTAACACTGGCGGGCGGTGGGGCCCTGGCCTCCCATTCCTTTGCGATAAAGACAACGGCAGATACAAAGCCATTACCCACCCTCAACGGCAGACCAGGAACCCGTAAGCTCGGCGGGAAACTCGAAGTTTCCAGCATTGGACTGGGGGTGCAGAACATGAGCCGCACTTATCAGACCACCATCCCATCCCGGCCAGAAATGATCCGGATCATCCGGGCAGCCTATGACAAAGGTGTCACCTTATTCGACACGGCGGAAGCCTACGGACCTTTCGAATGTGAACGCATCCTCGGCGAGAGTGTAGCACCATTCCGGAATAAGATTGTGATAGAGACAAAATACGGCTGGAACATCGATCAAAAGACGGGGCAGCGGCTTCCGGGCCTGAATAGCCGTCCAGAGCATATCAAGGAAGTCGTTGAGGGAATGCTGAAAAGGCTCCGAACTGACAGAATTGATCTGCTATATCAACATCGGGTCGATCCAGCCGTTCCTATCGAAGATGTCGTCGGAGCCATTAAAGACTTAATCGGTCAAGGTAAAGTACTGTATTACGGACTTTCCGAGCCGGGACCGCAAACCGTTCGGCGGGCACACGCGATTCATCCCATTACAGCCATTCAGAACGAATATTCATTACTCTGGCGGGGACCAGAGGAAGTCATTCTACCGCTATGTCAGGAACTGGGCATTGGCTTTGTATGCTGGAGCCCTCTTGGCGTAGGTTTTTTGACGGGAGCGATCGATGAACAAACACGGTTCGCGGGCGGCGATATCCGGGGTATTGAAGAACGTTTTTCTCCTGATAATCTCCCCAATAATCTGGCGCTTGTCAAATTAGTCAAGAAATGGGCTGGAGAGAAAAAATGCGCTCCGGCGCAAATATCGGTGGCATGGCTGCTGGCGCAAAAGCCGTGGATCGTGCCTATTCCGGGTACCACGCAGATGGCACATATGCTCGAAAATGTTGGGGGTGCCGATGTTACGTTTACTACTGATGAGCTGGCGGAATTTAATAAGGAACTATCGGGTATTTCGATCAAAGGACTGCGCCTGCCCCAAATGGTCCTTAATTTTTCCAATGTGGAGGCACCGGCAAGGCAATAGGAACTCTCTAAAACAAGAACTATGAAAAAATCGCTGTTGTTCCCATTCTTCACGATGTTCACGCTATGCTCCTTTGCGCAACCAACCCTACGGCAATTGTGGCAGTCGGATTCCGTTACTTTAAGAGGACCCGAATCCGCCCTGTTAGATACGGCATCACAATCCCTTTATGTTTCCAGTATGGGATCGGGCTCAATTGTCCGAATGGACCTCAATGGAAAGGTGATCCAGGCTGATTGGGTCACCGGTCTGCATTCCAATAAAGGTTCTGCATTGTATAACGGCCTATTGTATACCGCGGAAACCACTGCCGTTGCAGTGATCGATGTTAAAAAGGCGGCTATCCTAAAACGCATTCCGATTGAAGGGGCGGTTATGCTGAATGATGTGGCGGTGGACGCCAAAGGAATTGTTTATGTAAGCGATACCCGTACGGGCAGAGTATACTGGATTGAGGCAGATCAGCCGTCCCTTTTCCTGGACAATATCCCCGGTGCCAACGGCATACTGACGGCAAATACAGATGTATATATCGTCGGATCAACTACTTTTCTGAAGGTAAATGCCAATAAAGAGGTTGCCAAGATCGCTGACGGATTTGAAAGTGGGCTCGATGGTATTGTCATGATCCGGGAAAATGAATTCCTGCTCAGCAACTATCAGGGCATCCTTTACTTCGTCAAAAGTGATGGAACAAAAAAGACCTTATTAGATACCAGGAACAATCGGATAATGAGCAATGACATTAGCTATAACAGCAGCAGCAAAACACTATATGTGCCCTCCTTCAGCACCAACCAGGTCATCGCTTATAAAGTACAATAAGCTGGACTTTATCTTTCACTACCATGAATAAAATTTGGCATATCGGGGTGGTGGCGGCGTTTTTTATAATTCCAGCCTTCAGCAATGGCCAGCAGGATTCGAGTGGCAATACTACCTCTATCCATGGGGAAGGTCTCTTGTCTGGCAAAAAGGTGTTGATCGTATACTTGTCGCGCACTAACAATACTAAAGCAATCGCCCAAATAATACAACGGCAGGTAGGTGGAATGTTGGTGCAGTTGGAATTAGTCAATCCCTATCCTCAGGACTATCAGGCACAGGTAGCCCAAGTGGTCCGGGAAAATAATGCAGGCTTTCTGCCACCGCTTAAAACGATTATCGACAGCATTGAGCAGTTCGACGTTGTGTTTGTAGGCTTCCCCACTTGGGATATGAAGATGCCGCCTCCGATGAAGAGCTTTTTGAGAAAATATGATTTGAGTGGAAAGACGGTGATCCCATTTAATACAAACGCGGGATATGGAGTAGGGAGCGGGTTTCAGACGGTGAAGGAACTTTGTCCGAACAGTAAAGTGCTGGAAGGGTTTTCTATACAGGGAGGAATAGAACGGGACGGCGTATTGTTCGTTATTAAGGGTGACAAGGCTGAACAGGCAGAAAGAGAAGTAAAGAAGGGGCTGAAGAAGATCTTCAAAAATCACTGATGTCAGGTGGTGTTCGAACTTATCAAAGGTCACAATGCGAGTTATGCATTAACTTCGAACACCCTATTGCTTTGAATTTCATTAAAATAAAAAAGCCGAAATCAATGATTTCGGCTTCATATTAAAGAAAGTACCGCGTAGGGGAATCGAACCCCTCATTCCTCCGTGAAAGGGAGGCGTCTTAACCGATTGACCAACGCGGCGTCGATCTCAGTAGCCTTCTTCGGATATTTCCGTAAAAGGAGTGCAAAGATATAGCCCCGACGAAAATCTGCCAAATTTTTTACAACCTTAATCTTCAATCTTTTCCAACACCCGTCCATACTCGTTTTCAGCCCTCTCCAAATCTCTCCGGCGCCCGCACAAACCAAATTCCCGGATTTCCCCAATCCTATTATCCCCAACCGCCATTCTTCCCCGTCAACCTCCTGTACCTAAGAAATTTAGATAACGTTTAAAATTGATACCCAAAATTTTACAACCCGTAAACCCCCAAAATAGTAACTTCGCTTCCTTAATTTTAAAATTCAAATTGTAAGCTATGAGCACAGTTAAAGTTGCTATTAATGGTTTCGGCCGGATCGGGCGCTTGGCCTACCGCCAGATTCACGGACTGGAGGGAATTGATGTAGTGGCGATCAATGATTTGACAAGTCCTAAGGTTTTAGCTCACCTCCTGAAATATGACAGCGCTCAAGGCCGCTTTGAAGAAGAAGTAAAAGCTACTGAAAACTCTATTATAGTCAACGGCAAAGAAGTAAAGATCTACGCACAGAAGAGCCCCGCAGAAATTCCCTGGAAACAGCATGACGTCGACGTCGTCCTGGAATGCACCGGCTTCTTCACCGATAAGGACAAAGCCGCCCTTCACCTCACCGCAGGTGCTAAAAGGGTAGTGATCTCCGCTCCTGCCACCGGCGACCTGAAGACCATCGTTTTCAACGTCAACCATGATACCCTGGACGGCAGCGAGACCATCATCAGCTGCGCTTCCTGTACCACCAACTGCCTGGCTCCCATGGCCAAGGTATTGGATGACAAATTCGGCATCGTCAGCGGTCTGATGACGACCATCCACGCGTATACCAACGACCAGAATACACAGGACGCCCCCCATCCGAAAGGTGACCTGCGCCGCGCAAGGGCTGCAGCCGTCAACATCGTGCCCAACAGCACCGGCGCCGCCAAAGCCATCGGCGTGGTACTGCCCAAGCTGAAAGGCAAGCTGGACGGTGGTGCACAACGTGTACCAACCCTCACGGGATCGCTGACCGAGCTGGTGACGGTCCTCGGCAAAAAAACTTCTATCGAGGAAGTCAATGCTGCCATGAAAGCTGCCGCCAACGAAAGCTTCGGCTACACCGAAGACGAGATCGTCAGCAGCGATGTCATCGGTATTAAATATGGCTCCCTGTACGATGCTACGCAGACCCGCGTCATCACCAATGGAGATACACAGCTGGTGAAGACGGTCAGCTGGTATGACAACGAAATGAGCTATGTAAGCCAGCTCGTTCGCAGCCTGCACTTCTTCGCAAAATTGATCTCTAAATAAGATTTAATAACAGGCCGGGCGCAATGCCCGGCCTTTTTTGACCTAACGACATTATGAGCCAGTTCAGCCAGCACAATTTCGCCAATGAAAAAGCCCTGATACGGGTGGATTTCAATGTCCCGCTCAACGATAAATTCGAGATTACCGACGACACGCGTATGCGTGCCGCCATCCCCACTATTAAAAAGATCCTGGGCGATGGAGGCAGTGTCATCCTGATGAGCCATCTGGGGCGTCCCAAGGACGGACCAACGGACAAATACTCCCTGAAACACCTGGTGCCCCATCTGCAAAAATTGCTGAACGAAGGCGCAAAAGCCAATATACCCGTTCTTTTTGCCAATGACTGCATCGGAGAACAGGCCTATACCACGGCAGGCATGCTGCGGTCCGGGGAAGTATTGCTCCTGGAAAATCTCCGATTTTATAAGGAAGAGGAGAAGGGAGACAAGGCATTCGCGCAAAAGCTGGCTAAGCTGGGTGATGTATATGTCAATGACGCTTTTGGAACTGCCCATCGGGCCCATGCTTCCACAGCCGTCATCGCGGATTTTTTCCCAAAAGAGAAAAAGATGTTCGGCCTGCTGATGGAAAGCGAGGTCAACAGCGCGGAAAAGGTGATGCATCAGTCGCAAAAACCTTTTGTAGCCATCATCGGCGGCGCTAAAGTTTCCGATAAGATCCTCATCATAGAAAATCTGCTGGAGCGTGCTACCGATATCATCATCGGCGGTGGGATGGCCTACACTTTCATGAAGGCCCAGGGTGGAAAGATCGGCAATTCTTTGTGTGAGGACGATCGGCTGGAGACAGCCAAAGAGCTTATTAAGAAGGCGGATGCCAAAGGTGTTTGCATACACCTGCCATCCGACTCCACTATTGCGGACAAATTCGACGCCAACGCCAATGATTCTACGGCGCCCAGCAATAATATCCCCGATGGATGGATGGGCCTCGACATCGGTGAGAATGCCTGCGAGCAGTTTACCAATGTCATCCACAATTCGAAGACCATATTATGGAATGGCCCTATGGGCGTATTCGAGATGAAGAAGTTTCAGCATGGTACAAAGACGATTGCAAAGGCAGTAGCGGAATCCACACAGAAAGGAGCTTTCTCATTGGTAGGAGGGGGCGACTCGGTGGCGGCTGTCAATCAGTTCGGCTATGCAGATAAGGTGAGCTATGTGTCCACAGGTGGTGGGGCGCTGCTGGAATATTTCGAAGGGAAAGAGCTCCCGGGTATTGCCGCTATCAAGAACGCGAAATAAACTTCATTCAAAATAACATTTGACGGCCGGCGGATCTACTGCCGGTCGTTTTATTTCACTGCACTTTGATCACGATCTTCCCGAACTGCTGCGCTTCATCCATATGGCGAAAAGCCGCCTCGCCGTCGGCGAACGCAAATACTTTGTCCACCACGGGCCGGATATCATGCCGTCCCACGAATGCCACCATGGATTGGAAGTCTTCAGGGCTGCCCATCGTCGATCCAAGGATATTAAGTTGTTTCCAGAAGATACGCCTTGCCGTCAGGCTGGAAGGATTGCCACGGGTAGCTCCATAAAATACGACCCTGCCACCCGGTGTGGCCAGGTTCAGCAGCTCGTCCATGCCATCTCCAGCTGCGCCGTCGATGATGACGTCGAATGATCCTGCAAGGTCCTGTAGCTGCTGTCCCCAGTTGGCATCCCGGTAGTTGGCGCCACCGGAAGCACCTAAGGCTACTGCCCGGCCGATTTTGTCCGGGTCCCCGGAACTTACAAACACTTTAGCTCCCAGTGCAACCGCATATTGCAGGGAGAAAAGCGCCACGCCGCCCCCGATGCCTGTGATCAGGATCTTTTCGTCCGGCTGCAGCCGCGCACGCGTCACAACAGCCCGGTAAGCCGTGACACCGGCTAATGGCAGGGCCGCCGCCTCCTCGAATGAAAGATGCGGCGGCTTCTCCACTATATTTTGAACAGGTACTTTTACATATTCCGCGAAAGTCCCGTCGTCCGGTAGCCCTAATATTCGGAAGTCTTTTGGATGCTGGTGCGTCGGGCTGTCACCCCAGTTGAATGCGGGATTGATGATCACTTCCTTACCAATCCAGGATGCCACGGTGGAACCCGCGCTTACAACTACGCCCGCGCCGTCAGAGCCGGGCACGATGGGATATTTCAAGCCGGCATATTGACCTTTCTGGATCCAGACATCCCGGTGGTTGAGCGCAGCTGCGTGCACCTGCACGATGGCTTCACCTTCACCAGGTTGCAGATCGGGCCTTTCCTGTACAGTCAATGGTTCATTCTTGCCGCTTACAACCAATACCCTCATAGACTGAGATCTTAATATTTAAAAACTTTCTTCCCTGCTATCACCTCCTGCGTCTTTTCATCAAAGGTCACTTTCTCTCCTGTCCGGTAGGCCGCATTGGCCATGATGACGGCGATGGAATGGTTATACCCGGCTTCAATAGGTGCATTCGGTTGTTTGCGGCTGCGGACACATTCCATCCAGTTGCGCATATGGGCTGTCGTCAGCGGATCGTTGCCGGTGCTGGCATCTGTGGAAACTTTTGTTGCCAGCTCTTTCAGGGACATTTCCGGCAATAAATTGGCCGGCATGTTCATCGCCTTGGCATGATTCTCTTTCAATCCACCTTCAGGTGTTATCTTATTCGTGTCGAGGTTCAACATGCCGCCATTGGAATAATAGAGCTCTTTTACATCTCCCGCCGCATTGGTCTGCCGGGAGGTGAACATCACCTGGAAGCCGGTGGAGGGATCGTTTAGCGGACCGTAATCAAAGACTGCCGTAAATGTATCGGCGTTTTTCCGACCGTCCTTCCAGAGGTAGATACCGCCGTTGGCGGAAACGCTGCGGGGATGCGCGAGACCGGAGAACCAATGCACCGTATCGATCTGGTGGCTCATCCATTGACCGGGGATACCCGAGCTATAAGGCCAGAAGAGGCGGAACTCCAGGTGCTTGCGGGCATCGAATGGCTCGTATGGACGATTGATGAGAAAACGCTTCCAATCCGTATCTTCCTCCTTCATTAAAGGGACCAGGCTGGGACGGCGCCAGCGGCCCGGCTGGTTGACATTCCACATCAGCTCAACCATTACAATGGAGCCGAACTTCCCCTCTTTGATAAAATCGGCGGCGGCCTGGTAATTGGCCCCGCTGCGGCGCTGGGAGCCGATCTGCACAATTTTACCGGATTCTTTCACTGCTTTTAATACTGCGCGGTTGTCCTCCATGGTCTCAGCCAGGGGTTTCTCCGTATAAGTATCCCTGCCTGCCTTCACGGCCTCCACCGTATGATAAGCATGCTGGAAATCTGCCGTGCTGATGATCACCGCGTCGACCTCCTTAATATTATATAGCTCGTCATTGTTGACGCAGGCCTGGACAGGATGCCCCATTTTCTGGGTGAGGAAGTCTTTCCCGTCCTCTCTTTTCTTTTTCCAGATATCCGAAACCGCGATGATGTCGAAATTCTGCTCCTTGTTGGACGCCAGGAAAGCAGGGATATGGTCATTCCGGTGACGGTCTGAAAATCCTACCACGCCTACCCGTACCCGGTCATTGGCGCCTAAAATTCGACGATAGCTGGCGGCGCTGAGGCCCATAGTGCCCATATAGCCGGCTACGCCTGCCATGGAAGTCTTGCGAATAAAATCTCTGCGGGTTGTTTTCATGCTGATGTGAATTTAATAATGGAACAAGCGAATCGCTGACAGCAGATTATTTTACTGCCTGCTACGAAAGTGCTCGGGTAAATTTACTAATTTAGAACATCTTACCATTTAAAAATTGCCTGTTTATGCTTGCTCTCATCGTCTTTCTACGCAATCGTTATCGGTACCTGCAAATGGGTATACTGCTGATAGTTATGCCTGCCGCAGGCTCCCTCCTGGCTCAGTCATCGCGGCCCCGTCCGGTGGATGTCCGGGTCCAGGCAGATCCGGCCAACCGCAAAGTGATCATCAAAGCGGGTGGAAAACCTTTCACCGAATTTATCTATCCCGACACGATGGAGAAGCCTGTTTTATATCCCATCTACGCACCGGACGGCCAGCTCGTCACCAGGGGATTCCCTTTACAGCCCCGCCCGGGAGAGCCCGTGGACCATCCGCATCACATTGGTCTTTGGTTCGACTATGAGAATGTCAATGGCCTGGATTTCTGGAACAACTCTTTCGCCATCCCCGCAGAAAAAAAGCACAGCTATGGCTGGATCAGGATGGATAGTATTATTATGGCCTCGAATATCAAGGCCAAAGGCGGCGACAAAGGCATCTTACAATACGACGCCAATTGGACAGATCAGCAGAAAAATGTGTTACTACAGGAAAATACCATTTTTATCTTCACAGCCACCACGGACGAAAGGATCATCGACAGGAGCACTACATTGACAGCAGTGCAGGACGTGAGCTTTCCGGATGCCAAGGACGGCATGCTGGGGCTGAGGGTGACCCGCGAGCTGCAGATCCCATCCAAAGTTCCGGGCGAATTTGTCGACGACAAGGGTAATATTACAAAGGTGGCTGCCGGTAACGCCCCCGATATCAATGGTACTTATCTCACCAGCGAGGGAAAAATGGGGGACAGCGCCTGGGGAACAAGAGGCACCTGGTGTATGTTATATGGTAAGAAACAGCAGGATACCCTCAGCGTGTTGATCATCGATCATCCGTCCAATCCCGGATATCCCACGTACTGGCACGCACGGGGTTATGGGCTCTTTGCGGCTAATCCGCTGGGACAAAAGATCTTCAGCAAGGACAAGGAAGCGATGAACTATAAGCTGGAAAAGGGAAAGTCGGTGGTTTTCCGCTATCGTATCGTCATCTCAGCAGGGAATAGCAGGCTGTCTACCGATAGGATCAGGCAGCTTACCGACGCTTTTACCCATCCGGAGTAAGCGCTGGCCCCGTCTGCCGGAAATAAGTAGGCAGACCCTGTAAAAGCGTTAATTTTGGCAGTGTTAACCTAAAATCTTAAAAACAATGAGTACGAAGAATCTGACTTTGATCGGTATAGTGGTCTTAATTCTATTACTGGGAGGTTGTGGCTGCAATAGCTACAACGGACTTATAAAGGGCGACCAGTCGGTCCAGACAGCCCTGAGTAATATCGAGACCAATTATCAGCGCCGTACAGACCTGTACAACAGCGTTATAAAAGTTATCGAAGGGTCAGCAAATTTTGAAAAATCTACTTTGAAAGAAGTAATAGCCGCCAGGGCCGCCGCCACTTCCGTCAGGCTGGATGTCAATGATTCGACATCGCTCGCCAAGTACCAGCAGGCGCAGGCGCAGCTGCAGGGCTCCTTTAGCAGGCTGATGGCAGTAGCCGAAGCTTATCCGGACCTGAAGACGACGAAGCAATTCGAGAACTTCCAGACAAATATTGAAGGCACTGAGAACCGTATCAATGTAGCCCGGAGGGATTATAATACCACAGTGCAGGATTATAACCTGAAGGTAAAGACCTTCCCCAACAACATCTTTGCCGGCATGTTCGGGTTCCATGTGAAGCCTTATTACAGAGCAAATCCTGGCAGCGAGAATGCCCCGGATATCGAGTTCAATATTAAATAATGGTAACGACCGGCGGCGAAAGCCGCCGGTCGTTTAAAAACACATGCTTTGAAAATTCCTTTTTTCCGACGGAAGGACTTCTTTTCGGATGCCGAGAAACAGCAGATCGTCACAGCCATCGGCGGGGCGGAAAAGTCCACCAGCGGCGAGATCCGTGTATACGTCGAAAGTCGTTGCCGCTATGTCGATCCGCTCGATAGGGCCGCAGAGATCTTCACTGCCCTGAAAATGGAGCAGACCGCAGCCCGCAATGCAGTATTGCTGTATGTCGCCCTCAAGGACAGGCAGCTGGCTATCCTCGGGGACAAAGGCATTCATGAAAAAGTGGGGTCCGAATTCTGGAATAAGGAGGTACAGCTGATCCTTTCCCAGTTTCATAAGGCCAACTACGCAGAAGGCATCGCCCGCGTGGTAGGAGAGGTGGGAGAGGCCCTGCGTACGCATTTCCCTTATGATAAGGACACGGACACCAATGAATTGCCTGACGACATTGTATTTGGAAAGTAAGCGAACAACTCATGAAGAAACTCCTATCGATAGTATTATCTCTCTCTCTTTTGCTGGCAGGTCTGCTGTCGTATGGGCAAAACATTCCTGCAAAGCCTAACCCGCCCCGGTTGGTAAATGACCTGGCGCACGTCATGACAAATGACCAGGAGATGGCGCTGGAGAACAAGCTGGTGACCTATGACGACAGCACCTCTGTACAGATCGTCGTAGTCACGATGCCTTCCATCGGGGACGATCCCATCGAGGATGTTGCACTAAAGATCCTCCGGGACTGGGGCGTCGGCAATAAGAAAACAAATAATGGCGTAGTGATCCTTGCCGCCATTAAGGAAAGGAAAGTGTATATAGCCACAGGTTATGGGATGGAAGGGTCAGTGCCCGATCTCACGGCCAAAGAGATCGTGGAGAATGAGATCATCCCGAACTTCAAAGGAGGGGATGCCGATAATTATTATCGGGGATTCAACAGGGCCACAGATGCCATCATCGCAGCTGCAAAAGGAGAATACAAGGCGCCGGCAGGATATGATAATGGGGCCAGAAAACGTCGGGGCAAAGGCGTCGGCGGGAACATCATCGGGTTCCTGGTGATCATTTTCATCGTGATCTTTATTCTCATCGGCCGCGGTGGCGGTGGGGGAGGAGGCGGTCTTTTCCGGGGATCGGGCATGCTGCCTTTTATCCTCGGCTCCATGATAGGTGGAAGTAGTAGAGGTGGCGGCTGGTCGGGTGGTGGCGGCTGGGGCGGCGGCGGAGGAGGAGGTGGAGGCGGAGGCTTCGGTGGATTTGGCGGCGGCAGCGGCGGCGGCGGTGGCGCCGGCGGCAGCTGGTAAAAATATGAAGGGGCCAGTTCAACGCTGGCCCCTTTTCTTTGATTATTTCAGTCCTGTTTTCTTCAATACTTTCCTTTCCTCACTGTCCTCTAATTAGAACCCTTTCTGAATTTTTGACTTGATATAGTCCGCCTGTTCCTGCAAGCCCGCTGCTGCCTTCTTAGCGGCGATCCCGTTCAGGGCATTATTGATAAAACCATCCGTTTGATTGCGGTAAGCCTGTGGAATGGCTTCCCGGAACTTCACGATCAGGTCTACCCCTCTTTTCACCTGTTCCGTATTTTTTACCTTGGAGATCAGGTCCGAATACGGAGCGATGAACATGAATTTCTCCTGGTTCACCGGCATATTTTCAAAATTATCCGAGATGTTATCAAAGCTGCTCTCGTCACCGGACTTGATCAGTATAGCCGACGTAGCCGCTACCAGCGCGCCTTTGGCTGGCGCTTTCATGAATTTCTTAGCCAGGTCCAGGGCGCCAGCGCTGTCGACCATGGAAAGGGCTGCCAGGGCATTCCCTGCAACTGTGTACGAAGAATCAAGCGCAGCTTTGGCAAACAGGGATTTGTAAGCCGGGTTGCGATATGTTCCTAAGATCTCGATGGCAGTGCCTTTTACTCTTCTGTCCTTGTCATTGGCCGCCACATCGGCGATCAGGGGCTCAAAGTTCTTTTTCACCGCATCGCTCTTCAGGTCCAGCCTTTGTAAAGCAAAATTGCGGAGCCTGTAAAAGCGGTCCTTGAGAGCCGTCTTCAGCAGGTCCTGCGCTTTCGGATCTTCCTGGTTCTTGGCTGCAAAAGCGATAGCCTCGCGGCGATCCACATACAAGCCGGCATACTTATATTGGTGTATGAAGTTATCCAGCGTCTTATTGTCCTTCTTTTCACAAAGGAGGATCTTGTCGCCGTCGACATTCACCAGGTCAGGCTTGTTGCTGTAAGCAAAGGTGAAAGTATCAGATTTATCTTCGATCCAAACTTTGTGACGAGCTTTCGTGGCGCCGTTGTAGACATCGATAGCGATGGGCAGACGGAATACCTTATCGCCCTCCTGGGTCTGGTTGATAATGACCTTTACATTTTTGGCATTATCGTCATATATATAGTCGATCGAAAGTTTCGGATGACCGCTGCCATAATACCATTGATTCCAGTACCAGTTCAGGTCCTGGCCTGTGATCTCTTCGAAGGCAAGCCGTAAGTTCTGGGCCTCCGCCGATTTGAATTTGTTGGTGGTGAGATACAGGTTCAGTGATTTGAAGAAAGCGCTGTCACCAACATAATTGCGGAGCATATTCAGGATGCGGCCGCCTTTGGGATAGCTCACCTGGTCGAATACATCTTCTTTGTCTGCATAGTGGAAACGTACGAGGTCCTTGGCCGCATTATCCGGTTGGGACAAATAGTTTTGGATACCCTGGTAGTTCACCGCATCGCCGGCGTCCTTACCATATTTGTATTCATTCCATAATGTTTCGCTGTAATCCGCAAAAGATTCGTTCAGCGTGATATTGCTCCAGCTTTCTGTAGTGACATAGTCGCCGAACCATTGGTGGAAAAGCTCATGGGCGATGACGTCTTCCCAACCGTTGCCGTCGGACAGTTCCCTTGCATCCTGGTTGGCGCCTTCACCGTGCAGCGTGCTGGTGGTATTTTCCATGGCGCCGCTGACATAATCCCTGCCGACGATCTGCGCATATTTTGGCCAGGGATAATCCACCCCTGTGATCCGGGAATAGAATGCGATCATCTCGGGCGTATTGCCAAAGATCCTGCGGGCGACAGGAGCATATTGTTTTTCCACATAGTAGCTGACCTCTTTGCCTTTATAGGAATCCTTCACAATGGAATATTCTCCCACGCCCATAAAGAACAGGTAGGGAGCATGCGGGAGGTCCATTTTCCAATGGTCCGTGCGGGTACCGTCCCCATTGACCTTCTGATCCACCAGTTTCCCGTTGGATAAGGTGACATATTTCGCCGGCACGGTCATGGTGATCTCTTCGGTTGTTTTCTGGTTGGGTTTGTCGATCGTGGGGAACCAGGTGGAATTGGCCTCCGTTTCACCCTGTGTCCAGATCTGGGTAGGCTTATCTTTTTCCTCACCCTTGGGATTGATGAAATAAAGGCCCTTGGCATCCGTGATGGCCGCACTGCCATGCGTCTTCACCTCGTTGGGCTTGGAGGTATAGTCAACGAAGACCGTATATTTTTCCGTGTATTTATAGGTCCTGCCCAGGTGAATGTTGAGGACCATGCCATCATATTCATATTTGAGGGGTTCCGTCTTCCCGTCCTTGACGATGGCTACTTTATGGATATCCATTCCCTTGGCATCCAGGGCCAGCGAATCCGTGGGATAGAAATGGGGTTTCAGCGTAACCCATGCCTTACCATACATATAGGACTTATCATAATCGAATTTTACATCCAGGCGGGTATCTACCAGGTCATTGAGCTTTGTGGCCGTGGACCTGTATACCTTCTTCCATGAATCGTCTTTTTCTTCAGCGCCTTGCTGGGCCCATAATAGAGATCCCGATAGCAGGCCCATTAATAACAATAGGGGTCGTTTACGTATTTGCATATTTGTTTCTGAATTTAAAAGGGGATAAAGATAATAGTTTTATGATGGGTGTGGTTTCCCTTCATCCCTTTTCGCGGGGATCTGCCTTTTTACACATCTCCATGAATATCAGATATTCACCAATCGTAGATTACGACAAATCAGTAAAAAAATGTAGGTTTGCCAGGAATGGTCCACTTATGCTGAGAAACGCCCTGTTAGCATTATTGATCCTGGTCATGGGTAAAAGCTATGCCCAGGAAAACTATTTTGTTTTGATCCAGGCAGACAACAGCCAGCCTTTTTACGTCAGGCTCGCTGACAGATCTTTCAGCTCAACCATAAAAGGACGTCTTATTCTTTCCCAGCTCAAAGCAGGCAGCTACAAGATCACCATAGGATTTCCCAAGCAGCAATTTCCCGAACAGCAGTATACATTCAATATAGAGAAAGACCTCGAGTTTCAACTGAAGGACCAGGGAGAGAAAGGGTGGGGGCTATTCAACCCTCAAACATTGGAATTCAGGATGGCGGATAAAAAGGAAATTCCCGCCTCCGGGGTCCATAGCGAAGGAATAAAGAAGGACGATGCTTTCTCCCGGCTGATGGCAGGGGTAGTTAGTGACACTGCCGTGATGTATAATACCTATGCGCTGGAGGAGATCTTGAATGATACTACATCCTCGGCAGCTGTTAAACCAGACGTCAAAGCTGATGTTAAGGCCGATTCTCCGGTTTCGGCCCCGGCAGCTATATCCCCCACGACCGCTGCTGTGGATTCAGCTTCCGCCACGCTTGTTCCCCCCACAGTACCTTCCGGGCCTGTTTCACGTCCTAAGACGCATCCCCTCAGCACCGTTGTCAAGCTAAGCGAAAGAAGAACGGTCAAAGGCCTGCGAATTGCCTTTGCGGACAGGCCCAGCGGCAGAAAAGCCGATACCGTCATTATCATCATACCCTTGGATAGCCCTGCAAAGGCAGTGGCGGCCAATAAGCCCGATTCTACCCCTATCTCCAACGCAACCTCCGGGAAAGTCGCGCAAATCAAGCCTGATTCGGCGCAACCTGCCACTACCGGGCCCCTTTTTCGCAAGAAACCCGATTCCACCGTGCTCCCGGCCGAAGTAGCACATAATAAGCCCGATACCAGCGCTGCTGTCTCCACCGATTCCGTAGTCCGCACCGATCCCAATACGATCCATGTATATATAAACGCAGCGAAAAAAACTCCCCGGAACAATCCTGATTCTGTTGTCGCTCGTCCTCAGGAAAATGCAGCGCTGAAGGCAGATTCCGTCCATGCCGCCACCGCGAAAGCTGCTCATAAGTCCGATTCCATCCATGATCCTGCCGTTCCCAACCGGGAGCTCTTCCGGCCCAGGACCGACTCGGCTGAAAAAGGCGCCGGCTCAAAACTCCTGGTAGTCAATTCGGATTGCCGCAACTTCGCGTCCGACTATGACGTGGACAAGCTGAGGGTTAAAATGCTGGAGATCAGTAAGGACGAGGAAAAGGTTCAGACTGCCCGTAAAGTGTTTAAGATGAAGTGTTTCACCACCAGGCAAATAAAGGCCCTCAGCGAGGTATTTGCAACGGATGCTGAAAAATACCGGTTTTTCGAGACTGCCTATCCTTTTGTCTCTGACGATCGTTTCCGGGATTTGACAGATTTGCTGAAGGACCCTGTATACAATGCAAAATTCAAGGCAATGACAGGACAGAGATAGCATTGACCCCTCCGGACCGTTCCCTTTCCGGTTGCCCTTCTTAAGATGCCCATCCTGCTCACCCCGCCGGTTACCTTCCTTTGAGTTGCCCTCCTTTGGCCTTTCCTGATTGCCCCTTCATCTTGCTCTCCTCCCAATTATTCCCATTGCCTTCCTATTACTTGCGCTCCTTCGCCCCTCCGGACTGTTCCCTCCCGGGTTGTCCTTCTCAGATGCCCCTCCTGGTCACCCCGCCCGTTACCTTCCTTTGAGTTGCCCTCCTTTGGCCTTTCCTGATTGCCCCCTTCCGCTTGCGCTCCTCCCAATTATTCCCATTGCCTTCCTATTACTTGCGCTCCTTTGCCCCTCTGGACTGTTCCCCCCGGGTTGTCCTTCTCAGATGACCCTCCTGGTCGCCCCCTGCCTGTCACCCTCCTTTCAGTTGCCTTCAATTGGCCTTTCGTGATTGCCCCCTTCCGCTTGCGCTCCTCCCAATTATTCCCATTGCCTTCCTATTACTTGCGCTCCTTTGCCCCTCTGGACTGTTCCCCCCGGGTTGTCCTTCTCAGATGACCCTCCTGGTCGCCCC
>Ga0268266_10000181_pt1 | contig 112266 bp, 121 predicted proteins | sample KBSS13metaG_FD_190356 | JGI IMG/M metagenome (GOLD analysis project Ga0268266, IMG submission 190356) | Switchgrass rhizosphere microbial communities from Kellogg Biological Station, Michigan, USA - KBS S1-3 metaG (SPAdes) (version 2) | ecosystem: Host-associated > Plants > Roots >...
CGCGGAGGCGTGGCGGGTCCTGAAGCCGGGCGGGCGGCTCGTCGTCTGCGCCTGGCTGTCGCGCACCGATCCGAACGGGATGGAGGTCCGCCACCTGCTCGAGCCGATCTGCCGCGAGGGTCGGCTGCCCAGCATGGGCTCGCGCGAGGATTATGAGGCGCTGGCCGCGGGCGCCGGCTTCGTCCCGCTGCGCTACGACGACATCAGCGGCCAGGTTCGGCGGACCTGGTCGATCTGCGCGCGGCGCGCGGCGCGCCGGCTGGCGACCGACCGCGCCTTCCGCCGCTTCGCCTTCGCCAGGACGACGAAGAACCGGTCGTTCATGCTCAGCGTGCCGCGACTCATGGTGGCGCTGAAGACCGGCTCGATGCGCTACGGCGTGTTCGTCTGGGAAAAGCCTAGCGCGCCCTCGTCCAGCGCGTCGACTGGCAGAGGAACAGGGCGAGGCAGCCGGTGACGGTGAGCGACCCGTCCGAATTGAGGCTCATGCTGGTCCGGTAGGACCGCCCCGATCGCGGATCGTAAGCGCGCCCGCCAGATCCGTCTGCGGCGAAGCCGGTCAGGATCGGCATGCCGACGATGGTCCGTCCGCGCAGATTGACGTCGGGATTGTTTATGTCGCGGGTCGGCACATTCGGTCCGCGATCCAGCACCCTCACCATCCAGCCGCAGGTGCGGCCGCCGCAAGCCCCGATCCGGACGACGCCCTTGTGATCGTCGGTCAGCCACAGCCCGTCCATCGGTGAGGCCGAAGCGGCGGCGCTCCACAGGCCCACAAGGGCGAAAAGCCAGGCTGCACGCATCGCCTGGATGCTTTAGACACGTGGCTCTGTCGTTTCAACGGCGCCGCGGAGGCCCCCATGAGCAAACTCGCCGTCCGTTCTCGCCAGGACGAGCAGATGGACGCGCCGGACCTCGATCCGGCGGTCTACGAGCAGGTCCTGCACGATCTTGCGCGGGTGAATAAATGGACGTTCACCGCCCATCCGGTGCTCGCCTTCATGAAACGCGCCATCGGATCCACGAAACGCTTCCGGCTGATCGACGTCGGCTTCGGCGACGGCGACATCCTGCGCGCCATCGCCCGCTGGGCCCGGCGGCGCGGCATCGCGGCCGATCTGGTCGGAGTCGACCTCAACGAGAAGAGCGTGCGGGCCGCGCAGGCGGCGACCTCGCCCGACCTTGCGATCGATTACCGCGCCGGCGACTATCTCGACCAGGCGGGGCCGTTCGATTTCGTGATCTCCAGCCAGGTCACCCATCACATGACCGACGATCAGCTCATGACGTTCCTGCGCTACATGGAAGCGGAGGCGCGGATAGGCTGGCTGGTCTGCGACCTCCACCGCCACGGCTTCGCTCATTGGGGCTATCCGATCCTCGCCCGGCTGATGCTGGTCCACCGCATCGTCCGCGAGGACGGCCAATTGTCGATCGCCCGCTCGTTTCGCCCGGGGGATTGGAAAGAATTGCTGGCCGAGGCAGGTATCGGCCCCGGCGCAGCACGGATCGTCCGTCGCTTCCCGTTCCGGTTGTGCGTGGAGCGGGTTCGCTAGCTCCCGATCAGGCTTCGTATCCCATTCGTTTTGCCCAGGGGGCAAGCAAGGGCAGCACCGGCGCCATTTCCTCGCGATAATTCTCCCAGCGGCCGCGGGCGCGCGTGTAGAGAGGCTCCGCGACTTGCGCGTAGCTCGGGGTGGCGATGTGGTTGCGTTCCCTGGCGTTGCGGCAATTGTCGAGCAGGCGCGGGTCCCACGCGAGGCCGAGGAAGTCGGCGAGCGGGCGCAGTTCGCCTTCTGAATCCTCGATCATTCGCTCATAGCGGATCGTGTGGACGTTCAGCGGGAAGACCTCACGGCACCGGCTCCAATAGGTCATCACGGCATCGTAGAGCGCCGCGGTGTCGCCAAGGTCGAGGAAGTTCGCCATGCCCCCCTTCGGATCGAAGCGAGTCATGAAGCCGCTCAGCACGACGTCGCAGGGATGCCGCTCGGCGAATATGAACCGCGCCTCGGGGAAGATGCGATGGACGAGGGCGGTGTCGACGATGCCGAGCGGCAATTTGTCGATCACCAGCCTCTCGCCGGCATCGGGCGCGATCGCGTCAAGCGCCGCAAAGTAGCGCGCGCGCAACGCCTCGATCTCCGCCGGATCGAGGCCGGCAAGCCGGTCGATGCCGCCGAGGCCTTCGGAGACGGCGTGCAGCACGGGCTTCTCCTCGAGCACCAGCACAGCCGGATGGCCGGCCAGCATGGTGTCGAGCAGGGTGGTTCCGGACCGCGGAAAACCGAACAGAAAGACGGGCGGCGGCCGCTGCGGGGATAGAGCGGCCGCCGTCCAGTTATCGTACCACCTTGGGGTCGTGGTCCGAACATGGTGGGCGATCATGTCGCGATAGTCCTGGCCCATCCGCGCGGTCCCCACGGCGGAAGCGGCGGTCAACCGGTTCATTTCGGCGAAGGCGGCGAAGGCGGTGGCGTGGTCTCCCAGCCGATCCGCGATCCGGCCGATCAACTGCGCGCGCGCGCCGCCGTCGCCGGCTTCAGGCGCGGATCTGGCGGCGGCCAGAGCCGATTCGAATGCCCCACGGCGGAAAAGAAGCCGCGCCTTCAGCAAGCCTGTCTCCGCCGGGGGAATTCCGATGGCATCTGCTTTTGCCATCAGCGCTTCCAGTTCATCGATACGATTGTCGCGTTCGATGAGGTCGGCGAGCGCGAGCAGGGCAGGCGCGCAATTCGGATCGAGCGCGAGCGCCTCCTGGAGCGCGGTCTCCGCCGCCTCGGGGCGGCCGAGCAAGTCCTCCAGCCGCGCGATCGTGATCCGGATCAGCGGATCGTAGGGAGCGGCCTGGGCCAGCGCGCGGGCGGCCCTGAGCCCCTCCTGGCCTCGGCCGGAGGCTGCCTGAGCCTCGGCCAGCCGGGCGCGGGCCGCAGGCTGGTCCGGCCGGAGCGCGAGCGAACGAGTCAGCGCATCGACGGCCCCGCCCGGATCGCCAAGCGCGAGCAGGCAGGCGCCGAGGCCGGCCCAGCTTTCGAAATCCCTGCCATCCCGCGAGGTGGCGAGCCGGTAGAGGTCGGCGGCGTCGCGATGCGCGCCCTGCCGCTGGCTCAGCAAGGCGCGGACGCGGATCAGCTCGACTGGTTGAGGCCCGGCGATGCGTGCGGCCGCGATCACGTCCTGCGCTTCTTCGACCCGGTCGGCGCCGATCAGGGCCCGGGCGAGTTCGAGGCGCGGCAGGAGGTCGTCGGGAACGAGCGCGGAAGCGTGACGCAGATGCGGCAACGCCTTCTGGAGATCGAGCCGCCTGGCGTGGAGCATTCCAATGAACAGGCGCAGGCCGGGATGATCGGGCGCCTCTGCAACCGCCGCTTCGCCGGTCAGGATCGCCCGGGAAAGCTCGCCGCGTCGCGCCAGCTCGATCGCCTCGCGCGCCTTCGGAGGGATCGATGTCGGCCCCTGTTTCCCGCTCCTGCTCATTGCGCTGGGCTTGGGCCGCGCCCGCCTGCGCCGCCACGCGATCACGACGATCGACGCCGCAGCGCGACGAACGTCCCAATCAGACCATTTCGGACAAGCTCTTGAGGCGAAGCGCAGCGAGCGCCTAAAGGGAATGGGGGCAATCGGGATAACGGGCTTGGACGCCACGACGGACCGCATCAGCGAAGACGAAAATCTGCGCACAAAATCGCGCCGGCGATCCGTCGTGATCCTGATCCTCGCTTTTTGGGCATTCGCGGTGGTGATGCTCTCGATCCGGGCGCTATTGATCGACACGGCGCCTCTGCTCGTGCTTGGCCCGCGCCGTCTCGCGACGGCGGTGGTCGGTACGTTCCTCTGTCTCGGCATGGCGCGCGTACTTTGGGCGTTGCGCAATCGCTCCTTCCCGGAAAGGGTCGTCTGGGGCGTCGTCGGCGCTTTCGTCATGTCGGTGACGCTGACCTTCTTCACCACGATGCTGAACCGCGTGATCCTGCCGGTGCCCGAACTGGGCGAGGTAGACCTGGTGCAAAGGGCGCAGTGGGTGCTGGTCTGGCTAGGCTATTTCCTCGCCTGGACCGGAACCTATCTTGCGCTTTCTTATCATTGGGAGAGCCAGGATCATCTGCGCCGCGCCAACCTCCTCGCCAGGACGACCCGCGAAGCGCAATTGGCGGCCCTGCGATATCAGCTCAATCCGCATTTCCTGTTCAACACCCTGAACTCGATCTCCTCGCTCGTCGGCGAGCATCGCAACGTGGATGCGGAAACGATGCTGCTCAACCTCGCGGCGTTCATTCGGTCCACGCTGACCGACGAGCCGACCGGCACGATCTCGCTGCGCGAGGAGATCGAGCTGCAGCGCCTTTATCTCGATATCGAGCAGGCCCGCTTCGGCGAGCGGCTCAAGGTCGAGATCGATCTGCCCTTTCAGCTGACCGGCGTGCGGGTCCCGCCGCTCATCCTCCAGCCCTTGGTGGAGAATGCGATTCACCATGGCGTCGCGCGATCCGAAGCGCCGCTGACGATCAGGATCGCGGCGGCGGACCGCGGCGACCATGTCGCGCTCGTGGTCGAGGATGACGGACAGGCAGGCTTGAGCGAGACATATGAAGCCGGCGGGCTCGGCCTGGCCAATGTCCGGGCGCGCCTGCTGGCGCATTATGATGGAGCGGCGTCTCTGTCCGCGGCGCCGCGCACCGAAGGCGGCTATCGGGCCGAGCTTGCCTTTCCCCGCGGCGCGCGCTGATGAAGCCATTGCGGGCATTGCTGGTCGACGACGAGAGTCTCGCGATCAGCCGTCTCTCCCGGTCGCTCGCGCGCATCACCGGCGTCGAGGTGATCGGCTCGACCACCAGCGCCCGCCATGCGGTCGAGCTGATCGCCAGCGAGCGGCCGGACCTGCTCTTCCTCGACATCTCGATGCCCGGTCTCACCGGCTTCGAGGTGCTCGAGCGCATCGCGCCCGATGCCCACCTCGCCGTCATTTTTGTCACCGCCTATGACGCTCACGCCGTCCATGCATTCGAGGTCGCCGCCGCCGATTACCTGATGAAGCCGTTCGCGCAGGCGCGGCTCGAGGAAGCGGTGGAGCGCGGGCGGCTCTGGCTGCAGGCGAGGGCCGCGCCGGCGTCGGTCCGCGCGGGCATCGACGCCTTGTGGGTGCACCGGCATCGCGAATTCGTCCGCGTGCCGGTCGCAGAGATCGACTGGATCGAGGGGCATGGCGATTATGCCCGGATCCACGGCCCCCATTTCATCGGCCTGGCACGGACGACTCTGACCGCGCTCGAGGAGCAGCTCGATCCGCGCCAGTTCATGCGCGTCCATCGTTCCGCGATCTGCCGCAAGGCGGCGATCGTGAGCCTGAGGCGGCGTTCGACCGGCGCGATGGCCGTCCTGCTCGCCAATGGGGAGGAAGCGCCGGTCGGCCGCACCTTCGTTGCCGGCCTCAGGTCGCTGCTGAAGATGGTGGACGGCTAGAGGGTCTGGACCTGGTACCATTTCGCTTCGACGCTCCACCAGAACAGGTTAACGCAGAGTCTGCGATGACGCGAGCCCGCGAGGCTTCGAAAGTCGTTGCTACCTCGATATGAAACAGAACCTCACCCCGCATCGCCGCGCCGCCGCCATGCTTCTTGCAGCCGCCGCGCTCCCCTTAACTCCGCTGGCCGCACAGGACGTTCCGACCGTCAACGCGCCGCCGCCGACCACGTCTGCGCCAGCCCCGGCGCCGACACCGGCCCCAGCCCCCGCGGCGACGCCGGTGATGGGCCCGTCATCGGTCGTGCGCGGCCCGATCGTCGAGCATGTCGGCCCAACCGCCGGCGCAACCACGCGCGCCGCGCCCGCGCCGCGGGCTTCGGTCCGCACCGCCCGCGCCGCGCCGCCCGTCCGTCAGTCCGCTCCCGCTCCCGTTCAGGCAGCGCCGGCGCCGGCCCCGATCCCCTCGGATGTGACCGCCGGTGCCACTCCTGAAGTCGCGCCTGTTGCGGCTCCGCCGGTTGCGGTCGAGCCCGCTGCCCCGGCGGAGACGGCCGCAGCGCCTGCCGAACCGGCGGCCACCGGCATCCAGACCTGGCAGCTGGTCCTGGCCGCCGTTGCGCTTGGATTGATTGCATTCGGCGTGATGGCGCTGATTTCCCGCCGCCGCCGGCGCGAAGAGGAAGTCTATTTCGAGGAAGCCGCCTACGAAGAGCCGGCCTATGAAGCGCCGGTCGCCACCCCCGAGGCCGCTGCCATTCCGGTTGCCGCCGCCGCCGAGGAGATATCCCTGGCGGACTCCGATCGCGCCGACGTCGATGCGCTTGCCGCCTCGTCCGAACCCGCGCCGAACCGCCCGTGGCTGGAATTCCTGATGCGCCCGGTTCGCGCCGGCACCAGCGAGGACGAGACCCGTGTCGAGTTCGAGCTCACCGTCGGCAATACCGGCTCGGTTTCGGCCAGGGACGTGCACGTCTCGACCTGGATGGTTGCTGCCGGCGAGGGCACCGACATGGAGCGGTCGCTGATCGAGCCGCCGGCCGACGCTACCCACGCCGAGATGTCGATCGAGCCGGGCGATGGCGCCCGCGTCGATGGCGCGATCTCCTTGCCGAGGGATAGCCTGTCCGGACCAGTCCTGCCCGTCGTCGTCGCCGACGCCCGATACCGGCTGCCCGACGGCAGCGAGGGCCGCACCCATGCGAGCTTCGCGGTCGGCCTGCCCAGCGGCGATGGTCTCGCGCCCTTCGCGGTCGGCCTGCCGTCCGGCCTGCGCGACGACGTCGAAGCCCGTCTCCACGGCGAGCCCGAAAGAGTCTGACCCCATCACCGAGGTTGCGAGGAGGGGCGGTCCGAAAGTGCCGCCCCGTTTCGTTCGTGCCTTATTGGTGATTCAGGTTTAATCTGCACCGATTGGTAATTCCATGTAGGGAAAGACGGGCTGCCGCGTCGGGCGAGGGAGGGCCACATGGTCCAGGGAAGCGCCGCCATCACCGGGACGGAGGAAGGCCCGGCGCCGCGCGTTCCAGACGAAGCCCGTTCGGATCCGGCGCCCGCGCCCATCACCATTGCGCCACTTGCCGCGACGCTTGCCCTGGCCGCGTGCGGCGGTGGCGGCAGCGGCGGGGGAGGGGGCACGGCTTCCGCGCCGCCCCCGCCCGCAATCGTCTTGCCGACGCGCGCGCAGGCCGCGCGCTTTCTGGGCCAAGCTGCAATGGGATCGTCCAGGGCCGATATAGATGCAGTCGCCGGCCAGGGCTATGCGGCCTGGCTCGACGCGCAATTCGCAATGGCCCGCGGCACCTCGCATTGGGACTGGCTGGTCGCCGGCGGCTACGGCACCGCGGCATCGATGAACAACCAGGCCGGCTTCGATCCGGTGATGTGGCGGCAGATCATCGCCGGTGGCGACCAGTTGCGCCAGCGGGTCGGCATGGCGCTGCTCGATTTCCTGGTGGTGGGCATAGACGGGGTGGATCTTCCATGGCGGCAGTTCGCCGTGGCCGCTTATGTCGACGTGCTGATGGACGGCGCCTTCGGCAATTTCCGCACCTTGATGCAGAACATCTCGCTCAACCCCGCAATGGGCTATTATCTGACCTTCGCCGGCAACCGCAGGGCCAATCCGGCCACAGGCTCCGTCCCCGACGAGAATTACGCCCGCGAACTGATGCAGCTCTTCACCATCGGCCTGCTGAAGCTCAACGCGGACGGCACCCCCCAGACCAATGGAGGCGTGCCCGTCGAGACCTACAGCCAGGACGACATTAGCGGCCTCGCGCGGGTTTTCACCGGCTGGAACCTCGATTCTTCCGACAACAGCACGCCCGATCGCCTGCGCCGGCCGATGATCAACAATGCCTCCCAGCACGAAACCGGGGCCAAGACCTTTCTCGGCACGAATATTCCGGCAGGCACGGCCGGTCCGCAGAGCCTGTCGCTGGCGCTGGACGCGATCTTCGCCCATGCCAATGTGGCCCCCTTCATCTCGAAGCAGCTGATACAGCGCCTCGTCACGTCCAATCCTCCGCCGGCCTATGTCGCGCGGATTTCGGCGGTGTTCGAGAATAATGGCAGCGGCGTGCGCGGCGACCTGAAGGCCGTGGTCCGGGCCATCCTGATGGACGTCGAGGCACGCAACGACGCCATTGCCGGCACCTCGACGGCCGGCAAGCTGCGGGAGCCGATCATGCGCCTCACCGGCTGGGCCCGCGCCTTCGGGGCAAGCTCGCCGTCCGGCACCTGGCCGATCGGCGATACCTCGTCATCGTCGACCCGCCTCGCCCAGAGCCCGGGGCGCAGCCAGAGCGTCTTCAACTTCTTCCGGCCCGGCTACACGCCGCCGAACAGCGCCATCGCCAGCGCCGGCCTGGTCGCGCCCGAATTCCAGATCACCAACGAGCCCTCGGTGATCGCCTATGTGAACTACATGGCCGCTCTCGTCGCCAACGGCTCGGGGGATTTCAGGGCCGATTATACGTCGATCTCCGCGCTGGCGGCAGACAGCGGCGCGCTGGTCGACGAGGTCGACATCCTGCTCGGCGCGGGCCTTGGCGCGGCAACCCGGGCCAGCATCCGCGGCGCCGTCGATTCGGTTGCCGCCGGCGCCACCGCCAACCGCGTCTACACCGCGATCCTGCTGACGCTCGCGGCCCCCGAATATCTGGTGCAGAAATGATGATGGACCAATCCCGCCGCGCCTTCCTGAAGCGCGCCGCCGCGCTCGGCATCGTCGGCAGCGCCGCGCCGTTCGTGCTCAATCTCGCCGCGATCGGCGAAGCCGCGGCGGCCAGCGCCAGCGACTACAAGGCACTGGTTTGCATCTTCCTGTTCGGCGGCAACGATTACGCCAACACGGTCATTCCATACGATCAGCCCTCTTATGATCTTTACGCCGCGCTGAGGAGCACGCTCGCTCTGCCGCGCGGCCAGCTCGCCGGGACCGTGCTCCTTCCCAACACGGCCCTGGCGGGCGCCCGCCAATATGCGCTCGCGCCGACGCTGGCGCCGCTCATCCCGTTGTTCGACGCGGGCCGCCTGGCGGTCGCGCTCAACGTCGGCACGCTGATCCAGCCGACCAGCAAGTCCGCTTATACCGCCAAGAGCGTGCCTTTGCCCCCCAAGCTGTTCAGCCACAACGACCAGCAGAGTTTCTGGCAGGCCTCCAACCCCGAAGGCGCGACATCGGGGTGGGGCGGGCGGATCGGCGACCTGCTCCAGTCCGGCAATGGCAGTGCGACCCTCACCTGCATCAGCGCCGCGGGCAACAGCGTCTTCCTCGCCGGCAGGTCCGCGGTCCAGTACAGCGTTTCGAACAGCGGGCCGGTGCCCCTGCTTAACAATTCCAGCGCCCTGTTCGGCTCGACCACCGGAATGAGCACGTTGCGCGCGCTGATGACGGGGACGCACACCAATCTGTTCGAGGACGAGCATGCCCGCGTCACCAAGCGTTCGCTCGATCTGCAGGCGCAGGTCAGCGGCGCGCTCGCCGCCGGCCCGGCCCTCGCCACCGCCTTTCCGGCCAATAACAGCCTCGCCGACCAGTTGCGGATCGTCGCGCGCCTGATCTCGGTTTCGCAGGAACTGGGCGCCAAGAGGCAGGTCTTCTTCGTCAGCCTCGGCGGCTTCGATACCCATGATTCCCTGCTCGCCACCCACCCGGTGCTGATGACCCGATTGGGCGGGGCGATGCGCGCTTTCCACGACGCGATGGTCGAGATCGGGGCAGTCAACAAGGTGACCGCCTTCACCGCATCGGATTTCGGCCGCACCCTGACCTCGAATGCGGACGGCTCGGATCATGGCTGGGGCTCGATGCACCTTGTGATGGGCGGTGCCGTCCGCGGCCGCGATCTCTACGGGACGCCGCCGGTCGTCGCCAATAACGGCCCCAACGATGTCGGCCAGGGCCGCCTGCTGCCGGCGCTGTCGGTCGATCAATATGGCGCGACCATGGCCAGCTGGTTCGGCGTGGCGAACGGCAGCATGTCCACGGTGCTGCCGAATATCGTCAACTACAATCCAAGCACCTGGAATCTGGGCTTCGTCTGATCAGAGCGGCAAAGCGAGCTCCTCGCGGATCCGGCGCGTCGCGACGAAGAAATGGATCGCAGCCCAGAGGTAGAAGATCGCGGTGACCGCCATTGCCACGGCCAGCCCCGTCGCCGATCCCGCTGCGCTCGAATCCGGCGCGAAGCGGTCGCTTAGCCCGCCGACAAGCATTGGTCCGAGCCCGCCACCGATCAGGGAGTAGATGACGCCCACCACTGCATAGCACGATGCGCGCATGCGCGGATGCATCAGGTTCTGGAACACGCCCTGCGACGGGCCGAGATAAGTATATTGCACGGTCGCCGCCAGCGCGAGCAGGGCGATCGCCGCAGGCGCGGTCTCCCGCGTGACCGCGAGCACGTAAAGGGGCGCCGCGAGCAGCATCGAGACGGCCGGGATGGTCGCGTAGGAGCGGGCGTCGGTCCGGGCCATATGGTCGGCGAGCCAGCCGGACCCGATCACGCTCAAGGTCGCCGGCAGGCTGGCGATCAGCCCGGCGATCACGCCCGATTCCGCCACCGAATAGCCGAACCGGCGCAGCAGGAAGGCGGCGAGGAAGGCGTTGAGGCCGAAGCCGACCAGCGAGGCGATCGTCGTCCCGGCGAGAAGATGCCTGAAGGAATGGCGCTGCCACATGCGGGCCAGCACTGCGCCGAGCGGTGGCACGGTCTCGCCATGGGCGCCGAGATTGTCATGCTGCCCGCGCACGGGCTCGTCGACCGTCGCAAGGACCAGCAGGCTGAGCAGGAAGCCGGGCAAGGAGGCGACGACGAAGGCGGTCCGCCAGCCATAGCCCTGCGCGATCAGCGCGCCGCCGGCGCTGCCCAGGAAGGCGCCGATCGGCGGCGCCAGCAGGAGCACCGAGATGGCGGTCGCGCGCTTCTCCTTGGGGAAATAGTCGGAGATCACCGATTGCGAGGCGGGCAGACCGACCGCCTCGCCGACCCCGACTCCGATGCGGGCCAATGCGAGGGTCACGAAGCTCGTCGCCGCGCCACACAAGGCGGTCGCCACCGACCAGAGAAAGGTGCCGACCCCGATCAGGGTCAGCCTCCGCCGTCGCTCGGCGATCCGCGCCACCCACACGCCGAGCAGCACATTGAGCAGGGCAAAGGCAAGGCCCGCGACCAGCCCGATCTGGAGGTCGCTCAGCGCGAACTCGGCTTTGATCGGCTGGACCAGCACGTTCATGATGATCCGGTCGATGAACCCGCAGGTGCTGATCGCGGCGAGGACGAAGAGGGCCCAGCCCGGTCTGCTCCTCAGCTTCCCCTCCCGCCTCTTCGTTGGCGGTGGATTGTATGCGCGGCTTACAAAACCGCAATGAAAAAGGGCGGCCCCGATGGAGCCGCCCTCTTGCAGTTTGCCGAAAGTGGGAAGACTATTTGAGCTCGACGGTGCCGCCGGCCTCCTCGATCTTCGCCTTGATCTGCTCGGCCTCGGCCTTGCTGACGCCTTCCTTGATCGCCTTCGGAGCGCTCTCGACCAGCGCCTTGGCTTCGCCGAGGCCCAGCTGGGTGATCGCGCGGACCTCCTTGATCACGTTGATCTTCTTGCCGCCGTCGCCGGTGAGGATGACGTCGAACTCGGTCTGCTCTTCCTCGGCCGGCGCGGCCGGGCCGGCGGCGGCCGCGGGGGCGGCTGCGGCGGCGGCGGAAACGCCCCACTTCTCTTCGAGGGCCTTGGCGAGGTCGGCGGCTTCGAGGACGGTCAGCTCGCTGAGCTTCTCGACGAGGGTGTTGATGTCTGCCATGTCAAATCTCCACTTGGTTCGTTGCGGGCCCGCGGGCCCAAAGGGTTCAGTTCAAAACGAAATCGGGTCGCCTTATGCCGCTTCCTTGGCCGCATAAGCGCCGATGACGCGGGCCAGCTGAGCGCCGGGCTCGCTGATCGTCCGCGCGATCTTGGTCGCCGGAGCCTGGATGAGGCCGATGATCTTCGCACGCAGCTCGTCGAGCGAAGGCAGCTCGGCCAGGGCCTTGACGCCAGCCACGTCGAGCATGGTGTCGCCCATCGCGCCGCCGACGATCTCGAGCCGGTCGTTGGTCTTGGCGAACTCCACCGCGGCCTTGGCCGCCGCGACCGGATCGGTCGAGGTGGCGAGCGCCGTCGGCCCGGTGAGCAGGTCGCTCAAGGGGGCGTAGCGCGTACCCTCGAGCGCGATCAAAGCGAGGGTATTCTTGGTGACCTTGTAGGCGGCGCCGGCGTCGCGCATCCGATTCCTCAAATTGGTGGACTGTGCCACCGTGAGGCCGAGATTGCGGGTGACGACCACCACGCTGGTCTCGTTGAACGTCTGCTTCAGCGCCGCGACCGTCTCTCTTTTCTGAGCGCGATCCATTTAGCTCTCCACATAGCGCATGACGGACCATCCGCCGTGCGGGTAATAGTCCGATGGGGAGAGTCAGGGCCGGAGTGCTCCGGCGGTCCGGCCTGCGATCGACGCGGGCACGGTCAAAACTGTTCCCCGTCTAGGCTGGAAATTAAGAGAGCCCGATTGCTCTCACCAACTGTCTCGGACGGATGCCCGACGGCCAGGGGCCTTCGGACGAAGGCGGGCATCTAGAGCCTTGGCCGTGAAAGTCAATTCCCGTTCGGGTGGAACGAGGCATAAGGGGAGGGCGTTTCGGAAGTCGAGCCATGAAGCAAGCATTTCTCCTCATCGCCCTGGTCCTCGCCGCGCAGCCCGCCGAAGCGCAGCGGCGCGCCAATCCTCGCCCGCCCACGATGCGAGTCGGCACGTGCTTACGGACGTCGATCGCCCAGGTTTCCCAGCGCCTGGAAGACGGCCTCACCCATCAGGTCATTGCCGGGTCGGGCTCGGCGGTGACGTTCGCCAACGGACTCTACCAGGTTTCCTACGACCAGGTTCCGGCGGTGAACCGGTCGCGGCGCGGCGATCCCGTTTCGATCTGCCTGCGGTCGCTGCCCGAACGTTGCCCGCCGGGCGACGTGCGCGGCAAGGTTTATGAGACCAGAAACTTGCGCACCCGCGAATCCTGGACGCTCACGGATTCCGAGCATGGCTGCGGTGGCGCCTAATCCGCGAAGGCGTCCTCGTAGAGCCTGAGATTGGTCGGCAGCGTGAACGGGTCGCTGCCCGGGTCCCGCGGCACCTCCGCAAAGATGTCTTCGCCGGCCAGCCAGGCCGCCTCGGCGTCTGGCCGGGCCAGCACGACGCGCATCGCCGCATTGAACTCGTAAGACCAGGCCGGAAAGCCGGCACGCCGCAGCGCGCCGGCCAAGGCGATCGAGTAGCCGCGCCGTAGCGTCGGATAATATTCGGGGATCGGGATCTGCTCGGCTTCGGCGCCGGGGGCGAAGGCGCGCGCACAGATTTCGGCACTCTGCGAGACCGCCATCCGGCAGGTCATCGGACGGGCCTGATAGACCTGGCAGGCGCCGTCGCGCAGCATCGGGCAGGGATGCGACATCGCGCCTCGCCCGGTGGGCGGGAGCGTGCCGGTCACCGCATAAGCGTCGTCGACCGCGGCGCGGACCGCCTCGCGGTCGCGGCCCGGGATCGCGCCCTTCACGAACAATATTTCGGGCGCCCGCGCCGAAACGAAAGTGTGGCAACAATGCGCGCAACCGCGGCGGCAGGCGAGGAGGTGATTGGGGGCGAAGCGCTCGGCCGCGCGCATGTTTGCGTGGAGGAAGCTCATCACCGGCGCGATGGTTCGAGCGTCGCGCGCCTCCGCGATCAGACCGTGGAGCACGCGCATGAGCGCGATCACCTCGCGGCCGTCGGCGCGTCCGGCCTCTAGCCCGCGCGCGATCCGCTCCCGGTCCTCTCTCGACTGCCGCCGTCGCTCCGCCCGATTCATCGCGCGACTATAGAAGGCCCGCCGCGGCGATCCAGCAACGGTTCAGCGCGGCGCGGGCGCCGGGGTCGCCGCAGGGGCGGGCGCAGGCGCGGCCTGTGGTGGCGGCGCGATCTGCCTCGGCGCGGGCGCGGGGGGTGGGCTCAGATGGTCCTCGAAATCCTGTCCTGGCCGCAGCACAATGGCGCACCGTTCGCCCTCGCAGGCGATCACGGTTCCGCTTTTCGTATTGACCCGGAAGACGCGCCCCTCGGCCGCAATGATCTGATAGCGCGGCGGTCCGGCCTGCGAATACACACCAAGCCCGATCAAGGCCCCGGCGATGACCAGGGCGGTGACGATCTTGCGAACGGCACTGTCGACCACATCGCCGATTGACGTGTCGCTCTCCCTGGCCTCCCGAAAATCGCGCTCGCTCATCCCTCACCTCCCACCATGACGACCACCTTGCCGCGGGCATGCCCCTGCGCGACCTCCCGGATCGCCGCCGCCGTCTCATACAGGCCGTAGCAGCTTTCGATCACCGGCGTGACCTTTCCCGTCTCCACCATGCCGGCGAGGCTGACCAGATCCTCGTTGCTGATCCTGGCCATGAGAAGCGTCATCTTCCCGTTCGCGATGCGGGCCGCCAGCAGTCCGCCGAGCTGACGCGCCGCCCAGCGCCCGGTGCCGAGTCCGTCGAAACCCGGCCCGCCGCCGGCCAGGACCATCCCGCCCGGTGCGAGCGCGCGCCTCAGCGCGGAGAAGGGATGATTGCTGACGAGATCGAAGATCAAATCGTAGCGCGCGTCACCGCGGGTGAAATCCTCCTCGCCATAGTCCACGGCCCGATCGGCGCCGATCGCGCGGACCATGTCGAGATTGCGCGCGCTGCAGATTGCGGTCACCTCCGCGCCATAAGCCTTGGCAATCTGGACCGCGAACGTGCCGACACCGCCGGCCGCGCCGTTGATGAGGACCCGCTGACCCATCTCGATCCCGGCCTTGTCGCGCAGGCCCTGAAGTGCCGTGATGCCCGCCACCGGGATCGCGGCCGCCTGTGCGAAGGAAAGAGCAGGCGGCTTGGCCGCGAGCCTCGTCTGCGCCGTGCAGGCATATTCGGCCAGCGCCCCTCGGCACGACCCGAACACGGCGTCGCCGGGCCGGAACCGGGTCACGCCCGCGCCGACCGCCTCGACGATTCCGGCGACGTCGACCCCGGGCCTCGTTTGTCTCGGCCCCGTAAGGCCCAGCGCCAGGCGGGCGATCAGGGGCCGGCCCTTCATCAGGTGCGCGTCGAGCGGATTGACCGATGCCGCACGCACGGCGATCAGCACCTCGCCGTCGCCGGGAACCGGCGGATCGACCTCCTGGATCCGGATCACCTCCGGCGGGCCGTACCGGCGATAGACGGCGGCCTTCACGATCTTCCCCCGCTATTCATAACCAGCGTATTATAGTAGTAATACAGCTCTGTCCATTGCGGCCTCTTGCTGGCCTCGGCGCAGCGACATGGTTAGTCAGGGGAGGCCCTCGGGGGATTCTTTCATGCCCAGTCCGACCGACATCCTCATCGCCCTCGCTCTCGCCGTCACGCAGGCCGCTTCGGCGCCTGTCGTTCCGGCAGCCACGGCCCACACGCCGGACGAAGCGGCCGTGCTTGCCGCGGACGTGCGCCAGCGCGCGGCGGTCGCGGATGTCGACCTTCCCGGCATCGCCGCCATTGCCCATCCGAACCTGCGGGTGAACGCGCCCAACAACCGGATCCTGACCCGGGAGGACCTGGTTCGCATGGTCGGCGACGGCGAAATCCGCAACGAAGTGTTCGAGCGCGTGCCCGAAACCGTCGTCGTGACCGGCGACGTCGGCGTGGTCATGGGCCGGGAGCTCGTCTATCCCGGCGCGCAAAGCGAGCAGGCCCGCATGTACGGCCGCCGCACGCTCAACCGCCGCTACACCAATGTCTATTTGCGCGAAGGCGGCGTGTGGCGGCATCTGGCGCGGCACGCCAATGTGGTGCCCTGAGCGGTGATGAGTCCGCCACCGACACCGCGAGTTGAGCGGTGAGCATGAATCGCCCTGGCATCTGGGACGGATTGATCGGGTTCGACATATTGAGGGCCAGGCGTAGCTGCGAGACCGTGCTGGCGCGCTGGCAGGACCGGCTGGTGCTGCTGCTGATGGCGATCGTCGCGATCTTCGCAGTGGCGAGCGCGCTCGATCGGCCGCCGGGCCTGGCGGTGGCGCCGGCCTGGGCGGCACTTGCGGCACTGTTTCTCGGCATCCTGGTCGCGGCGGCCCATGATCGACGGCTCGAATCGCTGTCCTGCCGCTCGATCGCCGCGCCGCTTGCGCTGGCGCCGTCGGCGCGGGCGGCGCACCTCGCCGCCTTCAGCATTCTGGCGCTCATTCTCGCTCTGGCCTCGGCCCGCGCGGCGGCGATGAGCGGGCTTTTCGCCTGGCCCGGTCTCGCGCTCATCCTTGGTGGCTGGGCGGCGGGGACTTTGATCGGCGCGGCCGGCGCGGCGCTTTGGCGCCGCCGTCGGCGGTCGTCGTCGGCGGCCACGCTCTCGCCCGCGCTCAGGCCCGGCGCGGCCCCGGCGTCCGAAGGCCTGCTTGCCATCACCTTGCGGACCCAGCTGCCGTTTCGAGAGCCGCAGCCGGCCCTGTTGGCCGCCTTCCTGCTGGGCGCGGCGCAGGCCGCGGGTGCGGGCATCTGGGCGCACTGGCTCAACCCCTTTGCCGGCGGCGTTGTCGCGGTCACTATGGCCCTGGTCCCCTTGTTCGCGGTAGCGCGGGTCCCGGCCGGGCCCTGCCGGTTCGGAACCTTCGCCGGGGTGCCGACCGCGCACGCGATCGCCGCGCATCTCGCCGCCCTGTCCGCCGTGACGCTGGGAGCGCTGGCGGGAGCCCTTGTCCACTTTCGCGCCAATCCCGGCCTGGTCTGGCTCGAGCTCGGCTGCGGTCTGGTCGCTCTCGCGGCAGTCGCTTTTCGGGTACTGCATTATCGCCTCGATCCGAAGCTGCGGGCCGACCGGTTGATGCAGCTCCAGATTGCATTGCTCGCCATGGCCGCCGCCGGTCTCCCGCCGCTCGCGCCACTGCTCGTCGCCTTCCGCGCGGTCGTGCTCTATCGGGCCAATCGCAACGCCATGTGGGCGGTCTCGTGAGCCCCTCGCTCCGCCTGGAAGGGGTCGAGGTCGCGCTTGGCGGCAGGACGATCGTCTCCGTCGCGAACATGGCACTGGAAGGGCCGACCTGGATCGGCGTGATCGGCGCCAACGGCTCGGGGAAGACGACGTTGCTGCGTGCGCTCGCCGGCCGCTTGCCGCTCGCCGCTGGCGGGATCGCCATCGACGACCATGCCAGTGCAGACGACCGGTTCGCGCGGGCGCTGGAGATCGGCTTCGCGCCCGAGATCGCCACGCTTCCGCCGGAGCTCACCGGCCGCGACCTGCTGTCGCTGGTAGCGCGGCCGCGAGCCGCCGCGATCGACGATCAAATGCTGGCTCCGCTGCGTGTCGCGCTCGGGCTCGATACTTTCTGGCATCGGCGCGTCGGCACCTGGTCGGCCGGAATGCGCCAGCGGCTCGCCGTCTACGCAGCGTTCGTCGGCGGCCAGCGGATCGTGATCCTCGACGAGCCGTTCAACTGGCTCGATCCTGTGTCGAGCTTCGACGCGCGCCGCGCCATAGCCGATCTCGCGCGCCGCTCGCACCTGGTCGTCACTGCCCTCCACGACATCGCCACCTTCATCCACCAGTGCGACAGCGGCTATCTGCTCGCGGGTGGACGCGTGAGGCTGACGCTGGACGCAGCAGCGATCAGCCGCGGCCGCGACGATTTCCCGTCCTTCGAACGGCAGCTGATTGCCGAGCTCCGGCCGCAATCACCCGCATAGCGGGCGGTAGCCGGCTGCGCCGCGCCGGTGGGCGTCAGGCGCGTCCGCGCACGAAGTGCAGCACGATCGCGATCACCGCCACGACCAGCAGGATGTGGATCAGCCCGCCCGCGACCTTGAAGACCAGGAAGCCGAGCAACCACAGGATGACGATGAGGACGGCGAGGCCTGCCAGCATGGGGATGCTCCCTGAAATCTGGACCGCGGGACGTGATCCGAACGGGTCTGTAACGACCTGTTCCTTTGCCGGTTCCGGGCGATGATGCGCGTGAGTGCAGGCTGTCTCGACGCCCCGGCCTGCCGAGGTGCCGATCGCGACGTCCCCGGCGCCCCCGGCCGCTTGTCCCACGCGAGCCACGGGTTAATAAGGGCTGCGATTTCCAACGGGTGGGCGCCGAGTGGGGGAATAGGCATGATGCAGATCGGCAACCGGATCTACGGTGCGGCGGCGATCGCACTTGGCATCGTCGGCCTTGTCTGGGGCGATTTCGCCGCGGTCTGGCAGCCGGTCCCGCCGGAAACGCCCGCCTATGTCATCCTGGCTTATGTCGCTGCCCTTCTCCAGTGCGGCGCGGGCGCCGCGCTGCAATGGCGGCGGACTGCGGCGGCCGGGGCGCTGGTCCTCGCCGCGCTCTGCACGATTTTCGCACTTCTATGGGCGCGCCGCCTGTTCGAGCATCCCGAAATCTTCGCAATCTGGCTGGGCGTGGCCGAGCAGATCGCGCTCGCGCTCGGCGCGCTCGCCGTCTACGTCTGCCAGCGGCCGGCCGATGAACGTTTCGCGCTCCAGCTCAGCTTTGCGTGCCGCCTGGTCTTCGGGCTGTGCCTCGTCGTCTTCGGCGTGGCCCATTTTCTCTATGTGACGGAAACCGCGGCGATGGTTCCGGCCTGGCTCCCGCCCGGACCGAGGATCTGGGCGCTGGCGACGGGCGCGGCGCACCTGCTCGCCGGCCTCGCCTTGCTCTCCGGAATAAGGGCGCTGCTCGCCGCGCGCTTGCTCACTGCGATGTTCGTGGGGTTCGGCCTGCTCGTCTGGCTGCCGCAGCTTTTCTCGACCCCGCACGAGCACATGCCCTGGGCCGGCAATGCCATCAATTTCTTCCTGATCGGCGCCGCCTGGGCCGTCGCGGACATGATCGCCCGATTTGGCGCGCGATCGTGGCCGCGGCCGGCCAGTTGATACCGCGACAAAAAGGGCCGGAGTTTCCTCCGGCCCTTCCTGTTGTCTGCAATATTTATCTGGAGAGCGTCAGGCGCTCGCCACCTCGGCGACGTCGAGCTTCAGGCCCGGGCCCATCGAAGAGCTGATCGCGGCCTTGCGGACATATTTGCCCTTGGCGCCGGTCGGCTTGGCCTTGACGATGGCATCGACGAACGCGTCGAAATTCCGGCGCAGGTCCGCTTCGGTGAAGCTCGCCTTGCCGATGCCGGAATGGATGATCCCGGCCTTCTCGACGCGGAACTCGACCTGGCCGCCCTTGGCGGCCTTGACCGCCTCGGCGACGTTCATCGTCACCGTGCCGAGCTTCGGGTTCGGCATCAGGCCCTTCGGGCCGAGCACCTTGCCGAGCCGGCCGACGACGCCCATCATGTCCGGCGTGGCGATGACGCGGTCGAAATCGATCGTGCCGCCCTGGATCGATTCCATCAGATCCTCGGCGCCGACCACTTCGGCGCCGGCCTCCCTGGCTTCGTCGGCCTTGGCGCCCTTGGCGAAGACGGCGACGCGCACGTCCTTGCCGGTGCCGGCGGGGAGGGTGACGACGCCGCGCACCATCTGATCGGCGTGGCGGGGATCGACGCCCAGGTTGAGTGCGATCTCGATTGTCTCGTCGAACTTCGCGGTGGCATTGGCCTTGGCGGTCTTGATCGCTTCGTCGACGCCGTACAGCTTCATCGGGTCGAGGGCGGCGCCGAGCGCCTTCTGCTTCTTGGTCTGCTTCGCCATCGTCTTAGCTCCCCGTCACTTCGAGGCCCATCGCGCGGGCGGAGCCTTCGATGATCTTGGCGGCGGCCTCGATGTCGTTGGCGTTGAGGTCCTTCATCTTCTCCTGGGCGATCTCGCGCAGCTGGGCGCGGGTGACGCGGCCGGCGCCGATCTTGCCCGGCTCCTTCGAGCCGGCGCTGATCCGCGCCGCCTTCTTCAGGAAGTAGGAGGCCGGGGGCGTCTTGGTCTCGAAGCTGAACGACCGGTCCGCGTAGACGGTGATCACGGTCGGGATCGGCATGCCTTTTTCCATGTCGCCGGTGGCGGCATTGAACGACTTGCAGAAATCCATGATGTTGACGCCGCGCTGGCCCAGAGCCGGGCCGATCGGCGGCGAAGGATTGGCGGCGCCCGCGGGCACCTGGAGCTTGATATAGCCCGTTATCTTCTTTGCCATTTGTCTCTCACTCTATTTCAAGTTTAGCGGTCCAGACGGACGGTCGAAACCATCCTCCCGCAGATTTTCCAAGGCTGGAGCGCTGGAAGCGGCGGCCCTTAGCGCAAAGCGCGGAGAATCGCAAACCCGCCGGGCGCCGCCGCCACAGCCGAGAGATTTCCACAATTTCATCCACAACTATGTGAGCGGGCCCGGGAACGCGGCCGCCGCCGCCTCGTTTTATCCCATGTCCAATCGGTCTTCGGACCGGGCGGACATTGAAGGCCACGAGCTTCGGCTACGAGCAATCAGGGAGCCCCGCCGGGTCAAACCGGCGGGGCTTACTTTTTATGGGCGGCATGCGGGCCGGAGCCTTGGCGAGGCCCGTCAGGCGGCGACGGCCAGGACGTCCGCAACGGTCTCGTTTTCCGCGTGAAGCTGCGCGGGCGCCGGCTTGTTCTCGACCGCCGGCTCGACCGTCGAAACCCTGGCGCGGCGCGGTTCGGGAACGAGCAGGCGGGACACGAGGACCGCCACGCCGAGCGACAGATAGATGCCGGCCGCAACCATCGGGCTCATCACCAAAGGAATGGCGAAGGCGGCGCGCAGGATCGTCGGATTAAAGCCGAGATCGTCGCCGATCGCCTGGCAGATGCCCAGCATCGTATCGTCGCGGGTGAACGGATTGGGGTGGGCGGCCTGCATTGAAAGTCTCCTTGGCATTTGGGCGAAACACCGCCCGAATGCATTCGTGTCAGCACGACCCGTGCCAGAATTAGAAAGCCGATGCCTTTCAGATGGTTACCGTAAAGATGCGATGACGGCCCCGGAACACGACGCGCGCACTTCGCCAAATATTGGGAAAAGCCGCTAAGCCACGGGTCCGTATTGCAGTGATGAGGGACGAAAAGGGCTGCCCGGGCGCGCCGCGTTGCGATCAGCCGCGTCGATCGGTCGGGTTGGTCAAGATTGTCTTCGATCGGGGGAGATGGACAGCGTCCGGAAACGGCCAGTTGAAGTCATCAGACCAGTTCGGCTGAGACCGCCAGGCAGAGATTGCCTCCGCTCCTTCATTTTCATCGAAGGGTTTCGGGCGGATGGACCTGCAGCGCCTTACTTGACGCGTTCGACCTGCTCGAACTCGAGCTCGACCGGCGTCGCGCGGCCGAAGATCGAGACGCTGACCTTCACGCGGCCCTTCTCGAAATCGAGCTCCTCGACGATGCCGTTGAAGCTGGCGAAGGGGCCGTCGAGCACCTTGACCGCGTCGCCTATCTCATAATCGACGCTGATCTTGGTCTTGGGCGCGGCGGCGGCGGCCTCGTCCTTGGTGTTGAGGATGCGGGCGGCCTCGGCGTCGCTGATCGGCTGCGGCTTGCCGCTCGATCCGAGGAAGCCGGTCACCTTCGGCGTGTTCTTGACCAGGTGATAGACATCGTCCGACATCTGCAGCTTGGCGAGCACGTAGCCGGGGAAGAATTTGCGGTCGCTGGTCACCTTCTTGCCGCGGCGGACCTCGGTCACCTTCTCGGTGGGCACCTCGACGCTCTCGACCAGCCGGTCGAGGCCCATGCGGGTGGCTTCCGCCATGATGGAGTCGCGGACCTTGTTCTCGAAGCCCGAATAAGCGTGGATGATGTACCAGCGGGACATTGTCGTTCCTGTGTTTCTTGAGCTCGGGTCGGTCTAGCTGAGCAGGCCGAGAAGCGCGTGGACGATGGCGCTGAACGCGCTGTCGACGGCGAAGAAGAAGGCGGCGAGCAGGCTGGTCATGATCACCACCATCAGGGCCGTCATCACCGTCTCCTTGCGGGTCGGCCAGACGATCTTGGCGCTCTCCACCTTGACCTGGTTGATGAACTGACCGGGATTGATTCTCGCCATCTGGCTTCCTCTTGATCTCGCCTTTGCGCCCGGCCGCGGGCGCCACATGCTATGCGGCCCTTACCTTGTCCGGGCATGGAAGCGCTGCCCAGTCCCTCGGAACTGGCGACGCTCCTCCACGCTGCCGGATTGCCGGGCTATGTAGCGGCGGCGGGGCGGGGAGGCAAGGGGCCGTCCCGCCGCGGGTGCGGACTCCGGCGGGTCCTTCGCCGCCGGCTTCAGGTGCGGGAAAATGGCAGGAGTGGAGGGACTCGAACCCACGGCCCTCGGTTTTGGAGACCGATGCTCTACCAGCTGAGCTACACTCCTAGAAGCCGGAGACCGGCGTCCTAGCGGCGGGTCATTGCGCGCGCAAGTAAGGTTCGTGCCTGACCGCCCGCGTTCAACGGTCAGGCCGCGGCGAGCTTGCGGCTCTGGCCGAGCATTGCCTTGACCGTGGTGGCGGTGACCGGGCGCGAGAAGATGAAGCCCTGGATCTTGTCGACGCCGAGGGCACGGACCAGTTGGAGCTGCTCCTCGGTCGAGACGCCTTCGGCGACCGTCTTCATGCCGAGGCTCCCGGCCAGGGCGACGACGGCGCGGATGATGGCGGTGCTTTCCGGATCCTGCGCCGAGATGGAAGAGACGAAGCTGCGGTCGATCTTGAGCGTATCGAATGCGGCGCGGCGCAGATAACCGAGCGAGGAATAGCCGGTGCCGAAATCGTCCATCGCAAGCATGACGCCGAGGCTCTGGATCTGGTGCAGCGCCTTTTGCGTGGTGTTGGTCAGCTCCAGGAACACCGTTTCTGTGACTTCGAGCTCGAGCCGCTCGGGCGGGAGATTCGCCTGGGTGAGCGCGGAGACCAGGGTGACGATGAAGCCCGGATCGCGCAGCTGCCGCGGCGAGACGTTGACCGCGATCGTGATGTCCGCCGGCCATGTCGCCGCTTCCTTGCAGGCGGTGCGCAGCACCCATTCGCCGATCCGTCCCAGCAGGCCGGTCTCCTCTGCGATCGGGATGAACTTGGTCGGCGGGATCTGGCCGAGCTCGGGATTGTGCCACCTGAGCAGCGCCTCGAAGCTCTTGATCTGCGAGGTCTGCGCGTCGACCAGGGGCTGGTAGGCCAGGCTGAACTCGCCGGCGTCCATCGCATTGTGCAACGCAAGCTCGATCCGTCGCCTTTCCTCGGCGCGAGCATGCAAATCGGGCTCGTAGAAGCGGATGTCGTTGCCGCTGCCTTCCTTGGCCCGGTAGAGCGCGAGATCGGCGTTGCGGACCATTTCCTCGACGCTGTCGCCGTCGACGGGCCCGATGGCGGCGCCGATGCTGGCGCCGACCAGCAGCCGCTGGTCGCGATAGTGGAACGGGCCCTGCAGGGCGCTGATCAGCGCCAGGCAGAGCTGCTCCACCTCGTCGCGGCTCTCGACCAAAGGCACCACGATCGCGAATTCGTCGCCGCCGAGCCGGCCCGCGGTCATCTCGTCGGAGATCACCGTCTCGAAGCAGCGCGAGACCTCCTTGAGCAGATGATCGCCGGCGACATGGCCGAGGCTGTCGTTGACCGATTTGAACCGGTCGAGGTCGACCAGCAGGATCGCGCATTGCTCACCGCGGCTCCGCGCATGATCGAGCGCGATGCCGAGATTCTCGAGCAGCTGAAGCCGGTTCGGCAGCCCGGTAAGGGCGTCGTGCCGGGCCATGTGGGCGATGCGGTCCGCCGCCTGGCGGGCTCCGGTCACGTCCGATCCCACGCCGTGATAGCCGATGAAGCGGCCCTGCTTGTTGAACGTCGGCTGGGCGGAGAGTTCGATGGACTTGATCGCGCCATCGACCGGGAAGCCGGCCACCAGTCCGCTGAACGCTTCCTTGCGCGCCACTTTCGCTTCGGCGGCGGCAAAAACCCGTCGCGCGGCCTGGTCGCCGCGCGGCAACGACCTGAGCAATTCGGGGAGGGACATGCCTTCCAGCTCGTCCATCGAACGACCGATGGCGCGCGCGAAGCGTGCCGACACGTTCTGGAAGCAGGTTTGCGCATTGGTCTGCCACAGCCAGTCGGCGTCCGAGCTCTCATATTCGCGCAGCAGGAGGCTGACGGTCTGTTCGCGTTCCTCGAGGGCGAGATCGAGGCATTTGCGCTGCATGAAGGCGCGTCCGTTGATCGTCACCATCACCAGCAAGGCGGCGGTATAGACCGGGCCGATCGCGGTGATGACCCAGGAATCGCTGGTCATCAGCATGCGCGTGCAGCCGACGCCCATGACGATGACATAACCGGCGGCCGCGGCCGGGATCGGAGCGAAAACGAACGCCGCACCGGCCATCATCGTCGCGGTGATGACGCACAGGGCAAGCTGCTGCCCATGGGTGGCGTGCTCGAAGAAATAGCGGGCGGGAAAGCACCAGACGATGCCAACGAAGACCGAATGGTAGGTCGCCCGGTTGATCGTCGGGCGGGGCAAAGAGTGGATCTCGCGGCCGCGCAGCTTGCGCTGCTGCTGGGCGAAATAGAGCATGAGCAGCGAGACGCTGAACAGCCAAAGCGCCATCGCCATCGGCGGCGCTTCGTTCTGCAGCATGTAGCAGATCAGCAATGCATTGAAGGCCTGGCCCCAGGCCGCGACCGACATGGCTGGGCCCATCTGCTTGAGCTGCGCGGCGCGCACGCGTCCCCACCCCCTGCTGCCAGGGGGGACGGCGCGATTGAAGACGACGCGCCAGTCGAGCTTGGGCAAGCTCTTTTCGGTCATGGGACTCCCATAGGAGCGCCATAGGCGAAGAAGCGTTAGAGAAGCGTTATCGTTAAGAGGGGTTAAGCCGCAGATGCGAAGGTGATTTCAGGGTGGGGGGCCACCACATGTTTGCTGCTGCGAGCAGCCAGGATTCGCCCCTCGGCGGAGCGGATCAGGCGGCGATATCGTAGGTCTGGATCTCGCCGGAAAGGTAGAGATTGCGGGCCTTGGCGCGCGACAGCTTGCCGGAGCTCGTGCGCGGCAGCGAACGCGGCGGGACCAGTTCGATCACGCAATTCATGCCGGTAATCGCGCGGACGCGCTCCCGGATGAGGTCGCGCAGCCGGCCGCGCTCGTCGGCGTCGGAGGTGCGGCATTGCACCAGCACGGCTGGAGTCTCCTCGCCGCCGGGCGTGGTGATCGAGAATGCGGCGATGTCGCCCGCCTTGAAGCCGGGAAGCTGCTCGACCGCCCACTCGATGTCCTGCGGCCAGTGATTCTTGCCGTTGATGATGATCATGTCCTTGGCGCGGCCGACGATGTAGAGATAGCCGTCCGACAAATAGCCCATGTCGCCGGTGTCGAGCCAGGAATCCGCGTCGACGCACAGGCGAGTCGCTTCCTCGTCGCGGAAATAGCCGGCCATGATCGAGCTGCCGCGACAGAAGACCCTGCCGATCTCGCGCTCGCCGAGCGTGGTGCCGTCGTCGCCGCGTATGGCGACTTCCATGCCCCGCACCGGCTTGCCGCAATTGACGACCGCGCGGTAGCGCTGGGGCCGATCGCGTTCGCCCGGGCCACCGCCGGCTAGAAGCGTCTCCTCGACCAGCTCGACGACGATTCCTTCGCCCGGCGGCATGACCGAGACCGCGAGCGTCGCCTCGGCAAGGCCGTAGCTCGGCAGGAAGCTGCGCGCCTGGAAACCCGCCGGCGCAAAGGTGTCGACGAAATCCTGCATGACGTCCGGCCGGATCATGTCGGCGCCGTTGCCGGCGACCCGCCAGCGCGACAGGTCGAACCGTCCGGCAACGTCGGTCTGGCTCGAGATGCGGCGCGCGCAGATGTCGTAGCCGAAGGTCGGCGAATAGCTCATCGACTGCTCGGTGTTGCGGGTGATGAGATCGAGCCAGGCGAGCGGCCGACGCGCGAAATCCTCGGTCTTGAGATAATCGACCGACATCTGGTTGGCGATCATCGACAACATGCAGCCGACCAGGCCCATGTCGTGATAGAAGGGCAGCCAGGAAACGCCGCGGTCGCCGGGGCCGATATTCATCGAATCGGCATGAGCGGCGAGATTGCTCATCAAGGCGTGGTGCGTGATCACCACCCCGTGCGGGAAGCGCGTCGAGCCGCTCGAATATTGAAGATAGGCGATATCCTCGGCGCGGGCGGCCTGCAGCGGCTCGGGATCGGCCTCCCCGGCGAAGAAGGAGTCCCAGTCCACGCCGGTCACCCCGGACGATTCCGCCGCGGTGCCGGCCATCAGCAAATCGGGCGGATAGATGAGGAGGGCCGGATCCGCGCTCTTCAGCTGGACGGCAAGCTGATCGATATAGGCTTCCTTGCCTCCGAACGATGTCGGCAGGGGCAGGGGAACCGGCCAGATCCGGGCGTAGAGCGCGCCGAAGAACAAGGCGACGAACTCGGCCGCGGTCTCGGCGATCAATGCGACCCGTTCCCCGGGAGTGATGCCGCGCGCAACGAAGCGGTGGGCGGCGGCAAGCGCGTCCTGCCTGAGCTCGGCATAGGGATAGACCCGGACCAGGGTGGCCCTGGCGTCGTGGAAATTCATGCCGAGCTTGCTCTGCGCAATATAATCGAGCGCGTCGGTCATGGTCGCGAAGTCGGAATAGCGGCGCAGCAGGCTGGAATCGTCCGTCGGCGTCGCGACGAGCGCGTCGCGAACCGCTTTTACGCCGGATCTGCCTTGGCCGTCATGGTCAAGCACGTGTGGCTGAATCCCTTTTCATGGGCCAGAAGGTCCCGAACTAAAGTTCAGCATTCGCTCTAGGAGACGAGGCGCGTTCATATTCCGGCCCGACTGTGGCACAAACAAGGCGGTGACGCGCGTACATAATAGCAAAATCAAGCTGCCGCTCGATGCGAAGGCGCTCGAACAGGCGGCGCTTTCCTATGCGGGCCGCTATGCGACCACCCGCGCGAAGCTCGCTGCCTATCTCGAGCGCAAGCTGCGCGAGCGCGGCTGGGAAGGTGCCGGCGCTCCGCCGGTCGGTCATCTGGTCGAGCGGATGGCGGGGCTCGGCTATGTCGACGATCGCGCCTTCGCCTCGGCACGCGCGGCCGCGCTCTCCCGGCGCGGCTATGGTGAGCGGCGTATCGGCGCGGCGTTGCGCGGCGCCGGGATCGCCGAGGAGGATGCCGTCGAAGCGCGCGAGATCGCATCCGCAGCGGCGTGGGACGCGGCTTTGCGCTTTGCCCAGCGCCGTCGGATCGGGCCGTTCGCCGGCGGCGAGACCGATCGCCCGGCCCGGGAAAAGGCTTTGGCCTCAATGCTTCGCGCCGGCCATCCAATGCAGATCGCCAGGCGGTTCGTCGCCGCGCGCCCCGGCGAAATCCCGGAAGCGGACAGCGAATGAACAGACATGGTTCACAAAAGTAGAATCCATGTTAGCTTGACTGTCTGATCGAGGGGGATCGGGCGTAAATGACGTCGCGTCGGGAAGCGCGTTCCGAGGGGACAGACTCGCTCGCCGAGAGCCACGTGGAGTCGCGCCACGAGGAGGACGACGCGGCCTTCATCCAGGTCAGCGGCACCGTCAAATGGTTCGATGCCACGCGCGGCTTCGGATTCATCGTCAGCGAAGACGTCGAGGGCGACGTTCTCATCCATTTCAGCGTGCTCAAGGAGCATGACCGGCGCAGCCTCCCGGAGGGCGCCGTGATCGAATGCCTGGTGGTCGAGCAGGAGCGCGGCCTTCAGGCCCGCAAGGTGCTCAGCATCGATCTCAGCGCGGCAGTCGTGCCGGAGCTCGGACGTGGCAATGGCGGCCATGTCGACCGAATCGATCCGTCCAGCCTGCTCGGCGATGCCGGGCCGTTCGAGCAGGTCTGCGTCAAATGGTTCAATCGCCTGCGCGGCTACGGCTTCCTCGTCCGCGAGGGCGACGCCACCCAGGACATCTTCGTCCACATGGAGACGGTGCGCCGCGGCGGCCTCAGCGATCTGATTCCGGATCAGCCGCTCCGCGCGCGCATCGCCAGCGGCCGCAAGGGCCCGCTCGCCGTTGAGGTGGAGCCCGCTTGAGACGATTGCTTGTGGCCATGCTGCTGGCGGAATCGCTTGCCGCGTGCGGTTCTGCCCCGGTCGCCAACGACGCGCAGCCCTCCGCCCCGCTCACCTCGCCCGCCGGCCTGGATCTCGCCCAGGTCAATATCCGGAGCGGAGGCCGCACCCATGTCTTCACAGTCGAAATGGCGAGGACGGCGGCGCAGCAGGAGCAGGGCCTGATGAACCGCCGCGAACTGGCGCCCGGCGCCGGGATGCTCTTCCCGTTCGATCCGCCGCGCCCGGCCAGCTTCTGGATGCGCAACACCTTGATCCCGCTCGACATGATCTTCATCCGTCCGGACGGCAGCATTGCCCGCATCGCCGCCAGCACCGTGCCGATGTCGGAGACGCCGGTTGCCGTGACGGAGCCGGTGACCGCCGTGCTCGAGCTCAGGGGCGGGCGCGCCGCCCAGCTCGGCCTCCGGGAAGGCGACCGCGTCTCCTGGAACGACTAGGGTCCCGGTCCTAGAGGCTTGCGCCCGGCTTCCCATCGGCGCTAGGCGCGGGCCATGGGCTTCTTCAAGAATCTCTTCACGTGGTGGGAGGGCGCGTCGACCGGGACGGCGCTCTACAGCTGGCGCAACGGCAGCAAGGTCGGCGAGGATTCGCTCGGCAATGCCTATTTCGAGGGAGGGAAGGGCGGCCGCCGCTGGGTGATGTACGCCGGGCCGAACGACGTAAGCCGGGTCCCGCCCGAATGGTATGCCTGGCTGACCCGCCAGATCGACGACGTGCCGGATCGCTCGCTGCCGCCGGCGCCTTCATTCCTGAAGCCCGCGACGCCGAACCTGACCGGCACCGCCGCCGCCTATCGCCCGTCCGGCGCCCTCGAGCGCGGCGGCCGCCGCGCGGCGGCCAGCGGCGACTATCAGCCCTGGTTGCCCGACTGAGCATGGCAGAGCGCCGCGCGATCCCGTTGCTTGCGGCCGTGCTTGGCCTCGCCGCCTGCGCGCCGCAGGGCGCCGAGCAGCAGAACGAGCAGAATTCGGAAGAAATCCAGACGGTCGACGTTCCACAGACCGTCACGCAGCTCCCCCCCGGTACGACGCCGATGGCGGAGCGGGTCGCCGTGCTGCGGCTGCTCAACAAGCGCAACGGCCAGATGCGCGAATTCACCCTGCGCCCGGGCCAGGCGGTCCGCGCCGGCGACGTCATCGTGCGGCTGCGCGCCTGCGAGACGACCGCATCCTGGGAGGTCCAGCAGCTGACCGGCGCGTTCGTCCAGGTCGACGTCCGTGATCCCGGAACAGAGACGTTCCGGCGGATCTTCTCGGGCTGGCTCTACAAGGAAACGCCGGGGCTCAACACCGTCCAGCACCCGATCTACGACGTCTGGCCGATGAGCTGCGCAATGACCCATCCGGGCGGCGGCACGCCCGCGCCGGCGGCCGCGCGCCCGGCGAGCAGCCGGTCGAGCGCATCGAATTCGACCGAGCCGGCGCCCGAAGCGCCTGCCGCCCCGCCGCGGCCCGCCGCGCCGCCGCCAAGCGCCGATTCCAACAGCACCAGATAATCCTTCTGGTCGATTTCGATCGCACCGAGGCTTTCGAGGTGCGGCGTCATGAACTGGCAGTCGAGCAGGCGGAAGCCGCCGACGATCAGCCGCGCCACCAGCCAGGCCAAGGCGACCTTCGAGGCGTCTCGATCGAGCGACACCATCGATTCGCCGAAGAAGGCGGCGCCGAGGCGCACGCCGTACAGCCCTCCGGCGAGCGCGCCGTCGCGCCAGATCTCGATCGAATGGGCGCGGCCGGCCTCGTGCAGGCGGGTATAGCCGGCCTCGATTTCGGCGTTGATCCAGGTCTCCTCGCGGTCGGCGCAAAGACGCACGATGCGGCCGAAGGCCCGATCGCGGGTGACTTCGTAAACCCCCGATCGGAGCGTCTTGCGCAGCGATCTGGACAGGTGGAATCGATCGAGCGGGATGATCGCCCGCCGCCGCGGCTCGACCCAGTAAAGCTCCTGGGCGTCGCGGCTGTCCGCCATCGGGAAGACGCCGATCGAATAAGCCCGAAGCAGCAGGTCGGGATCGAGCGCTTTCATGCCCGCAGACTCTACCCGCCCGACGGCAAGGTCAACCTCCCGACGCGGAGGCGCGGCTTGCGCTCGGAGAACGGCGAGACATCGGGAACGTTCGCAACGGGTTGAAAGAGGATATTCATGTTTGCTGCGACATATTGGCGATCAGGATGTTTCATCTCGCCGCCCTCGCGCTTGCCTTGCTGGCCCAGGCCACACCCGAGTCCGTGCGGCTGGATCGCGCCCGCTCCAATTACGAGGCGTTGGCCAATGGCCGCATTCACTGGAACCAGCTCAACCCGCGCGATCTCGAGGACCTGCGCGCGTTCGCGGAGGCGATCCGCGAGCAGATCGGGCCCAGCCGGACGCCGTCCGAACGATGCTTCGACGCGGAATTCAGGCGATACGGTCGCTCGCTGACCAACCTGCAGCAGCGGCTGATCGATTTGCGATGCCGTCCGATCGGGGACCCTCTCGACTAGGTGTCTCCCCGGGGGACGGCGCGCCGCGCGGACTGACCCGCCAAAAGTTTCATGCTACGTCTCCTGACATGGAGGAGACGCCGTCCGCGAAGACCTATCTGGGATGGGCCGCCGTCGTCCTGGCCGGTCTGGCCCTGTTGGCGGCCGTGCTGCTTGCCTTGTGGCATGTCTTCGAATGGCTGCGCGACGGGATCTGGCCGCATCTTGACGGCGCGGGGATTCTGGCCGGCATCGGTATTCCCCGGCCGGTACTGCCCTGGCCCTGGGCTCAGAGCGCGATCGACTGGATTCTGTCCTGGTCCGCGGCCTTCCTGCTCACCTGTTCTTCGATCATGTTCTTCATCCTCGGCACCAGTCTTTCGGCGGAATATGACCGGAAGGCGGCGGCGGCGAAAAAGGCGCGCGGCCGGTTCACGCCGCCGACCAGCCGCGCTGTCGACTTGGACCTCGACCGGGACGAGATTGGCGAAGATGAGGACGAAGAGGAAGATGCGCCGGCGCCGCCGATCCCACCGCGCAGTTTCCGGCAGACGTTGACGGACGGCTTTCTCGGTTGCGGCTGCATCGTCCTGCTCTTGGTGGTCGGTCTCGCCCTGTTCATCGGCTGGGATTATTTCGACCGGAACCGCTACAATCGGGTCAGCGCCCGCGTGCTGACGGTGGCGCGAAGCTGCGTGTTGGAAGGGGAAGCGCCGCAGGACCCGGCCTTGTGGGAAGAGTCCGGGCGTCCCCGCAGTGGCGAGATGCAGTGCGACGAGGCTCGGCGACAGGCGCCGATCGTCCATGCCGCCGTCATCGAGACGATGTCCGTGACCTACACCTACACATCGCCCGTCGACGGCCGCAATTATCGGGGCGCGCTCCATCGCGACGCGGTCGATTTCCCGCCCGACGTCCGCGTCGGCGGCGAGATGCCGGTCTATTCGCTGAGCGCCGAGCCGAGCCGCAGCCGCGGCATCTACCAGTGGCCGGTCGACTGACCGGGCCGGCGGCGGCTGCGTCAGCGCTCAACCGGGTTTGGCGCGGCGCGCGAGCTTCTTCTCGACGCCCGTCCACAAGGCGAACAGGGCCTGCGCCGCGGCCGACGAGGCCGGCAATTGCGCGACGCCGCTGCCGGTTGCGCTCATCGCCTCGAAGGCGCTCGCCATCGGGATGACCGGCCAATCGGGATTGGCTTCGAGCGCGGCGCGGTGCAGCGAGCGGCGCCGGTCCACCATGTTGTAGACCGGCAGGATCGGCCCGCGCCGGATCGAATGGCGGTCGAGATAGGCGACGACCTCGTCGAGTGCGCGCTGCGACAGCGGCGAGGGGATGACCGGCACGATGATTAGGTCGGCGGCGCGCAGCACCTGCTCGCTGGTCTCGGTGAGGCCCGGCGGCGCGTCGAGCAGGACGCGGTCATAGTCGCGGCCGACATCCTCGATCAGCTTGAGCAGGCGCTTCTTCTTGCCGAGCCCGAACAGGAAACGGTCGAGCCCGCGCAGCGAGGCGTCGGCCGGGAGAAGGTCGAGCCGGTCGATGGCGGTGGGGCGGATCAGCTTTGCCGGATCCACGTCCCTGGCGAACACCGCCTGCGCTTCCTGCTTGCCGCGCTGCCCGACGCCGAGCAGGAAGCTGGCCGCCGCCTGCGGATCTACATCCCAGAGCAGGGTGCGACGGGCCGAGCGGGTCGCGGCGGCCCAGGCGAGGCTCACCGCCAGCGTCGTCTTCCCGACGCCGCCCTTCAGACTATAGACCGCGATCGACTGCATGTTTGTCCCGGACAGTTGCACGGGAAGGCCTACAGGATTTCGCGCACCTTGTCCTGTGGCCGGCACAGCCGCGTGCCCTTTTCGGTCTCGACCAAAGGGCGCTCGATCAGGATCGGATTGGCCGCCATCGCCTCGAGGATCGCCGCGTCGCTGACCGCGCCCTCGACGAGGTCGAGATCCTTCGCCAGCTGCTCCTTCGCGCGCAGGCCCTGGCGCGGCGTGAGTCCGGCGCTGGCGTAGAGGCGCTTCAGCTCGGCCGCGGTCGGCGGTGTCTTGAGATATTCGATCACGGTCACGTCCGCGCCCTCGTCGCGCAGGATTTCGAGCGTCTTGCGCGACGTTCCGCACATCGGATTGTGATAGATGACAGCCTTCATCGTCTGACCTCGCGGCGGCTCTGACCGTCGAGCCAGCCGCCGTCGGCGAGCCAGTCGGCGAGTCGATCGGGCCAGTGGATAATCGACAGCAGGTTCGATTCGTCAAGATTGAAGGCATGGCCGGCATTGGCATACATGTGCAATTCGGCGGGCACGCCCGCGGCGCGCAATTGCTCGTAGAGCCGGACGGTCGGAGTCGCGCAGCATTCGTCCAGCGATCCCGCGGTCAGGAAGGCGGGAGGCGCTCCCCGCGCGGCCCGGGCAGGCAGACCAAGCGGGCCCGGGAACACCAGGATCTGGAAATCGGGCCGGGCGCTTTCCCGATCGATCGCGTCGCCGGGCCGTCCGAGGCCGGGATCAGGATTGTCGGCGATCAGGGTGACGAGCTCGCCGCCTGCCGAAAAGCCCATCACGCCGATCCGGTGCGGGTCGATGCCATGTTCGGCCGCCTGGGCGCGCACCAGGCGCACCGCGCGCCGGGCGTCACCGGCGCCATCGCGCTCGATCGAATAATTCGAGCCCGACTCGCGGGCGAGGCGATATTTGAGCGCGAAGACGGTGATTCCCATCCGGTTCAGCGCCCGTGCGAAGTTCAGCGCCTCGCTGGTCCAGACCAGCTCGCGGTGGCCGCCGCCGGGAAAGATGATGATCGCGGCGCCATTGGCGTGGCGTGGATCGGCGGCGAACCTGGTCAGGCTGGGATTGTGGACGTTGCGCACCCAATAATCCTGCGCGATCTCCGCCTCGCCGCGCCGGGCCTCGGATCCGGGTGCCCCGTTCGGGTAGAGCGGAATGACGGTGCCGCTGAGCGGCACATATTGGGCCGATGCCGGTGTTGCGGCGGCCAAGGCGACAGCGAAAGCCAGGCGGCGGAGGATCATCTTCACTCTCCCTCGTGCGGCGATTATACGCCTGATGTTAGCGCTATCACGAAGCCGGAGGGTTTGGCACGGCCAAAATCGGGGCAGCGTTCCAAATCCCTACCAGCCGCCGCCGCCGCCACCGCCGCCGCCGCCGCCGGAAGAGCCGCCGCCGCCTGAGCCGCTGCTCGATCCCGGCGCGGTGGCTGCCGAAGCGACGCTGCTCGCCAGCGCCGCGCCGACCGTCGCGGCGAAGCGGCCGGGATCGCTCCAGGCGTTCTGGCTGCCGACATACCAGCCCATATAGGCGCCCTGCTGACGGCTCGGATCGGCCGCCGCAGCGGCCAGGACGGAGGAAAATCTGTCGGCCCATCGATTCTCGACGCCGAGCGCGATCGCATAGGGCAGGAAGCGCTCGAACAATTCGGGCGTCTTCTCGGGCGGATGCAGCACTTCCAGCCTGTTCTCCTCGGTGACCGAGAGATAGCGCTCGAAGCCTGCGATCCTGTCCATCACCGCGCGGCCCTCGCGGGTCGGCGCCGCCATCCACCAGAAGGCCGAAATGACCAGGGGAAGGGCGAGCAGAGGCGAAATTATGGGCAGGACCTGATGAGGGCCGCTGGCGACGGCCAGCATTCCGAACAGGAAGAACAGGCCGCCGAGCCCCGCCAGCACCGCCACCGCGATGGCGATCCAGCCCGCGGCGCCGGGTTTCGCGCCGCGCGGTGAGATGCCGAGCGCGATCAGCAGCAGCCCGAGCGCGAGCCAGGCGACCAGCGACTGACCCGGCGCGGCATAGGGATCGGCCGCATAGAGGATCGCCCCGATCATGGCCATCATCGCCAGCATCAGCCCGATTCCGGCCCAGGCCCACCCCAAGTTTGAGAGGAAGAACTTGCCCTTGTAGGTCTCGGCGAGCCCGCCCTCGAGCGAGCCCTTGGCGGCCTGGAACACGCGGTAATTGGCCTTGTCCATCTCGACGCTGTCGCCGCTCTGGAAGAGGGAGCTCAGCATGTCGCGCAGCGGCGGATCCATGTCGCCGCCGTCGCCGGTCTTTTCCACCGTCGTCTTGCTGCTCTTGAAGATAAGGCCTTCCTGATGCTCGGTCAGCCGGATCTTGCCCTTGACCCCGCTCTCGACGATGGCCGAGGCAAAGACGCGATTGTCGAAGCCCATGCGGCGGACGTAGCGGACGGCCGGCGCGCTCATCCCCTCGGGAGGCTGGAACAGGGGCACGACCGTCCCGGCCACGGGCCCGCGCCCGGCCCGCTTCCATGCGTAGAAATAAAAGCCGCCCAGCACGAGCAGGCCGAGGATCGCCGCGGAGAGGCCGCCATATTGCTCCATCCAGGCCGAGAAGGCGGAGGGCGGCGCCGGCGCGGCGATCACGCCCTTGGGCCATGACACGGCCAGGGTAAGGCCCTCATGGGGCCCGAGCGGACGGGTGGTGCGGGCGACGATCTCGCCGGGACTTTCGGAGACGATCTCCGCATCGCTAGCGGTTGATCCCTGGGGCCCGGTATAGAGAGCGCGCTGGCCGAAGGCGACCGGCTGCGGCATGTGGACGCGGACCTCGGCAACGTCGATCGGGAACATCCAGTCGGTGCCGGTGGCGTTCCAGTAGAGCTCGTCATAGTCCGGAAAGAAGCCGAGCTGGCGCGTCGTGGTGTAGCGGATGACGTAGCTGTGCTCGCCCTGGCCGACCTCGCTGTCGGCATCACCGATCCTGATGCGCACGCCGTTGCTCAGCGATTCCCGCGCAAAATTGACCGGCTGGCCATCGAGCTCGACATTCTCGACGTTGAAGCCGACCCGGACGTTGCGGCCATTGCGCTCATATTGGGTCGGAAAGTCGCGATAGATGCCATGACGGATATTCTGTCCCTCGGCCTGAACGCGGATCGTCTCGACCACGTGCAGGCTGGCGTCGGGCGCCACGGTGACGTCGCTTATGTAGGAAATGATCCGCTCGCCCTGGCTTGCGGGCTGAAAACCGCCGCTGTCGTCCGCTTCGGGCTTTTGCGCGGCGGCGGGCGAAAGCAGGGAGAGCGCCGCGAACAGCAGCGCGGTCAGCATGCGGGGGGTCACGGCGACGCTCCTTCGCTTGGATGGATCACGTTCTTCGGCCAGGCCAGCAGGATGATCAGTCCTTCCCCTTCGGCGAGGGGCTGGGTGGTGCGGAGGACGATCTCGCCGGGGTTCTGCGCGGCGATCTCGGCATCTGTGCCACGCGCGCCGGACGCTCCGGTATAAAACGAAATCTGGCTGAACCGAACCGGTCGCGGGAGGCGGACGCGCGCGCCGGCGGCGTCGATCGGGAACTGCCAATAGTTTCCGGTCACGTTCCAGTACAATTCGTCGAAACGGTCGCTCGAGAAATCGAGCTGGTGGGTCATCGTGTAACGAAAGACGTAGCTATGCTCGCCTGGCGCTATCTCCTGACCGGCATCGCCGATCCACACGCGGACGCCGCCGGCGGTCGCTTCCTGGCGCCACGGCTCGCTGCGATCGTTCCGCTGGACTCCATCGACGGTGAATGCGGCGCTGACGACGCGACCATCTCGTTCGTATTGCGTCGGGATGTCGCGATAGATGCCATGACGGATATTCTGCCCTGCGGCCCGCACGCGAATGGTCTCGGTCACATGCAGGCTAGCGTCCGCCGCGACGTAGATGTCGCTGAAATAGCTGATGATGCGCTCGGCCTGTCCTGTCGCGTCAGCGCCGCGATCATCCGCCCCGGTATTTTGCGCGGCGGCGGGCGAGAGCAGTGCAAACGCGGCGATCAGCAGCGCCGCGAAAGGGCGGAACACGTTCAGGCCTTCGCCGCGCCGAACTTCACCACCGGCGCAACCTGGATCGACGCGTCGGTGTCGGTGTAGGATTCCTCCTCGCTGAAGCCCAGGGGCCGCGCGACCAGGACGTTGGGGAAGGACTGGATCCTGGTGTTCAGGTCACGGACCGTGGCGTTGTAATAGCGCCGGGCGCTTTGCAGGCTGTCCTCGATTTCGGCGAGGTCGGTCTGCAGCTGCTGGAAGTTCTGGTTGGCCTTGAGATCGGGATAGGCTTCGGCGACGGCCATCAGACGGCCGAGCATCCCGGTCATCGCCATGTCGGCCTGGGCGGTGGCGGCGACGCTGCCGCCCTGGACGGCATCGGCGCGGTGGGCGGTGACCTGGCTCAAGACTTCGCGTTCGTGGGTGGCATAGCCTTCCACCGTGCTGACCAGATTGGGAATGAGATCGGCGCGGCGGCGAAGCTGGACCGTGATTCCGCTGAAGCCTTCCTTGACCAGCGCACGCAGGCGCACCAGCCCGTTATAGATGGCGACGCCCCAGAGCAGTCCGACGACGACCACGCCAAGAATGATCAGACCGACAAGCATGAAATCCCCTCCCGCTATGCGCCTCGCTTCATAGGGCGGCGCGGGAAGGGAGTCGATGATCGCGATGCAAGCCGGGCCGGCCGGGCAGGTCGGACCGCAGTCCCGCTACGCCGCGATCATGTTCCGGGCGCCGCGCCGGCGGATGGCGATCAATTTCGGGACCTGCATCGCAGGGACGGCCTGGCCGAACAGATATCCCTGGCCCGTGTCGCAGCCATTTGCGCGCAGGAAGGCAGCCTGACTGGGCCGTTCGACGCCCTCGGCGATCACCTCTATCTTCAGGCTGCGGCCGAGATTGATCACTGCCAGGACAATCGCCGCATCGTCATTATCGCCGGACCCGACGATGTCGTTCACGAAGGACTGGTCGATCTTGAGTATATCGACCGGCAGGACCTTGAGGTGCGACAGCGACGAGAATCCGGTGCCGAAATCATCGAGCGCCACGCGCACGCGATGTTGCCGCAACACGTTCAGCGCGCGTACGACATATTCGGAATTCTTGCCGAGGAAGGCGGTCTTCTCGGTAATCTCGACCTCGACGAGCTCGGGCGGGACAGCCGCCCTTTTCAGCCGCTCCAGCAATTGCTCGGCGAAATCGTCTTTCCTGAATTCCGCTGCCGATGTGTTGATCGCGACATGATGGAATGTGAGGCCCTGGTCGAGCCAGCGGCGCATGTCCGCAAAAACGCGGGCCTGCATGTGTTCACCGATCTGCCGTGCCAGCTCGACGTCGCCAAAGGCTTCCGTGATCGTAACCGGTGCCTGGACGCCAAGGCTTGGATGGCGCCATCGGAGCAGCGCTTCGAATCCGGCCAGCTTCCCAGTCCGCAGATTAACCTTGGGCTGATAGAATGGCTCGATCAGTCCTTGGCGTATCGCATCGCGGGCGAGGTTCAGCATCGAGATCCGGGTCTGCATCTCGGCCCGCATGTCCGGCGCGAACATCGTCATGCTGCCGCGATGCGATAGCTTGGCGCTGTAGAGCGCGAGGTCTGCATTCTTCATCAGCTCGTCGGGTGTCCCGCCCTGCTCGGGGTAGACGGCGACACCGACGCTGGCGCGGCAGTCGACGGACTTGCCAAGATAATTGAACGGACTCTGCAGGCAGCCAAGAATCGGACCGACGATCGCCGCGACGTCGTCGTCATCGCCGAGCGGGTGCAGGATGACCGCGAATTCGTCGCCGCCGAGCCGGGCGACGCTGTCCGTCGGCCGTACGGCCTGGCGCAACCTTTCGGAGAAGACGCGCAACAGCTCGTCACCGGCATCATGGCCCCGATCGTCATTCACCTCCTTCAGATTGTCGACATCGAGCACCAGCAGACCGACGGTCCGACCGGCCAGTGCGGCATCGCCGAGCGCATCCTGAAGCCGTTCCTGAAAGAAGCGGCGGTTGGGCAGACCGGTCATCGCGTCATGACAGGCCGCCCAGCGGACCCGTTCGACCGAGTTTCTTTGTTCGGTCACGTCGCGCGAGATTGCGAGCAGCGCGTCGGCCGTCCCGGCGTCGCCGCGCACCGGCGTGATCGCGACGTCCCACCAATGTTCGTCCCCGGCCGCCGATTGGGTGCTGCCGGTGAACCGCCCGACCCCGCCGGTCCGGGCAGTCTCGATTGCTTCCGCGAGTGCCGCGCCGGCCGCGCCTGGCCAGTATTCGGCCCATTTCACGCCGGCAATGCGGGAGAAATCATCGACTCCGGCGGTGTCGAGACCATGCTGGTTCACGAAGGTCAGCCGCCCCTCGATATCCAGCAATGCAATGCAATCGGCGCTGGCTTCGATTATGCTGAGGTTGAGCGCCTCGCCGGCGCGCGCCGCTTCTTCGGCGCGCTTGCGGTCGGTAATGTCCATATGGGCGCCGACGGCACTAACCATCCTGCCTTCAGGATCGCGCAGAAAGCGGGTCCGGTTGAACATCCATCGAACCTCGCCATCGTCGGCGCGGATGATGCGAAACTCGTTTTCGATCGAATCGGCGTTGGAGGCCATTGCCTCGTGCCCCTGGCGTGCCGCTTTCTCCCGGTCTTTGGGGTGGATCAGCGCCGCATAGGCCTGTTCGGAAAGCTGCGGCGTGTCTTCGTCCAGCCCGAAGTTGCGATAGAATTGCTTCGAGCAGGTCGAGATCATGTTCGCGTCGGTCCGATAGGTGCCGATATGCGCGGCCCGCTCGACCATCTGCATATGCTCTTCGCCGGCAAGCAGTCTCTGCTCGGTGCGCTTGCGCTCGGTGTTGTCGAAGATCAGCCCGACGATGCGGTTATGCTTGCCCTTGTCGATCGGAATCGGAAGGCTGAGGCTGCTGAGCCACCGGACGGTCCCGTCCGGATCACGCACCCGAAACTCGAAGGAGATCGGCGTCCGATCCATTTCCGGTCTGGTGGAGGTGGGCGCCGGCAGCGAACAGTCTTCCGGGTGAACCAGGCCCAGCCAGCCTTCGTGGCTGAGATATTCACCATGGGTTTCGGGCAGGCCGTAGATGCGCGCAGCCTCCGGGCTCAATTGCAGCGAGAAGTCGACGAGGTCGAGCTCGAACAAGCCGGCGTTCGCGCCGCGCAGGGACATCCTCAACATTTCGATCGCGTGGGTGCGTTGCTCGTCCATCTCCCGGCGCTCGGTGATGTCGAGCATCAACGCGATCGCAGAAACGACCTCTTCATTCTCGCCGCGGACGAAGTTGACGTGGATCTCGCACCATATCGTCGAGCCGTCCGGCCGGAGGTAACGGCGCTCGACGGCATAGGGCGTTCCACTCGTCGCATTCTGCTCGAAATTGCTGACATAGGCCGCGGCATCGTCGGGATGAAGGAGCGTCGACAGCGGCATGCCGTTCAACTCCTCCGCGCTGCGCCCGAGCATTCGGCAAAGCGTATCGTTGACCGAAATCACATTGCCGGCGCGGTCGCGGTGAAGGATGCCGACCAGTGCCTGCTTGAACAGCGTCGAGAGCTCGGCCTCGCCGATGCGCAGCGCCAGCTCGGTCTGCTTGTGAAGGGTGTTGTCGAAAACATAGCCTTCGAGCACGTAATGGCCGTCCTCAGGACGCACCGTGCTGTGCTCGACCACCCAACGGACCTGGCCGTTGCGGTGGAGGATCCGATAATCGAGCTGGCATTGCCCATTTGCCATCAGATCCGCCGCCCGCCTGGCTTCGGTCCGGACCACGTCGTGGGGATGAACGATCTGGGACCACAGCATCCGGTGCGCCAGAAAATCTGCTGCGCCATAGCCGGTCAGCGCTTCGATCTGGTCGCCGACATAGTCCATTCGAAACGGCGGTTCGGCGTCGCACCGATAGACGACGCCAGGCAGATGGGCGACCAGCCCGGCAAGATCGAGACGGGCCGGCCCGGGCGGAAGGGGCAAGCTGTCGCCCTCCGCGGAAGCGACATCGCCCTCCCGCCGGGAAAGATCATTGTTGTACCAGTCCAAGAATTTGCCCCGAAGCCGTCGCCAGATCGTCGCGGCTGCCTGCGTGGGCCCGAGCGGGTTACGGCGGCGTTAAATTTCATCCCGGTAACAATGCACTGGCCTGCGCGGAGGTGAGTGCCCACACTCCGTGAAGGCGAGGTGCGTCCGGGCTATACCGGGGGCGCTGCTGCCCCTGCGCGGCCCTCGCCGTCCTCCCTGGCAAGCCATTCCTCCAGCCACTTGATCGTATAGTCGCCGGCCTGGAATTCGGGGTCGTCGATGAGCTTCTGGTGCAGCGGGATGGTGGTCTTCATGCCTTCGATGACGAACTCTTCGAGGGCGCGCCGCAGGCGGCGGATCGCGCCCTGGCGGGTGGTGCCGTAGACGATCAGCTTGGCAATCATCGAATCGTAATAAGGCGGAACGCGATAGCCGGCGTAAAGGCCGCTATCGACTCGGACGTTCATCCCGCCGGGTGCGTGATATTGCTTCACCAGGCCGGGCGAGGGGGCGAAGGTCCACGGGTCCTCGGCATTGATCCGGCACTCGATCGAATGGCCGCGGAAATTCACGTCCTGCTGGCGCAGGGTCAGGCCATGGCCGTCGGCGATGCGGATCTGCTCGCGGACGAGATCGAGGCCGGTGATCGCTTCGGTGACCGGATGCTCGACCTGGAGCCGGGTATTCATCTCGATGAAGTAGAATTCGCCGCCTTCCCAGAGGAACTCGATCGTCCCGGCGCCGCGATAGCCCATGTCCGCCATCGCCCTGGCCACGATCCCGCCCATGCGATCGCGCTCATCCGCGCTGATCACGGGGGAGGGCGCTTCCTCAAGCACCTTCTGGTGGCGGCGCTGCAGCGAGCAGTCGCGCTCGCCGAGATGGATCGCGTTGCCCTTGCCGTCGCCGAAAACCTGGAATTCGATGTGGCGCGGATCGCCGAGATATTTCTCGATATAGACGGTGTCGTCGCCGAACGCGCTCTTCGCCTCGGATCGCGCCTGGCTGATCTGCGCTTCGAGCTGGTCCTCGGACGTGACCACCTTCATCCCGCGCCCGCCGCCGCCCGACGCCGCCTTGACGATGAGCGGATAGCCGGTCAGCGCGGCGACTTTCTTCGCCTCGTCGAACGTCTCGACCGGGCCCGTCGAGCCGGGAACGAGCGGCAGCCCAAGTTTCGCGGCGGTCAGCTTGGCTTCGATCTTGTCGCCCATCGTCCGGATATGCTCGGGTTTGGGGCCAATCCAGATGATGTTGTGGCTCTCGACGATCTCGGCGAAGCGGGCATTCTCGCTGAGGAAGCCGTAGCCGGGATGGATCGCGTCGGCGTGGCTGATCTCGGCCGCCGAGATGATCGCCGGGATGTTAAGATAGGAATCCGTCGCGGCCGGCGGGCCGATGCAGATCGCTTCGTCGGCGAGCCGGACGTGCATCGCCTCGGTGTCGGCGGTCGAATGGACCGCGACCGTCTTGATGCCCATTTCATGACAGGCTCGGTGGATGCGGAGGGCAATTTCGCCGCGATTGGCGATGAGGACTTTTCCGATCGCCATTATTCTATGATCGCGAGCGGCTGCTCATATTCGACCGGCTGGGCGTCCTGGACCAGGATTTGTCGAACCACGCCCGAGCGGGGCGCCGTGATCGGGTTCATCACCTTCATCGCCTCGATGATGAGCAGGGTATCGCCTTCGCTGACCTGCGCGCCGATCGAGACGAAAGGCGGGGCGCCGGGCTCGCCGGACAGGAAGACCGTTCCGACCATCGGCGATTTGACCACGCCGGGATGGCTTGCGGCATTCTGCTCGGGCGGTGCCGACGGAGCGGGCGTCGGTGCGGCGGCGGGAGCCGGACCGGCCGGCGCCACGGCGACGCCCGCCGTCAGCTTGCGCTTGACCACGATACGGCGGCCATTGTCCTCGACCTCGATCTCGCTGAGATCGTTCTCGTCGAGCATTTCGGCGAGCCGCTTCACCAGGTCCGTGTCGACCCGCATCGGTTCGTCATGACTGTCTTTGTCGTCGCTCATTGATACCCCTTCATGGGCCACGGCACTGTCAGAGACGGGCGGCGGCGTCCAGAGCAAGCTCGTAACCGAGCGCGCCGAAACCGGCGATACTTCCCTTGGAAGCCTGCCCGACCAGCGAGCGGTGGCGGAAATTTTCCCGCGCGTGCGGGTTGGAAAGATGGACCTCGATGACGGGCACCTGGATCGATTTGATCGCATCGTGCAGCGCCACCGATGTGTGGGTGAAGCCACCCGCATTGAGCAGCACGGCTTTGGCGCCCCCGGCATTGGCCTCGTGCAGCCAGTCGATCAGATGGCCCTCATGGTTGGACTGGCGCATATCGATCGCGACGCCGAGCGCTTTCGCGCGTTCCTCCAGCCGATCGCCGATGTCGTCAAGCGTGTCGGTGCCATAGATTTCCGGCTCTCTCAGCCCGAGCAGGTTGAGATTGGGTCCGTTGAGGACGTAGATCAGAGGTGGCGTCGCCATGGCCGGCCCCTATATGACGCCCGCACGGCAAGCGCAAAGGTAACGCGATTCATGGTTCACGACGGCACGATCTCGATCCGGGTCAATGGCGGACATCGGCGGGTGACTGCCGGAATCAGCGTCGCCGATCTCGCGCTCGAGCTCGGGCTGGAGCCGACGAGGGTCGCGGTCGAGCGCAACCTCGAAATACTTCCGCGATCGACTCTGGCTGAGGTTCGGGTCGAGGACGGCGACGATTTCGAGATCGTGACGTTCGTCGGCGGCGGCTGAGCTCCTGATCAGGTGATCTTCCGCGTATCGCCGGGCGGTGTCGGCAATCGCGCGCCATATTGCCGGGCGATCCGCTGCACCGCAGCGAAGCTGCTCTCGATCGCGGCTTGCGCGCGATCGATCCGCTCCTGATCCGCCGGGAAGGCCGACTCGCCTTGACCGGGCCGGGCGTTGTCCACAGCGTCCGCCAATTCAGCCCAGGCCTGGACGTGCAGCCGATAGGCATTCCAGAAATCAGCCGGGGCGCGGCCCCGTTCGATCGCGGCAATGGCGTCCGCCACCCCGCGTGGGCTCAGCCGTGCCGTGTCGACATTGTCGGCGTTGAGTATTCGCTCGATCTCGGCACGCGCCGCTTCGGCGCGAACCACGACCTCCTGGTCCTGCGCCATTGCGAAGGTCGGCGACGCCAGGGCGACCGGCGCGGCCAGCCCCAGCATCAATGCGCGCAGGATCGTCATGGCCAATCTCCAATCGCGTACAGCTTATTGTTCGGCGCCGAATTGTGGAAGCCATGGCTTACGCCGGCGGCGATCCCCATTATATCGGCTGCACATCTCCAGACCAAGGACTCGACCAGAGTGAACGCAGAAAGCCGCATCCCGGCGCCCGAGGCCGAAGCAACGGACAGCTGGACGGTGGCCGGCAGGACCTTCACGTCGCGGCTGATCGTCGGCACCGGCAAATATAAGAGCTTCGAGCAGAACGCGGCCGCGGTCGCCGCTTCCGGGGCGGAAATCGTCACGGTCGCGGTGCGACGAGTCAACATCTCGGACCCGGGCCAGCCAATGCTCACGGATTTCATCGATCCGGCGAAGATCACCTATTTGCCTAACACTGCCGGCTGCTTCACCGCGGCGGAGGCGGTGCGGACGCTCCGCCTGGCGCGGGAGGCGGGCGGCTGGGATCTGGTCAAGCTCGAGGTGCTCGGCGAGGCGAAGACGCTTTATCCCGACATGCGCGAGACGCTGAAGGCAACCGAGACCCTGGTCGGGGAAGGCTTCAAGCCGATGGTCTATTGCGTCGACGATCCGATCGCGGCGAAGCAGCTCGAAGAGGCCGGCGCGGTCGCGATCATGCCGCTGGGCGCGCCGATCGGATCCGGCCTCGGCATCCAGAATCGGGTGACGATCAGGCTGATCGTGGAGGGCGCCGGCGTGCCGGTGCTGGTCGATGCCGGTGTCGGCACCGCCTCGGATGCGTCGGTGGCGATGGAGCTGGGCTGCGACGGCGTGCTCATGAACACGGCGATCGCCGAAGCCAAGGATCCGGTGATGATGGCCCGCGCAATGAAGCTCGCGGTCGAATCGGGCCGGCTCGCTTATCTGTCAGGCCGCATGGGCCAGCGCCGCTACGCGGATCCCTCGAGCCCGCTTGCGGGATTGATTTAAGGGGCGCGCCCGCTTGCGGGATTGATCTGATTTTCGACTCTCGCCTGCGCCCTGATTCGAGCGCCGGAGCGAAGGAACCTGCAAACACGGATATCGGTTTCATTCCCCAGGTGAGCCGCGGCGGGGTGCCGCCGGCGACCTCGAGGTGAAGGATGCGCGCGATGGGAGAGTTCAACAAGGATCAGGGCCAGGCCGACAAGGCTGGTCAGCAGACCGACAAGCCCGCAATCGGCCAGTTCGACAAGGAGCAGGGCGGCAAGGTCGATCAGCAGGGCGACAATCAGGAGACGAATGAAAAGATAGACGGAGACGCTCAGCGGCAGTGACCCGCTCGTCTGAAGATTGAGGCCGCGGCCGCGGAATCGGCCGCGGCTTTTTGTTGCGCCGTTTCCTCCGTGCGGCTTTACCTGAGCCATGAAGCGCAACCTTCTCCGGAGCCGGGATGCACATGCCGAGGAGCGCGTCGGCTCGATCGAATTGTTCTTCGATCTCGTCTTCGTTTTCGCAGTCACCCAGATTTCGCATGTCGTCATCGCGCATCCCACCCCGACGGGCTTCATCGAGGCGGGGATGCTGTTCCTCGCCATCTGGTGGGTGTGGGTCGATACCGCCTGGGTGACCAACTGGCTGGACGTGCGACATGGTCCGGTCCGCGCCCTGCTGTTCGTGCTGATGGGCGCGGCACTGGTCATGTCGATCAGCGTGCCGCAGGCATTCGGCGACCGCGCGCTCGCTTTCGTCCTTTCCTACCTTTTCATCCAGCTCGGCCGGCACGCCTTCATGATCCTCGCTCTGCGGCTTCACAGCCCCGACAATTACATCAATTTCATTCGGATCGCTGTCTGGACACTGGTCGAAGCGCCGTTCTGGATTGCCGGTGCGCTCAGCGGCGATCCGTCGCTGCGGCTTGCCTTGTGGACCGTTGCACTCGCCATCGTCTGCACGGGGCCGGTCGCCACCTTCTGGGTGCCGTTCCTCGGCGGCAGCGACACCAGGACCTGGGACGTCGAAGGGCATCATTTTTCCGAACGTTGCGGCCTCTTCATCATCATCGCGCTTGGCGAATCGATCGTGGTCACCGGCGGAGCGTTCGGCCAGGTCGGCTGGGACGGTTCGGCGACCGCTGCTTTCATCGCGGCCCTGGTCGGCACGATCGCCATGTGGTGGCTCTATTTCGACATCGGCGCGGACCGCGCGGCACGCCGGCTTGCGAGCGAAGCGGATCCGGGGCGCATGGCGCGGCTGGCTTACACGTATTTCCACATTCCCATCGTGGCGGGGATCATCGTCACCGCCGCGTCGGACGAAATGGCGGTAGTCCATCCGGATCACCACGCCGGCCCGATCCAGATCGCAGCCCTGCTTGGCGGGCCGGCGCTCTATCTGTTCGGCAATCTGCTCTTCAAGCGGACCAACGCCGCGCATTTCTCACTGTCGCATCTGGTCGGGCTTGGCCTTCTTGCTTCGATCGTGCCCTTCGCCGGCCATTTCTCGCTGCTCCATTTGTCGCTCGCCGCGACCGCGGTGCTGGTGCTCGTCGCCTGCTGGGAATGGGTTTCGTTCCGCGACACGCGCGCTGCCCTCAAGATCTGAGCGCGAGCCAGATCGTCGCTGCGCCGCAGTCCGGATCGCGGGATTTCTGCGAGACGACGGCGAACCCGTGACCGGCGAGCAAATGCTCGTAATCGCCCGGATCGAGGCTGCCATGGTAAAGCGGCTCGTTCTGCCATTGGCCGATCGACTCGCCACGTTCCGGTCCGCTGGTGAACATCAGCGGCGCGCCGACCGCTGCATGCGCGGCAAAGCGGGCGAACATGCCCGGCTGGTCCTCGGGCGTGAGGTGGAAGAGGCTGTGCCAGGCGATAACCGCTTCGAACCGCCGTGCGAGATCGAGCGTCCGCATATCGGCGACGATCCATTTCTGTCGCGGAAAGCGCTCTCGGGCGAGCGCGATCAACGAAGGCGACGAATCGACACCGGTCACGCCGAAGCGGCGGTCGATGAGCCAGCGCGCGATCGGCTCGCCCATGCCGCAGCCGACGTCGAGGACCGTGCCCCCCGCCGGGATCAGGGCGGCAAAGCGATCGAGCCAGGGCGCCTCGTGCAGGTCCCGTCCGCGCTCACGGTCCCACGCCAGCGCGTGTTCCTCGTACAGGCCCTGGATTCTGCAAGCGGAACGCGCATTCATGCAACCAGTTTAGGTTTCCGGAGGCCAGGATGACAGACTTCGCAGCCAGGCGCGAAGCGATGGTCGACCGGCAGATTGCCGCTCGTGGCATTCGCGATCCGCACCTGCTGGAGGCGATGCGGGCGGTGCCGCGCGAGGCGTTCGTGCCGGCCGCGCTGGCGGGCCTTGCCTATGAGGATTCGCCGCTGCCGATCGAGGCCGGCCAGACCATCTCGCAGCCTTACATCGTCGCGTTGATGATCGAGGCGGCCGGGATCGCGCCGGGCGCTGCGGTGCTCGAAATCGGCGCCGGCTCCGGCTATGCGGCGGCAGTGATCGGGCGGATCGCGGAACGGGTGATCGCGATCGAACGGCACGGCGAACTGGCCGCGCTCGCCGAAGCGCGGATGCGCCGCATGGGCTATGGCAATGTCAGCATCGTTCATGGCGACGGCTCCACGGGCAAGTCGGACGGGGCACCGTTCGACGCCATCCTCGCCGCGGCGAGCGGCAGCCACGTGCCGGAAGCCCTCAAGCGGCAGCTTGCGATCGGCGGCATCCTGGTGATGCCGATCGGCGAGCCTGGCGCGGTCCAGACCCTCGTCGCGGTGACTCGCACCGGCGATGAATCCTATCGAACCAGGGATCTGGGCCCGGTGCGTTTCGTCCCGCTGATCGGCGAGGAAGGCTGGAAGGAGGAGAGGGGGTCAGCCCCCTAGCATTGCGGCGATCGCATCCCGGCGGTCTCGCGTGGAACCGCAGCGTCTCCCTTTCGTTCGGCATCCGACTTGTTTTTCAAGGAGATGCACGATGGGTGAACTCACCGACAAGATCAAAGGCAATGTCAACGAAGCGGTCGGCCGCGCCAAGCAGCAGAGCGGCGACGCCGACACGCGCAGCGAAGGCGCGGGCCAGGAGCTCAAGGGCAAGGGCCAGCAGATCAAAGGCGCCGTGAAGGGCGCGATCAACAAGCTCTAGAAAACGACTTTTGCGAGTGGAGGCCGCTGCCCGAAAGGGCGGCGGCCTTTGCGCATCCGCGCCGCGCCGCTGGCCCGATTATCCCGTGACCAAGGCCCGCTGATCCTCGCGGCCCATGCTGAGCAGGATCGGTTCGCTGGCCTGGGCGTCCAGGAAATCCTGTTTCGACTTCAAGCCGCGCCACTGGATCGCGATCAGGGCCTGGGCGATGGCGCCGCCGAGCGTGTCGCCGGGGCCCAGCAGGATGATCCGGTCCGGCGCATATTCGCGCACGGCGACCTGAAGCGCCTTCGTGAAATCATAAGTTTCGAGGATCTGGGTGGCGAAGGTGTAGCGCCACAATTCCTCGTCATTGACGGCGAAGGGCCGCCAGATCCTGCCGCGCCCGTCGATCATCGGCACGTCGGGAGAGCCGAACCAGGCGGCCGGCAATTGCTCCAGGGCGCGCTTCGACGAGCCGTGCATCAGCGGGCTGTGGAAGGGACCGTGATTGATCAGCTTCAGCGGCTCGCGTCCCGGCGAGGGCGGCGCCTCGGCGAGCAGCAAGTCGAGCCCGGCATCGTTGCCGGCAAAGACCATCATCCCGCCGAGCGCGATCGAGACGTAAAGCTCGGCCCCGCGCCGGCGATTGATGTCGTCGGTCAGCGCCAGCAGCGCGTCGCGCAGGCCGGGCGCCTCGCGCCATTGCTCGTCGACCAGCGACAGCAGGACCTGGCCGCCGGGCTCGCCGGCCTGGCTGTTCTCGCCCATCGCGTCGATGATCGCGAAGCCGCGGCCGAGATCGACCGCGCCGGCGCAGGCGAGGGTGGTGTACCAGCCCATCGAATTGCCGGTGACCGCGACGATGTCGTGGCGCGACCGGTCGATGGCGAGATAATCGGCATAGGAAGCGGTGAAGATCAAGGGCGAGGCGATATCGCCTCTGGTGTGGAGCGCCGGACTGTAGCGTTCGGCGCCGTCGAGCTCCGAGACGGTCGGCTGGCCGCGCTCGGCGCGGATCCGGTCGACCGTCGCCATCAGCTCGGCCTTGTCGCCGTGGAGGCGCTTCAGATAGCCGAGCTCGTTCTTGCCGTACGTGCCTCGGCCCGCGCAGACGACCAGGGCCGCCGATCGCTCAGCCACGATTCGCCTCCCGCCCAACCAGGTCGAGCGATGCGGCGACGATCGAATCGCGGCTCGGCAAGGTCAAAGTCGCCGCGCGGCCGAGCGGGATGAAGCTGTCCTCCGCCGTGATCCGCGCGCACGGCGTGTCCGGCATGCGTTCGGTGAACAGGGTCATCAAGGCCTCGCTTTGCGAGCCGGTGCGGCGGCATTCGTCGACGATCAGCACGCGCGCGCAACCGGCGACGCCGTCGAGGATCGCCTGCTCGTCGAGCGGGGCCAGCCAGCGCAGGTCGATGATCCTGACGTCCAGGCCATGGTCCTCGGCCAGGATCCTGCCGGCCTGGCGGGAGAGAAAATAGCCATTGCCGTAGGTGACGATGGCGAGGTCGGTGCCGTCGCCATGGCGGCCGATCGCGCCAAGCGGGATCGGCTTTGCCTCGCCCGGCGCGGCGTAGGCTGCGGTCCACAGGCCGTCGCCTTCCTCGTGAAGGTCGCGTGTCATGTAGAGGGCGATCGGTTCGAGGAAGACGATCACCCTCTGCTCCTCGCGCGCCAGCCGCTCGCATTCGCGCAGCATCTCGACCGCGTCGGCGCCGTTGCTCGGGCAGGCGAGGATCAGGCCCGGAATGTCGCGGAAGACGGCCACGCTGTTGTCGTTGTGGAAATGCCCGCCAAACCCCTTCTGGTAGCCGAGCCCCGCGATCCGGATGATCATCGGGTTGGTGTACTGGCCGTTGGAGAAGAAGCTGAGCGTCGCCGCTTCGCCCCTGATCTGGTCCTCGGCATTGTGGACATAGGCGAGGAACTGGATCTCGGTGATCGGCAGGATGCCGTTATGGGCGGCGCCGATGCCGAGCCCGATGATGCTTTGCTCGTCCAGCAACGTGTTGATCACGCGGGCCGAGCCGAACCGTTCGTGCAGCTTGGCGGTGACGTTGTAGACCCCGCCCTTGGGGCCGACATCCTCGCCGGCGACGATGATGTTGTCGTGGGCCAGCATCAGGTCCGCAAGCGCCCAGCTCAGCAGGCGCGCCATGTGCTGGGGCTTTTCCATAAGGCCGGCGTCGCGCGCGAACAGCGCCTCGCGCTCTTCCGGCGATGGCCGGTTCCCCTTGGCCGGACTTGGCGCCGGCGGCGGGATCAGGCTCGCCATGACCTGCTTGCTGGTGGTGATCTTCGGGCGCTGGATCGCCTGCGCCGCGATCCGGTCCAATGTCGCCTCGGTCTGGTTGTAGATGTCCAGGATCTGCTTCGGATCGAGCAGGCCCTGCTCGACAAGCAGCGAGGCGCTGAACAGCAGGGGATCGCGCTCTTCATCCGCCTCGATCTGGGCCTTGCTGAGATAGGTGGCCTGCATGTCAGACCCGGCATGGCCGTAGAGTCGGACCGTATCCATGTGGAGGAAGACGGGCTTGCGTTTCGTGCGGGCGTGATGCGCGGCGAGGCGGGCGCCGCGCCAGGCATCGACCATGTCGAGACCGCTGCAATGGACATATCTGAGGCCCGCCCGGTCGTGGAACTGGGCCTCGATCCATCCGCCTGGCGTCCGGGTCGAAATGCCGATGCCATTGTCCTCGCACAGGAAGACGAGCGGCATCGGCGTTCCCTGATAGGCTGCCCATCCGGCGCTGTTGAACGCGCCCTGCGCCGTCGAATGGTTGGCGGAGGCGTCGCCGAAGCTGGCCAGGACGATCGAGTCGGCGGCCAGCGGCGTGTCCTCGAGCTTCAGCATGCGGGCGATGCCGATGCTGAAGGCCGCGCCTACCGCTTTCGGCAGATGCGAGGCGATGGTGCTGGTCTGGGGCGGGATGGAGAGCGGCAAGGATCCGATCACCTTGTGCCGGCCGCCCGAAATGGGGTCCTCGGCCGAGGCGGCGAAGCTCAGCAGCATGTCCCAGGCCGGAGTCTGGCCGTCGACCTGCTTGGAGCGATGGATCTGGAATGCGTTCGAGCGGTAATGGAGGAAGGCCATGTCGTCGGGGCGCAGCGCCGCCGCGACTGCCGCATTGTTCTCATGGCCCGACGAACCGATCGTGTAGAAGCCTTCGCCGCGCGCCTGGAGGCGGCGAGAGATGCGGTCGAGCTGGCGGCTCAGGCACTGACTGTAGAACAGCTCGACCATCGCCTCAGGCACGAGGCCGACTTCGTCAGGCTGCACGGTCACGGGGCGGGGAGGGAGCTTGCCCGTCCCGACCTTCGCCACGAATTTCGCGTGAATTGCTTCGGCTGCGTCCATTGCCATGGCCGCCGACTAGTCACCTTCGCGCCCGGATGGAAGCCGGACCGATCCTCGCCTGAACTCCGTGCACCGGATCAAAACGGGGAGGGACTGATGGCGGAGCTGGAAATCGTCGTCGAATGGCTGCGTATCCCGCAGGGTCCGGTCGTCATGCCCGACGGCTGCGTCATCCTGGTCGAGATCGAGGCAGGATGGCGCGCTACATGGGCACCGCCTGGATCACTTTGTCCGAAAGCGGAGAGCTGGTGAAGGCTCAATGGTCGCGGCCGGGCCTCCGCCTGAACTACTGACATCGGTGTAGGCTTGACTTGACGTTGACGTAAAGTAGGGAAGCGGAAACGAGACCCTGGCGAGGAGAGACACATGACCAAGAGCGAAATGGCGACCCGGCTCAACGACGCGCAGGCATTCCTGCCCGGCAAGCGCGTCAAGATCGATTTCGGCGACGAAGGCGTGGTCATGCTCGACGGCAATGCCAATGCGGTGACCGAGGAAGACGGCGCGGCCGACACCACGATCAAGGTCGCCTGGGCGGATTGGCAGGACATGTCCGAAGGCAAGCTGGACGGCATGACCGCCTTCATGCAGGGCAAGCTGAAGGTCGAGGGCGACATGTCCAACGCAATGCAGTTGCAGGGCGTGCTGGCCAAGCTTAAAGGCTGATTTCACCGCGCGCCGAGGGCTCAGGGCGTCTGAGCTCGAGGAGAAGGCGCGTGAAACATTATCTGATTGGATTTCTTGCCCTGGCAGGCGCCGCGACGGACGCGCGCGCCTTGATCCTGGACGCGCGCGCAGCGCAGGCGATCGTGGCCGGCTGCGCCAGCCACGCCGCCAGCCGCAACCAGGGCCACGCCATCGCCGTGGTCGATGCCGGCGGCCACCTGGTCGCCGCCCTGCGGATGGACCGCAATGGATCCGGCATCATGGACTTCGCGATCGCCAAGGCCGAGGCCTCGGCCGCGTGGGGCTTCGCCACCGCGCAGATGGCCGAAGGTGCGCGCGAAACTCCCGGTTTCGCCTTCGCGCCCCACGTCGTCACCGTCCCCGGCGGCGTTCCAATCTGGTCCGCGGACGGACGCGAGCGGCTCGGCGCCGTCGGTGTCTCCGGCGAGGCGCCGGCGGATGACGTTGCCTGCGCCGAGGCCGGCATTGCCGCCGCCGCGCTGCGATCCGCGCGCATCAGGCCCTAAGCCGGGGTCGGTCCGGTCCGACAGTTGAAGCCGGATTCAGGTCCGCTTGACCGGACTCGCCGCGCCCGCCTATCGCGGCTCCGATCCATGGGAGCCGCGCATGAAGAAAATTTATCCCGATGCGTCCGCCGCGCTCGAGGGGCTGCTGTTCGACGGCATGACGATCTGCGCAGGTGGCTTCGGCCTTTCCGGCATTCCGGAGCGGCTGATCGATGCCCTCCAGGCCAGCGGCGTGAAGGACCTCACCATCGCCTCCAACAATGCCGGCATCGACAATGAGGGGCTCGGCAAGCTGCTGCGCACGCGCCAGGTCCGGAAGATGATTTCCTCCTATGTCGGCGAGAACAAGGAGTTCGAGCGGCAATATCTGGCCGGCGAACTCGAGGTGGAATTCTGCCCCCAAGGCACCCTGGCGGAGCGCTGCCGCGCCGGCGGCGCGGGCATACCCGGCTTCTACACCAAAACCGGCGTCGGCACCCAGGTCGCCGAGGGCAAGGAAGTGCGGAATTTCGACGGCGAGGATTATATACTCGAGCGCGGCATCCGCGCCGACCTCGCCATCATCAAGGGCTGGAAGGCCGACGAAAGCGGCAACCTCGTCTTCCGCAAGACAGCCCGCAATTTCAACCAGCCGATGGCGACCGCAAGCCACATGACCGTCGCCGAGGTCGAGGAGATCGTGCCCGTCGGCAGCCTCGATCCCGACTGCATTCATTTGCCCTCGATCTACGTGAAGCGGCTGATCCTCGGCGCGCCCTACGACAAGAAGATCGAATTCCGCATGACGCGGCCGCGGGAAGCGGCATGAGGCGCGGGGCCGCAACGGGTTTGGCAGCTTGCGCAGCTCTGTTTGCCGCAACGGCCACCACCGCCAGCGCCCAGCCCCCCTCCGTCCCCCCCGCGATGCAATGGCTCTACGGCTCGGGCGAAGGCGGCGCGACCAGCATCCAGGCCTATCACGCCTTCCGCAATTATGTCGTCGCCGCCGCGCGCCATCGCCCACGCAATTCCGTGGTGCTTGCCGCAGGGTCGACGCTGGCCGCGCCGCGCTTCATCCCGTGCGGGCGTCGGCCGCTGGCGGTGGTGCTCGACGCCGACGAGACGGTGCTGCTGAATCTCGGCTTCGAATATGACGAGGCCCTTCATCCGGGCCGGGCCTACGACCAGCAGCGCTGGAACAGGTGGGAGCAGACCGGCGCCAGTGCCGTCCTGCCCATTCCCGGCGCGGTGACCGCGCTCGATGCGGTTCGCCGCGCCGGCGTGACCGTGATCTTCAATTCGAACCGCCTCGCCGCCAATGCCGCGGGAAGCGAGGCGGCGCTGAACGGCGCCGGCCTCGGTCCGGCGCGTCACGGCGCCACTTTGTGGCTGCAGAACGATGTCGCGCCGGGCTCTGCCAAGGACCCGCGCCGCGCCGCGATCTCGGCGCGCTATTGCGTGATCGCGATGGCCGGCGACCAGCTCGGCGACTTTTCCGATTTGTTCAACGTGCGCGACCTCGCCGTGCGCGAGCGCCGCCGGCTGGCCACGTCGGGCGCCTTCGCCAATCTCTGGGGCAATGGCTGGTTCATCCTCGCCAACCCGGTCTACGGCTCGGGGCTGCGCGGCACGATCGACGACGTTTTTCCCGCGGACCGCCGCTGGCCGGCCGCGGACCAAGGAGGAAATCACTGATGCCCTGGGACCGCAATCAGATGGCCGCCCGCGCCGCGCAGGAGTTGCGCGACGGCTATTACGTCAATCTCGGCATCGGCATCCCGACCCTGGTCGCCAACAACATTCCCCCGGGGATGGAGGTGACGCTGCAGAGCGAGAACGGCATGCTCGGCATCGGTCCTTTCCCTTTCGAGGGCGAGGAGGATGCGGACCTGATCAATGCCGGCAAGCAGACGATCAGCGAATTGCCCTCGTCGAGCTACTTCTCCTCCGCCGACAGCTTCGCCATGATCCGCGGCGGCCATATCGATCTCACCGTGCTCGGCGCGATGGAGGTCGCGGAAAACGGCGACATCGCCAACTGGATGATCCCGGGCAAGATGATCAAGGGCATGGGCGGCGCGATGGACCTGGTCGCCGGCGTCAAGAAGATCATCGTCGTTATGGAGCATACGTCCAAGAACGGCGATCCCAAGTTCATTTCCGAATGCACCTTGCCGCTGACCGGCAAGAATGTGGTCGACATGATCGTCACCGATCTCGCCGTCTTCCACCGGCCCGATCACCAGAGCCCGTTCCGGTTGATCGAAATCGCGCCCGACGTCACGGCGGACGAAGTCGCCGCCAAGACCACGGCGCATTACGTCAGCTGAGGTTTGCCGCCGACACCGTGGCCGGATCGATACACTGCGGGCCTTGTCGCGCGCGGCCATGTCGCAAGCTCTTGACGAGCCAGGGTCCGAGGACGATTCAGCGCCCATGCTTGCCCGGTTCCGCGCCCGCTACCTGGACCTGCTCGGCTCGATCTACATCTACAACGAGCATCGCGGCTATACGAGCATAGATCGGGTGCTCGACGCGGTTCGCGGCCGGACGCCCGAGGACGCCGGCTTCATCGCCGCAATCGAGAAGCACCGGGCGGACGAGCGCAAACATTATGTGATGTTCAAGCGCTGGTTCGAGTTGCGCGGCAAGATGCCGCTTCGGGTCGATCGGACCTGTGGCCATATCGACCGGTTCGTCGAGATCATGTTCCGCCGCGGCATCGACGACCTCGATACCGACGCCGTCATCTCCGACGATCGCCAGTTCGAGCGGCTGTGCCGGGTGATCTCGCTCACCGAGCAGCGGGGCATGAAGCAGGTGGAGATCCTGCTGAAGCATCCGCTTGTCCGGCACGACAAGGTGCTGATGAAAATATTCCGGGTCATCGAGAAGGACGAGCCGAGCCACTGGGCGCCTTATGACAACTGGCTGAAGGCGCACGGATGCCGCGATCCCAAATGGTGGGAGCGTGCGATCGATACGCTGATCCATTCGGAATTGCTGTTCCTCAAGCTGCCGGTCCTTTTCTTCAATCCGCGGCTGAGGCGCCGCACGGAATGGGCCGACGCGCACGACCCGGCCGAGCGGCTCGCCACGCCGTTGTCCGCGGCCGCCTGAGCCTGAGCGCATGCGCGTTCTGCTGACCGGTTCGTCGGGCTGGCTCGGCCGCTTCCTCGCGCCTCGCCTGCGCGCCAAAGGCCACAAGGTGTCTGGCATCGATGTCGCGGCCGGCGTCGACACGGATGTGATCGGCTCGGTTGCCGACCGGGCGTTGGTCGACCGGGTCTTCGCAGAGCGCGGCATCGAGGCGGTGATCCACGCCGGCGCGCTCCACAAGCCCGACATCCTTCGCTATCCGGCCGAGGCGTTTACCACCGTCAATGTCGAGGGCACGCGCAACCTGCTCGAAGCCGCGGCGGCCGCCGGCAATGACCGCTTCCTTTTCACCTCGACCACATCGCTGATGATCTCCGAGCAGGTTCGCGCCGGCAAGGCGGGCGGGGCGACCCGGGCATTCTGGCTCAATGAGCAATTCGGGCCGCTCGCGCCCCGCAACATCTATGGCGAAACCAAGCTCGAGGCGGAGCGACTGTGCCGCCGATTTCATGACGAGCACGGTCTTTCCATCCTGGTCCTGCGCACAAGCCGTTTCTTTCCCGAGGAGGATGACACGCATCGCGATCTCTCGGGCGAGAATCGCAAGGCCAACGAGTTCCTCAATCGCCGCCTCACCGTCGAGGATGCGGCCGACGCCCATGTTGCGGCACTGGACCGGGCGCCGGCTTTTGGCTTCGATACTTTCATCCTTTCGGCGCCGCCCCCGTTCGCGCCGGAGGATTGCGACGCGCTGATCCGCGACGCGCCGGCGGTGATCGCCCGCCATTTCCCCGAGGCGCCGGCCTTGTACGCCGCGCGCGGCTGGTCTCTGCCGGCCTTTATCGACCGGGTCTACGATCCGTCGCACGCGGAAAGGGGGCTCGGCTTTCGCTGCCGCACGGATTTCGCCGCCGTGCTCGATGCGCTCAGAAAAGGCGGGCGATTGCCCTTCGCCCACGATCCCTCCTATGTCTCTCCGAAGGAACATGCCTGAGGAGGGGACCCATGCTGAAGCGGGCGATGGCGGTGGCACTCGGCTTTCTGGCGTTGACGGGGATGCAGGCACCGCCTGCTCCGCGACCGCCCATGTCGCTGTGGCGCCTCGATTGCGGCGATTTCCAGATCAACGATTACAATGCCTTCTTCTCCGACACGTCGGACTATCCGTCCGGGCCGAAGCATTTCGTCGGCAGTTGCTATCTGATCCGCCACGGCGACGCCTACATGCTCTGGGACGCCGGCCTCTCCGGCGGCCTGGTCGGCCATCCGTCTGCCAACCCGGTGATGACGCTCACGCTGACCAGCCGGATCGTCGATCAGCTCGCTCGAATCAACGTCCGGCCGGACCAGGTCTCGATCCTCGGCATCAGCCATAATCACGGCGATCATATCGGCCAGGCGCGGGACTTCCCGGGCGCGCGGCTGCTGATCGGCGCCGGCGATCTCGCCGCCCTGCGCGGACGGCCGGCCGAGGCGCAGGCCGATCTCGCCCGCTGGCTGACCGGCGGCGGTCAGGTCACCGAGGTGCAGGGCGATCACGACGTCTTCGGCGACGGCAGCGTGACCATGCTGAACCTGCCGGGCCATACGCCTGGCCACCACGCGCTTCTGGTCCGGCTCGCCTCGGGCCCCGTCATGCTGTCGGGCGACACTTATCATTTCACCGAGCAGGTCGCCAATCGCGGGGTGCCACCGTTCAACACCGACCGCGCCGACTCGCTCGCCTCGATGGACCGGTTCGACCGGCTGGCGCGCAACCTGAACGCGCGCGTCATCATCCAGCACGAGCCGGCGGACGTCGCCAAATTGCCTGCCTTTCCAGAAGCGGCGCATTGACGGGCCCGCTCGGCGAATCTTTCGCTATCGCGCTCAACCCGATGCTCGAGCAAAGCGGGGTCAGGGGCGAGCCGGCACGGGTTCGGCTCGACCGCGGCCATTTGGTGATCGAAGGCGCGGTAGCCGGCCAGCTGGCCATTCCCGCGGCGCAGGTGGCGAAGCTCAGGCTCTACGTCGAGGCGGGCAAGTTCCGGACCTATTATAAATCGCGCATAAAGCGGATCGGCGGCGGCGCCGAGATCGTGCTCGCGCCGGCCGCCGAGCCGGGCGCGTATCGGCAGGTGATGCGCGGCTTCGCGGAGCGGGTCGTCGAAGCGGGCGGGCTGCGGCGGGTCGAGCCGGGGCGGAATCGGATAATGGCCTGGGCCTTCTATCCGGCCAGCGTGCTGCTGCTCGGCTGGCTCACTTTCGTCTGCGCCCGCCATGCGGTCAGGACCGGCGGGATCGGGGACTGGCTGGTGGCCGGGGTGTTCGCCGCCTTGCTGGCGCTCTTCCTGCCCGCTTTGTTCGGCATCCGGATCAAGTCGGTGTCGAGCCTGAAGGCAATCGACGCGCAGCTTCCGCCGGCCTAAGGCTGGCCTATGAAAACTCTTCTCTCACGCGCCCCCGGCGGCCCCGAAACCCTCGAGCTTGCCGAGATCGAAGACCCGGTGCCCGGCCCCGGCCAGCTGCTGGTCCGGATCAAGGCCTGCGCGATCAACTATCCCGACGTGCTGATCATCGAGGACAAATATCAGTTCAAGCCCGACCGCCCGTTCGCGCCCGGCGGCGAGATTGCGGGCGTGGTGGAGACTGTGGGAGAGGGGGTGACCGGCTGGTCTCCCGGCGACCGCGTGATCGCGATGCTCGGCCATGCCGGTCTCGCCGAAAAAGTGGTCATTTCCGCCGCGATGGCGCTGCCGCTGCCGGAAGGCCGCGGCTTCGAGGAGGGATCGGCGCTGATCCTGACCTACGCGACGACCATCCATGCCCTGCTTGACCGCGGCAAGCTCAAGGAGGGCGAGACCCTGCTCGTCCTCGGCGCGGCCGGCGGCGTCGGCCTGGCCGCGGTCGAGCTCGGCAAGGCGTTCGGCGCCAGGGTCGTCGCGGCCGTTTCTTCCGAGGAGAAGGCCGAGGCGGTGCGGGCGGCCGGCGCCGATGTGGCGATCGTCTATCCGCGCGGGCCCTTCGACAAGGAGGGCGCGAGGGCGCTGTCGCAGCAATTCAAGGAGGCCGTGGGCCCTGGCGGCGCCGACGTCATCTACGATCCGGTCGGCGGCGACTATACCGAAGCGGCGTTGCGGGCGATCGCCTGGGAGGGGCGGCTGCTGGTCGTCGGCTTCCCGGCCGGCATCCCGCGCCTGCCGCTCAACTTGACCTTGCTGAAGAGCTGCGACGTGCGCGGGGTCTTCTGGGGCGCCTTTGCGGCGCGCGATCCCAAGGCCAATGCCGCCCATGTCGAGACTCTGTTCCGCCTCTGGCGCGAGGGGAAGATCGCGCCGAAGGTCAGCCGCACCTGGCCGCTGGCGCAGGGGGGTGAAGCCATCGCCCACATGGCCGCGCGGCAGGCGGTCGGCAAGCTTGTGGTGACGATGGACTGATCCAGCCGTTGCGCCGGCCCCCCCGTCCGCCTATCTGACGGGTGAGATAGCAGAGCAAGGACGGCCATGACCCAGTTTAGCGACCGCGAGAAGGCATTCGAGAACATGTATGCCCGCGATCAGGAGTTGCAGTTCAAGATCGTCGCGCGCCGCAATCGGCTGCTCGGCATGTGGGCGGCAAAGAAGATGGGCCTGACCGAAGCCGAGGCCGACGCTTATGCAAGGGACGTGATCCGCGCCGATTTCGAGGAGGCCGGCGACGACGATGTCGTCCGCAAGGTGCTCGGCGATCTCACCTCGGCCGGTGTCGAGATCGACGACGCCGCGATCCGGGAGGCGCTCGAGCACAAGACCATCGAGGCGCGCCGCCAGTTCATCGAAGCCCAGGGCTGATGCCGATGGCCGCCGACCAGATCGAGACGTTGATCCGCGAGGGGATTCCCGACGCGCGCGTCGAGATCGTCGACCTTGCCGGCGACGGCGATCATTATGAGGCGCGGGTGATCGCGGAGAGCTTTCGCGGCCAGCCGCTCGTCCGCCAGCATCAGCGCGTCTACCAGGCATTGGGCGGCCGCATGGGCACCGAGCTGCACGCGCTCAAGCTCGCCACCGGCGTACCCGAGTAGAGGAACCAGATCATGACCGACGTCCGCGACCGCATCGAGGAAGTTGTAAAGAATAACGACATCGTCCTGTTCATGAAGGGCACGCCGCTCTTCCCGCAATGCGGCTTCTCCAGCCGCGCCATCGCGATCCTCGATCACATGGCCGTGAAGTACGAAACCGTCGACGTTCTCCAGGACCCGGAAATCCGCGCCGGCATCAAGGAATATTCGGACTGGCCGACCGTGCCGCAGCTCTACGTGAAGGGCGAGTTCCTCGGCGGCTCCGACATCATGATGGAGATGTTCGAGGCCGGCGAGCTGCAGGCCCTGGTCGACCAAAAGCAGGTCGCCCGCGCCTGAAACATCGAGGGCGGGCGGCGCAACCTGAGATCGCGCCGGACCCGCCGCTCACTTGCAGCTGCCCGCCGGTCAGGCCAAGCGCAGCTTCCTGAGACCCACATATTCGAGCGCCGCCAGCGCGAGCACCGCAAGCGCCTGGGCTGAGACGAACTCCGCGCCGACCGCCGTGATCGCGGGCTGGGCCTGGGCGATCACCGCGAAGCTCTCCGCGGTCCATCCGAGATTGCCGAGGATCACGACCCAGACGAGGCCGCGGGGCGGCGCGTGACGCGAGGCCAGCCAGCCGATGAACGCGGCCAGCGGCAGCAGCAGCAGGCCCGCAATCCGGACGAGCGGCTCCTGCAGGCCGAACAGCGGCGCGAGCGAGGCCGCGCCGAGCCCCATCAGCAGGCCCATGCCGGCGCAGCTCAGCGCATCGAGCGCGAGTATCCGGCGAAGGAAGAGGGACGACATCATGATCTTTCCTTTCCATGTCCGTCGCCGAGTGGCGGCGACGGCCCGGAGACTCGCCGCCGAATGTCATCGTGTCGATTACGTCGAAGGTAATGGGATCGGGGTGGCCGACCAGCTAGTCTGCCGCCATGCAGACGCAGATTCTCCCCGTCGGCGATCAGCTTCGCGCCTGGCGCGGTCGCCGCCGCCTCAGCCAGCTCGATCTCGCGCTCGACGCCGAAATCTCCGCGCGCCATCTGAGCTTTCTCGAAACCGGCCGATCCCGGCCGAGCCGGGCGATGCTGCTGCGCCTCGCCGAACGGCTGAATATCCCGCCGCGCGATCGCAATCTTCTGCTCGTCGCCGCCGGCTTCGCGCCGGCCTTGCCCGAACGCGCGCTCGACGATCCCGCGCTTGCCGCGGCGCGGCGGGCGGTCGATCTGGTGCTGAAGGCGCACGAACCTTTTCCGGCGCTGGCGGTCGACCGCCATTGGAACATGGTCGCCGCCAATGCCGGCGTCGCGCCCTTGCTCGCCGGCGTCGCCGCCTTTCTGCTCGAGCCGCCGGTCAATGTGCTGAGGCTCAGCCTGCACCCCGAAGGCGTCGCGCCGTCAATCGCCAATCTCGCGCAATGGCGCGCTCATATCTTTCGCAGGCTCGAGTCCCAGATCGAAGCGAGCGCCGATCAGGTGCTTGCGGCGCTGCTGGCGGAGCTTCGCGCCTATCCCGGCGGAACGTCGCGCGAGGCGGACGATCATGGTGGGGTGGCCGTGCCGCTGGTGCTGCGCACCGGGGCGGGCCAGCTCTCTTTCCTCAGCACGACGACGATGTTCGGGACGCCGATCGACATCACCCTGTCCGAGCTGGCGATAGAAGCCTTCCTGCCGGCCGATGTCCAGACGGCGCGGATGCTCATGGCGGAGGGCTGAAAATGGTTAGGGCGGGCGGCGCGACCGGAAAGTGCGCTACGCCCGCCCTTCGAGAGGAACCATGTGGACGCGATAAGCTATCCACGGCTCGTGCCAGAGCGGGAAAATGGCGGAAATCAGGGCTTTTCAGGGTAAACGACATTTAACCTGTTTCGTAGACTGTAAAATCCGCCGACGCCTTCCGCCCGCTCCCTTGCCCATTCATCCTGCGTTCAGCCCGCTGATGACTACTCGTGTAGTCGAACGCGGGAGGTTGCAAATGGAGCGGATCGGGGAAGCCGAATATGCGGTGATGGAGGTGCTCTGGCACGATGCGCCGCTGACTGCGACCGAAGTCGCCGATCGAGTGCCGGCCGAGCGCGGCTGGTCGATCCGCACGGTCAAGACGATGCTTGCCCGCCTGCTCGCCAAGGGCGTGCTCGCTCATGAAGAGGAGGGGAGGCGCTATCTCTACCGGCCAGCGGTCGCGCGCGCCGATTACGTCGCGCAGGAATCGGGCCGGCTGATCGATCGGATGTTCGGAGGCCGGGTCACGCCGCTCGTCGCCCAGCTCGCCGAGCGCGACCGTCTCACCGACGCCGACATTGCCGAGATCGAGGCTTTGCTCAAGGCGCTGAAGTCGTGACCGGCTGGTTCCTCTCCAACATGGCCTGGACGAGCGCAGCGATGCTGCTCGTCCTGGTGCTTCGGCAATCGTTCGCGCGGCTGTTCGGCGCCGGCCCCGCTTATGCCTTGTGGCTGGTGCCGGCGTTGCGGCTGGTCATGCCGCCGCTGCCGGCCTTCGCGCCGGCCATGCCGAACGTGGTTCCGCCCGAGACGTTCGTCGTCTTCGTCGCGGATACGGCCGCGCCTTTGCCGCCTGACGGCGGACCCGGGCAGTGGGTGCCCTGGATGCTCGCGCTCTGGGCCGGGGGCGCGGCCGTCTTCCTGGCGTGGCAATTCCTCTCCTACCGGCGCTTCCTGACCGAGCTCAGCCTGTCATCACGCGCGATTGGTGCGCACAATGGCCTGCCTTTGGTAGAAAGCAGCGCGGTGCAGGGTCCTGTCGCTCTCGGCCTGCTCGACCGCCGGATCGTCGTCCCGGCGGATTTCGGGACCCGCTACAGCGCCGAGGAGCGCCGGCTCGCGCTCGACCACGAAAGCATCCATCATCGCCGCGGCGACATCTGGTGGAACCATCTCGGCCTGCTCATCCTGGCCTTGAACTGGTTCAATCCGATCGCCTGGCTGGCATTCCGCGCGTTTCGCGCCGACCAGGAGCTGGCCTGCGACGCGCGAGTCACCGCCGCCGCCTCTTCCGAAGCGCGCCTCGATTATGCGCATGCGCTCATCAAATCCGCGAGCCGACCTGGCCTGATCGCAGCCTGCCCGCTGAATCACGCCAATCAACTGAAACGGAGACTGAAAATGATGAAGACCCACCGTAGCAGCCGGGTGCGGATGCTCGCCGGCGCCGGCGCGATCCTCGCGCTCGGCGGCTTGAGCCTCGCCTTCGGCAGCCCCGGCCTTGCCCAGTCGGAAGGCCAGGCGCAGGCCGGGACTCCTGCTCCGCCGCAGACGGGAACGCCGCCGGCTCCACAAAGGCGCGAGGAGCGGATCATCATCCGCACCGATCATGGTGGCCACACCGCCACGACCGAGCGTCGCAGCGGCACCGCGGCCCCCACCGAGCGCCGCGAGCGGGTCATCGTCATGGGCCACCCTGCCGAGGGCGATCATCCCGCCCATGGCGATCAACATGCGATGACGATGCACCATGAAGGCGGGACCCACGAGGTCATCATCCCCGATTGCCCCCAGGGGCGGTCGGAAGAGGTGAACGAAGGCACCGACAACAACCGCACCCGCATCATTTTGTGCTCGCGCGGCGCCGAGGCCACGCCGGCCGCCCGGGCCGAGCGGCTCGCCCGCTTGCGCGATCGCATCGCCGGCGACGACGATCTCAACGCCGAGCAGAAGGCGCGCGTCACTGCCGCGCTCGATCGCCAAATCGCGCGGTTGCGCGGACAGTAACAGGCAGCGGCCCAGGGCCTCCCCTCCGCTGTCGGGAGGGGAGCGCTCTTCACTTCGCCCTCCGGCAATGCCACATGCCGGTCATGGAAGATTGGCCCACCGGCAGGACAGAGCAGGTCCACCCGCTCGTGCGCAGGCTGCTGGCGCCCAATCCGTCGCCTTTCACCTTTACCGGCACCCAGACCTATCTGGTCGGCGCCGGCGATGTCGCGGTGATCGATCCGGGCCCCGATCTGCCCGAACATGTCGACGCCATCCTCGCCGCCACCGAGGGCGAGCGGATTGCGGCGATCATGTGCACCCACACTCACCGCGACCACAGCCCGGCCAGCCGCCCGCTCGCCGCGGCCAGCGGCGCGCCGGTCATCGGCTGCGCGCCGCTGGCGCTGGAGGATGACGGGCCGCGTGCCGACGCCGCCTTCGACTTCGACTATCGGCCGGATCGCGCGCTGGCGCACGGCGAAGCGCTGGACGGGGAGGGCTGGAGGCTTGCTGCCGTCGCCACGCCCGGCCACACCTCCAATCATCTGTGCTTCGCGCTCGAAGGCAGCGGCCAATTGTTCACCGGCGACCATGTCATGGGCTGGTCGACCACCGTCATCGCGCCTCCCGACGGCGACATGGCGGCCTATATGGATAGCCTGAAGCTCCTGCTCGCGCGCGACGATGCGGTCTATCATCCGGCCCACGGCCCGGCGATCGACAGGCCGCACTCCCATCTGCGCGGGCTGATCGCGCATCGACGGATGCGCGAGAAGCAGATCCTCGGGCGGCTCGGCGAAGGGGAGGGGCATATTCCCGCCATGGTCGAGACCATGTATCGCGACGTCGATCCGCGCCTTCACCCTGCGGCCGGCCGCTCGGTGCTCGCCCATCTCGTTGATCTCGAGTCGCGCGGTCTGGTCCGCAGAGAAGGAAACGTCTGGGCGCTGGCCGGCTGAATCCGGCCTTTCCCCTTGAAATGTGGCGCGCGGCGGCGGATATCGGGGTCGCGCTCGTTCTGGTCTCCCGGAGCGCCGGATCAATCGAGGTGCGAGACGCGCGACCGGAATCCGGGCGCGACTGGCGCGAAACGTGGCGAAGGGCGTTGTCGGACTGCGCGCCGCGAGGGGAAGATCAGTGAACGCACCCAATATCAGCCTCAAGGGCCTCGACCTGCGGGTCGAACTCGATCGCCTGCGCAAGGAGCGCAACGCGGTCATCCTCGCCCATTATTACCAGACCCCGGACATCCAGGACCTTGCCGATTTTGTCGGCGACAGCCTCGATCTCTCGCGCAAGGCGCAGGCGACGGACGCCGACGTGATCGCCTTCTGCGGCGTCCGCTTCATGGCCGAGACCGCCAAGATCCTGTCGCCGGACAAGATCGTCGTGCTGCCCGACATGAACGCCGGCTGCAGCCTCGAGGACAGCTGCCCGCCCGACCAGTTCAAGGCCTTCCGCGAAGCTCATCCGGACCATATCGCGCTCACCTACATCAACAGCTCAGCCGAGGTGAAAGGGCTCAGCGACATCATCGTCACCAGCTCGTCGGCCGAGACGATCCTCAGCCAGATTCCGCTCGAGCAGAAGATCATCTTCGGCCCCGACAAGCATCTCGGCGGCTATCTCGCCCGCAAGCTTGGCCGCGAGATGCTGCTCTGGCCCGGCGTGTGCATCGTCCACGAGGCCTTCTCCGAGACCGAGCTGATCAAGCTGAAGGCGCAGCATCCCGGCGCGCCGGTGCTCGCCCATCCCGAATGCCCGCCGCACATCATCGACCATGCCGATTATGTCGGCGCGACCTCGGGTATATTGAAGGAAGCGCTGAACTCGCCGTCGGAAACGATCATCGTCGCCACCGAGCCGCACATCATCCACCAGATGCAGAAGGATGCGCCGCACAAGGCCTTCATCGGCGCGCCCGGCGCCGACGGCAATTGCAACTGCAACATGTGCCCGTACATGGCGCTCAACACGATCGAGAAGCTCTACGTTGCCCTTCGCGACCTGCAGCCGCGGATCGAGATGGAGGAAGGCCTCAGGCTGCGCGCCAAGAAGAGCCTCGACCGGATGCTGGAGATGGCCGCGAACACGGTCGGTAAGGGCGACGTCGGCCGGCCGCAGATTTCGGGCGACTGAAGGATTGCCCTTCTACCGTTGCCTTCTCAGGGGCGAGAATTTTCCCGGCGAGATCATCGGCGGCGAGGGCCTCAACGGGTTCTACACCACGCGATGGGTTCAGGCAGTGACCGAGAGACGGGCGGAGCTTCTTGCGGTGGAGGCTCTTCGGCGCGATCCCAAGCTGGCCCTCCCGCCGGATCTCGCGTTTCCGATCGATGCGCGAGTCTATCTAGAGGAGATACATAAAGTCGCGAGGCTTCCGAGAATGCGGGGTGGAGGCGCCACCTGGTTCAAGCAAGTGGGCGGCGATTTGGAAGGACAGACCGGAAGCCCCGGGCCTAGTGGCGGCTGATCAGTCTGGAGAGCGCCGACGGGCCCTGGTCGCTCGACAGCCACTCCAGATCCTGTTCCTCGATCAGGTAGATTTGGCCGTTGATCGGCTGGACGAGCACGCCGTCCGTTTCGATCCTGGTATCGCGGTCGGCCATGGCCGTGCGCGGTTCGCTTGTGACCGCCCCTGTTGGAAAGATCGACATCGGCGTTTCTCCTTCGCGGATTGAACCAATCGGGGCCGCGGCCGGTTCCCGCGTGCTTGCCTGCGGGAAGTACGGGTGGCAGAGCCGGGCGATGGAATTCGATCTCGACGCCTTCGTCGCCGCCACCCTCGCCGAGGATCTGGGAGAGGGCGGCGACATCACGTCCGCGGCCGTCATCCCCGCCGACGCGCGTTTCGACGGCGTCATGCGCACCCGCGAGCCGATCGTCGTGGCCGGGCTGCACATCGGCGAAGCCTTCTTCGCGGCGCTCGATCCGGAGGCGAAGGTCGAGCGCCTCGTCGACGATGGTGCCGCAGCCGCGGCCGGGGACATATTGCTGCGGGTAAGCGGCAAGGCGCGGGCGTTGCTCACCGCCGAGCGGTCGGCGCTGAACACCGTGCAGCATCTGTCCGGCATCGCCACCCTGACCCGCCGCTACGTCGACGCGATCGCGGGGACCGGCGCCATCCTGCTCGACACCCGCAAGACGCTGCCGGGCCTTCGCCTCCTGGAAAAATATGCGACCCGAATGGGCGGGGCGCAGAACCATCGCATCGGCCTGTGGGACGCGGCGATGATCAAGGACAATCATGTCGCCGTCGCCGGCTCGGTCGGCGAGGCGGTGCGCCGCGCCGCCGCTGCCGGCATTGAGCGGATCATCGTCGAGGTCGACCGATTCGACCAGATCGAGCCAGCGATCGAGGCGGGCGCGACCCACCTCCTGCTCGACAATATGGGCCCCGCCGCCTTGCGCGAAGCCGTCGCACAGGTCGCGCGCCGCGTCCCTACCGAAGCGAGCGGCGGAATCACGCTGGAGACGATCCGCGCCGCCGCTGAGACCGGCGTCACCTACATCTCGGTAGGACGGCTTACGCAATCGGCGCCTGCGGCCGATATTGGCCTGGATTTCGCGGCGGCATGAAGGCGCCTCGGCCGGCGTCGATACGATGGTTCGAGCCAGCAGCGATCCTAGTTCTCACGCTGAATGCCCTGCAGGTTTACCGGAACTTGTTTACGTCCACTCCGCTGCCAAGCGATTTGCTTCGGTTGCGTACGCTAGGCCTCACCGTCTACGTCGCGATCGCTGCGGTGATCTTGCTATTGATCTGGTTGATCGGTCGTCGGCGCAGCACATTGGCAAAGTGGATTTATATCTCGCTGAATCTCGCGAGGGTCGCTGGATCGATCACTATTCCTTTCGCGATCGGTCATATGCCGCCGACCTTTTCTCCGCTTGCCTGGGCTCAGCTCATAGTGTTGGCAGGTTCAATCTGGCTACTCTTCAGGCCAGACGCCCGCCAATGGTTCGCGGGCGCTCCGCCGGTCGATCCCGGAATCTTCCGCTAAAGCTCGCGCCGGTCACGCCGTGTCCGGACATGATTTCGCTGGCGCCCCGGCAGGGCTTTCGTAGAACGATAGGGTCGGGCCCTTCTATTCTCTGCGGGTCCGACGAACGACGAGGATGCGATGCCGTCACGCCCGCCCAAGAAGAGCGAGAGCCTGGAGATCAGGCTGCCGCACGCGACCAAGACCGCATTCATGCAGGCGTGCCGGGCGCGGGGCGTTTCCGCCAGCGACGTGCTCCGCGGCTGCATTGCCCGCTACCTCTCGCCATCCGTCCGGACCTTCGACCATCGATGGAAGGAACGGATCATGTCTTTCTCAATTTCGCCCCGCCGCGCGTCGCTTGGCGCCGCCACCCTCCTCGCGGCCGCGGCCGCCGCGACCTTCAGCTTCGCGGGATCAGCCGAGCCCACGGTCGATCCGCGGCTCGCGGCCCTGTTCGGCTGGATCGACGGCGACCATGACGGAGGCGTCAGCCGCGCCGAGTTCGTCTCCTCGCTGGAGCAGGCGGCTCCGCTCGGCGGCGTGGCGATCGTCGTCGACACCAAGGTGCCGCCGCCGCCGGGCGAGACGCGCTATGCCCTGTTCCGCCGGCTCGATGTCGACAGGAACGGCGTCCTGACGCGCGCCGAGCTTGCGGTCGGCGCCACGGTGCGCACGATCCTTTCCCCGGCCGTCGCCGCGGCCGACAGGGATGCCGACGGACGTCTGACTGAAGGAGAGCTTGCCGCCTATCTCACCAGCGCCCGCGGGGCGGCGGGCCTCGCCGATCCGGCGGCCGGGGTCGGGCTGATGGCACGCGGGATCATTGCGGCACGCGATCCGGATCGCGACGGCGCGGTGCCGCTTGCCGAGCTTGTGCGCGGTTAAATCTCGCGGCTCTCCAGCACCTGGCCCTCGATCACCTTCGTCGCGGGATGATGCTTGTCGAGCCAGCGCTTGACGATCCTGAGGTTGCGGGTGTTCGAGCGGAAGAAGAAATCCGGGATGGCGCCGACCCAGGGAATGGCGCCGAGCAGGAAGTCGAAGCCGACATTGCCGCCCATCCGCGCGATATGCCATTTCGACATGCCGAGATTGCGCGCCTCCCACACGATCCACGCGCCCATCGCGGCGGCGATCGTGGAGCCGACCACCGGGATGATGTCGAGCAGCACGTCGAAGCCGACGCGATAGCTGGTGCCCGGCAGGGTGAAGGCGCGCTCGAGCAGCTTTTCCATCGCCTCGATCCGCTGCCGCACGGCGGCGGGGTCGCGGCCGACGGGCAGCCGGGCGGCGATGCTTTCGAACTGGCTCTGGTTGACCGGCATCAGGGCTCCTCCGCAATCAGGGTGACGGCCGGGTGCCGTGCGAACGGATTCGGCCGGAAACCGGTCAGCCGCGGCGACACCAGGGACCAGCGCACGGGCGCGGTCAGGGGGATGAACGGTACAAGCGCGGTAAGTATCCGGTCGGCCGCCGCGAGCTGCGCCTGGCGGTCCGCAGTGACCGGCGCCATGCGGGCGGCCTGGAGCGCCTTGTCCGCCTCCGCGTCGCAGATCGCGCTGGCGTCGCAGGTGAAATGACGCAGGTACCAGCTGGCGACGTTGGTCGGCGCGACCTGGTCGATGAGCAGCAGATCGGCGGGCGCGCCCATCGCGACGCGCTCGGGCTCGACTCCGATCAGCCGCCAGTCGCGCCGCAGATAGGCGAACATCAGCCGATGGCCGGGGGCATCCGGCATCGCCACGCGGATATGGATGCGCTCCGTCGACGCGAGCCCTGCCACCAGCCGTGCGGCCGCATCGCGGCGCTCGGCGAGCGGCATCGCCGCCCAGTCGGGCAACGCCGGATTGGGCAATTCCTGCACGCCGGGCGCGACCAGGCTGGAGCGGCCGGGAAGACGGGGGACGCCGATCGCGGCGGCAAGGCCGTCGCGGTCGATCGCCATCGTCAGGGCGCGGCGCAGGGCCGCGTCGGCGAGCAGACCCTGATTGCCGGCGAAGGCCAGGCCGAACAGGCCGCCGACCGGATCGAAGACCAGGCGGGCCGCCGGCAGATCGGCGGCGCGCGCGATGGCGAGGTCGCCCGCATTGCCGCCGACGACGAGGTCGGTTTCACCCGCGGCGAAACGCGCGACCGCGACCGCCGTCCGCTCGCCGCGCAGCAGGACATCGGGACTCTGGCGATCGACGTCCTCAGCCTCTTCCTCGGTCCGTGGCAGGGATAGGCGGACGCCGTCCGGCTCGACCCGGGCCAGCCGATAGGGCCCGGTACCGCCATTGTTCTGGACGATGGCGAGCTCCGGTTGGGCAAGCACCTGCAGGAAATTGGGCCTGGGGCCGTGCAGCGAGATTTCGATGACGAGATCGGTCATCGGCGTGACGTTTTCGATCGCGCCGAGCACCGGCTTGAACGGGTTGCGGCTCGCCCGACTCAGCGCCGCGCGCAGCCGCGCTGCGACCTGCTGGGCAGTGACCGGACTGCCGTCGGCCCAGGCGGCGCGGCGAATGCGGAACGTATAGCGGCGGCCGTCGTCGGACACGACCCAGCTTTGCGCCAGCGCCGGCTCGATCTCGCCGGCCGCGTCAAAGCGGACCAGCCCCTGGGCGAGCGCCTCGGTGAGGAAGGCAGAGGGCGGATCGAGCGGCTGCAAATTGGGATTGTAAAGATGCGGCGCGGCGCCGATCGCGCTGACCCTGACCGGCCCGCTTTGCTCGCGCTCGCAGGCGCCGAGCGACAGCGCCGCCGCAACCAGCGCGAGGCGGGCAAATCTTCGAATCTTGATCGGGGTCACGATCGTCAGCCTCGCCGCCGGTCAGCAAAAGAGGACCCGCCTTTACCCCTCTTTCACGTCTGCCGGATAGGGGGCGATCATGACCAGAAAAGCCGATGCAGAGGGCGGCAGCGACGACGCTGCCGACTTCAGACCGCGCAGGACGGCGCGCGTCGACGTCGCGGACGTCGATGCGGAACTGTCCCGGGACGTCTACATTGTCGAGATCAAGGTGCAGAACGTCTCGGCCGCCGGTTTCATGGCGGAATGCACGGCGCCGGTACGGATCGGCTCCTACGTTTCGATGCAGATACCCGGAATCGGCCCGGTCGAGGCGCAGATCCGCTGGCAGATCGGGCAGCGGATGGGCGGGATGTTCCTCGACCCGATCAGCCTCGCCCGCTGCGAATGGACCGCCGAGAAGGCGGAATCCGCCGAGGCGGTCTGACTCCGGACCTACGGGCTGACCGGCGGATGATCGTTGTCGAAGATGACGCCGGTCGCAAGCAGCACGCCGCCGACGATGACCGCCAGGAACAGGATGGCGGGCAGGAGATTCTGCCCGTCGAGCTCGGAGCCGTCCCGCACCGGGGCGGCCGCGCGCTGGATCGACAGCGGCTGAGCCGAGGATTGGGCCAGAGCGGGGCTGGCGGCCAGCGACAAGGCGGCGAGCAGGGCCGAGGGTTTCGCAAACATCTGATCATCCTTCCGGTACGCGGTTACTCGAGACCGGGGAAACCGACGCGCGCGGGAAAGGCTGCGCAGCTTGCGGCCAAGGGTGGGGAAGGGCCGGTCAGCCGACCATCTTGACGCGCTCCGGGGTGGCCCTGCGCCGCGGAAGTCGAGCGCGTTCGCCGCCCCGCCGACCGCTTTCTGAACGAGATTCAGAGAGCGGGGGTCATTACTAAAGTAGGCGAAAATAGAAACAGGCAATAAGTGGAGTAACTAGTATTTCCCCCTGGAATCACAGTGGCTTGGGGGTTCATCAACAAGCGGCGGAGAGGGGCGCTCGCGCAACGGCGAGATCCCCACTGAGCATATCCGTAATCCGCCATCCGACTTCGCCTGCGCTCGAGGCGGGAGGTAGGCTGCGGCGCCACGCAGGGATGCTTCGGGAGCGCAAGGCGGGCGCCGCGTCTCCGAAGGCGACGCTGCCGCGCACTTTATCGAGACTGCCAGCCCACCTTTCCAGCCCGGTCCGTCGTCTGGCCAGGACCGCGAGCATCGCTTCGATGATGGCGAGCACGATCGCCATTGGTGCGATTCGCCTTTCGGTGCGGAATGCGGGTGGTATTTCGGTCGAGGGGAGACGGGCCATGGATTTCTCTTTTTCGAGCGGGAGAGGGAAGGGAGCGACCGAAGCTGCGGCTCTGAGCCGGGCATGAAAAAGCGCCCGGACGGACATCTGCCGCGGGCGCGATTTCAAGCATCAATTTCGTCTGTTTACGTTTTGTTCCCGTCGCTGTCAAGCGGGGATCGATCCAGGCGCGGACAGCGCCGGCGCCGATCGGCCGTTGGCTCCGGATTTGGTGCGGACGGCGGGACTTGAACCCACACTTCCCGAGGGAAAGCAGATTTTAAGTCTGCTGCGTCTACCGATTTCGCCACGTCCGCGTTGTTTTCCCATGCCAGCTTAGGCCGGGATGCGGAAGCCTGCCTGAGGCTCAAGGGAAGGCCGATCCCGCCAACCGAGTTCGTCCACGCGCTCCGTGTCCATGGATCCTGAATCGAGTTCAGGATCACGATCGCGGGGCGCGAAGCCTCAGGCGACGTTGAGGCGTTCGCGCATTTCCTTGCCCGGCTTGAAATAGGGCACGCTCTTGGCGGAGACGTCGACCGGCTCGCCGGTGCGCGGGTTGCGGCCCTTGCGGGCGTCGCGGCCGCGGATCGAAAAGGCGCCGAAGCCGCGCAGCTCGACGCGGCCACCGCTCTGCAATTGCTCGATGATCGCGTCGAAGAAAGCCGAAACGACGCGCTCGACCTCTTTCAAGGTCAGGTCCGGATGGTCGTCGCAGAGCTTCTGGACCAGTTCGGATCGGATCACGGCATCCCCCTTCTCACGAAAATTGAACCGGCTCGGGCCGGATCGGCATCTCGCGCCCCCACGCGAAACGCCAGCACGCGGAAAAACCCTCGCACCGAAACAAACAAAAATCAATATCGGGCCGCTCACGAAAATCGGAGCAATTCAACAAGCTAGGTTAATGGCGACGTAAAAAATATGGGCGGGCACCGCGCCGGCGCCCGCCCAAAGGGTGTAACCAAGGCTGATTCAGATCAATCAGCCATTCTTCTGCTTCAGGGCTTCGCCAAGGATGTCGCCCAGCGAAGCGCCGGAATCGGACGAACCATATTGCGCGACCGCCTGCTTCTCCTCGGCGATCTGCAGCGCCTTGATCGAGAAATTCGGCTTCTTCGAGCGGTCGAAGCCCGACACCAGGGCGTCGAACTTCTGGCCAACCTGGAAACGCTCGGGGCGCTGCTCGTCGCGGTCGCGGCCGAGATCGGTGCGCTTGATGAACCCGGTCACGCCGTCGTCGCCGACCTGCACCTCGAGCCCGCCGTCGCGCACTTCGAGCACGGTCACGGTCACGGTCTCGTTCTTGTTCACGCCGGTTCCGCCCGCCATGCCGGCGCCGCCCTTGGCGACTCCGCCGCGCTCGAGCTGCTTCATGCCGAGCGAGATGCGCTCCTTCTCGACGTCGACGTCGAGCACGACCGCCTTCACGGTCTCGCCCTTGCGGTGCAGGTTGAGCGCTTCCTCGCCGGTGACGCCCCAGGCGATGTCCGACATGTGGACCATGCCGTCGACGTCGCCGTCCAGGCCGATGAACAGGCCGAACTCGGTCGAGTTCTTGACCTCGCCCTCGACCTCGGTGCCGACAGGGTGGCTGTCGGCGAACGCCTGCCAGGGATTGGCCTGGGCCTGCTTGAGGCCGAGCGAGATGCGGCGCTTCTCTTCGTCCACCTCGATGACCGCGACGTCGACCTCCTGCGAGGTCGAGACGATCTTGCCCGGATGCACGTTCTTCTTGGTCCAGCTCATCTCGGAGACGTGGACCAGGCCCTCGATGCCGGGCTCGAGCTCGACGAAGGCGCCATATTCGGTGATGTTGGTGACACGGCCCTTGAACACGCCGCCGACCGCATATTTGGTCGCGGCGCCTTCCCAGGGATCGCTCTCCAGCTGCTTCATGCCGAGGCTGATGCGCTGGGTGTCGCGGTTGATGCGGATGATCTGCACCTTCACCGTATCGCCGATGTTGATCAGCTCGCTCGGGTGGCCGACGCGCTTGTAGCTGATGTCGGTGACATGGAGCAGGCCGTCGATGCCGCCGAGATCGACGAAGGCGCCGTAATCGGTGATGTTCTTGACCACGCCGTCGACGATCTGGCCCTCGGCGAGGCTCATGATCAGGCCGGAGCGCTGCTCGGCGCGGGTCTCTTCGAGGATGGCGCGGCGCGAGACGACGATATTGCCGCGGCGGCGGTCCATCTTGAGGATCTGGAAGGGCTGCGGCAGGTCCATCAAAGGACCGACGTCGCGGACCGGGCGGATGTCGACCTGGCTGCCGGGCAGGAAGGCGACGGCGCCGCCGAGATCGACGGTGAAGCCGCCCTTCACGCGGCCGAAGATCACGCCTTCGACGCGGTTGCCGGCGGTATGCTCGGTCTCGAGCTTGTCCCAGGCGGCTTCGCGGCGGGCACGGTCGCGCGACAGCATCGCTTCGCCATGGGTGTTCTCGATGCGGTCGACATAGACTTCGACCTTGTCGCCGACGGCCAGCTCGGCCTTCTGGCCGGGGGCGGCGAATTCGCGGAGCGGCACGCGGCCTTCGGATTTCAGGCCGACGTCGATGACGGCGAGATCGTTCTCGATGGCGGTGACGGTGCCGGTGACGACGCGGCCTTCAAAGCCCTGGTCCTCGCCGCCGAGTGATTCGTTGAGCATCGCGGCGAAATCGTCGCGCGTGGGGGTTGCCGTTGTGGCCATGTACGTTGAGTCCTTCAAAACTTACCGGTCCGCACCGCGGACTGAAAGTGCGCGGGCCGGGCCAGAGTCATGTGCCGCAACGGCCTCATGCCGGTGCGGCGTCCTGGGATGGTTGCGCGAAAGCGGAGAAGCAAAAAGGCGCCTCAGGGATCGGCTCACCGGCCCCAAAAGCGCACTGCCTTATCCTGGCTTCCGCGGGCGCAACCGCCCGCTGGACGAGGCGCATATAGGGGAGAGAGAGGGGAGAGGCAAGAGAAGCAAAAGGGCGTCGGCACAAGGATGCCGGCCCTGTCGGAATCACAAAGCGCGTCAGCTACGTCAAGGCCAATAATGGGGACGGCTAGACATTGGCGGAAAAAGGAGATGATGTGCTAGTCAGATGGAGGGGCTGCAGTGAAGGCTTGGCAAGACACGGATTTGTGGCGGGAGGTTTCTGCGAGGGGGGCCGGCACAAAACATTACATCGTCCTCTCAACGTTAATGCCAGTAGTCGAAGAGACGCTCAGAGCAGGGGTGCCCTCGTCGCCTAGCTTCACGCTGCATGACAATGAGCACGGATTCCGGGTAGCGCAGCTAGCGGCCAAACTAGCAGGCGAGCGCACGCTGAGAAAACTCAGCAGCACCGAGATCTGCCTTCTTCTCCTTGCGGCCTACTGTCACGACATTGGAATGGTCCCAAATCGCGCCAAGGTCCGAAACCACATGGGTTTTCTGCTTACTGCGAGCAACGATCTACTGACATCAACTGAACAACGCGATTTGCAGCAATGGCTTGACGAAAACTGGGATGGCCTAACGCCACCGGTTGAAGCACGCCTGACGTCTTCTGGGCTTAGCCTCGCAGAAGAGGTGAATGCCTATTATTGCCGAAGTCGACACAACGACTGGAGTGAGGATTGGATAAGGACGGAACTTAATCGGTCAAACGCGAGCCTCTATGCCGGCTGGGTCGAGGACCTCGTGACGCTCTGCCGGAGCCATCATGAAGGATTGGCGCAACTGAGGCATGAGAGATTTGACGCGCGCTTAGTTGGGTCTCCCTCTCTTCCACTCAATCTGCGTTTTATTGCCGCCTTGCTGCGTACAGCCGATGTCATGGAATTCGCGCCCGAGCGGACTCCGGAAGTCGTTCTTCAACATCGAGAAGTGTCTCCAAGTAGTCGTATATATTGGTATAAAGACCACTCTATCGCATTCTCCCTCGACAATGAGTCGGGGTCCATCATTTTTTCGGCAGCTACGCCCTCCGCCGTGATTCATAAGGCAGTCCTTATGACAGCCGAATGGGTCGATCGTGAGTTAGCGACGTGCAGTACTCTCGACCAAGAGGGGGCCTTTAAGCGCGGCACAATCCCGGAGTCGGAACGAAGCAAGTATCAGTGGCGCTGGGCCGCTCGTTTGACGACAGATATCCGTGAGAGAGATAATAGCTTCGTCTATATCGATGGATCATTTCGCCCAGATAACAGGAGAGTTTTAAAACTCCTTTCGGGAACTGCCCTATACGGTACCCCAATTGTCGCCATTAGAGAGCTACTACAGAACGCCATTGATGCAGTTAAGGAACAGATAGCTTACGAGAGGTTGGGCTCTCGAGACGCTTCCGATCTAGAGATAGCCACTGCTCTCTGTCATGTACATACGATAAGACTGACGTTTTATCGCGACGATGAGGGCTACTGGGTTCGGTGCCAGGATGACGGAAGCGGCATGACGAAGGCAATAGTCGAGTCAAGCTTGCTCATCAGCGGATCAAAAACAAGACCTGACCTAACCACATTGGAGCGCGATAGTGTTTCTGCAGGCTTTTCCGTAGGGCGAACCGGAAAGTTTGGAATCGGCGTTCTTAGTTACTTCATGATTGCGGAAAAAATAGTGGTTTTAACTCGCCGAAGTGGCGAAGCGGGTGACGTTGATCAGACTGCTTGGAGGTTCGTCACCACCGGTATTGGAGGGTTTGGAGAGTTAAGGAAGGAAAGTCGAGGAAGTCACGGCACCGAGGTCGCATTACAGTTAAGATCCGAAATAGTAGAAGGGGAGCCAGCCCAATGGTTCGACGCAATGGCGACTTACGTCTCGGATGTGGTCAGATGGCTACCATGTCGATTGGAATTGCAGGACGAGATCAGGGGCCTGAGTATCTCGAGGGGCCCAGGCTGGGCTTGGTTGCCCCAAGACCTTGAGGGAGAGGCGTTAGGAAACCTTATTCCCGCTCTGCCGGAGGTAGAGGAAGTGATTACCTCCGAGGAAGAAATGAAGAGAAGCGCCCTTATCGAGCGTAATCTCATGTTGCGAGAAAGAGCCCGGGAGGTCGTTAATTGGATGGGTCCAGAAGAATTTGATGTTGATGGTCATGTTGGTGCGGGCCGAGTTTGGCTACCTTATTTCGACTTGCCGGGCGGCGCCTGCTTTGCGTTCCTGCCCGTGGATGACCGATTTAAGATGGATAGTACAAATCAGAGTAGCGCCTATATTCCTCGCTATTCGACCCACCGGTCGTGGCAGGGAATCCTGGTACCTGGTTCGGCTTATAACCCATTTCGATGTATAGCGGAGGTGGACTATAGAGTTGGGAAAACCATTTCAGTTGATCGCCACTCCTTTGTTGGCGATGACGAGAAAGAAAATCCAGAAGGAATGTCTTCGGCAGCTGGAAGAATATGGCGACGGTTCATAAAGGAACATGCGACTTCTCTTTATCATGAGTTCAATGTAATGCATTCCCCATTTGGATCGCATTTCAAGAAGGCCAAAATTAGGAGAAAGCCGCACTGGGTAGTACGAATGGGACTGTCCAAAGAGAAGAAGTGGAGAAAGATCGCATATCCAATTTTTGACTTAGACAGGATATCATTCTACCTAAATGATACCCACTTGTTTAGCCTTAATGACGTTCCCATTAACGAGGCGGGATGGTGGACTTCTGGGCAGTACAGCTCATTATCTCACAGGCTTTATGAGCTCTACGGCGGTGGAGACTTAGTACACTACGCAATGAGCGGCGGATACGGGTTCATAGGGATACGATGGGCCGCTAGTTCGGAAATGACACCCTACGACGGGACAGTTGGAAGCGGTGCCGTCAGGTTCCCGGATGAATGGCAGTCGGTAGCAGTGATCGTTGGCACGCGGCGCCCGATATTCAATAAATGCCATTGGTTGACGGGGCTTGCTGGGAGTGAGCTTGCGGCAGTTTCGGCCCACGTATCGGCAGAGGATATTTCCGGCGAACTGGAGAGGGCTATCTTATCTCCGCAGCGTGCGGCCGCATTTGTGATTTCGAAATTGTCGGGGAGAGCTAAGTTTTGGATTTATTTGCGCGACAAACATTCCGAATTGTATAAGTCACTTCTTCGAACTCTAGGTGTCGAGTCTGGGGACCAACTTGTCCTTGCGTGGAACACCGATTATTCAGATCAAGGAACGACTATAGATTTGTATGAGGCGGCGTATTCGAGAAAGCAGCCGAGTCTGACTCAGCACTTGCCCGTCACTGATGCTCGGTCGTCGCTCAAGGAAATAAAGGTTCAGAGGGCCTGAACATCGCCCGCGGCATTGTATCGAATCCACGCATGAGCGCGAATTGCGGTGTGACTACCGGTATTGTCTCTAAATTGTGACTTGTCGATTGCGGCGTGGGTAAGTGCGTGCGTGCAAACGGGAGCGACGCGATTGTCGCCCAGCCTAGACCGCCTGCTGCTTGACAATCTCAGGTTTGCTGCCGAGGCTGCGGAGTTAGGTCCGGCGCGCGGCTGAAGCGGTGGAGGTGAGCTCGCTGGGCGGTGGTGTGCCGGAATTGATCGTGGCCGCGGCTGGCCGGCAGGACTGGAGCGCTTCCAAATTGACTCAGGCCTAGCGGGCATTGAGCGAAGCGTACTCTCAAAGCTTCCCGAACGCCACGCCTTTCCAGCCCCAGCCCGCCGCGTGCGCGGCCTCGATCAGCGGATCCTTCAGCTCGCTGGTCTTGAAGCTGAAGTCGAAGACCCGGCCGTAGGAGCAATCCTCGCGAAAGGCGTAGGCGGTGCCGAAGCTGATCTCCGCCTTCTGGCCGCGGAAGCCGCTCGCGGCGAGCGAGAAGCTGGGCACGCCGGCGCGCCATTCGACCTGCCATTCCTGATCGACCGCGCGGACCTCGCCTTTCGATTCATCGAACTTCATCAATATCTTGAAGGTCCGCTCGAGACCGGCCTTGGCGAATACCTCATACCAGTCGGCGTCGACGATCTTCCATTCGGCGACCAAGTCGACGCCTTCCGGTGCGCCGTCGCGGACCGTGAACGGGGCGGTAGCGCGGTTCACGGCGAGAAGCTGGCCGCGCAGGTTCGCGACGCTCTTGCGCTCCACGCCCGGCGGCGCGGCCTTGCTGCCGGTCAGCCAGTCGAACAATCCCATCCCCGCCTCCGATGCTGAAGTCGCTTCGGCAGGGACGTTATCGGCAAGCCGGCCGGATTTCAAAGGACGCAAAGAGAAAGGGCCAGGCGGTTTCCCGCCCGGCCCCTCTCATGTTCAGGTCTTGCCAGATCAGAAGCGGATGCCGATGCGGCCCCGGTAGCTCTGGTTGCGCACGTCGTCGCGCATCAGCGTGGTGTCGGCGTCGAAGCCGATCGTGACCGCGCCGGTGACGAAGGAGAAGCCGCCGCCGATCTCGGCCCAGCTATTGTCGGTCGAGGCCAAAGCGAAGGGCGCGATGGCCTGGGTGCCGACGAAGCCGGCGCCGAACACGGTCGGACGATCCATGAAGGCGTAGACGTAATTGGCCGACAGATAGGGACGGAACGCACCCGTGTGGCCGCTGAAGCTTACGCCGACGCGCCCGTCGAGGCTCTCCGAATTCTCGCGGGTGATGGTGAGAGCCATCGGACCGCCACGCTCCTGCGACCGGCCGAAATCGACCACGCCGTAACGCAGCGAGGCGCGCGGGACGATCGAGAAATTGCCGCCCTTGGCAAGGTCGAAACCGATGCCGCCTTCGGCGCTGAATGCCAACGCGTCCCCGTTTGAACGCAGATCGTAGTTCGTGCCGACCAGGTTCACGTTGCGTCGCGTGGTGGTCTGGAGCTGACCGGCGCTGAGCTGGCCGTCGAGGCGCAGGCCCGAAGGCGTCCGCACCGCGGCGTAGAGCGTGCCCTGCATCAGCTTGCCGCCGACCTGCTGCTGCAGACCGCCGGTCTCGCCGTCGAGATCGGTATAGGAGATCGAGAAACCGCCGGTGGCGTTGGCGCCGAGCTCGCGCTCGAGGCCCACCGCGACGTACCAGCCGTTGAACTGGTCGCGTCCCGCCGAGGCCGCCGCCGGCATCGGCCGCGAAGTGCCGTCGATATAGCCGGCAGTGACATAGCCGCTCATATTGTCGGGCAGCGCCGTCGTCGTCTCGACCATGTTCTGCGCAGCGTCCATCTCGACCGCCGCGGCCGTGCCGAGCGTCGCGCTGTTCTGCGCGAGCTGCAGCGGCTGGCCCCTCATCGCGAGCGTGCCGGTGGCATGGCCCGGATCGATCTCGTTCAGACGCTGGCGGTAGAAGCGCGACATGTTCTCGGTCGAAACGATGCCGAGCGCGGTCCGCGTCGTTTCGAAGCGCGGCGCACTGGCTTCGAAGAAGGCGCGGATCGTCGCCTGGTTCTGCAGGTCGAGCGGCCCATAAAGATCGTTGAGCAGCGAATTGTTGCTGGCACGATTGGCGTCGAGCAGCGAGGCGAAGGACGTCTGCACCGCCGAGGTCCCGTCGACGACATTGGCGTAGAGGCCGGCCTGGATCCGCACGTCGACCGAGTTCGCATTGTAGATGAAGATCGGCGTCAGGATCGCGCTGAGCGCCGCGGTGCCGGAGAAGGTCCCGGTGCGGCCGCCCTGCGCGGTCAGGATCGTGTAGACGTTGTTGGCGCGGACGACGAAGCCCGGCTGGGCCGAGAAGGCAACGACGCCGCCGAGATTGGCAATGCCGTTGGTCGGCGTGGTGCCGTTGAACGTCGTCGCAGCGACGGCGAGCCGATCCGAGACCCCATTGGCGCCAAGATCGATCAGCAACGCAGTGGCCGAGGCGAGGATGACGTTGCCGCGGAAGTTGAGCGTGCCGACCCCGCCTGCCGTGCCGGGCGCGATCGTGCCCGCCATGGAAGTGAAGAACGGCGTGGTGATGGTGCCGGTGCCGTTGAGGCCGCCGGCGATCATCAGATAGTCGCCCGGCGTGGTCAGCGTGCCGTTGACCTGCATCGTGCCCGTGCCCTGGGTGATGCTCATCAGGCTGGTCAGCGAGCCGGCCGCCGTGATGTCGAGCGCCGCGGTGGCGCCGGCAAGGGTGAGGCGGTCGATGGTGACGGCGGTGTTGAGGGTGGTGGTGCCGGCGGCGGCCAGCGTCACGTCGAAATAGCGCGGCAGGGTGCTGGTCAGGCGATTGCCGTCATTGTTGTTCGGCACGAAATTGGTCGCGCCGGGCAGGCCGTTGACCAGGGTCGCCGGCGGCAGGACGTCGGACGGGCCGGCCGGTCCGGACGAATTGTCCGCCGTGGCCGTGCCGGTGCCGGAGCCCTGGCTGGATGTGCCGAGCGACGCGGTGTCGACGGTGCCCTTGTCATCGCCGGCGACGCCGGGCGTGCCGAGGTCGGCCGAAACGAGCGCCGGGCCGCTGGTCGCGCCGCCAGTGCCGATCGGCCTGGCCTCGATCGTCTCCTGGCCGGTTGCCACGTCGTAGCAGTCGCTGACGCCGCCCGCCTGGAAGCAGGCCTGGCCGAAGCCGGGAAGATCCGCGGTCTGCTGGCCCGGGCTGGTCGGGATGCCGTTCACAAGCTGCCCGTTCGGGCCGATGATCTGGTAGTTCGGATCGAGGTTGGTCACCCAGTGGGTCGGGTCGTTCCAATTGGCGTTGCCGGCGACCGAACCGACATAATGATAGGGATTGTTGGCCGCGATCCAGTCCCAATAGAGATAGAGCGGCTGATAGAATGCGGCGGTGCCGTAACCGTTGGCGGGCTGGCCGTTGAAGAAGCGGGTATAGCCGCCGGACAGGACGGCGATCACCACCGACCGGGCGAAGGTCTGATCGATGATCAGCGGGCCGCCGGAATCGCCGCTCGCGGTGATGCCCTCATGAGTTACCGCATTGTCGCGCCACGCGTTGAAATCGAACGGGCTGGCCTGGGCCGTGCCGCGGCGGGGATCGTCGAAATCGATCCAGTAGAGATTCTGCGAATTGGCGTTGGCGGCACCGCCGAACAGGAAATTCTCGAACTCGTCGAGCGAAGCAAGCGCGCCGATCGTGTTCTCGGCGATGCGGCGGCGGAAATCGATGCCGCCGGTCGAGCCGGTCGTGCCGGTGCCGTTATTGCCGTAGCCGACGATGTCGACGTGATAGCCCGTGCCGTTGGCGGTGATCGGAACCGCCGGCAGCGCCGAGAAGAGCAGGGCCCAGGTCGGGACGTTGGCCGCTGGGGTGTCGAGCGAGGCCATGGCGATATCGGCATAAAGGAAGCCGGCCGCGTCGGGCTCGAGCGAGCGCGGATTGTAGGACACGTAATTGGCGTCGTACATGAACAGGCCGGGATTGGTCGAATAGCGGGCGATGTTTGCGTTGCCGTTGAGCCAGATCCCGAAGGCGCTGGCGCCGGCGGTGTTGTTGTTGTTGGAGAAGCCGAAGCCGATCGGCTGGCCACCCGAATTCTCGCCATAAGCACTGGCCGGGCGCTCGTTCACGCAGTGCGCGGCGAAGATCACGGTGCGGGGATTGATCAGGGTGCCGGTGCAAAGTCCGATGAAGCCGTCCTGCTGGTCGACGACCATCTGGCCGACGCCGGTGACGTTGACGGGATCGCGCGCCGTGGTCGGCGTGTCGGGTGCGGAAACAACGATCTGGGGGGTGAGCTCGGTGGTGCTGACATCCGGGCGGCTCCACGATTCGAACTCCGAGGAGCGGGCGTAGCTGCGGGCCTGGGCCTCGCGCTCGACCTCGCTGATGTCGATCAGGCTGCGCAGAGAAGGCGTCGAACCGTCGGCGATCTGGGCGACCGCAGGAGCGGAGATGAACGAGGTCGCCATAGCGGCGACGCTTGCGCCGAACACGAGACGCTGGGTGCGCGAAAGCTTCATGATATTTGAGCCCCCCAAGGCTGGATTTGATGGATGGCCCTCAGTGGGCGAATAAGGGCTGGATGAAAAGCCTAAGCAAATGAGCTGCAATCAAAATTCTGGTTAATGTGGCCGTTGCACCACAGTTACCGGTGGAGAGCGAAGTATTGCCCGCCAGCAATTGGCGTTTGCGCGGCGAAAAGCGTGTTTTGCGACGAAATCATTGGGTCCCGGTCGGGCGGGATGAGATCGCTGCCCGACTCGGAAGAGGGCTGTGGATCCGTTCCACGCGTACCGAATGCTAGATGAAGTCGGGTGGCGGCGGCAGGGGCTGCGGGGTGAAGGCGAAGCCCGGATCCAGGCCATGGCCCGGAAAGCCGAGATCGCTGCTGCCCGGCGGAAGGAAGACGGCGCTGATGTCCACGGTTGCGCCCGAAGGGGCGGCGTGATCCGCGCCCGATCCCATCGCGGCGAGGACAGGATCGAGGTCATCGCGGGTGACCGCGCCCGGCGCGACGGCCAAATCGGGCGCCGTGGTGTCGGGATTGCCCGGGAGATCCGACGCTGCCGCAACGTCAGGCGCCGCGGCGCTACCCTCGTCCGCCGATGCGGTGTCGCCGCCCGTGTCGCGCGCTTCGGTGGGGAATGCCATGATCGCCGGGCCGGACCAGATGATGGCTTCGGCTCTTGGAATGAATCCACCCGGAGGCGCTGCGTCGGCCGGCTGTGGCGCAGGAAGGGCGGTGGAGTCGGTGAGCGGGGCCGGTACCGAAAAAGGCGCGTGCGAAGCAGGGGCCGGCTCGCCGGCCGGGGCGGCGGCGTCCTGGGCGGGCGCTGCGCCGATGGCATCCGTGGCCGGGGCGCTCGACACCTGGTCGGCGGCAAGCGGCGAGTCCGCGTCCATGGGCCTGTCGAGGATCGGCTCGGAATGATTGGTCGGCGCCGGGTTCACGTCGCTTGCCAAAGCCGGTGCGAGATGGGGGGCCGCCACCGCATTGAGGTGAACGGCCGGCACGGCGGCATTCTGCAAGAGCAACCTGTGCCAGCGGAGGCCGAATTGCTCCGCGTCATTGATCCCGTTGATCGTGATGTTGCCGCGACGGAAACTCAGTAACGCCATTTATAATTGCCCTTCCGGCAGATACCGCGCCTTATCCCCACGCGACATCGCTCGTTGCTGCACTATTTGGCACGAGAAATCAGAGTGATCAATCTCGCTTTGGGCGAATCGGCGCCCGGATTCGTACGCGGCGGCAAAAATGCCACACAGGCGCGATCCGCGCGACCGGTTCGGGACGCAGAAGCAGTTCCGCCCTGGAGCCAGGAGCGATCGATTCGCTCAAGGCGCCAAGGTGATCGGTACTTGCCGAATTTCCGAGCTGTCGGGCCCAGACCGACCGGAAAATGGTCTAGCAGCGCCGGCCGCGGTTGGCGGGATCGGAATTGCGGCCGCTGTCATTGTCGCTGCAGGCGCGGCGCCCGCGGCCGTTGCCAGGAGAATCGGCCCCTCGGCCGCTGTCGCTGTCGGTGACACCGGAGCGCCTGCCGCGGCCGTTGCCGGGCGAATCCGAACCGCGTCCGCTGTCGCTGTCGGTGAGCCCCGAACGGGCCGGGCCGCGGCCACGGCGACCATGTCCGGGCGAATCCGAACCTGCGCCCGTATCATTGTCGGTCACGCCGGTGCGGCCACGACCGGGGGCATCGGAATTGCGGCCGGTGTCACTGTCCGTGACCTGGGCTTCGGCGGCGGTCGCGGTGAAGGCGATCGCGGCGGCGCCGGCGATCGAGCCTCCGGCGACTGTGCCGAGGAACGAGCGGCGGCTAAGCTTGCGGGTGGGCTTCATATCTCTCTCTCCTGCGTGAAGTGCGCCGGGCGCCTGCGGCCCCGACGGAAAATATGCAAGCTATTTCTTGGATTTATCGGGACGCGCCCGCTGTGGTCCCTCGTTCGACCGCTTCAATCGCCGCAGCGATCGCCGCGGCGACGTCCATGTCGCTGGTGTCGATCAGAACGGCTTCGTCGGCCATCACCAATGGCGCCGCCGCGCGCTCGGTGTCGCGCTCGTCGCGGGCGTGGATGTCGGCGAGGACGTCGGTGAAATGGACATCGAGGCCGCGCGCCTTCAATTCATCGAAGCGGCGCCGGGCGCGGATTTCGGGCCGCGCGGTGACGAACAATTTAACATCGGCCTCGGGGGCGATCACGGTCCCGATGTCGCGGCCGTCGAGCACGGCGCCGCCGTCCTGCGCTGCGAAGCGCTTCTGCCGCTCGAGCAGCGCCTCGCGCACATGGGTGTAGGCCGAGATTCGCGAGGCGACGCCGCCCACCGTCTCGCTCTTCAATTCGGGATCGTCGAAATCGATCTGGGATAGATCGGTCGCCCGCGTGGCGGCGAACTCGCTTTCCGGATCGCCGCCCATCTCCAGCAAGTTCTTCGCGGTGGCGCGGTAGAGGAGGCCGGTATCCATATGGCCCAGGCCGAAATGCGCGGCGAGCGCCCGCGCGATCGTGCCCTTTCCGCTTGCCGCGGGTCCGTCGACTGCGATGATCATGAGCGGGCCAACGCCCGGTAGGACGAAACGGTGCCGCAAGAGGAGGGGGGGATCGAAGCCATGAGGCCCATCTTTGTGGTCTGAGCTTGGCTTTTGACAGCGCCGCACCCATGTGGCAATGCGCCCGCCGACCGGCCCCGCCAGCGGCGGCCTCATCCTAATCTGATATGGAGTTACTTCACCCATGGTGAAAGCTGAATGGGGCACCAAGCGGACCTGCCCCAAATGTGCGACCCGCTTCTACGATCTCGGCAAGGACGATCCGATCACGTGCGTCGCCTGCGGTATCAACTGGCATCCCGAGCCGGTGCTGAAATCCAAGCAGCCGATGCCGTTCGAGGCGGCCAAGCCCGAGATCGAGGTCGAGAAGGAAGATGCCGATCTCGCCGCCGACGATCTCGAGATCGACGTCGACGAGGAAGCCGAGGAGAATCCGGACGACGAGGTCGATCTCGGCGGCGACGACGATATCGGCGTGCCCGGCGCGGCCGGGGACGACGAGGAGGTCTGAGCGGCTCGGAAGGGCGTTCAACTGACTTGCGTGGCGCGGCGGCCTTGCCTAAAGGCGGCGCCTCAATTCTTCCCGGCGCCCAGGTCGGAAGACAAGGTTCGGGGCCGTAGCTCAGCTGGGAGAGCGCTGCAATGGCATTGCAGAGGTCAGGGGTTCGATCCCCCTCGGCTCCACCAATTCGAAAAAGGGCCGGTTATCCGGCCCTTTTTTTGGTCTGTCCGCCCCAATTTTCGGCGTAGGCCCATCCCACAAGGGCTTGCAGGGCGCGACCGGGAAAAGTCTCGATCCTTTCGATCATCCAGACCTCAACCTCTTGCATTCGCAGGCGCCATCGGTGAAGTTTGGCATCAGGTCCAGTTTCGGACCGGCTTTTCGATGGGGGTCGTCATGCGCGTTTCGCGATTGAAGCTTGGTTCCGCTGTTCTGGCTCTTGCCGCCGCGCCGTTGCTCGCCGGTTGCACGCCGAAGGTCTCCGGCCTGGATTGCGCCGCGATTTCCGAGCAGGCCAAGACGATTTCCCAGGGCCAGACGCTCAAGATCCAGTCGGTGGCGAACGCTCATGAGACCTCGCGCACGCCGACCGATGCGCGGTGCGAAGGCACTGCCACGATGAGCGACGGTTCGACCGGGACCATCTACCTGCGCGCCTATGAAGAGAACGGGAACACGATGGTCGCCTATCAGGGCACGCCTTTCCCCTGAGGCCGCGCGCCGGGCGGCGGCGCCGGCCGCCGCCTGCGATCAGCCTGATTCCAGGCCGAGCCATTCGGCCATCGCCGCAAGCTCGGCCGCCAGCCGCTCCCGCGTATCCGGCGGCGCGTCCGTCTCGAGGTGGATGCTGCGCGCCAGCAGCCGGCCGGCCTGCCGGTCGCTCTTGAGGTCGACGCGCGCGACCAGCTTCTCGTCCATCAGGAACGGCAGCACATAATATCCGTGCACGCGCTTCTCGGCGGGCGTGTAGATCTCGATCCGGTAGCGGAAGCCGAACAGGCGTTCCGCCCGGGCGCGTTCCCAGATCAGGGGGTCGAACGGGGCGAGCAGGGCCTGTCCCGCGATCCGGCGCGGGTGGCGGGCCTGGGCGTGGAGGAAGGCGGGCTGGCGCCAGCTTTCGACAGCGACCGGGAGCAGGGTGCCCGCCTCGACGAGGTCCGCGATCCCGTTCCTCGTCTCCTCGACGCCGAGCCGGAAATAGTCGCGCAAATCCCCCGCCGTCGCGAGTCCCAGGGCGCGGGCGGAAAGGGCGACCAGGCGGCGATGCGCTTCGGCCTCGTCCGGTGTCGGCAAGGCGAGGATCGCGGGCGGAATCACGCGTTCGCTGAGATCGTAGACTCGCTCGAAACTGCCGCGCCGCGTGGCGGTGGTGATGTGCCCGGCCAGGAACAGCCATTCCAGCGCCCGCTTGGTGTCGCCCCATTCCCACCAGCCGCTGCGGCTCCTGCCATGCTCGAAGCCCGAGGCCGCCATCGGCCCATCGGCGCGGATTCGCTCCAGGATAGCGTCCGCTTCGCCGCGGCGCTCGCCGGCAAAGGCGCGCATGATCCCCCAGCCGCTCTCGCCGCGCTCGGCCCGCGCCATGCGCCAGCGCAGCAAAGGGTGGATGGCGAGCGGCAGCAGCGATGCCTCATGCGCCCAATATTCGAAGAGGCGCCGCTCCCGCCTGCGGCCCCAGGCGGCGCGGTCGAGCAGGGCGCGGTCATAGTGCCCGAGCCGCGAGAAAGCGGGAAGATAATGGGCGCGCGCCAGGACGTTGACGCTGTCGATCTGGTGCAGCGCGAGCCGATCGAGAGTCCGCCCGAGCGGCGCCCAGCCGGTCACGGCGGCTTGCGGAGCGCCGAAGCCCTGTGCGGCGAGCGCGATCCGGCGGGCGGCGGCCAGCGAAAGCGTGTCGGAGCGGCGCGTCATGCCGCAGATGATCAGAAGTGTCGGCGGGGCTCAAGCCCAAACCGTCGGGGCCTCCGATGGCGTGTTCATCGCCTCATCCATCCCGATCCGCGGCGCCTGAACCACGCCGCAGGGCATTCCAGACCGCTTTCCAAAAATTCGCTTCGAGCAGCATGATCCAGGCCACCCAGGCCGGCGCCCCGCTCGCTTTCGACAATTGCTCCGCCGTGGGGTCGCCGCGGAACATCAGCCCGAGCAGGCGATAAAGGATTGCGATCTCGAGGAGCGCGATCAGGACGAGCTCCGCCATCCTGGCCCACCACAGATGCGGCAGGATATCTTGTGAAGGCGCGGGGATCGCCCACCCCGCGATGAACAGCCCGGAGCAGGAGGCCGCCAGGCAGCCGACGACGCGCTGCCGCCGGTTCAATCGTCGACGATAGCATGCGAAGAACGCAAGCGGCGAAAGCAGCACGAGAAGGAACAGGATGGCCGCTTCGAGCGGCGGCGACGCCAGGCCTTCGACCCGGCCGAGCGCGAACGAAAGCGCGACAGCCGCCGCGAAGACCGGATAGAACCAGTGGGCCCGAAGGCGCCCGAATAAACTCACTGTCCCGCGCCAATTCGTCACGAAGGGGCAGATTAGAGTCGTTTCGCCAACATACAATAGTTTCTTGGCCATCGCATTCGATCGGATTACCTACGCACGATGGGTCTTGAGCACGACCTCCTATCAGCGACAATCAGATCAGCAAGATTTTTCGTCCGATAGTGCTGGAAATCCATGAAAAATGAGTCCAACATGACGATTCGGGGAGACACGACTTGTTCATGTCATCGCGCTCGTCCATCAGCAATGTATCCGGCGCTCACCGGACTTCCGATGAGCTGGCCGCGGCCCGCGCGATAGTGCGGCAGCGAGAAATGCGCCGCCTTATACTGGGCGCGCCGGCTGATTCCGACACGGTCTGGGACCTCCTGTTGGACCTCTACATTGCCTATGAGGAAAATGCGGAAGTAAGCTTGACCAGCATCGGGCTGGCGGGAAACGTACCCGCGACGACGGCACTTCGCTGGATCAGAAAACTGGCCGCCCTAGGCTATTTGACGCGGACGCCGGACAAGAGCGACGGGCGTCGAACGATCGTCACGCTTACTCCGCAAACCATCTCAGCAATGAAATCTATTCTTGATCATAATCGTACTAAAGATGAGTGAATGAATCAAGCCGCGCATTTCACAGCAGTGAAATCCGTGAATCGACAGCTCGTCCCAGGCAGCGCCTATAATTACCGCCAGACTGGCGGCTTTCCCGGAATGACTGTTGGAATTCGCTTTGGACCATGTGAAGATTGCTTGGCGTCATTCTGCGCCGCTTCTAGATGATTGGAGAACATCCATGAACTGGACTTGCAACAGAGAATCGTGTGCAGACTTTGCGGACCTGCCGGTCAGTGTCGGCAAAGCCGGAACGACGGACTCGGTCGCCATCATCTCGGTCATTTGGTGGATTGCCCGCGTCGTCGTGGCAGCGGTCTGAAACGGTGATTGGTGGGCGCTTCGAGGCGGTTGCGTCCACCAATCGTCGATCATCCGAAGGCGAACCATATGACCGATTTGCGCCGCCTGCTCGAGGCCATGAACGAAAAGGTGCGGGCAGACCCCTCGGGCGGATTGTTTGAAGGGACCGACCTGTTCGCCGAGATCGCGGCCGGAAGGCATTATATCTCGGCACTCAACAGGCTGCTGGCCGATCAGCTCGACACCGAGGCCGACAATCAGATCTTCACCTCCGGTCGCTTCCTCGTCCTGGAGGAATGCGGGACGGTGGAGCTGACCCTGATCCGTTATCCGGCCTCGATGTCGCACATATACAGCTCACCCAACCGGTTCGTGCAGATCGAGGTTTCGGGCGTGTCCTTCACCTGCGACCATTATGCCGGGCCGGCCTGCATCGGCGGGCCGCTGTTCGATCCGTCGGTCGTGCTTGCGCTTTCGTCCTCGGAACGGATTTCCAGCGGTCGGATCGTGTCGAAAGATCTCGACGACGTGATCGACCTGCACGATTTCACCCGCTCTCCCGCGATTTTCCTGCGGGTGGCGCAGGCGCCGGAGAGGGATTTCGAATGGGCGTTCGACCGTTCGAGCCTGCGTGCGCATTCCTACAGCACGATCCGGCTCGCCGAGAGCAACCTGTGCGCGCTGTTCGATCTGCTGGGCGGCTATGGCGACGAGGACAGCATCGATCTCGTCGCCGCTTTCGCAACGCATCCTCTGCATTTCGTCCGCTGGAAGGCGGTTCAGACGGTGGGCAGGCTCGATCGCCAGCACGGAATGGTGCTGGCCCATCAGGCGCTCGCGGACGAGCATCCTCATGTTCGCGGAGCTGCACGGGCGACGCTCGAAGCGGGACAGGAAGCCTCGAGCGGGTGGTGCTGAAACAAGGGTGGGGCCAATGGCAGTCATTCTCGACATCGACGTCACGACGACAATGTCCCTGGAGGATTATACCGCCTTCATCGAGGACAATGTGAACCTGCGGGATTTCGACAGCCTGGTGGAAAGCGCGTGGGGCCTGAGAGCCCTCGCCAATGACAGACAATTCCTGATCGACTTCTACCACGGCGAGCTTCGCCAGCTTTCGGAAGGCAAATCGCCGAACCTCCTGTCGCCGCAGTCGATGGTGTTCTTCCGCTGCCCCCGTTTCTTCATGCGCGCGAATATCTGGATGCCTCAGAATTCCGACGCCAGCCAGCGCGACAATGAGAGGAAGCTCTACGCCTATGACCTGCCGCACGATCACAATTTCGATTTCGTGACGGTCGGCTATGCGGGCTGCGGCTATCCGACGGATCTCTATTCCTACGATATAACGAAGGTGGTCGGATATATCGGCGAGACCGTCGAGCTCGAGGATCTCGGCCGGGAACGACTCGGCCCCGGCCGGGTGATGGCATACAAGGCCAATCGGGACATCCACACCCAGTTCGAGCCCGAGCAGGTGTCCATCTCGCTGAACCTCATTCCCATCCTCGAGCGGCTGGTCAGGGCCCCGCAATTCGTGTTCGACCCTGAGGCCAGGAAGATCGTCGCCGGCGTGTCGGACCAGGTGGGGAGCCGCCTTTTCCTGCTCGATTTTTTCCGGCACATGCATGACGGCAATTCGGTCGACATCCTGGAACGAATATTGGACCAGCATCCCTGCGTTCGCACGCGTGGCCAGGCGCTCAGTGTTCTCGAAGCGATCGAGCCGGACGAGTCCGAGAGATTCAGGATGCGCGCCGCGCCGGATGTGCACGCCTATGTGCGATCCGACCTCGTCCATGCCGGTTATGCGCGGCAGAAAGGCGGTATGTGAGCCACGGCACGATCGGCCGATCCGCGCGCGCCAGCGATCGCTGCGGCCCGGGCCGGAACGCCGCGTGATCCGCGGCGGACTTTGACCGACTCGCGCGCACTGGGCGAACGATTCTCCACGCACAAGGGAGAATTGCCGCTTCTCTATATCTTTGCTTTCCTGGCAATTTCCGAACTGCTCGTCGTTCATTGGCTGGTTTCAGCCTGGAGCGTACCAATCGCTTTCGCCTTGTCCGCAATCACGGCGTTGTCGCTGGTTGCAATCGGCTATCTTGGAATGTGGGCGGTGCTCCGGCCCCTGGTCCTCACCGGGGAGGGGATATTCATTCCAGGCGCGGGGCCGGCAGGCACGTTGCTCACCTTTGAAAACATCTCGGAGATTCGCCACATCGCCTTCAGTCCAGAGCCGAAGGGAAAGGGAAACTGGCGGCGGACGGCGCTTGCGCATCCCAATTTCCTGCTTTGCCTGCGAAGCCCTGTCGCGCGCCGCACCCTGGTTCGCACCCGGATGATCGAGAGCGTCTCCGTCCGCGTCGACGACCCGGCGCGCTTTGCCCCGGCGGTCCAGTCTCGACTCGGCTGACGTCGGCTCAGCGTCAGGCGGGGGCGACCAGGTGGGTGCCGTCCGCCTGCTGCGCGAAGGTGAAGCGCAGGCCGGTGAACAAGGCGATGATGTCGGCCGCGGTGCGGGCGTGCTGGCTTGGCTTGACCGTCGTGAAGGCGCCGCCGCCGGCAAGCGCGAACGGCAGCAGCAATTGATCGGCCAGATAGGGCCCGGCGAAGGCCGGCGAGGCGAGGTAGCCGGCCATGCGGTGCGCGGCTGTCTTCGCCAGCGATTCCGCGGACACGCCGAGCTTGCCGAATCCGGTGACGATCTCGGCAACTTTGTCGAATTCAGCTTCGAGCAGCAGGACGTTGCCGGGCCCAAGCTCCTCGGGAAGCTGGCGCACGGTGAAGGCCTCGTCGGGCCAGTCGAGCAGCTTGCGCGCGGTCCGGATCTCACGGTCGGCGATGTCGAACGGCAGGCCGGCGAACATCGCGGTCGCCGACACGCGGCGCAGCGCGCCGCGATCGAGGCAGTCGATCGGGGCGAGCGGGGCGGGCGCGATGTCGACCTCCACCCGGCCGCCGCCGCGCGGATAGAAACCGTGACGGATCAGCCGCACCTCGACGCGTGGGCCCATCCGATTGAGGATCGGCAGATAGGCCTTCTCGAGAAAGTCGAACGGCGGCGCCATCATGTTGTGGGTGCCGCCCTCCAGCACCAGGCGCGACGGCCCCCCGGCGGCGAGCAGCGGCATCAGGATCGTCTGGAGCACGAGCCCGGTGCTGCCGGCGGTGCCGACCGCGAATTTATAGTCGCCGGCGCGGACGGCGCCGGGGCGGAAGGCGATCTCGCCCGACCCGATCGCGACGCCTTCGCATTCGGCATTGCCGATCGTGCAGGCTGCCTCGACCGCGGTCAGATGCTGGCGCATCAGCCCCGGCTTCTCGCGGCGGCCGCGAATGTTGGTGACACGGAAGGGCTGGCCGGTGACCAGGGACAAAGCGAGCGCATTGCGCAGCACCTGCCCGCCGCCTTCGCCTTCCGATCCGTCTATAGTGATCATTGAGGATGGTTCCAAAAATCGTCGGCGCCTCCGACCCAGGTCGTAGTTTCCGGATTGGGGATGAAGATGCGCGGCGTGAAGCAATCGTTCTGATACGTCCCGATCTCCGCCTTGCAGCGGCATAGCTGATTGGGTCCATCGTGACCCGACGGGCCGCAGCAGCCGTTCATACGACTGTGCAAAGGACTCACGAGGCCGGTGAGATCGTCTGGGTTGAGCCAATATTGCGGCGTGAATTCGAGCGGTGCCGGTTCACTTGAGAAAGACCGGACCAGCGGCTTCCAGGATTTGAAGGCAACACCGCTTTCGACGGGCGGCTCGCGATCCTTGAGTTCCGGAAGCGTGACTGCCGGGTCCTTGCCCGACACGATATCGAGCTGCCGGGTAAGCCGGGCGCGGCAGCGATTGCAGTATAGTGCCTTCATCGTGGGCTCCCGATGGTGGCGAGAAGGGGAGGTCCGAATGCCGGATCACCCCTTCACGCACACCACCTGCTTCAGCGTATGGACGATCTCGACCAGGTCCGCCTGCGCGGCCATCACCGCTTCGATCGGCTTGTAGGCCCGCGGCGTCTCGTCGATCACGCCCTCGTCCTTGCGGCATTCGACGCCCGCCGTGTCGGCGATGTGCTCGGCGAGCGACACCTCCTTCTTGGCCTGGGTGCGCGACATCACGCGCCCGGCGCCGTGGCTGCAGCTGTCGAACGAATCCGCATTGCCGAGGCCGCGCACGATGAACGACTTCGCGCCCATCGAGCCCGGGATGATTCCCATCACGCCCTTCGCGGCGCGCACCGCACCCTTGCGGGTGACGAGCACGTTCTCGCCGAAATGGTTTTCCCGCGCCACATAATTGTGATGGCAGTTGACCGCTTCCAGCTCCGCGTCGAACGGCTTGGCGATCGCGCCGCGCAGCGCCGCGATGACGTTGGTCATCATCATGCGCCGGTTCAAGGCGGCGAAATCCTGCGCCCAGCCGACCGCCTCGACATAATCGTCGAAATGGTCGGTCCCTTCCGGGAAGTAAGCGAGGTTCTCGTCCGGCAGATTGACGAACCATTTGCGCATGTCCCGCTTCGCCAGCTCGATGAAGAAGCTGCCGATCGCATTGCCGACACCGCGGCTGCCCGAATGGAGCATCACCCAGACGCGCGCCTCGGTATCGAGGCACAACTCGATGAAATGGTTGCCCGTGCCGAGCGTGCCGAGATGGACGAGGCTGTTCGCCTTTTCGAGCTTGGGATATTTGGCAATGATCCGCTTGAAGCGCTCGGCGAGCGTCGCCCAGGCCTCGACGATCGCCGGCGGCGGCGATCCCCACGAACCGGGGTCGCGGCTGCCGCGCGTCATGTCGCGGCCGTGCGGCACGGCGCGCTCGATCGCGGCACGGACGCCTTCCAGATTGTCGGGAAGGTCGTTGGCGTTGAGCGAGGTGCGCGCCGCCATCATGCCGCAGCCGATGTCGACGCCCACGGCCGCCGGAATCACCGCGCCCCTGGTCGGGATCACCGAGCCGACGGTCGCGCCGATTCCGACATGGACATCGGGCATCGCCGCGACATGCTTGAAGATGAACGGCATCTTTGCCGCGCGGGAGAGCTGGTCCTTCGCCTTGTCGTCGACCGGCACGCCGCGAGTCCACATCTTGACCGGCGACCCGCCCTCGACGTGCAGATATTCGAAATTCTGTCCGGTCATGTCGGCGTCCTTTTCACTATCTCTAATGCCTGGCGCCGGGGCGACAAGCGCTGCGGGTCCCTGGGGGCGGCCGGCCCATTCCGGCCGCCCCGTCTCCGCCTTGCCCGGCCGACTGTGCCGGACGCTTAGGTCATTGCAGTGGTCGTGCCAGTTTTAATCCAGGCCGGGGTGAATCACGTAACCACTTCGAATCATTAGAGGGTTCTCGCGCGGCGCATTGCGCGGCGCGCCCCACCGCTGAGGTCATTGCTCACAATTCCTATCGACAATAATCAGATTTTATCCCAGAATATAGGGTATGAGACCGCTTACCGTCATCGGGTTCCTGGGCTCGACGCTCGACGGGGCCAAGTTCGATTCCTCGCGCTGGAACAAGTGGCGGCCGAGCGTCGGTCTCACCATGCATCAGGATCTGCGCGTCGATCGCTTCATCATGCTGCACGGCACGGCGCATCTTCGGCTCGCGGAATATGTCGCCGCGGACATCGCCTCGGTGTCGCCGGAAACGACGGTCGAGCTGCGCAGGCTCGACTTCGACGACGCCTGGGACTTCGAGGAGGTGTACGGCAAGCTGCTCGATTTCGCCCGGGCCGAGCCATTCGACCCGGAGGCCGAGGATGTGCTCGTCCACATCACCACGGGCACCCATGTCGCCCAGATCTGCCTCTTCCTGCTGACCGAGGCCCGTTATTTGCCCGGCCGCCTGCTCCAGACCCAGCCGGAGCGCGGCAGCGTCAGCGCAGCCGGGACCTGGACGACGATCGATCTCGACCTTTCCCGCTACGACAGCATCGCGACCCGATTCGCGGACGCGTCGGCGGAGAGCCAGTCGTTCCTGAAATCGGGAATCGAGACGCGCAACGCGGCCTTCAACCGGATGATCGACGAGATCGAGCAGGTCGCCCTGCGCTCGCGCGCGCCGATGCTGCTGATGGGGCCGACCGGCGCCGGCAAGAGCCGGCTGGCCAGGCGGGTCTACGAGTTGAAGCGGCTCAAGCACCAGGTCGGCGGCGCCTTCGTCGAGGTCAATTGCGCGACCCTCAAGGGCGACAGCGCGATGTCGGCCCTTTTCGGACATCGCCGCGGCGCCTTCACCGGCGCGGTCGGCGACCGGGCGGGGTTGCTGCGCACCGCCGACAAGGGGATGCTGCTGCTCGATGAGATCGGCGAGCTCGGGCTCGACGAGCAGGCGATGATCCTGCGCGCGATCGAGGACAAAGCGTTCCTGCCGGTCGGGGCCGACAAGGAATCCTCTTCCGATTTCCAGCTGATCGCGGGCACCAACCGCGACCTTGGCGAGGCCGTGGCCGCCGGCCTGTTCCGGGAAGATCTGTACGCGCGGCTCAACCTGTGGACCTTCGCCTTGCCGGGCCTCGCCGCGCGGCGCGAGGATATCGAGCCGAACCTGGATTACGAGCTCGACCGCTTCGCCGAAAGGGAAGGGGATCGGGTCAGCTTCAACAAGGAGGCGCGGCAGCTTTACCTCGCCTTCGCCATGTCGCCGGAGGCGCGCTGGCCGGGGAATTTCCGCGATCTCGCCGCCAGCGTCACCCGGATGGCGACCTTGAGCCCGCGCGGCCGGATCGACGTCGATTGCGTAGAAAGCGAGATCGCACGGCTGAAGCGGCTCTGGTCGAATGCGGGGGCCGCGGCGGACGACCCGCTCGTCGCTTTGGTCGGCGACGAGGCGGCGGCGGCGATCGATCCGTTCGACCGGGTCCAGCTGATCGAGACGATCCGCATCTGCCGGGCCAGCCGCTCCTTGTCCGAGGCCGGCCGCACCCTGTTCGCGGCGTCGCGCCTGCGCCGCAGCAGCGCCAACGATGCCGACCGGCTGCGCAAATATCTGGCCCGCTTCGGCCTCGACTGGGCAGGGATCAGCCCCGCCCGATAAACGGCATCTTCGTCGCCTTCACCGTCATGAACTGGACGTTCGCATCGAGCGGCAGGCTCGCCATGTGGACCACGGAGGCGGCGATGTTGGCGACGTCGATGGTCGGCTCGGTGGCGAGCGAGCCGTCGGCCTGGGGCACGCCAATGGCCATGGGGCGGGTCATGTCGGTGGCGGCGTTGCCGATGTCGATCTGGCCGCAGGCGATATTGTGGGCGCGGCCTTCGAGCGAGAGCATGCGGGTGAGCCCGGTCACGGCATGTTTCGAGACCGTGTAGGCGGTCGACCAGGGGCGCGGCATCTGCGCGGACAATGAGCCATTGATGATGATCCGCCCGCCCTGCGGGTCCTGTCGCGCCATGTGCCGGAAGGCCTCGCGCGCGCAGAGGAACGCGCCGGTGACGTTGGTCGCCAGCACCTTGTGCCAGTCGTCCAGCGACACCTGGGCGACGGGGGCGGGCTGCGCGCCGACGCCGGCATTGTTGAACAGCAGGTCGATCCGTCCGAACCGCTCGGCAGCCGCCGCGAACAAGGCGGCCACGTATGCTTCGTCGGACACATCGCAAGTCTCGGCGCTGAGCGCGTCGCCGCCATCGGCGCAGACCGCGTCGAGTGCTTCACGGCGGCGCCCGGCGACGAGAACATGCCAGCCCGCCGCGGCAAGGGCCAAGGCCGTGGCGCGGCCGACGCCGCTGCCGCCGCCGGTGACGATCGCGTTGCCGGTCAGAAGCGCGTTCCGACCCTGAGGCCCAGCGTCCTTGGCGTGTTGGTGATAATATAGGGCCGCTGGAAGCATTGGCCGCATTGCACGAACCGGGTGAGCTGGGCGCGCTCGTCGAACGCATTTTCGACGAACAGCTCGGCGGTGAAGCGGCTCCATTCCACGCCGAAGCCGAAATCGGCCGTGGTGTAGGGACGGAGCCGGCCGAGCAGAGCCGCGGGGTTGACGATGTTGCCGGTGCCCGACTGGACGATCGCGGTGCGCAGATCGGCGGAGGCAGAGCTCTGGTGGGTCACGCTGGTCCGGACATGGCCGGTGCCGCCGGCGAGCTGGAATTCGTAGCGCGCCTGCGCCGATATCTTGAAGCGCGGCGTCACCGGCAGGCGGGTGCCGGCCGGCGCCGAGATCATGTTGGGCGCGGCCGGCGCGCCGGCGCAAGTGAAGGTCGGATCGTCGAACAGGCACAGGTTCCGCCGCGTCTGGGCGTCGGTGTAGGCGGCGCTTGCCGCCAGGTTGAAGGCCGGCACCGGCCGCCAGTTGATCTCGATCTCCGCGCCCTTGATGCGCGCGTCCGGACCGTTGTGGATCTCGGTGAAGCTGTTCGCGCCGAGGAAGGAGAATTGGAACTTGCGCCATTCCTGCCAGAACAAGGCGCCGTTCAGCCGGAAGCCGCGGCCCCATTGGGTGTGGAAGCCGACCTCGTAATTGGTGAGCGTGTCCTTCTGGTAGGGATCGAGAGTGCCGCGCCGGTTGATGCCGCCCGGCCGGAAGCCGCTCGACCAGGTTGCGTAGACCATGTGGTCGGGCGTGATGTGCCAGGTCGCGTTGGCGCGGTAGGTGATGCCGTTGCCGGCCGTCGACTTGGGATCGACCTCGCCGTTATTGAAGGTGCCGAGATTGGTGCACGGCGAACCCGAGACCGCGGCCGGCAGCAGGGTGCCGCCGGGATTGTCGCGCAATTGCGCGCCGGTGGTGGTGTAGCAGGCCGCGACGCCGGTGCGCGAGCTGCCGGCGGCGTTGAACGGCGGGCCGGCCGGATTGCGGCCAAAGCCGAAGAAGCCGATCAGGCTGTTGTCGTACCGATAGGCGCGAAGGCCGCCGGTCAGGGTCACGGTCGGCACCACGTCGAAGCTCAGCTCGCCGAAGGCGGCATAATCCCGGTCGATGCGGTCCTGCTGGGTCAGCCAGAGCGTGCCCGGGAAGCCGTTCACCGAAAGGTTCGCGGCGAGGTTGGTGACCTGGTAATCCTGATGGATGAAGTGGAACTGGCGCTGGTAGAACAGGCCGCCGACGAAGCGCAGCCGGTTCGTGGATGGGGAGGCGAGCCTGAGCTCGTGGCTCATCTTGGTGAAACGATCGCGGCCGATGACATGCTGTGATGGATCGATGCCGTTGCCCGCATTGTCCGAGAAATAGAAGTAGTTCGCGATGCCGCCGGCGCCGGCATAGAGATCGTCATAGGTCTCGGCATAATCGGTATAATCGTTCGACGTGTTCAGCCGCCGCTCGAGATAGGCGCCGGCATAAGTGATGTCGAAGCTGCCGATCCGGCCCTCGATGGTGAGCGCGGCCTGGGCGAAACGGTCATGGCTGCGCTCGGGGAAGAAATGCTGGACCCGCAGATCGCCGACGCTCGGATCGGTGCCGAACGAACCGTGCGTGCGCTGGTCCTGGGCGAGCAGGCTCGCGGTCACCGTCCAGTTCTCGGAAAGCTCGATGCCGAGAGCGGCGCGGCCGCCGATGACGTCGACGTCGTTATAGTCATTCTCGACGACGGCGTTGTTGTTGACGACGATGCCGCCCGGCAACGGCCGGAACGCCCGGGTGCCGGGGACATTATCCATATAGCCGGCATCGTGGTTGTACCAGGCGACGACGCGCAACGCGGCGGTGTCGCTCAACGGCGCGTTGAAATAGCCTTCGAGCGAGCCGCCGATGCCGCCGTGGCGGACGGTGTTGATCTCGCCGTCGACCGCGGCGGAGAAGCCGGCGGGATCGGGCCGGTTGGAGATGATGCGGATCGTGCCCGCTTCGGACGAAGCGCCGTAGAGCGTGCCTTGCGGGCCGCGCAGCACCTCGATGCGGGCGATATCGTAGACATGGACGTCGAGCGTGCCGCCGATCGTGGTGACCGGCTGCTCGTCGAGATAGACGCCGACGCTGGGCAGGGAGCCCGAATGGTTGCCGTCGCCGCCGCTGGCGACGCCGCGGATGTAGACGTTGGTCGTTCCCGGCAAGAGCGTCTGATAGGAGATGCTGGGCAGCAGCCGGGTATAATCCTGAAAATTGGCGACATTTTGATCCTGCAGCTGCTGGGTGCCGAGCGCCTGGATGCTGATCGGCACGTTCTGCAAATTCTCGGAACGTTTTTGCGCGGTGACGATGATCACGTCGCCATTGTCCTCGGCCGCCGCCGGCGCCGCGGGGGCGGGTTGCGCCGGCTGGGCGGGCTGGGCGAAGGCGGCCCCGGTGGTGCAAAGCATGGTCGAGCCGAACAGGCTCAGGGCAGCGCGCTTAAGGAACATATTTCACCCCCAATTGCGACTTTGGGATGAGAATCCGCCCCTTTTCGCGGCGCGTCAAACCTTTTTGGGGCCGAAACGAAATCCCCGGCGGATGTGATCGATTTGCAACGCTTCGATTACTTGTACTGGTCGAGAACCGGCCCCAGCGCCTGCTTGAGCGGATCGAGCCAGGCCTCGTAGGGCCGCCATTGATCGAGGCCTTCGCGGTTGATCGGGCGGCGCACCTGCTCGGAGCTTGCGGTGCGCACGGCGCGCTCATTCTCATGGAAGCGCAGGCAGGCCGGATCGAAGGGAAGTCCCAGGCAGGCGAGCAGCCGCCTGACCTCCCGCTCCGGATCGTCGATGAGATCTTCGTGGACGACGAGATGCGGCGGATCGGCCATCGTTTCACCCAGGTGCGCCATCAGATCGACATAGGCGGCGTAATAGCGGCCCATGTCGTCCAGCCTGTAGCTGAAGCCCTGGCCGCGGGCATAATGCTGCTTGAAGTTGGAGAAGCAGCAATCGAGCGGGTGGCGGCGGGCGTCGATGATCTTCGCCGCCGGCAGGATCAGGCGGATCAGGCCGGCATGGGCCCAGTTGTTGGGCATCTTGTCGATGAAATAGGGGCGGTCGGTCTTGCGCTGGATGCGGGTGCGCTCGAGATATTCCTCGCCGAGCGCCTCGAGCGCCGCCGGGTCGAGATCGGCCAGGCATTCGGGATAGAGCGCTTCGTCGCTGCCCGTCCTGGCGCCGCCGAGCCGCCGCGCCAGCGCCGGGATGTCGGGCAGCTCCATCGTGCCTTCGACTTCGGGGTGGCTGGCGAGGATCTGCTCGATCAGGGTCGATCCGGCGCGCGGCATGCCGAGGATGAAGATCGGATCGGGCGCGGCGCAGCCGGCGCCGGCGCGGGCCGCGAAGAAGGCGGACGTAAACAGGGATTTGGCGCGGGCAACGAACGATTCCACCTCGCCGACGTCGTAGCGCATCATCGCGGCGCGGATGCGGTTGCCCTCGGCATAATGGCCGAAGCTGCGCTCGTGGCTCTGGCGCTCTTCGAAGGCGCGGCCGAGCGCGAAATTGAGATGAAGGCGGTCTTCCGGGCCAAGACCCTCGCGGCCCAGCGCTTCCGCCATCGCCGCCACGTCCTCGTCGCCGAACGTCACGGTCTTCAGGTTGGCGAGGCTCCACCAGGTTTCGCCGAGGGTCGGCGCCAGCTCCAGGGCGCGGCGATAGGCGGCAATGGCGTCCTGCTGCCGCCCGACCGTCTTGAGGGCATGGCCGTAGCTCATCCACACCTTCGGCTGGCCCGGCACCTTCGCGAGCACCTGCTGGTACAAGCCGATCGCTTCCTCGTAGCTGCCGATCCGGCCCAGGGCCGCCGCCTTGAGATTCTGCTGTCCGGTCGCACCTTCATCGTCCTTCGGCAGCAGATCGAGCTGGTCGATCGCCTCGGCGGGGCGGTTCTGCTTGTAGAGGACGGTAGCGAGATTGGCCCGCGCCGGCGCGAAGGCCGGGGCGAGCTCGAGCGCCCGGCGCAGCAATGTCTCGGCGTCCGGATAGCGGCCGAGCCGACCGGCCAGCTCGGCCATCATCCGGATCGCGGCGACGTCGGTCGGCTTTTCCGCAAGGCGCGGCCGCAGCACCCGCTCGGCCGTCGGCAGATCGTTGTCGAGCAGCGCCTCGGCGGCGCGCATCAGGACCGGGTCGCCGACCGAGGCGGCGATTGCGTCGAGCTCGGCCCGCTCCGCCTCCTCGGCGTCGCCGGTGCGCCGCAGGGCTGCGCCAAGCAGGCGATAGGCGTCGGCGTTGCGCGGCGATGCGCCGAGGATCGCGCGCGCCTGCAGCGCCGCAAGCCGCGGATCCTCGCGCATCAGCAGCGCGCCTTGTCGCAAGGCTTCGGCCACGGTCCCGCTGGCGTCCATGCGTCCAGCCTATGCGGGGCGGGCGCGGCTCACAAGCGGATCAGAAATGCACCCGGGCCGAGGCCACCACGCGGGGCTCATAGATGGCGCCGAGCCGGCCTTGCGCGGTGTCGTAATAGCGCAGCTCCGCGGTGATGTTGCGGGTGATCGCGTAGCTCGCGCCGGCGTTGAACGCGGTATAATCGGGCCCGCCATCGCGCGAGCGCCGCGCCAGGTTCGCGCTGACGCTGGCGCCCTCGAACAGGCTGAACGAGGCGCCCGCTTCGGCGTAGAGCGATGCCCGCGTGCCGCCGAGATCGTCCGGGCTCCAGGTAAGGCTGACCCGCGGCGTCACGCGCCCGAACCGACGGCTGGCCGAAGCAATGAACTCGATGCAATCCCGATCGGCCTGGGTCCGCGCCCCGGTGTTCCACTTGTAGGCGGCGGTCGCGGCGAGCTCGAACCCGCCGACGCGCCGGCGCAGGCCGCCCAGGACGGCTGCCTCCCCGTCGGCGGTCGGCGAGGTGACGTTCTTGTAAAAGGCGCCGACGAATGCGGGGCCGATCTCCACTTCAGGCCGGACCAGGATCTGCAGCCCCTCGGTCTGGCGCAGGCCCTTGGACATGCCCTGGCTGAAGGCGGTGATTTCGATTCCGGGATCGGGTGACGGAAATGAGAACATCATATGACGTTCTAATGACGAACATGAAGCTTTGATGACAGCCCTCACGCGAGCCAGGCCGCCACCGCGGCGCCATAGGCGCGGCCGACAGGAACCTTCGATCCGTCGCTCAGAATCAGCTCGCGGCCGCCGCCAGGCCTCAGGGCCATTCCGGCGACATGGGGCCGATTCACCGCGTGACTCTTGTGGACCCGGCCGAACCGGTCGGGGAGCGACTCGAGCAGGCGGACCAGGGTCAGCGTGACCAGCAGGACCCGCCCATCCGCGAGGCGGACGTCGCAATAATCGTCGGCGGCGCGGATCGAGAGGATATCGCCCTCCGCGACTCGATGGGTGCGCGTGCCGTCCTTGAGCTGGACGATGGCTTCGCCCCGGCGTTCCGCGCGGGCGAGGCGATCCGCCAGTGCCGTTGCGCGTGCGGTTTCGAGGTCGCGCTCGGCCCGCGCCCGGCGCAAATTGCTGACCTGTTCGGCGACGAGGGCGACCAGCGCCACCGCGAGCAGGAGATAGTAAGCGCGGTCGAGGAAGGCGGTCCGCTGCCACGCCATCAGCCCGGCACCGGTCAGAGCGGCGGCGAGACCTGCTGCCGCGCCCGGCCGGCGGTCGCGCCGCCCCGCGCCCGCACAGACACCCAGCGCGACGGCGCCGGCGAGGATCGCCGCCAGCGCCTTGATGTCGAACCAGGGGATGATGACGACGCCCGCCGCGGCGGCGGCCGCGGTCGCGATCGGCGCGATGCGCTGCCAGCGCGGCGCGAACCGGCGCGCCGCATAGGCCGCGACCAGTGTCGCGGTGAGCGCGGCAAGGATCGCAATCGCGGTCACCCGCGCAAGGTGCCACGGATAGGAATAGGAGATGAAGGTGCGCAGGACCTCCGCGACGAGCTGGAGCATCACCGTGCCGGCGATGAGGGCAAGCAGGCGCGGCTCGCGTTCGCGCCGGTCCGACAAGGCAGCGGCGGCGAAGTAGATGAAGGCGCCGGCGATCGCACCGAGGGCGAGCAAGGTGGGGAGATAATCGGTGAGGCCTGGCAGGTCCGGCGTCTCGTAGGGCCAGATCTCGAACAGGTGCACCGGCCGCCGAACCGGCAGCCAGAGATGATGGGCCGACATGCGCACCGAGACGAGATTGTCGCCGGGACGGACGAGCTGTTGCGGCACGACGAAGGTGGCGACGAAGCGCCCTGGGACCTCGCTGGCCGCGTCCGGCCCGGGCACGCCGTTGCGGCCGATGAGGACACCGTTCCAGCGCACCTCGGCGCTCGCCAGCGCGATCAGCCATATCATCGGCGGGCGAGCCAGCGGCATCGCCGCCGGATCGACTCGCACGGTGCGCACCAGCAGGGTTTCGGGCGCGGTGAGCCGCACCTCGGTCAGGTCGACCGGGCGGCAGTCCCGCGCGGCGCCTGCATCGGCGCAGAGGCGCACGGGGCCGCTCAGCACCGCCGGCGCCGCGCCGGTGAGCAGAAGCCAGGCAAGGAGTGCGAAGGCGCGCTTCATTGCCCTTTCATAGCCGGGACGCCGGCGCCTTGTCCCTGTCGTTCACCGAGGCAGGCGGCCGTTCGCCGAGCCTCGCTCGACCCGGCCGGGGCGCCCGTCCAGCGGAATGGCAAAGCGAGGGAGATGAAGATGAGATGCTCGTTCATGCGCATGGCGACCCTGTGCGCGCTGCTTTGCCCCGCCGCGGCGATCGCCATGCCGACGCCGCCGGCGCCAGCGCTTCAGCTTCGGCCGCTGATGTTCCGTCTGGCCGACGGCTCGGAGCTCGAGACGGACCGCGGGACATTCTCCGTGCCGGAGGACCGCAACGATCCCGCCTCGCGCCGGATCGACATCGGGTTCGTCCGCTTCCGCTCGACCAATCCGCACCCCGGCGCGCCGATCGTCTACCTTGCCGGCGGCCCCGGCGGATCGGGCGTGGGCGCCGCCAACGGCCCCCGCCAGCCGATCTTCCTGGCATTGCGGGCCGTCTCCGACGTCATCGCGCTCGACCAGCGCGGCACAGGCATGTCCAACCACATCCCCGAATGCCAGGCGGCGCACCGGCTCGATCCGGCGCCCGTCCTTTCGGAGGAGAGTCTGACCGCTTATTATCGCGAGACATTGCAGGACTGCGTCGCGCGATGGCGCGCGGCCGGCGTGGCGGTCGGCGGTTACGATACCGAGCAGAGCGCCGACGATATCGAGGATCTTCGCCGCGCGCTTGGCGCGGCCCGGGTCCATCTGTGGGGCATTTCCTATGGCACGCATCTGGCGATGGCGATGATGCGCCGGCATCCGACGTCGGTGGGACGCGTGGCCCTGTCGTCGATGGAGGGGATGAGCCAGACGGTGAAGCTCCCCGCCCATGTCGACGCCGTCTTCACCCGCATCGAGGCGGTCGCCGGCGCCGGGCTGATCGCGCGGATGCGCCGCGTCCACGACCGGTTTGATGCCGAGCCGCAAAGCTTCACGATACAAGGCGCCGGCCCCGATGGCGCGAGCGTCGTCATTCGCGCCGATTCGTTCGCGCTGCGGATGATGGCCGGTATCCTTCCCAAGAATCCGGATGGAATCCCCCGTCTCGCCGGCGCTTATGCGGCGCTGGAGGCGGGGCAGGGCCAGGCGCTGGCGCCGAACCTCTACGACTATTTCTATCGCCGGCCGCTTTCGGTCGGGATGGCCGAGCTGATGGACGGCGCGTCGGGAATCTCCAGCGCGCGGCTCGCGCTGGTTCGGCGCCAGGCGCCCCGATCCCTGCTCGGCACGGCGACCAATTTCCCGATGCCCCAGCTGCGCGGCGCCATTGCCGGGCTCGACCTGGGCGAGGGGTTTCGCCGCGAGATCCGCTCCACCCTGCCGGTACTGGCGTTCGAGGGGGATCTCGACGTGCGCACGCCGCTGGAGGAGCAGGCGGTGGCGACGGCCGGACTCGCCAATCTGCATCGCATCATCCTCCACAATGGCGGCCATGATCTGTTCGAAGCCCATCCCGCCGTGCCTGGCCTGCTTGCGGACTTCTTCTCGGGGCGGCCGGTGACGACGACGGACTTGTTCTTGCCGACGGCCCGATCGGCGCAGTGAGGAGGGGAGCCGCAGTGTCCCCGGGCGGGACGGCGCCGGCGATATTAACCCTCCCGCCCCCCTTGCGAAATCGTGGTAAACCAATTCTTAATAGCGGCCATGAATCGCCTGTCGCCGCTCATCACCCGCCGCACCGGCCCGTGGGCCGCCGCGCTGCCGGTCGAGGACCATGCGCCGTTCGAGGGCGCCGAGCCCGCGGCCTGGCTTCAGGACCTCAAGCTTTTCGCGGTCGGCTGGGTCGGCGGCCTGGTCTTCTTCGGGACATTGATCTCCTAGTCCCCAATCCCCAATCCAGAGCTCCTAAACGGTAGGCGGCAATATCTCCGGATCGGCGCAGACGACGTCGTCGCAGGCCTTGTGCAGCTTCCAGGCCAGCCAGGCGGAGACCAGGGACATGGCGGCGGCGAGGAGAAGCTGGTTCTGGACCGGCAGGCCGGCGACGGTCATGCCGACCGCGATCAGCGATCCGATCACCATCGCGCCGGAATTGACGATGTTGTTCGCCGCCACGGTGCGCGCCGCCTGCGATTTGGGGACCGTCGTGGTGAGGAAGGCGTAGAGCGGCACCACGAACATGCCGCCGGCCACGGCGATGCCGAGCAGGGAGCCGAGCAGGGGCCATATGCCTTTGTGGTGGAGGAAGTCGCGAATCGTGTACAGCATTCCCTCCGGTGCCGGGATCCAGGTCACCGCAGTGGCGTGGAAGCCGAGCACGAAAAGGCCCATGACCAGCACCGCCGGCGTCGAGTAGCGCGCCGAGACTTCTCCCTTCAGCAGCCGGTTTACCGCGACCGAGCCGATCGCGATGCCGACCGAGAAGACGGCGAGGAACAGGCTGGCGACCGATTTGTCGGCGGTCAGCACGTTCTTCACCAGCGGCGGAAACTGGATGAACAGCACCGCTCCGATCGTCCAGAAGAAGCTGATCGAGACAATGGCGAGGTAGAGCCTGGGAATGTGGAGGGTCGCCGCGACGAGGCGGATCGATGAGCGGACGATGTTGAAATCGACGACATGGCCATTGTCGATGGGGGGCGCGGGAGGAACCTGGCGGCCGCTCACATAGCCGATGATCGCGGTCAGCAGAACGACCGCGGCGGCGGCCTGTATCGAGATCACGCCCGCGAGCAGGGTGCCGCCAAGGATCGCGATATAGGTTCCGGCCTCGACCAGACCGGTGCCGCCGAGCACCTCGTCGGATCGCAATTGCTGGGGCAGGATCGCATATTTGATCGGGCCGAAAAAGGTCGAGTGGATTCCCATCGCGAACAGGGCGACAAGCATCAGCGGTATCGCCAGAGACGTGATGAACATGCCTTTCCAGGCGAGCAGCAGCGCCGTCGCGCCGACCAGCATGATCGCGATCTCGCACGCCTTGATGATTCGAATCAGCCGCGCCTTGTCGGCGGCGTCGGCGAGCTGGCCGGACAAGGCCGAGAGCAGGAAGAAGGGGAGGATGAAGAGGCCGGTGGTGATTGCGCTGAACCAGGTTTCCGCCCTCTCGTCGTTGTAGACGCCGTATACGACGAACAGCACCATCGCGTTCTTGAACAGATTGTCGTTGAAGGCGCCGAGCATCTGCGTCACGAACAGAGGCAGGAAGCGACGCGTGCGCAGAAGGTGGAAAGCGCCGGTCATCGGGTTTTCGAAAACACTTTTCCCGCGGTGGATGCCCAGCCTTCAATCACGCTCTTCGGCATCCTTCGTCATTCCCGGCCAAGGCCTTGCGATGCTCATAGACGGGCCGCGCGAAGGCGCACAAGCCCGGTCTGATATTCACAGCGGGTCATGCCCTTCCCAATCCTCCCGCATTGGGACTAGAGGCAAGCCTGGCCATGCTCACCTTGCCGAACCTGTTGACGCTGTCGCGCATCTTCGCGGTGCCGCTGCTGGTGTTCCTGCTGTGGAATGCGAGCCCGCTCGAATATGGCGTCACCTTCGTGCTTTACTGCCTGGTCGGCATCACCGATTATTTCGACGGTTATCTCGCCCGCGCGCAGGGCACGGTGTCGCGGCTCGGCCAGTTCCTCGACCCGATCGCCGACAAGATCATGGTGGTCGCGGTCATCGTCATGCTGCTCGCGCGCCCGTCGCGAGCCGGCGCGACGATCATCGCCGACTGGCATCTCATCCCCGCATTGATCATCCTGCTGCGCGAGATCATCGTCTCGGGCCTGCGCGAATTCCTTGCGAGCCTTCAGGTCTCCGTCCCGGTCAGCGCGCTCGCCAAATGGAAGACGACGCTGCAACTGGTCTCGCTGGGCGCCCTGATCCTCGCCGGCGCGGTGCCGCAATTCCCCTGGGTTCTGACGGTCGGGCTGGCGAGCCTGTGGGGCGCGGCCGCGCTCACACTGGTGACCGGTTGGGATTATCTGAGGGTCGGACTGAAGCATATGGATTGAAACTATCCTCCCTGCGGCGAAGCCGTGGGGAGGGGGACCATCCGGCAGGATGGTGGAGGGGCGGCGGCGCAGCCGCCTATCAGAAGAACTCGCTTCGCTCGTGCCCCTCCACCGCACTTCGTGCGGTCCCCCTCCCCATCCGCTTCGCGGACAGGGAGGATTCGAGCTATGCCGCCGCCTTGAGCGCGTCGGCCAGCATTCGAAACTCCTTCTCCCGAGGCGAACCCCGGCGCCAGACCAGGGCGATGCGGCGTGAGGGATGATCGGCGTCGAGGCGGCGGGCGACGACGCGCGTTCCGACAAGAATGCCCGCCTCGACCGCCATTTGCGGGATGAGGGTCATGCCGAGGCCATTATCGACCATCTGCACCAACGTGTGCAGGGATGTGCCGAGGATGGCCGCCTCGGCGCGCAGCTCGGGCCGGTTGCAGGCGGACAGAGCATGGTCCTTGAGGCAGTGGCCGTCCTCGAGCAGCAGCAATTTGCTCTCGTCGATCGCGTCCGCGGGCACGAGCTCGGGCAGGTCGTCTGCGGCGCCGGGCGGGAAGGCGATCAGGAAGCGGTCGTCGAACAATTCGGCCTTCTCGACGTCGCCGCACGTGTAGGGAAGGGCGAGCAGCACGCAATCGAGCTGGCCGCGGTGAAGGCCGTCGCAAGCGGCCTGGCTGGTCTCCTCGCGCAGATAGAGCTTCAGATCGGGCCATTGCCTGCGCAGCCGCGGCAGCAGGGTCGGCAGCAGGAATGGCGCGATCGTCGGGATCACGCCCATGCGCAGCTCGCCGGCAAGCGGCTGGCCGGCGGCGCGGACCATGTCGGCGAGGTCCTCGGTATCGCGCAGGATGCGCTGCGCCTTTTCGGCGACGCGGATGCCGAGCGGGGTGAAGCGAACGACGCGCCGGGTCCGCTCGACGAGGGTCACGCCAATCAGGTTCTCCAGCTCCTTGATCCCGGCCGACAGCGTCGACTGCGTCACGAAACTGGCCTCCGCAGCACGACCGAAATGGCCGTGGGTCTTCAGCGCGACCAGATATTGGAGCTGCTTCAGGGTGGGCAAATGGGTGCTCATCGATCCTTCGCGCCTAGCCGTTTGATCATCGTTCTACTCGATCAATGTCGCCGATTTAATCAATTGGAACGATGATTTCCAGCACTTATATGCGGTGCACAAACATTTTGACGCAGTGCACAAAACAGGAGACGAACTGCATGCTTACCGTTGGTGACAAGCTTCCCGAACTCAAGCTTCCCGTTCAGCAGGGCGCCTCGGCGCTGCCGGCCGGGGAAACGATCGACCTCGCCCAGAGCGATGGCAAGTGGAAGATCCTGTTCTTCTGGCCGAAGGATTTCACCTTCGTCTGCCCGACCGAGATTGCCGGCTATGGCGAGCTGCTCGGCGATTTCGCCGACCGCGACGCCGTGCTGATCGGCGCCTCGACCGACACCGCCCACGTCCATTTCGCCTGGCGCCGCTCGGACGAGCAGCTTGCCAATGCCGATTTCCCGTGGATCGCGGACAACAAGAAGGAGCTGTCGGGCGCGCTCGGCATTCTCGACAGGGACGAGGGCGTTGCCTTCCGCGCCACCTTCATCGTCGATCCCGACAATGTCATCCAGCACGTCACGGTCAACGGCCTCAATGTCGGTCGCAACCCTGCCGAGACGCTCCGCATCCTCGACGCCTTGCAGACGGACGAGTTGTGCCCCTGCAACTGGTCTGCCGGCGAAGAGGTCCTGAGGCCCGCGGCTTAAGCCCCCTAAAGCTCCGAACCGCATCAGGATCTCGGAAGGGCGCGGCGGGCCTGGCTCGCCGCGCCCTTTTCTTGTTAACGTCTCCGCTGCACATGTGCGGAGGAATCGAAAAGGACTCGCACCATGTCCCTCAAGCTTTTCGCCGACGCGCTGCCGGATTACGCCAAGGATCTGAGGCTCAATCTCAGCTCGATGCTCGGCGACCAGACCATCGGCGACCAACGCAAATACGGCCTGATTCTCGCCTGCGCCCACGGCACCGGCTACAAGCCGATCGTCGAGGCGGCCGAGGCCGAGGTCGCGGGCAAGCTCGACGAGGCCTATGCCAATGCAGCCCGCGCCGCAGCCGCAATGATGGCGATGAACAACGTCTATTACCGCTTCGTCCATCTCGCCTCGAATCCGGTCTACGAAACATTGCCGGCGCGTCTCAGGATGAACGTCATCGGCAATCCGGGCATCGACAAGGCCGATTTCGAATTGTTCAGCCTCGCGGTCAGCGCCCAGAACGGCTGCGGCATGTGCATCGACAGCCACGAGCGCGTCCTCAGCCAGCACGGCGTCAAGCCCGAGACCATCCAGACCGCCGCGCGAATCGCCGCGGTGATCAAGGCGGTGGCGACGGTGCACGCGACCTTGTAAACGCGCGGGCGAAGGAGCCTTTCGATGCGCTACAGGAACCTCGGGCGTTCTGGCCTTATCGTCTCCGAGCTTTGTCTCGGCACCATGACCTTCGGCGGCGGCGAGGGGATGTGGCAGGTGGTCGGCAAGCTCCAGCAGGGCGAGGCGGACGCCCTGGTCAAGGCGTCGCTCGACGCCGGCATCAACTTCATCGACACCGCCAACGTCTATTCGGAGGGCCAGTCCGAGACGATCCTCGGCCAGTCGCTGAAGAATCTGGGCGTGGCGCGCGACCAGGTCGTGGTGGCGACCAAGGTGCTGGGGCGGATGGGGAAGGGGCCCAATGCCGCCGGCGCCTCGCGCGGCCATATCCTGGACCAGGTCGAGCACAGCCTGAAGCGGCTCCAGCTCGACCATATCGACCTCTACCAGATCCACGGGGTCGATCCGTCGACGCCGATCGAGGAGACGATCGAGGCGCTCGACAGCCTCGTCCGCCGTGGCATCGTGCGTTATGTCGGCCTCTCCAACTGGGCGGCCTGGCAGATCGCCAAGGCGGTCGGCATCGCCGAGCGCCGCAACCTGGCGCGGCCGACCTCGCTCCAGGCTTATTACACCGTGGCCGGCCGCGACCTCGAGCGTGAGCTCGTGCCGATGATGCAATCGGAGGGCGTCGGCCTGATGGTGTGGAGTCCACTCGCCGGCGGCTTCCTCTCGGGCAAGTTCAGCCGCGACGACGAGAAGGGCGACGGCGGCCGCCGCGCCAGCTTCGATTTCCCGCCGATCGACAAGGCGCGGGCGTACGACATCATCGATGCGATGAAGGCGATCGCCGAGGCGAAGGGCGCCACCGTCGCGCAGGTCGCGATCGCCTGGTTGCTCCACCAGAGCGCCGTGACCAGCGTGATCATCGGCGCCAAGCGGCCCGAGCAGCTCCAGGACAATCTCGGCGCGGTCGACGTGGCGCTGGACGCGGACGATCTCGCCGCCCTCGACGCGGTCAGCAGGCTGACGCCCGAATATCCCGGCTGGATGACCGAGCGGCAGGCGACCTACCGCTTCGCCGAAGCGATGCCGCCACCGACCGCGAAGAAGTGACTCGCCCACAAAGCCGGTTCCAGATCGGCAGGCGCGACGCCGCCTTGCCCGGCGAGACGGTCGGGCGGCGGCTCGACCTGCCCGCAGCGAAGATGGGGTTGCGGCCAGAAATGGCGGCGTCCTGACGCTGTGAACCAGCGGTGATTTTGCGTCCGAGGCGTGAAGCGGAGAATTCTTGACGAGGGAGCCAAGGACATGAACCCACTTGAATGATCAATCAAGTGGCGATAAAAATCCTTCGAAAGCGAGGAAATTGATGGCCCTGAACCGATTGATCGTCCGGCTTTGCTGCCTGCTTGCCCTGGCCTGCACAGCGCCCCCTGCATCGGCAGAGCCGAGCTGGCGCGACTTCCCCGGCGTTTCGAGCAGCGCGTTCGTCGAGCCGAATGGCGACAGGGCCATCCAATTGTCGATCGAGGTGGCGGCCGAGCCGCAAGCGGCGTTCGACGCCTTCGCCACCACCGAAGGCTTTCGCAGCTGGGCGGTGCCGGTGGCGCAGGTCGACCTGCGGACCGGCGGCATGATCGAAGCGAGCTACAACGCCGCCGCCCGGATCGGCGACCGCGACAATATCCGCAACCAGATCCTTGCTTATGTTCCCGGCCGGCTGCTCGTCATCCGCAACGTCCAGGCGCCGCGCGACTTCGTCGATCCGGAGCTGTTCCAGCACACGGTCACGATCATCGAGTTCGTGCCGGCCGGCCCCGGCCGCACGCGCGTCACTCTCACCAATAGCGGCTATGGCGGCGGCCCGGGCTTCGACCGCCTCTACCGCCAGTTCGAATGGGGCGACGCCTACACCCTCGCCAATCTGAGGCGGCGGTTCGAGCAGGGTCCGGTCGACTGGTCGCGGCGGGAGCGGCCGGCGGCGGCCGCGGCCGCCTCCGAGCAGGTCCAGGGCCAGCACTAGAGCGGGGAGGGTCAGGTCGAATCATATCCGCGCAAAATCCTCCCCTGAAAGGGGAGGGGAACCAAGCGCAGCTTGGTGGAGGGGTATCAGCGTCCGAGGACGTCCTCTTGCGCTGACACCCCTCCACCACCGCCTTCGGCGGCGGTCCCCCTCCCCCCTCGGGGGAGGATTTGGTGTCAACTCCGCCCTTCAGCCTGGTCAGATGCGTGGGTTGCCTTCACGCATCCCGCGCTAATTGGCGGCGAGATAGGCGTCGAGGCGGGCGATGTGCGCCGCTTTCTCCGCCTCGGTCAGGAACGAGCCCAGGAAGGAGTTGCGCGCCAGCGTCGCGAGATCGTCGCGGCCGAGCCGGCGCCCGGCCGCCGCCGCCCGGTAATTGTCGTTCACATAGCCGCCGAAATAAGCGGGATCGTCCGAGTTGATGGTGGCGCGCAGGCCGGCGCGCAGCATCGCGTCGATCGGGTGCGCCTCCATGTCCGGCACGACACAGAGCTTGAGGTTCGACAGCGGGCAGACGGTCAAGGTCATCTGCTCGCGCACCAGCCTTTCGGTCAGCGCCTCGTCCTCGAGCGAGCGATTGCCATGGTCGAGCCGGTCTATCCCCAATATGTCGAGCGCCTCGTAGACATAGTCCGGCGGCCCTTCCTCGCCGGCATGGGCGACCCGCTTCAGGCCCAGGGCCGCTGCTGCCGCGAACACGCGCGCGAACTTCTCCGGCGGGTGGCCGAGCTCCGAGGAATCGAGGCCGACCGCCGCGATGCGGTCGAGCCAGGGCCGGGCCTGCTCGAGCGTGACGAAGGCATCGGCCTCGTCGAGGTGCCTGAGGAAGCAGAGGATCAGCCTGGCGCTGATGCCGTGCCGTGCCTCGGCATCGGCCATGCCGGCGAGCAGGCCGCGCATCACTACGTCGAAGGCGATGCCTCGCGCGGTGTGGGTCTGCGGATCGAAGAAGATCTCGGCGTGGACGACATTGTCCGCAGCGGCGCGCTCGAAATAGGCGCAGGCGAGATCGCAGAAATCCTCCTCGGTGCGCAGCACGTCGGCGCCCTGATAATAGATGTCGAGGAAGTCCTGCAGGTTCGAGAAGCTGTAGGCCGCGCGCACCGCCTCGACGCTGTCATAGGGGATCTCGATCCCGTTCCGCTTCGCCAGCGCGAACATCAATTCGGGCTCGAGGCTGCCCTCGATATGCATGTGCAGCTCGGCCTTGGGCAGGCCGGCGATGAAGGTGTCGAGATCGGTCATGCGCGCAAGGCTAGACGATGGGCGCGCGAAGGCAAGGCGCGCTTGCTTTCCGGAGGATTTGCAATAGCCTCTTCAGGTTCGGACGGGAGGGGGCGGATGGGGCTTCTGCGCATGGTCCTGATCTCCGCGGCGCTGGCGGCGGAGATCAGGACCATGCGCAG
>Ga0268266_10000182_pt1 | contig 111453 bp, 94 predicted proteins | sample KBSS13metaG_FD_190356 | JGI IMG/M metagenome (GOLD analysis project Ga0268266, IMG submission 190356) | Switchgrass rhizosphere microbial communities from Kellogg Biological Station, Michigan, USA - KBS S1-3 metaG (SPAdes) (version 2) | ecosystem: Host-associated > Plants > Roots > Rhizosphere...
GGACGAAGGTGTCGAGCTCCTCGAAGGAGCCGGGGTCGAGCAGCTTCTCGATCCGCTCGCGGGCGGTCATCTTGCCCTTCGCGTGCTGCTTCTCGACCGCCGCCTCGGAGGCCGAGTTGACCGCCGCCTCGCGCAGCTCGCGCAGGTAGGAGAGCTTCTCGTCGTGGGTTTCGGGGTTTCTCTCGCGCATCGGGCGCGGAAGTCTATTTAGGCCGCGTTTTCGGTGTCCCCAGGCAGACGAAGGGCCCGCCGAAGCGGGCCCTTCGATTCCACGATGCGATTCGAGACTACCTACAGTTCCGCGCAGACCGCGTACGCCACGATCTGCCAGTTGCCGAGCTCTTCGGCGAACTCGCGGCCGGTGGCGATCCAGCCGGTGCGGGCGTTGTTCGAGGCGACCGCGGGGTAACTTCCGCTGGTCACGGCTTTGACGCTGGCCGGAGAGTTGATCCGGGCGCCGCCGCCGATCGCTTCCTTGCCGGTCGGGCAGCTGGCGGTGACGCTCTTTTCCTCTTCGGAGTTGTTGGCGCTCGTTTCCGTCACGTAGGTGACGTTCTTCAGCAGCTGCTTCCAGACTGCGGTCGAGATTTTCGCCGAGCTGATCGCTTCGTTGTCGATCTTGCCGGTGCCGACCGATTCGGGGCCGAGCTTGGCTTCGGTCACGGCTTTCTTGGCCAGGGCGCCGCTGGTGACGGCTTCCTTGGCGATCTTCGAGCCGGTCACGGCTCCCGCGCCGAGGTCGGCGTTGACGACGCCGCCGTTTTTGATTTTCCCGGAGGTGACCGCCTGCGTCTTGATTTTCGCGTTGGTCACGGCCTGGCGGGCGATGTTGACCGCCTTGACCTGGTTCGGCTTCAGTTTGACCGCCGCGTATGCGGTGCCGCCGAGGGCGATGAAGAGGGCCATGCACGACAAGACGTTGGCCACCGAGAGGTGCCGTTTGAGATTGGTCACTAGTTGGACTCGCTTTCCGGGCCGGCCCCAGCCGGCCTTCGTTGGATGGGTTTCAAAAGCTCGTTCGGGTCAGACGAAGGGCCGCCGCTGCGGCTCCGCCAGCTGGTCGAGGACCGCCTCGAGGTCGGCCTCGCCGAGGCCGGAAGCCTCGTCGGCGCGCAGCGCGACGCGGGTGCCGAAGCCCTTCTCGGCCATCGTCACCTCGACCCCCTCGACGGTGGCGATCAGCTCCGCCAGCTCGGGCTCGGACTTCATCAGCGTCCTTGCGACCTCGATCATTGAGGCCCGCTTCCACCGACTCGGTGCCGTTCCTCCCTGCCCCCGCGGGCTGGGACGAACCGTTCAGTGCCTAGAAGAAGGCGCCGCCCTTGTATTCGCCGAAGACCTCGCGCATCGCGCCGCAGACCTCGCCGATCGAGGCGTTGGCGGCGAGCGCGGCGCGGATCGGGTGCAGGAGGTTGCCCTCGCCGCGGGCGACGTCGCGCAGGGACTCGAGTTTCGCGGCGACCTCGGCCTGGTCGCGGTTCTCCTTGAAGGCCTCGAGGCGGGCCAGCTGGCGCTGCTCGGCCTCGGGGTCGACCTTGAGGATGTCGACGTCGTCGACCTGGTCGGTGACGAACTTGTTGACGCCGACGATCACGTCCTGGCCGCTCTTGTAGCGCTCGTGGTAGCTGAGCGCCGACTCCTCGATCTCGCGCTGCATGAACTCCAGCGCCTCGACCGAGCCGCCCAGCTCTTCGACCTTCTCCATCAGCTCCTTCGCCCGCAGTTCGACCTCGTCGGTCAGCGACTCGACGAAGTAGGAGCCGGCGAAGGGGTCGACGGTGTCGGCGGCGCCCGACTCGTAGGCGAGCACCTGCTGGGTGCGCAGGGCGATCCGGGCCGAGCGCTCGGTCGGCAGCGCCAGCGCCTCGTCGAAGCCGTTGGTGTGCAGCGACTGGGTGCCGCCGCAAACCGCCGCGAAGCCCTGCAGGGCGACGCGGATGATGTTCACCTCGGGCTGCTGGGCCTGCAGGGTGACGCCGCCGGTCTGGGTGTGGAAGCGGATCTGCATCGATTTCGGGTTCTCGGCCCCGAACCGCTCCTTGACGATCTCGGCCCACATCCGCCGCACCGCGCGGAACTTGGCGATCTCCTGGAAGACGTTGTTGTGGCCGTTGAAGAAGAAGGCCAGGCGCGGCGCGAACTCGTCGATCTTCAGGCCCCGGGCGAGGGCGGCTTCGACGTAGGCGATCGCGTTGGAGAGGGTGAAGGCGACCTCCTGAACGGCCGAGCAGCCCTTCTCGCGGATGTGGTACCCGGAGATCGAGATCGTGTTCCATTTCGGCACGTTCTGATGGCAGTACTCGAAGATGTCGGTGGTCAGCCGCATCGTGGGCTCGGGCGGGTAGATGTAGTTGCCGCGCGCCATGTACTCCTTCAGCACGTCGTTCTGGACCGTGCCGCGGAGCTTCTCGGAGGGGACGCCCTGTTCCTCGCCGACCAGCTCGTAGAGCAGCAGCAGGACCGCCGCCGGGGCGTTGATCGTCATCGAGGTGGAGACACCGTCGAGCGGGATCTGGTCGAAGCAGATCCGCATGTCCTCGATCGTGTCGATCGGCACCCCCGTGCGGCCGACCTCGCCATGGCAGAGCGGGTCGTCGGAGTCGCGGCCGAGCTGGGTCGGCAGGTCGAAGGCCATCGAGAGGCCGGTCGAGCCGTGCTCGATCAGGTAGCGATAGCGCTCGTTGGTGTCCTCCGGCGAGGCGAAGCCGGCGTACTGGCGCATCGTCCAGAACCGGTCGCGGTACATCCGCTCGTGGATGCCGCGGGTGAACGGCGGCTGCCCGGGCTCACCGAGGCGCTCCTCGAGGCCGGGGGCGACGTCGCTCTCGTCGTAGAGCGTCTCGATCTCGATTCCGGAGTCGGTGAAGACGCGCTTGTCCTCGGGGCCGACCACGGGCGCGATCGTCAGGTGGGCCTCCTGGGCGCCGGATCCTTCGCTGTTCGCCATCGCGAGGGAGGATATTGGGGCGGGCGCCCGGGACGCTTTGCCGCGCGAAAAGCTGGGCCCGGACCGGAACATCTGCGGCGTTGCAGGGTTGTAAATAGCAGCGATGCGGGAATAGCCTGTTCAGACAAGTCAACTCGCCGTAAGTCGCCTTAGGGACAGCAGGGGGCGGCAGCAAACGGAGGAACACATATGACCGAAGCAACCCAGCCACGGATGGCTCGGGGGACGAAACTGCCGATGGCGGTTTTGGCGGCTGCGCTATTCGCGCTGCTGGCGTTCGCTCCCTTTGCCTCTGCCACGCCGGATCCGGTAGGCAGCGGCTCCGCCACCATCACCCTCAACAAGGGGTGGACGAAGTACCTGAAGACGTTTGGGATCAAGATCCAGAAGGTCGGCAACACCAAGGTCAAGGGCCAGAAGGTCACCTTCAAGGTGATCGGTGGCGAAATGGATCCGACCAACGGCCTCGGGACCCTCACTCTCGGCGGCGGCCTCAAGTTCAAGGCCGGCAAGAAGAGCGCGACCGTTAAGGGCCTCGTGCTCAACACCGGCAAGAACGTCCTCACCGGCAAGGTCTCCGGCAAGAAGGTCAAGCTCGCCAAGCTGAAGGGCCTCAGCTACAGCCGCAACGGCTTCGGCGTCAACGTCAAGCTGAAGTCGATGAAGCTGGAAAAGGCGGGAGCCAAGCAGCTCAACAAGAAGCTGGGTTACGCCAAGGGCAAGCCGAAGCCGTTCCTCGCCGGTAAGAACATCGGCAAGGCGAGCTCCGAAAGCCAGCCAGCGACGGTGGCGATCATCCCGGGCGGCAACGTGAGCTTCAACGCGAGCCAGGAACTGCTGCTGAAGCTGAAAGACGTGGAAACCAACGCAGCGGTGATCGCTCCGACCACCGAAAAAGGCTTCGGTAACTACGAGCTCCCGATCACGGGGGGCAGCATCAGCCCGACCGCGACGGCCGGCCAGGTGCAGACTGCCGGCGGCCTGCTGCTGACGCAGAAACTGGACAAAGGCGACGGTTCCTTCCTGGAAACCGAGATCACGCTCGGCAACATGTGGCTCGACCTGTCGGCGAAAACGGTGACGGTCGAAGTCGTCGCCAAATCCAACGCCAGCGAGAGCCTCAACCTGGGCAACCTGGGACGCAGCTCGATCGCGGACCTGACGATCACGGGCGTCAGCGCCGACCCGGCGACTCGCACCGTCAGCGTCACCTCCTCGGCGGTTCTTCAGCCGATCTCGGCCGAAGTGCTCGAGGGCTTCGTCAAGGTCTACCAGGCCTACTACGAAGCGGGCGTGTATGCGTTTGTCTGCGCGACGGAAACGCCGAAAAACTGCGAAACCGCACCGGAACAGGAAGCCGCCAAAGCTGCCGCCAAAGAGGCAGCGGAAAAACGAGTCGAGAAAGACCACATCACCACCGGCAGCTCGCTGGGCACCTTCGCGTTCACCGCGCAGGCCCAGTAGTCACGAAGCTCGCTGCATCGCGAGAGGGGGCGGCCTTCGGGCCGCCCCTTTTTTCGTGCCGTGTGGCTAGTCGCCGGCGCCGACCAGGCGCTCGACGCCGCTCTGGTCGATCGTGCGGCGCAGGCCGTCGGCCAGCTCGATCGTCGGTTCCCAGCCGAGCAGGTCGCGGGCGCGGCCGATGTCGGGGCGGCGCTGCTTCGGGTCGTCGGTGGGCAGCGCCTCGTAGACGATCTCCGAGCGGGAGTCGGTTAGCTCAACGACCGTCTTCGCCAGCTCCAGCAGCGTGAACTCGTTGGGGTTGCCGATGTTGACCGGCGTGTGGACGTCGGATTCGGCGAGCCGGACGATGCCGTCGATCAGGTCGTCGACGTAACAGAAGCTGCGGGTCTGGCTGCCGTCGCCGAAGACGGTCAGCGGCCGGTCCTGCAGCGCCTGGCGCAGGAAGGTCGGGATCGCGCGGCCGTCGTGGGCGCGCATCCGCGGACCGTAGGTGTTGAAGATCCGGACCATCGCGGTGTCGACCCCCTGCTGGCGGTGGTAGGCCATCGTCAGCGCCTCGGCGTAGCGCTTCGCCTCGTCGTAGACGCCGCGCGGGCCGATCGGGTTGACGTGCCCCCAGTAGTCCTCCTTCTGGGGATGGACCTCGGGGTCGCCGTAGACCTCGCTGGTCGAGGCGATCAGGAAGCGAGCGCGCTTCCACTTCGCAACCCCCAGCATGTGGTGGGTGCCGTGGGAGCCGACCTTGAGCGTGTGCAGCGGCAGCCGCAGGTAGTCGATCGGGCTCGCCGGCGAGGCGAGGTGGTAGACGAAGTCGACCGGCTCCGGGATGTCGACCTTCTCGGTGATGTCGATGTTGCGGAACTCGAACGCCTCGTTACGAATGTGGGCGATGTTTTCCAACGACCCCGTCTCGAGGTTGTCGATGCAGATCACCCGGTGCCCGTCGCCGAGCAGTCGCTCGCAGAGGTGGGACCCGAGGAAGCCGGCGCCGCCGGTGACTACGCAAGTGCTCATCGGGCGATCCTAGCGATGAAGCGCCCGCCTGGACGTTCCTCGCAGCCGCTCTGCAATTTCCGTCCTTTTCCGCTGAGGCATCCGTCCAGAAGGGGGGAGAGACGTACCCCGTTCGTACCTGGCGTTGCCAATGTCCGACACCGAAATCTGGAGCGGTGGGGGGAATCGAGCGGTGAAGACTGTCAACGCGGAAGGGGTCAAGCCACCCCTGGGACCGGACGACGCAGCGCGCAAGCGGGCGGCGGTGGAGATCTACGCCCGCAACGAGTCGACCCTGAAGCGAGCCGCCCGCCGTTTCTCGCTCTGCGAGGACGATGCAGAAGACGCCTTGCAGCGCAGCCTCGAGATCCTCCTGCGCAAGGCCCCAACCGACGACCCGCGGGAGCTGATCAAGTGGATGCAGATCGTCGTCAAGCACGAGGCGCTGGCGATCCGCCACGAGCGCGAGCGGACCCTGGCAGGTCCCGCCACCCACAGGCCCGACCCCCAGATGGACGACTGGGTCGCGCTCCTCCCCACCCCGGCCGACGGGCCGCCCGAACGGGCGGAAAGGCGCGAGGCGGTCGCCCGCAGCCGCGAGGCCCTGCGAGCGCTTAAGCCGCAGGAGCTGCGCGCGCTGACGCTGCTCGCCGAGGGCTACTCCTACGCCGAGATCGGCGAGATCACCGGCTTCAGCCGGACGAAGGTCAACCGCTGCCTCGCCGAGGGGCGCGAGCGCTTCCGCGAGCTGGTCACCCGCAGCGAGGTGGGCGATCGCTGTCGCGAGCTGGGGCCGTTGCTGTCCGCCTTCTGCGACGGCGAGGCGAAGCCGGCCGAGGTCGCCGAGCTGCGAGAGCACCTGCGCGCCTGCGCCCGGTGCCGGGCGACCGTGCGGACCTACCGGGCGACGCCCGCCGCGGCTGCCGCCCTGGTTCCGGCCATCCCGCTGGACAGCTCCCTCTGGGAGCGGGCGCGGGACGCCCTGGGCGATCTCCTCGGCCGCTTCAGCGGCGGCGGGGCTTCGCAGGCGGCCGCGGGCGGCGGTGTCGGCGGGGTCGCCGCCGTCGCGAAGGTCGCCGCCGTCTGCGTCGGCGTCGCGGGAGGTGCGACCGCCTGCGTCGCCGCCGGCCTGGTCCCAGCTCCACTCGGGCTCGGCGCGGAGGGGGAGCCTCCTGCGGTCGAGCGAAGGCTCTCGGAGCCCCCGCTCCCGGCGCAGCAGCAGCCGGTAGAGGACAAGCAATCCTCCCCGCCCGCACCCGAGCCGAAGCGCCAGCCCGCCCCGGAGCCGGCGCCCGCGCCCGAACCACAACCCGAGAGCGAGCCCGCCGCCGCCGAACCCGCGCCGGTCCCGAGCGAACCCGAAGGCGAAGCGACCGAATACGTGCCGCCGCCCGAACCAGTGGCCGAACCAGCGCCGGTCGCGAGCACCGGCGGAGGCAGCCCGGCCGGGGAGTTCGGCCCGTGATCGGCGACCGCACTCTTCTCGCGCTGTCGATCGCCACCGCCGCGCTCGCCCTGGCTTCCCTGGGGGCTGCCCCGGCATCGGCGACGGAGTCTTGGCAGGCCTCGCGCGACTTCGAAATCGACGCCGAGCAGGTGCCGGGCCAGCCGAGCGGTGCCGTTCGCGCTGTCTACCGCCTCCTGGACCCGCTGGGCAATCCCGTCGGGCCGGATACCGACAAACCGATCAGCGACCTCTTCGACTGGTTCAAAGTGCCGGCCACGCCCGGGGCCTACAAGCTCGAAGCGTGGACCGTGGACGCCGAGGGAGCGGAGCTCTCGCGTGGCAGCACGAACCTGCGCTTCGACGACGTCGTGCCCCCACCCCCGGTCGTCTCCGGTCCCGAACGCTGGCTGCGGGGGGACGAAGTCGCTCTCCTCCGCATCGAAGCCCCGGCGGAGCCGCTGCCGCTCTCCGGCCTTGGTGGCTACGCGTTCTCGCTCGACCGCGGGACCGGCGGCCATCCCTGCGCCAGCCCATCACTGTGCACCGCGGCGGAGACCGACCTCGCCGCTGGGGCCGAGGCCGTCGCGCTCGGGACGCTCCCCGAGGGCACCACCTTCGCCCGCGTCGCCAGCGTCTCGGGAGCCGGCGTTCCCTCGCCGCTGCGAACCGCGACCTTCCGGGTCGACGCGACCGATCCACTGCTCTCGCTGGCGGGAAACCTGGACGGGTGGAGCGACGGCCCGGTGAGGGTCTGGGCACACGCCACGGATGCGCTCTCGGGAATGTCTCCGGCAGGGCCGACGGGACCGCTCACCGCGATCGCCGTCGACGGCAGCGCCCCGGCCACCGCCCTCGGCGACACGGTGGCGACCTGGGTCGGCGGCAGCGGCATCCACCGGATGGACGCCCTCGCCCGCGATGCCGCCGGGAACGTGGCTGGCGCCATCGACGGGGCTGGGGCGCCGGCCGCCGTCGTCCGCATCGACGAAGACCCGCCCGCAGTCGCCTTCGCCGCCGCACAGGACCCGGCCGAACCCGAGCGGATCGAAGCGCAGGTCGCCGATCCGCTCTCCGGTCCGAGCCCGGGCAGGGGCTCGATCTCGATCCGGCTAGCGGGAACCCGCGCCCGTTACGAGGAGCTGCCGACCCGGGTCGCGGCGGGGCGATTGGTCGCCCGCTGGGACTCCGACTCCTATCCACAGGGCAAGTACGAGTTCCTTGCCGCCGCCTACGACGCCGCCGGCAACCAGGCCCTCGGGAGCGACCGCGCCCGCGGCGGGCGGATGGTCCTCGTCAACCCCGTGAAGACTCCGGTCTCGCTGACGAGCGCGCTCGCGCACGGTCGCATCGACGGGCGGCTGCGCCGGGTAGGAGGAGGAGTCGTGGCGCAGCAGCGCGTCGCCGTGATCGAGACCTTCGCGGCCGGCGCCGAGCCCCAGCGCCGCACGACCTTCCGCACGACGGACTCGAGCGGCGCCTTCGCGATGGGGTTAAGACCTGGGCCGAGCCGCGACGTGGTCGCCTTCTTCGCCGGCACCGCGACGCTAACCAGGAGCAGCGGCGGGACGGCTCACCTCGAGGTGCCGACGGCGCTGCGCCTCCGCGCCTCCACCGCAGAGGCGAAGGTCGGTGGCAAGCCCGTCGTCTTCAGCGGCGTGGTTCGGGCCCAGGGCGCGAGAGGGGCGGTGCGCGGGCTGCCGGTCGAGTTGCAGTTCCGCTATCCCGGCGCCGGCTGGCGCGGCTTCCGCACGATCGAGGCGGACCGGCGCGGCCGCTTCCGCTACGCCTACCGCTTCAGCGACGACGACAGCCGCGGCGTGCGCTTCCAGTTCCGCGCCCACGTAAAAGGCCGCGAGGGCTGGCCCTATGAGCCAGGCACCTCGCGGCCTGTGACCGTCACCGGCAGGTGACGGGGCACTGCGAGCTTCTCTACCGCAGAGCCGTGATCTGGCTGCTTACGGTGCCGACGACGCCGGTGGCGCTCTCGACGACGCCCTGGGCGCGGGAGGTCTGCTCGTCGATCGCCTTGCGGACGCGCGACTCGACCTCGTTGCGGTTGCGCTTGATCGTGGTCTCGACCTCGCGACGGCGGTTGCGGGCCTCGCGCTCGACCTGGTTGCGGGTCTTGCGGGCCTCGGTGATCGCCTTGCGGCGGGCCGTGCTGCCGCGGCGCTCGGTCCGTTTCAGCGATTTGCGCAGCGAGCTGCGGTAGCTCTTGATCTGGCGCTCGGCCTTGCTGCGGTCGGTCCAGGGCTCGACCAGATCGGTGACCCGGTCGCTGACGGCGAGGACGGCGCCGACGGGGAAGTCGACAGCGGTCTCGACGACCGTCTGGACCTGGTTTTTCTCGGCGACGACGGTCTTGGTCGCGGCGCGTTTCGAAGCTTTGACGGTTTTGGCCGCGGATTTTTTCGCTTCCGTGGTCGCGCGTTTCGCCTGCGTTTTGGATTTGCTGCTGTTGCTTTTGCTCTCAGCCATGCGAAGAAAACACCTCTTCAGTTAGTTATTTAGGGGGCTTGGGGAGCGCCCGAGTGTAGCGAACATAAGTTCGTAGGAACACACGTTTGTAAACCGCCTGCAGAGAAGGGTTACGCGGCTTTCGCCAACTGCGCGGCGCGGACGACCGCGAGGCCCGCCTCGCCGTTGGCGGCGGCCATCGGGTAGCGCGAGTCGAGGTCGAGCATCGCCTCGGAGAGATCGCCGGCGCCGAAGGCGACGGCGCCGCCGGCCTCGCGGACGATCAGCTGGGCCGCGGCGGCGTCGACGGAGCGGCAGGAGCGGAGGCTGAGCATCGCGTCGAAGCGGCCGGCGCCGACGTAGGCCGCCGAGATCGCGATCGCGCCGACGACCCGCAGGCGGAAGACCTTGCCGGCGAGGGCTTCGAAGGCGGGCATCGCCCATTCCGGCTCGGCCGACTCGACCCCGACCACTTCGAGCCGCTCCGCCTCGGGCGAGACCCGCACGGGCCTGCCGTTCAGCTCGGCCCCCTCCCCGCGCCGGGCGAGGAACTCCTCGTCGGCGCCGAAGTCGTGGACGAAGCCGAGCTCGACGTCGGCCATCGAGGGACCCGAGGCGACGGCGATCGAGACCGCGAAGGAGGGCAGGGTGCGACGGGCGTTGAGCGAGCCGTCGATCGGGTCGATCACCACGCGGTGCTCCCCGCCGGAGCCGAAGACGACCTCACCGCGCTCCTCGGAGACGGCGACGAAGGAGGCGCCCTCAGCGGCGAGCCGGTCGAGCTCGGCGAAGACGACGTCCTCGCATTCGCGGTCAATTACCAGGGTGCGGTCGCCGCCCTCGCCGACCCCCTCGTAGACGGTCCGCTCCTCGCTGGTCAGCGCCCGCTCAAAGATCGGGCGCTGGGCGGCGACGATGCGGCGGCAGATCGCCGGCCAGTCGGCGGAGAGGAGGTCCATCGGCGTGATGGTAGAGATCACGATTCCTGACCAAGCAGATCAAGGACGCAGGGAGCGTGGCGTGCTCTGCACGCGAGCGACCGAGGACGCCGATATGCGCCGGTCAGGAGGCGTTAGCTTTGGGGTGATGCCCGAGGCTCACCTAGCCACCGACACCGCCGAGACGCCGCGCGAGCGCGCGGTCGCGCACGGGGCCGGGCCGCTGCTGATCGCCGGCGCCCCCGGCACCGGCAAGACCGAGCTGCTGGCGCGACGGCTGGGACGGCTCGCCGCCTCCGGCACCCGGCCGGAGAGCGTGCTGACGATCGCCTCCCGCCAGGCGACCGCCGGCCGCCTGCGCGAGCGCTGCGAGGCGCTGATCGAGGGCTCTTTCGAGGAGCTCTGGATCGGCAGCTGGGACGCGATCGGCGAGCGCCTGCTGCGCGAGCACTCCGAGGAGGCCGGCCTCGACCCGTTCTTCGACGTGCTTGGCCGGGCGGAGCGGCTGGCGATGCTGCTCGACCGCCTCGACCGCCTGCCCCTGCGCCGGCACGAGATCCGCGGCAACCCGGCCGGGCTGCTGGCGCGGCTGCTGGCGCGGATCGACGGGCTCAAGGCCGAGCGGGTCGGCCCCACCACCCTCTCCGAACGAGCCCAGGCCGACGAGGCGGCGGCAAGCGACGAGGCCGCCCGCGAGGCGGTTCGGCGCGAGCTCGAGTTCGCCGAGCTCTACGCGACCCACGACCGCATCCTCTCGGAGTCCGGCAGCCTCGACCGCGGCGACGTCTTCCTCGCCCTCGACTGCCTCCTGGTCGAGCGGCCCGACGTACGGCGGCGGATCGCCCAGCGCTTCGGCCAGGTGATGGTCGACGAGCTCGAGGAGACGACGCCGGCGCAGCGGGCGGTGCTCGAGTCTCTCGCCGTCGAGGACTCCAACCAGGTCGTGGCGCTGGAGATCGAGGCCGGCGAGGGCAGCGTCGCGGCTGAGGCGTGGTTCGACGAGGTCCACCCGGGGGGCGAGCGGATCCTGCTCGAGGACCGCTTCCGCGACCCCCAGCTCGGCTTCTGGCGCTGCACGAGCGAGCGCGCCCAGGCCCAGGCGGTGGCGCGCGCGGTCGAACATCTGGTCGCGGCGGGCGCCGCCGCCGAAGAGATCTGCGTCCTGGTCGACGACCCGGCCAAGCAGGGCGGTGCCATCGCCGCGGCAATGGAAGAGCGTGGCATCCCCTTCCACCTCTCCGGGCCGACGGCGCTCTTCCAGCGGCCCGAGGTGCGCGACGCGATCGCCTGGCTGCGGGTGCTCGCCGCCCCCGAAGACTCGGCCGCCGCGGCGCGGGCGTTGACCCGGCCGCCGGTGGAGCTGCGGTCGGGCGACCTGGCGCGGCTGACGACGATCGCCCGGCGGCGCAAGCAGGACATGGTCGCCGCCTGCGAGGCCGCCCTCGACAGCCCCCAGTTCCAGCCCGAGGCGCGCGAGCGAATCGGCACTTTCCTCAAGCTCTACGGAGCCGCGGCGGCGGTGATGGAGGAACGGCGCGCCGACGTCTTCGTGCGGCGGCTGATCGAGCAGGTGGGGCTGCGGCGCCAGCGCCTCTTCGCCGCCCAGCCCGAGGTCGCCGAGCGCCTGCTCGGGCTCTCCCGGCTGGCGGAGCTGGCGACCGCCTGGACCCGCCGCGAACCGCACGGCTCGACCCGCGCCTTCGTCTCCTACCTGAGCGCGGTCGCCGAGGCCGGCGTCGAAGCCGAGGACGCGGAGCAGCCGCGCTCGCCGGGCGCGGTCAACGGGATGGCGGCCGGCGCGGTCAAGGGCCTCGGCTTCGACCACGTCTTCGTCCTCGGGCTCGAGGAGGAGGGCGAGTGGGAGCGGATCGGGTGGCCGGCGCGCAGCGGCCTCGTCCTCTCGCGGCTCGAGCGCGGCGCCGGCGGCGAGACGGCGCGGCCGTCCCACTACTACGAGCGGGCGCTGGAGGCGGCGAGCGCCGAAGGCGTTTCCGAGGAGGCCCACGAGGAGGAGCTGTTCGGCCCGGCCGAGGGCCTGCACGCGACCTACCGGGCGCTGCGCGAGCAGGTGCTTGAGGCCTCCTGGCGGGCCGGGCGGGAGCTCTCCGAGCCGCGCCTCGACACCGCGATCGACGTCAACCGGGCGATCGCCCGCTATCTCGAGCTGCTGAAGCTGGCGGCGCTGGCGCAGCGGCCGGGGGACGAGCCGACGGCGGAGGCGATCGAGGCGGTCAACGGACTCCTGCGCCAGGTCGCGACGCCCGAGCAGCAGGCCGAGCTCGACGCCTCGGCGCTCGACGCCTACCTGCTCGACTCCGAGCGCGAGCGCGGCCGCCGGCTGGATCTGGTCGCCGCCCGCGAGGAGCCATCGCTGGCCGCCTTCCTGCCCAAACGCGGCGACGGCATGCTCAGCCTCTCCGCCTCGGACCTCTCGCTCTACCTCACCTGCCCGCTGAAGTACAAGTTCGCCCGCGTCTTCGGCATCCCGCAGGAGCCGACGATCAACCAGCGCTTCGGGATCCTCTTCCACAACGTCCTCGAGCGCTTCCACAAAGAACCGCCCGAGAACCCCGAGGAAGGGCTGCGGGTGCTGAACCGGCTGTTCGAGTCGGGCTGGCGGCGGACCGGCTTCGGCTCGACCGACGACGAGCTGCAGTTCCGCGACCGCGCCCGCGAGGCGCTGCGCCTCTACTGGGAACGCGAGCGCGAGTCCGAGGGCGAGCCGGAATGGCTGGAGAAAAAGTTCGACTTCAAGGTCGGCGACCACCACGTCCGCGGCCGCGTCGACCGCGTCGACCGCCTGCCCGACGGCGACTACGAGCTGATCGACTACAAGACCGGCGAGCGCAAGAGCGAAGCCGACCTCGACGACGACCTGCAGCTGGCGCTCTACCGGATGGCGGCGCGCGAGGCCTGGGGCATCGAGGCCAGCACCGGCAGCTACTACTACGTGCTCGACGCCGAGAAGGTCCCGGCGCCGACCCGTCCCGACGACGCCGAGCGCGTCGAGCGGACGGTCCTGCAGGTCGGCGAGGGGATCCTCAGCCAGGACTTCGAGCCCCGCCCCTCCCCCAGCGTCTGCAGCTGGTGCGACTACCGCCTGATCTGCCCGGCGGCGGAAGCGTAAAAAGCTCTCTCACCTCCGGCCGCTTGGGAGGGTGGGGGACCCTCCTTCCTTCCTGGGCTATTCGCCTGGAGACAACAGGAGCAGTCCTAGAACGAGCTATCGGGCGAATAGCTAACGCCGGTCGTCAGGAGGGTCCCCCACCCTCCCGACCATTTCGAGCAGGAGATGGCTGACGAGGTGAGACGAATCTGAGGGCGGCCCGATTGGAGGGTCGGGTACCTCTCGTACGAGCGGCGTCCGCTATCCGCCCCAGCGCTCGCCCTCGGACGGCTCCAAAGTCTCCGGGCGGATAGCCCAGCGAAGGTAGAGAGGTACCCGACCCTCCCTCGCGCTTCCGAATCTCAGCTTTTGTCGTCCCCGCGCTGTCTCAAGAAGCGTTGGAACTCTCGGGCGAGGGTGTCGGCGTTGGGGAGCTCGCCCTCCTCGTCCAGTAGGTCCGCTTGTTCGGCCTCGATCCGGGAGACGAGTTCCTCGATCTCCGGGTTGGCGGCGATGGCGCGGCCGATCTGCTCTTCGTAGTCGGTCGTTTCCTCTTCCAGCTCGGAGGCCTCGACGGCGATCCCGGTCAGGCCCTCGAGGCGGCGCAGGAGGGCGAGGGCGGCCTTCGGGTTGGGGACCGCGGCGACGTAGTGCGGGACCGCCGCCCAGAGCGAGGCGGAGTCGATTCCGTTCTGGCGGCAGAGGTCGTGGACGACGCCGACGATCCCGGTCGGTCCCTCGTAGCTGGAGCGCTCCAGTTCCAGCTCCTCGACCAGCTCGGCGCTGGAGGCGAGGCCGGTGATCGGCACCGGCAGGGTGTGGGAGACCTCGGCGATCAGCGCGCCCAGGGTGATCACCATCTCGACCCCGAGGGCGTCGGCGACGGTCGCGATCGTCTCCGAGAAGGTGCGCCAGCGCAGGTTCGGCTCGGTCCCGTCGAGCAGGACCAGGTCGCGGTGGGCGCTGGGGATGCGGACGGCGAAGAAGCTGTTCTCCGGCCAGTCGATCCGGCGGGTCTGGCCTTCGTCGAGGCTGATCGTCGGCCGGGTCGACTGGAAGTCGAAGTAGTCCTCGGGATCGATGCTGGCGAGCGGCTCGGCCTCGAGCGAGCCGGCGACCGCGGTGAGCGCCGTCGAGGCGGATGCCGCCGCGTCGTTCCAGCCGCGGAAGGCGCAGACCATCAGCGGCGAGCGCAGGTGGGGCAGGTCCCCTTCCCAGGTCAATGAATCCACGCTTTCGAGCGTAGACCATGGAGGCCCTCCAGCTACTCGGGCAGGCTGCGGGCGCGGCGGACCAGCTGGGCGGCCATGAACAGGGCCAGAGCGGCGAAGGAGAGCTGCAGGGCGCGTTCGGAGACGTGGTTGGCGAGGGCGACGCCGATCAGCACCCCGAGCGGCGAGAGGGCGCCGACGATCAGCGCCTCGCGGAGGCGGACGTTGCCGTAGCCGTTCTGGCGGTAGGCGCCGACGATCGCGACGAGGACGATCATCAGCAGCGAGGTCGACTCCGCCTCGACCTGGGTGAGGCCGATGAAGATCGTCAGCGCCGGGACGAAGAGGACGCCGCCGCCGACCCCGACGAGGCCACCGGTGAGGCCGCCGAGCAGGCAGAGGAGGACGGCCGCGAGCTCGCTCACGAGAGGATCAGCTCCACGGCGATCGCCACCAGCAGGGCGGCGAAGAGGTAGGAGACGGCGCGCTGCGGGATCCGCTGCTGGATCGCGGTCCCGAGGACGACACCGGCGATCGCCGGGATCGCGAGCAGGACGCCGGTGCCGAGGTGGACGTTGCCGTAGATGCCGCCCTGGGCGAGGGCGCCGAGCAGGCCGATGATCACGATCGCGGCGAGGCTCGTCCCGGTCGCGAGCCGCTCGCCGTAGCCGAACCAGAAGATCAGCAGGGGGACGATGATCGTCCCGCCGCCGACCCCGAAGAGGCCGCTGAAGGCGCCGGCGAGGGTGCCGATCGCCGCCAGCTTCCAGAGCGCGTGGTCCGGCGTCGCGGCGTCGGCAGGCATCCCGCGATACTACGGCCGTGCCCCACGACCCAGAGACGGGAGGCGCGGACTGGATGGCGCGCCTGGAGCCACTGCGCCGCGAGCCCGGCCGCACCGCGATCCTCACCGACGTCGACGGCACCCTGGCCCCGATCGTCGAGCGGGCCGAGGACGCGGCGGTGCCGGCGGCGGCGCGCGAGGCGCTGGCAGCGCTGAGCGAGCGCTACGCCTTGGTCGGCTGCATCTCCGGCCGCCAGGCGGCCGAGGCGCGGCGGCTGGTCGGCCTCGACTCGCTCGCCTACGCGGGCAACCACGGGCTCGAGCTGCTGCTGCCGGGCGACACCGCGGTGCGTCCCGACCCCTCGATCGCCGGCCGCGAGGCCGAAGCCGCCGAGTTCCTCGCCACCGCGGGGGACGGGCGGCTCGACGCCGCCGGGCTGCGGCTCGAGGACAAGGGGCCGATCCAGGCGCTGCACTGGCGCGGCAGCGCCGACGAGGCGAGGGCCGAGAGCCGCGCACGGGAGATCGCCAACGAGGCGGGCCGCGCCGGGCTGGAACCGCGCTGGGGCCGCAAGGTGCTGGAGCTGCGGCCGGCCGGGGGCGGCGGCAAGGACGGGGCGGTCGGCTCACTGCTCGCCGACGAGCGACTCGACCGCGCCACCTACGCGGGCGACGACCGCACCGACCTCGACGCCTTCCGGCGCCTGCGCGAGCTCCAGGATGAGGGCGGGCTGAGCGCCGCGGTCTGCGTCGGCGTGCTCTCGCCGGAGGCGCCGGCGGAGCTGGCCGAGGAGTCGGACGTGACCGTCGAGGGCCTCGGCGGCTGGCTGGCGATCCTCGAATGGCTGGCGGAGCCAGAGGAACCAAGCTCCTAAGCGCATGCCGTACACCGACCTGCTCCGCGCCAGCGTCTTCATCACCGCCGCCGAGGCGACCGTGCTCGGCGCGATCACGGCGCTGGCGGCGAACCGCGACGGCGACACGACGATCGCCCTCGTCGCCGCCGGCTGGTGGCTGGTCGCCCTGGCGATCGGCATGTACCTGAGCCAGCCGCACCGCGCCGCCGACGACGTGCGCGACTCACTCGCCCGCGCCAGGACCGCGACCTCGCTGCCGGACCAGAGCCCGGCGCGGATCGCCCTCTCCCGCCTCTGGCCGATCGGCTTCACCGCGATCGCCGCCGGCGCCCTCGGCCTCGTCTTCCCCGGCGTCGCCGCGGTCGGGGCCGGCTACGCCCTGATCGTCGCCCTCGCCTGGCACACCCGCGAGGCCGCGGTCCTCGGCGTCGAGCATCGCGACGGCGTCAAGTTCTACGTCGTCCCCTCCCACCCGCTGAAACCGATCGAGCTGGTGCGGACGCCGGGCCTGCGCAGCGACCACCTCGGCGCGTACTAGCGCTTGCGGAGCTTCGCGAACTCGGTCCAGCTGCGGGTGTTGGCGACGTCGGCGGCGGTGAGCCAGGCGCGGCGGGCGGTGGCCACCGCGTAGGCCATGTTGTCGAGGGTGTCGACGCCGTGGGCGTCGGTGTTGAGGACGATCTTCACCCCGGCCTCTGCCGCGAGGCGGGCGTGGAGGTCGGAGAGGTCGCGGCGGTTGGGGTTGCCGTTGATCTCGATCATCGTGTTGGTGCGGGCGGCGGCCTCGGCCACGGCCTCGACGTCGATCCCGTAGGGCTCGCGGCGGCCGATCAGGCGGCCGGTGAGGTGGCCGATGCAGTCGACGTTGGGGTTCTCGATCGCGGTGAGGACGCGCTCGGTCATCTGGTTTTCGGAGACGTTGAAGGAGGTGTGGACGGAGGCGACGACCCAGTCGAGGGCGGCGACCAGGTCGTCGGGGTAGTCGAGCGAGCCGTCGAGGCCGATGTTGATCTCCGAGCCGGCGAGCAGGCGAAAGCCGCGCTTGCCCTTGTTCCAGGCGCGCACCTCCTCGATCCGCTCCCACAGTCGCTCGGCGGTGACGTGGTCGCCGAAGCCGTGGCTGGCGGAGTGGTCGGTGATCGCCAGGTATTTGTAGCCGCGGTCGCGGGCGGCCTCGGCCATCTCGTCGAGGCTGTTGCGGCCGTCGGAGAGGGTCGTGTGGGAGTGGAGGTCGCCCTTGATGTCGCCGAGCTCGACCAGGTCGGGGAGCTCCCCTTCGCGCGCCGCCTTCAGCTCGCCGCGGCCCTCGCGCAGCTCCGGCTCGATGTACTCGTACCCGAGCCGCTCGTAGACCCGCGCCTCGGTCTCGCAGGTCTCGACGTCGCCGCTCTCGGTCTCGGTGATGCCGTGCTCGGAGACCGAGAGACCGCGGGCGACCGCCTCTTCGCGCAGCTGGACGTTGTGGGCCTGGGAGCCGGTGAAGTGCTGCAACAGGTTGCCGAAGGCGGCGGGCGCGACGATCCGCAGGTCGACCGAGACGCCGTTGTGGGTCTGGGCGCGGACCCCGTTCGGGCCGGGTTTGCCGGCGGCGGCGATCAGCGGGTGGGCGGCGAGATGCTCGGCCAGCGCGGCGGGCTCCTCGGCGGTGGCGATCAGGTCGATGTCCTTGCAGGTCTCGCCCCAGCGGCGGACCGAGCCGGCGACCTCGACCCGGTTGGCGGCCGGGTGCTCGCGCAGCGCCTCGGCCAGCTCCTCGGCGATCGGCTTCACCTTCGAGAGCAGCAGGCGGCCGGGGCCCTCGCCGGGCTCGCCGAGGCGCTCGAGCGCGGCGAGGATGTTCTCCTCCGCCTTCGCGCCGAGGCCTTTGACGTCGCGGACCCTTTCCCCCTCGGCGGCGGTCTTGAGGTCGTCCATCGAGGAGATTTCCAGCTCCTCGAAGAGGCGGCGGGCGGTTTTCGGGCCGACGCCGGGGACGCGGGTGACCTCGATCAGGGTCGGCGGGAACTTCGCCTTCAGCTTCACCGCGGCCGGGATCTCGCCGGTCTCGATCAGCGCGTCGATCTTTTCCGCCAGCGTCTTGCCGACACCGGGGACCTTGGTCGCTTCCCCCCGCCCGGCCAGCTCGGCGACCGAGACGGGGCTCTCGCGGATCGCCTTGGCGGCGGTGCTGTAGGCGAGAACCCGGTATTTGACCGCCCCGTCGAGCTCGTAGAGGATCCCCAGCTCTTCCAGGGCGGCGGCGATCTCGGCGTTCGTCACCCGCCAAGGAATACCATCGCGGGGCTTGCGGGTAGGGAGAGCGAACGCGATTTCCGACCTTGCACAGTGCCGCTATACTTTCTGAAGTATTGAGCTGAAGCCGAAACCGCAACCGGGAGACCGAACCGTGACTGGCAAATTGACGGACGTAACCGACGCCACCTTCAAAGCTGACGTGCTCGACGCCGAGGGCCCTGTCCTCGTCGACTTCTGGGCGCCCTGGTGCGGTCCGTGCCGCGTCGTCCACCCGGTCCTGGAGGAGATCGACGCCGAGCGCGAGGATCTCAAGATCGTCTCGATCAACGTCGACGAGAACCAGCAGACGGCTGCCAATTACGAAGTCCTCTCGATCCCGACGATGATCCTCTTCAAGGACGGCGCGATCGCGAAGAAAGTCGTCGGGGCGATGCCGAAGCGCCGCCTCGAGGCCGAGCTCGAGCCGGCGCTCGCCTAACCAGGCGAGCCTTTCCATGCCATTCGTTCATGTCCACTGGTACGAGGGCCGCTCCGACGAGCAGAAGGCGGAGATCGCCAAGCGGATCGAAGCGGCGCTCGTCGAAGTGGCGGGGGTCTCTCCCGATCACTGCTGGGTGAAGTTCGACGACTCGGCGAAAGCCGACTTCATCATCGGCGAGAAGCCCAGCGAGTAGCGATCAGGCGCGGCTGACGCCGATGCTCAAGTCCTTGCCGTCGATCTTGGCAGCGGCGTCGTAGCTGGCGTCGTAGCTGACGGTCGTGGCCAGGACCTCTCCCGCCAGGTAGTCCTGGTGGGCCTGGGCCGCCTCGATCAGGTCGGCGTCGCCGTCGAGGGTCAGGTCGATGCGGTCGGTGATCTCGAGGCCCGCGGCTTTGCGGGCGTTCTGGACGGCGTGGACGATCTCGCGGGCCAGGCCCTCGCGGCGCAGCTCATCGTCGAGCTCGAGTTGCAGGGCGACGGCGTGGCCGGCCTCGGCCTCGACCTCGTAGCCCTCGAGGGGTTGGAGGGCGAGAGTGAGGTCGTCGGGGCCGAGGGTGTGGTCGGCGCCGTCGATCGCGATCCCGATCTCGCCGCCCTCGGCGAGGACCGCGGCGACGTGGGCGGCGTCGAGCGCCTCGACCGCGGCCGCCACCTGCGGCATGTTCTTGCCGAAGCGGGGGCCGAGGGAGCGGTAGTTGGGCTTGGCGCTGTAGCTGACCAGCTCGGACTCGTCGCTGACGAAGTCGAGCTCCTTGACGTTCAGCTCCGAGGTGACGAGACCGGCGCGGGCTTCGATCGCCGCCCGCTCGGCGTCGTTGGCGACGATCACGGCGCGACGCAGCGGCTGGCGCACCTTGGCCTTCGCCTGGGCGCGGGCGGCGCGGCCGAGCTCGACCGTTAGACGCACCGCCTCCATCCCCTGCTCCAGCTCGGGATCGGCGAGCGCCTCGTCGGCCTCCGGGTAGTCGCGCAGGTGGACCGAGGGGGCGGCGTCCGGCCCGGCCAGGTTGCGGTGGATCTCGTCGGCGAGGAAGGGCGTGAACGGCGCCAGCATCGCAACCGTCTCCAGCAGGCAGTGGCGCAGGGTCGCGAAGGCGGCCCGGTCTCCCTCCCAGAAGCGGCGGCGGCTGAGCCGCACGTACCAGTTGGAGAGTTCCTCGACGTACTCGGCGATCGCCCGGCCGGCGCTCGTGCAGTCGTAGTCGTCCATCCGCTCGCGCACGGTCGCGGTCGTCGCCTGCAGTCGGGAGAGCGCCCAGCGGTCGAGGTCGTTGGCGGTCTCGGGCGCGGCGGCGAAGTCCCCCGGGCCAAGGCCCTCCGCGTTCGCGTAGAGGACCCAGAAGGAGTAGGTGTTCCAGAGGGTGAGAAGGAACTGGCGGACCGACTCGCCGACGGTGTCGACGCTGAATCGATAGCCGGCCCAGGGCTGCTGGGCAGTGAGGTAGTACCAGCGGAAGGCGTCGGCGCCGTGGCTGTCGAGGACGTCCCAGGGGTCGACGACGTTGCCGCGGCTCTTCGACATCTTCTGCCCCTCGGGGTCGAGGATCAGGCCGAGGCAGACGCAGTTGCGGTAGCTGGAGGTGTCGAACAGCAGGGTCGACTCGGCGAGCAGGGTGTAGAACCAGCCGCGGGTCTGATCCTGGGCCTCGCAGATGTAGTCGGCCGGGAACCGCTCCGCGAACTCCTCCTGCCCCTCGAACGGGTAGTGGAACTGAGCGAAGGGCATCGCGCCGCTGTCGTACCAGGTGTCGATCACCGAGAGGACGCGGCGCATGATGCTGCCGCACCGCTCGCAGTCGAGGGTGACGCCGTCGATGTAGGGGCGGTGGAGGTCGTCCGGGACCGCCTCGCGGGCGCGCTCGCGCAGCTCGGCGACCGAGCCGGCGCAGAAGCGGCCGTCGCAGCCCTCGCCGGTGCACTCCCAGATCGGCAGCGGCGTCCCCCAGTAGCGGTCGCGGGAGAGCGCCCAGTCGACGTTGTTCTCCAGCCAGTTGCCGAAGCGGCCGTGCTTGATGTGCTCGGGGTGCCAGCCGATCTCCTCGTTGTTGGCGAGCAGCTGGTCGCGAGCTTGGGAGGTGGCGATGTACCAGCTCGACTTCGCGTAGTAGAGGAGCGGCGTGCCGCAGCGCCAGCAGTGCGGGTAGGCGTGCTCGTAGACCTGCTCGCGGAAGAGCAGGCCGCGGGACTCGAGGTCGGCGATCAGCGCCGCGGTGACCTCCGGGTCCTTGACGAACTTGCCCTCGAAGCCGGTCACCCGGCGGTCGAACTTGCCGTCGAGGCCGACCGGGTTGTAGAGGGTGCCGGCATCGGTCGGGTCGAACTGCCCCGCCGCGGCGGCGACCGCGTAGTCGTCTTCGCCAAAGGCGGGGGCGATGTGGACGAGGCCGGTGCCGTCGTCGGTGGTGACGAAGTCGCCGGCAAGGACCTTGAAAGCGCTGGCGGGACCGCCGTCGGAGAGGGTGAAGACCGGGCCGCGGTAGGCGCGCCCGACGAGGTCGGTACCGGGAAAGCGGTCGAGGATCTCCGCCCCCTCGCCGAGCACGCGCTCGACCAGCAACTCGGCGACGACCAGCGTCTCGTCCCCGACCCGCGCCCGCACGTAGGTCACCTCCGGCGCGACCGCGACCGCGACGTTGCCGGGGAGGGTCCAGGGGGTCGTCGTCCAGACCAGCAGCGCGGCGTCGTCGTCGAGCAGCGGGAAGCGCACGTATATGGACGGGTCCTTGACGTCCTCGTAGCCCTGCGCGACCTCGTGCGAGGAGAGCGCGGTGCCGCAGCGGGGGCAGTAGGGGACGACCTTGTGGCCCTCGTAGAGGCGATCCTCGTCCCAGAGCTTCTTCAATGACCACCAGACCGACTCGATGTAGTCGTCGTCGAGCGTCACGTAGGGGTCGTCGAGGTCGATCCAGAACCCGATCCGCTCGGTCAGCCTGTTCCAGTCCTCGACGTACTCGAAGACCGACTCGCGGCAGCGCTGGTTGAACTCGGCGATCCCGAACTCCTCGATCTCCTGCTTGGAGGAGATCCCGAGCTGCTTTTCAACCTCGAGCTCGACCGGCAGGCCGTGACAGTCCCAGCCCGCCTTGCGGGGAACGCGGAAGCCGCACATCGTCTTGTAGCGCGGGTAGACGTCCTTGAAGACGCGGGCGAGGACGTGGTGGGAGCCGGGGCGGCCGTTGGCGGTCGGCGGTCCCTCGTAGAAGCTCCAGACCGGGGCGCCCTCCCGGGCGGCGAGCGAGCGCTCGAAGACCCCCTCCTCACGCCAGCGCGCGAGCACGCGCTCCTCCAAGGCGGGGAAGGACTGCTTAGGGTCGACGGGCTCGAATCCGGGCATGAAGCTCAGGATTCTACGAGCGGGGGTGAAACGGCGAGCGCGGCTCGTTCCTCACCAGACGAGGACGAACTCGCTCGGGTCCTGCGGGTTGACGTAGACCGGGAGGACCAGGCCGGGCTCCATCCGCGAGGCGGCGAAGACCAGCATGATCTCCCGCCGCTTCGTCTCGCGGGTCCCGTGTCCCGGCACGTCGAGCTCGAGCCGCAGGCTCATCAGCGGCATCTCGTTGACGGTCGCGCTGCTGCCGGCGGAGAGGACGGTCGCGGTGCCGCGCAGGCCCTGGCGGAAGATCCAGTCGTTGTGGGCGGCCTTCTCTTTTTGGCGGCGGGCGTACCAGAGGAGGCCGAGGGCGACGAGGACCCAGATAACGCCGATCGAGGCGAAGATCCCGGCGACCTGACCCGGGGCGCCGGCCAGGATCGGGACGATCGCGAAGGCCGCCCCGGCGAGGCCGAAGAAGGCGATCAGGGAGATGCCGACCTTGTTGAGCTGCATCTACTCCTCGCACTCCCGCCGGATCCGGGCGGCGACGTGGGCGGTCGCCTCGCAGAGCGCGTCGAGGCCGTCGGCGCCGGGGTCGTCGGCCTCGATGCTGCCGAGCAGGGCGCCGTAGGCGAGCTCGAAGGAGAAGTCGGCCGGCGGCTTGGTCCCGAGCCAGTCGACGAAGGCCGGCGAGAACAGCTGCCGCAGCCAGTTGGGGTCCTGGTAGGGGCTGGTGGCGACCTCGTAGCGCTCGTTCAGCGCCGTGCTCTCGGTCCAGAGCTTCGAGTGGCGCGCCTCGAACCCGTAGAACTCGTCGTCGCGGGTGCTGCGGCCGCGGCGGATGCAGAAGACGCGCGGCGCGAAAGCGGTCGCGGCGGGGATCTCGGTGAGAGCGACCTGGAAGCGGAAGGTCTTGTTGCGGGTATAGGCGAGCTCGCCGACGACGCCCTCCACCTCGTCGCCGAGCGCGCCGCGCAGCGCCGGCTCCAGCGGCTGCCCCTTGCCCTCGACCAAGAGCGGCGTCAGCGGGCCGGGAGCGAAGGCGCCGAGCTGCTCGAGGCCGCGGTCGCCGGCGAGCTTCCCGTAGGCGGACTGGACGTCGGACACGCGGGCAGCGTACGGGCGCGGCCGGGCGTTAGGGTGGGCCGCCGATGGAGCGCTACGACCTCAACGGCAAAGTCGCGCTGGTGACCGGCGCCGCCCGCGGGATCGGGTTCGAGACCGCGCGGCAGATGCACCTGCGCGGTGCCTCGGTCGCGGTCCTCGACCTCGACGCCGACGAGGCGCGCGAGGCGGCAGAGCGGATCGGGCCGCGGGCGATCGGGCTCGGCGGCGACGTCACCGACCAGAGCGCGCTGATGAACGCCGTCGCCGAGACCGTCGAAAAGCTCGGCGGGATCGACGTCGCCGTCGCCAACGCCGGCATCGCCCAAAAGCAGTTCGCGACCGTGCGCGGGATCTCCGGCGAGGAGTGGGAGCGGGTCTTCGAGGTCGACATGCTCGGCGTCTGGCGGACCGTGCGGGCGACGCTGCCGCAGATCGTCGAGCGGCGCGGCCAAATGATCGTCGTCTCCTCCGTCTACGCCTTCGCCAACGGCTTCGGCAACACGCCGTACGCGGTCGCCAAGGCCGGGGTCGAGTCGCTCGGCCGGGCGCTGCGGGTGGAGCTGAAGCCGCACGGCGCCAGCGCCAGCGTCGCCTACTTCGGCTGGGTCGACACGAAACTCGTGCAGGACGCCTTCTCCCAGGAGACCTCGGACCGGGTGCGCGAGCTGAGCCCCGAATGGCTGCTGAAACGAATCACGCCCGAAGAGGCAGGCGCCGGACTGGTCCGCGGGATCGAGGAACGGGCGCCGCGGATCTTCGTGCCGAAATGGTGGCGCTACGTCTCCGCTTTGCGCGGGATCGTCAACCCGCTGCTCGACAAGCGGATGGAGAGCGACGAGAAAACGCGGGCCCTGGTCCGCGACCTCGACGCCGCCAGCGTCGACGCGGTCAAGTCGCGGACCGACGGCTGATCAGCGGCTGAGCCGCTCGAGCAGGCAGACGACCGACTCGTAGGGCTCGCTGGTGGCGCGGGTCATCGCGATCTCGCAGGTGCGGTTGCTGGAGAGGTAGGCGTCGAAGTGACGGCCGGATAGCTCTTCGGCCTGGGGCCGGGTCGCGGAGGCGGTCAGCTCCGGGTGGGAGATGCCGCGGTCGCCGGCGAAGGCGCAGCAGGTCGCGGAGGGCGCGACGAAGACGTCGTCGGCGAGGGCGTTTGCGAGCGTGCGAAGCGGATGCGCGAGGGCAAGTCGGCGCGTGGCGCAGGTCGGGTGCACGGTGGCGGAAGCGACCTTCTCCTCGACATCGAGCTGCGGCAGCAAGCGCAGCGCCCAGGCAACCGAGTCGACGATCTCGAGCTTCCCAAGCCGCTCCGAGTTCTCCTCCGAGAGCACACCATCGCCAACCTCGGCAATCGCGCCGGTGCAAGAGGCAGCATCGATCACCACCGGAAGCGCCCCCTCCCCACTCCACCGCCAGAGCCGCGCAACCATCTCATTCGCCTTGTGCGAATGAGCCGAAGCAAACCCTTTAGAGCTCCAAGGCAACCCGCAGCAACTACCCGCCACGTCCTCCGGAATCGCAACCGGCATCCCAGCCCGAGCCGAAACCGCCACAAGGGCGTCAACCACAGATCGAGGCGGCAATTTTCCCCCGTGGAGGGGGCTTTTTGACGCCTCGGCGGAGGGACCAAAGATCCGGTTCGTACAGCTCGGGACGTACACCGCAGCGGCCTGGGTGACGCCGGGGGAGGGTCTCGCCGGACCCTCCCCGCTGTTGTCCGCCGAGACCCTCCCCCGGCGTCCCCACGCGGCCGGCTTCGGCAACCCCTTCCCACGCTTCGTCCGTCTCGCCAGCGGCCCCCCGACCTTCAAGGCGACCCGCGAAAGCCTCTCGACCGCACCCCAACGCTTGGCGGCAGCCAAAGCCGCCCGTTCGGCCCGCTCCCCGTGCTGCGCCGTCCGCAGCTCCTTGACCATCTTCCCGGTGTCGATCCCCAGCGGGCAGGCGATCTGGCAGGAGCCGTCGGTGGCGCAGGTCTCCAGCGCGTCGTAGTCGTACTCGGCGAGCAGGGCCCGCTGGACCGGCGAGCCCTCGGGCTGGCGCGCCATCTCGCGCCGCAGGACGATCCGCTGGCGCGGCGTCGTCGTCAGGTTGCGGCTGGGGCAGACCGGCTCGCAGAAGCCGCACTCGACGCACGTCGTCGCCCCGCCCCAGTCCTCGATCGCCGGCGTCGTTTTCAGGTCGCGCAGGTGGACGCCGGGGTCCCGGCTCAGCAGGACGTTCGGCGAGAGGACGCCGTCGGGATCGGCGAGGCCCTTCAGCCGCCACATCAGCTCGGTCGCCTTCGCACCCCACTCGCGCTCCACATAGGGCGCCATGTTCACCCCGGTCCCGTGCTCGGCCTTGAGCGAGCCGTCGTACTTGCCGACGATCAGCTCGACCAGGCCGCCCATGAAGGTCTCGTAGCGCTCGAGGTCCTCCTGTTTGGCGAAGTCCGGGGTCAGCATGAAGTGGAGGTTTCCGGCCGAGGCGTGGCCGGCGACGCCGGGCAGGAAGCCGTTCTCGCCGAGCAGCGCCTGCAGGTCCTTGGCGCCTTCGGCGATCCGCTCCGGCGGCACGCAGACGTCCTCGACGATCAGCGCCGTCCCCTCCGGCCGCACCCGCCCGATCAGCCCGTGCAGCCCCTCGCGCACCCGCCAGGCGAGCTCGATCGCCTCCGGCTCGCGGGTGAAGTCGATCGGCCGGATCGTCTCGTGCGAGCCGAGGATCGCTTCGGCGCGCAGGACCTGCGCGGCCAGGTCGCCCTCGTCGGTGCCGCCGAACTCGACCAGCAGCACCGCCGACTCCGGCGGCAGCTCTTTCCACTCCTGCGGCGCCCCGACCATGTTCCAGGCGGCGGTGATCAGCGCGGGTGCGACCATCAGCTCGACCGCGGTGGCGCCGGAGGCGACCAGGTCCTGGACCGGGGCGATCGCCTCGTCGATGCCGGGGAAGTGAATCCAGGCGGTGGTCGTGGCCGCCGGCACCGGCACCGTCTCGAAGACGACCTCGGCGATGAAGGCCAGCGTTCCCTCGGAGCCGACCAGGAGGCGGCGGAAGATCTCCACCGGCTCGTCGGCGTCGAGGAAGGCGCAGAGTCGGTAGCCGGTCGTGTTCTTGATCGCGAACTTGCGGCGGACACGCTCGGCGAGCTCGGCGTCGGCGCGGATCTCGTCGCGAATCGCCTCCAGGCCGGCGACCAGCTCCGGCTCGGCCGCGGCGAAGCGCTCGGCGGCGCCCGGCGCGCCGGTGTCGATCACCGTTCCCGAGGGCAGGACGAAGGTCAGCTCGCGGACGGTCGAGTAGGAGTCCTTGGTGACGCCGCAGCGCATCCCGCCCGAGTTGTTGGCGACGACGCCGCCAACGGTGCAGACGTCGGTGCTGGCCGGGTCGGGGCCGAGTTTGCTGCCGTGCGGGGCGAGGACGCGGTTGGCGTGGCCGAGGATCGTCCCCGGCTTGACGCGGGCGCGGGCGCCGTCGTCCTCGACCCGCACCCCGCCCCAGTGCTTGCGGACGTCGACGAGGATGCCGTCGGTCTGGCCCTGGCCGTTCAAGCTCGTGCCGCCGGCGCGGAAGGTGACGGGGATCCCATGCTCGCGGCCGAAGCGCAGGACCTTGGCGACGTCTTCGGCGTCGCGGGCCTCGACCACCGCCCGCGGGAAGCGCCGGTAGGGGCTGGCATCGGAGGCGTAGGCGACCAGGTCGGAGACACGGTGCAGGACGCGGTCGGCGCCCAGCAGCTGCTCCAACTCGCGCCGCAGCGGCCCGGCTACCCCGGCGGCGAGCGCGTCCGGGGCCCTGTCGTCGACCGGCTGGCTCGGCGGCGGCGGGACCTCGGAGCGGGTTCGCTGCAGCAGGGCCATCGTCCCTAGAACAGAGACATGCCCGGCGAGACCGGGACTTCGACCAGCTCCGGCTGCGAGGAGGCGAGCGCCGAGGCGAGGGCGCCGGCGACCTCGTCGCGCCCCTTCGCCCGCTGCGTCTTGACGCCGTAGCCGGCGGCGACCGCGGCGACGTCGAGCTTCGGCAGGTCGAGGCCGGGCGCGCCGTTGACCTGCTCGACGTCGGCGAACCACTTGAGGATCGCGTACTCCTGGTTTTGCAGGACGAGGAAGGTGACCGGCGCCTTGTAGGCGACGGCGCTCCAGAAGGCGGTGATCGCGTACTGGGCCGAGCCCTCGCCGAGCACGCAGACGACCGGGCGGTCGGGCTGGGCGAGCTGGACGCCGACCGAGGCGGCGAGGCCGAAGCCGAGGCCGCCGCCGGCGCTGAAGTAGTAGCTGCCCGGGCGCGAGATCCGCAGCTGGTTGCGCAGCGCCAGGGTGCTGGAGGGCGACTCGAGGACGACGATCGCGTCCTCGGGCAGGACCTCGGCGAGGGCAGTGTGGACGGTCGAGGGGTTGAGCGGGTCCTCGGCCGGGATTTCCTGCGGGCCGGGGTTCGGCTCGGGTGCCGGGCGCGAAGACTCGGGGACCGCCTCCAGCAGCGCCGCCAGGGTGAGGCCGACGTCGGCGACGATCGCGTCGCCCATCGGCGCCCGCACCGCCTCGTCGTGGTCGCTGGTGATCGCCACGAGCTGCGCCCCCTCGGGCAGCAGCGGCCCGGGGATGTGCGGGTAGTAGGGGAAGACCGAGCTGCCGACGACGACGATCAGGTCGTGGCCCTCGAGCGTCTGCCCGACCGGGCCGATCGCCGGCGGCAGGACGCCGCGGAAGTTGGGGTGGTTCTCGGGGAAGCCGAGGCGGACGCCGCCGGTCGCCGGCGAGGCCCAGACCGGGAGGCGCTGGCGCTCGGCGAGCGCGACGGCGGTGTCCCAGGCGCCGGCGGTGTCGATGTCGGGACCGGCGACGAAGACGGGGTTCGAGGCGCTGTCGAGGCGCTCGGCGAGGGCGCGCACCGCCTCGGGGTCGGCGAGGGCGCGGCCGTCGACCTGCCGTTCGATCGCGGCGGCGGCATCGGCCTCGTCGACCTCGGCGTACCAGTCGTCCATCGGCAGTGAGAGGAAGACCGGGCCGCGCGGCGCCAGCCCGGCCAGGTGGGCGCCGTGGCCGAGCGCCAGCGGTACGTCCTCGGCCCGCGGCGGCTCGAAGGACCACTTGACCAGCGGGTGCGGCATCCGCGTCGCGTCGCGGTTGGTGAGGTTGGCCTGCAGGGTGATCTGGGCGCGGGCCTGCTGGCCGGCGGTGATCAGCAGCGGCGAGTGGTTGGCCTGGGCGTTGAAGATCGCCCCCATCGCGTTGCCGACTCCCGGCGCGGTGTGGAGGTTGACGACGGTGACGTGGCCGGAGGCCTGCGCGTAGCCGTCGGCCATCCCCACCACGACCGCCTCCTGCAGACCCAGGACATACCTGAAGTCCGACGGGTAGTCGGCGAGCATCGGCAGCTCGGTCGAGCCCGGGTTGCCGAACATCGTCGTCATCCCGTGGGCGCGGAAGAGGTCGAAAGCGGCTTCGCGAACGGTCGGCACGAATCGAACCCTATCCGGCCGTGTTCCAAGGCCCAATGCTCCTGAGTGTTCTTAAGCAGGATTCAAGGAGCGGGCGTCGTACGGCCGATAAGGCGGGAGTGAGCCACCGCCTCCTCGCCACGGCCTGGGCACGGACCCTCGCCATCTTCGCCCTCTCCCTCGCGCCGCTGCTGGCGATCTGCGCCTACGCCGAGGCTGCGCCGCCCACCCGGGTCGTCTACACCCCCGGCAAGATCGTCCCGATCCCGGCGGCCATCCCCCACGCCGAAGGCGACATGGTCGACCAGCGGATCATCCCCAACCTGCGCTGGATCGCGAAGCGCTACCCGATCTACATCACCGACGGCTACTCCGGTCCGCTGCCCAGCGGCGAACACGTCGGCTGCAACGGCTGCCACGTGAAGAACTCCGATCACTACAACGGCCTCGCCGTCGACATCGTGCCGCTCACCCCGAGCTCGAAATGCGACGCCAACTGGGCCGGGATCACCCGCCTCGCGCTCTTCGCCGAGCCCGAACAGAACAAACCGCGGCTGCCCTTCCGCTGGGTCGGCTACGAAGGCGACGCCGGCCACGGCTGCGGCAACCACCTGCACCTCTCCTGGAACCACGCCGTCGCGCCGATGTTCCAGCTCGCCGAATGGGTCGAAGTGATGGCCGTCAACTTCACCGGCGTCAAACCCGGCGAACGGAGGAAACGGGACTCGCGGCCGAAGGCTCCGGCCGGACCGCCCGGCGGCGTCTCCCAGGTCAGCACCGGCGGCATCTCCGCCCGCCCGGCCGGCGACTGACGATCCATAGGATGCGGCGATGCGAATCGCCGCCGCCCTGCTGATCGCCGCGCTGGCGCTGCTCGCCGGCTGCGGCAGCGCCGACGATTCGACGCCCGTCGCCTGCCTCGAAGGGGCCGCCGCCTACGAGCGGGCGCTGAAGGCGGCGCCGGACGAAGTCCTGCTCGGCGACGAGACGCTGATCAGCGAATGCCTGCCGCGCAACCAGAGCGGCGGCGACCTGAGCCGGGTCGGCGAAGCGCTGATCGAGACCGCGACCGCGCTGAACGCCGAGGCGCGGGCGGAACCGGGAGGCGCGGCCAACCTCCAGCTCGGGTACCTGCTCGGCGCCGTGGAGCGCGGAGCCGAGGAGAGCGAAGGGATCCACTCCGACCTGATCCGCCGGCTGGTCGTCGCGGCCCGCTTCGCGCCGGGGAAGCAGCCCATCCCGCGCGAGTTCGTCGTCGCCTACCGCGACGGATACGCTGCCGGTCAAAGCAACGGTTGAACTGAGGAGACGCATGGCAGAGCAGTTGTGGGGTGGCGAGACCACCAAGGCGGTAGACAATTTCCCCGTGTCCGGCGAGCGCGTGCCGGTGCCGGTGGTGCGCTGGCTGGGCCGGATCAAGGGCGCAGCGGCGGAGGCCAACGGCGCCCTGGGCGGGCTCGAGGCCGACCTCGCCGAGCGGATCGCCGACGCCGGCAGGTCGATCGCCGAGGGCGAGCACGACGACCAGTTCCCCGTCGACGTCTTCCAGACCGGCTCCGGCACCTCCTCGAACATGAACGCCAACGAGGTGATCGCCAACCTCGCCGGCGAGGGGGCCCACGCCAACGACCACGTCAACATGGGCCAGTCCTCCAACGACGTCTTCCCCTCCGCCGTGCACCTGGCGGCGCTCGACGAGGTGACCCACGACCTGCTGCCGGCGATGGGCGGGCTCGAGGGCGCGCTGGAAGAGAAGGCGGCGAAGTTCGCCGACGTCGTCAAGGCCGGCCGCACCCACCTGATGGACGCGGTCCCGGTCACGCTGGGCCAGGAGTTCGGCGGCTACGCCGCGCAGGTCCGGCTCGGCGTCCAGCGGGTCGAGGGGACGCTGCGCCGGGTCGGCCAGATCCCGCTCGGCGGCACCGCGACCGGCACCGGCCTCAACACCCACCCCGAGTTCGCCGCCAAGGTGCGCGAGAGGCTCGCCGCCGACACCGGCCTCGAGATCTCCGGCCCGCTCGACCCCTTCGAGGCGCAGGCCAACCGCGACGCGCTGGTCGAGCTCTCCGGCGCGCTCAAGGTCTACGCCGTCTCGCTCAACAAGATTGCCAACGACCTGGCGCTGATGGGCTCCGGGCCGCGCGCCGGCCTCGCCGAGCTGCGCCTGCCCGAGCTGCAGAAGGGCTCCTCGATCATGCCCGGCAAGGTCAACCCGGTGATCCCGGAGGTCGTGATCCAGGTCGCCGCCCAGGTGATCGGCAACGACGCCGCGATCACCGTCGCCGGCAGCCAGGGACAGTTCGAGCTCAACGTCCGCGTGCCGCTGATCGCCCGCAACCTGCTCGACTCGATCAAATTGCTGGCAAGCGCCTCGCGCCTGCTGAACGAGAAATGCGTCGCCGGCCTGGAGGCCAACGAGGAGATGACCGAGCGCCACGCCGAGGCGACCCTCGCCACGGCCACCGCCCTCAACCCCCACATCGGCTACGACCGCGCCGCCGACATCGTCAAGACCGCGGCGGAGTCAGGCCGCTCCCTGCGCGAGGTCGCGCTCGAGCAGGGCGTCGAGCCCGCGGTGCTCGAGGAGGCGCTCGACCACCGCCGCATGGCCCGGCCGCACGAGTAAGGAGCGGCCGCCTAGCGCGGGTCTTTGATCAGCAGCTCGACGTTGCGGTCTTTGGCCGCGCCTTCGCCGAGCGGGGCGCCGGACTGGAAGTCGTTGAAGGACATCGTCCGTGCCGCCGAGGCGAGGTCGTTGAAGTCCATCGCGGAAGCCGGGGTGCCCGGCGCCGGAGCGGCGGCCTGACCGGTGTGGTCGAGGATCGTGCCGAAGATCGAGAGGGTGCCGTCGTGGTTGTCGAAGACCTCGAGCAGGCGGCTCTGCTGGGGCCAGTCGGCCTCGGCGGCGACGCGGATGCTCCAGAAGCCGCCCGAGCCGGCCGGGTCCGGGAAGGCGTCGACGACGTTGTCGTGCGAGTGGCCGGCGACCCAGGCGATCGCGTTCGGGTATTCGTGCAGGAGGCTGACGGCGTCGGCCTCGAGGTGGATCGGGAACGAGAAGCGCGGGTCGAGGTCGCAGCCGGGGTTGATGTCGTGCCCGTGCGAGTCGTTGACCGTGCAGGGCGGCGCCAGCTCGTCGGGGACGTCGGCGACGAGGCTCTCGGGCGCGTGGTGGCTGAAGATCACGACCAGCTGGTCGGCGGCGGTCGCCGCCTGCAGCTGCGAGCGCAGCCATTTGAACTGCGGGTCGTCGATGTTGCCGTCGGAGGTGGATTTGCCGGACGGGGTGAGGATCGTGCCGGCCTCGGCGACGGTGTCGAGGGCGATGAACCGCATCCCGGGCGTCGGGCTCCACGAGTAGTAGCCGGCGGCGCCTTTTGAGGCGGTCTCCTGCGCCGGTTCGATCAGCCCGAAGCCGTGGCCGTCTTTCTGCGTGCCGGCCTTGAAGATGTCCTTGTACTGCTTCTTGGAGACGAAGCGGCGGTTCGGGTCGCCGGGGACGAGGATCGTGTTCTGCGGGCTGGTCAGGAACGAGGAGAGGAGCCGCACCGGATCGAATAGCGATTCCAGCAGCGCCTGCCCGTTTTCGGGATTCGAGACCGGCCCGATCGGCTTCAGGCAACCGGTCGCGACCTGCTCGAAGGCGGCGTTGGCGGCGGCGTTGCCCTGCACCAGCGCGTCGTGGTTGCCGAAGGCGACGTAGGAGGGAACTTTGACCCCGCTGGCGGTGAACGCCTGCTGGGCGCGGTCCATCAGGCCCGGGTATTTCGGCCAGGCGGAGTGCGGGCCGGCGGGCGAGTTGGGGTCGTAGAACTCGGGGTAGGGACCCTCGAGGTAATCGTTGTAGTCCTGGACGCCGGTGTAACGCGCGGCCTCGGCGGCGCCGGGGACGAAGAGGTTGGGGCAGAGCGGGTGCGAGTAGGTCGACTTGCTGACGCCGCTGTTGGGGTTGAGGTTGCCGCCCTCGAGCAGGGTCCGCACCCAGAGCGTCTCGTTCAGCTGCTGGCTGTCGGCCGAGTCGCCGGTGTCGATCGTCAGGTCCATCGCGCGGTGGCTGCCGTTGCCGGCGGCGACCGGGCTGGCGGTGGAGAACTGGTTGACCTGGCGGATCATCGCCTCGTCGATCTGCGGCTCGAGCGCCTCCCAGGGGCGCCAGGCGGCGCCGAAGGGAAGGTTCAGCGGAGTCGAGAGCGGGTCGATCACCTCGACCCGCGCCGGCGACTCCTCGTCGGCGAGCTGGAAGTCGGAGAGCTGGCCGAAGTAGACGAGGGAGGTGCGTTTGGCGGCGCGTTCGGCCCCCGCGGTCGCCAGGTCCTGTCGCACCGTGTACGGCTCCCCCGCGCCGAGCCCGAGGAAGCGATACGCGCCGGAGCCGGTCGGGACGACCCGCTGTTCGAGCGTCGATTTGCCGACGGTGTCCGAGACCGCGCCGAACGCGTTAGGAGCCACGGCAATCGCGGCCAACGCCGCGATTGCCACCACGAACCTCACGACCTCCCGAATTCCCATTCGAGGAGGGTACCCACTTTTAAGCGGGAAATGTTTTGCGGTGGTTACTACCCCTGCAAGGTGACGAAGCGCTCCTCGGTCAGCTCGTAGACGGCGTAGGCCGGGCCCTCGCGGGTGTTGCCGGAGTCCTTGACGCCGCCGTAGGGCTGCTGGTCGGTGCGGAAGGTCGGCACCTCGTTGATCAGGACGCCGCCGAACTCGAGGGTGCGGCCGGCCTGGAGGCCGCGGCCGATGTCGCGGGTGAAGACGCCGGCCTGGAGGCCGAACTTGGAGTCGTTGGCGAGGCGGAGCGCCTCGTCGAAGTCGCTGAAGGTGTCGATCGTCGCCACCGGGCCGAAGATCTCCTCGCACCAGACCTTGGCCTCTTTCGGCGGCGCCTTCAGCAGGGTCGGCGCCAGGCAGCGGCCCTCGTCGACCAGCTCGCCGCCGGTCAGCAGCTCGGCGCCACCGGCGACGGCCTCGTCGACCCACTGCTTGACCCGGTCACGATCGTCGGGGGTGATCAGCGGCCCGACGTCGGTGCCCTCGTCGAGCGGATCGCCGACGGTCAGCTTCTCGACGTTGGCGACGAGCCGCGCGGTGAACTCCTCGGCGACGGCCTCGTGGACGAGGATCCGCTGGATCGAGATGCAGCTCTGGCCGGCGTGGGAGAAGGCGTGGATCTGGGCTTTGTCGGCGGCCGCTTCCCAGTCGCCGTCGTCGTTGACGATCAGCGGCGCATTGGACCCGAGCTCGAGGTTGACCTTCTTGTGCGGAACCTTGGAGCGGATGTCCCAGCCGACCGGGGCCGAGCCGGTGAAGGTGATCGCCTTGGTCAGCGGGCTCTCGACGATCGCGTTGCCAACCTTCGAGCCCGGTCCCGGAACGACCGAGAGCCAGTTCTCCGGCAGGCCGGCCTCAACCAGGATCTCGGCCAGCTTCAGGGCCGAGATCGGCGTCTGGCCGGCGGGCTTGAGGACGATGGCGTTGCCGGCGGCGATCGCCGGTCCGAGCTTGTGGGCGACGAGGTTGAGCGGGAAGTTGAAGGGGCTGATCGCGCCGACGACCCCGTAGGGGACGCGCAGCATCACCCCGAGCTTGCCGACGCCGGCCGTGGCGGCGTCCATCGGCACCGTGCCGCCGGTCAGCTTGCGCGCCTCGACGGCGGAGAACTCGAGCGTGGAGACGCAGCGTTCGGCCTCGACCGTCGCGGTCTTGATCGGCTTGCCGGCCTCGGCGGCGATCGTCGCCGCCAGCTCGTCGCGGCGCTCGGCGACCAGCTCGGCCGCCCGCTCGAGCACCGCGGCGCGCTTGTGCTGCGGGAAGTCAGCTTCCTCGAAGGCCTTGTGGGCGGCCTCGATCGCCCGTTCGGCGAGCGCTTCGTCGGCCTGCGCGACCCGCCCGACGACGGTCCCGTCGTAGGGGCTCTTCACCTCCGCCCACTCGCCGGTCTCGATCCACTCCCCGGCGGCGAGGAGCTTGTGGTCGGTTGCCTCTACGGTCTGCGTCGCCATCGCTTCCTCCTCGGAATTTCGTGTCCTTCCAGCGTACGCCCCTGCCGATGCAGGCCGCTACTCCTGTTTGTTGAATCTGTTCGCCTAGAGATGTCCAAACTCGCACGCACGCTTCTGCTCGGGGTTCTCCTGACCCTCGTCTACCCGCTCGGAGCCCAGGCCAGCGTCAGCTGGGTCGTCCACGGCCGCGGCTTCGGCCACGGAGTCGGGATGAGCGCCTACGGCGCCTACGGTTACGCCAAGGCCGGCAAGGGCTACCGCTTCATCCTCGGCCACTACTTCACCGGAACCAGCCTCGGGACGCTGGAAAAGACCCGGATCGTCCGCGTCCTGCTCGACATCTCCCCCACCGACGTCGGCTTCAGCGGCGCGACCAGCGCCTGCGGCGTGCGGCTCGACCCCGGCCGCAGCTACCAGGCGCACCGCAAGGGCAACTCCGTGGTGCTGCGCAGCTCCGGCGGCAAACGACTCGCGAGCTGCGGGCGGAAACTGCGGGCGGCGGGGCGCGGGACGATCGCGATCGCCGGTGAGGGGACCTTCCGCGGCGCCCTGGAGGCGGTGCCGACCGAAAGCGACGCCGGCTCGCTCAACATCGTCAACGCGCTGGCGATCGAGCAGTACGTCAAAGGGGTGATGCCGAACGAGGTGCCGCCCTCCTGGCCGACCGAGGAGCTGAAGGCCCAGGCGGTGGCGGTGCGCTCGATCGCGATCACCGGCGACGTCGGCGGCAACGGCTTCGATCTCTACTCCGACACCCGCAGCCAGGTTTACGAGGGGCTGGAAAGCGAGTACGACCGCACCAACGACGCGGTCGCCGCGACCCGCGGCCAGGTCGTCATGTACGGCGGCGACGTCGCCCAGACGCTCTACTCGGCCTGCTCGGGGGGCCACACCGAGAGCGCGGTCAACGTCTTCGGCTCGCCCGTCCCCTACCTCGTCGGCGTCCCCGACCCCTACGACTACTACTGCCCGCTGCACAAATGGACGCTCGACTTCAGCGGCCCAGAAATCAGCTCGCGCCTCGGCGCCTACCTGCAGGGGAAGCTGAAACGGGTGGTGATCACCAAGACCGGCGTCTCGCCGCGGATCATTTCGGCCAAGCTCGTCGGCACCGGCGGCACCTCGACCGTCACCGGCTCGCAGCTGTCGGTGGCGCTCGGCGGCTACGACACCTGGATGACCTTCGAGAAGGTCGTCAGCGGCAACTAACGGCTGGTCTCGGGCAGGGCCAGCTCGGCGTGGATCGAGCGGTGGTCGGAGCCCGGCAGGTCCTCGACCCCGTAGTTGACGATCCCCAGGCGCTCGTCGGCAAGGACGTGGTCGATGGTGATCACCGGCGGCAGGTCGTGGTCGCGGTTAGGCCAGGTCGGGACGAGGCCCTCGGCGGCGACGTCGCCCGCGTCGCGGTAGCCGTGGTCGATCGTCTCGCGCAGCAGCGAGACGTCGAGGGTGGCGTTGAAGTCGCCGACCAGGATCCAGGGCAGGCCGGTGCCCGCCGCCGGCAGGCTCTCGAGCCCTTCCTGCCAGAGGTCGTCGTTGCCCCGCCCCGGCGGGAACGGGTGGACGCCGACGACGCGGAGGCGGCGTCCATCGGGCATCGTCAGGACCGCTCGCGGCATGCGGAAGAAGAACTCCGAACCGCGGAGCTTGCGCAGCGGCAGGCGCGAGTAGAGACCGCCGCCGGCGGAGCGGGGACGGGTTTCCTCGATCGCGTAGGGAAGGCGCCGCCGCAGCCCTTCGCGGCGCAGCTCGCGGGCGAACTTGGGGGTCAGCTCCTGGACGCTGAGCAGGTCGACGTCGTAGCGGTCGACCAGATCGACCAGCGCCTTGGGATCGGCGCGGCCGACGTAGATGTTCGAGGAGAGGACGCTGAGGGTCTCGCGGCCGGCGGGGTCGACGGTGTCGGCGCCGATCGCCCGCGGCAGCACCGCGGCGGCGAGGAGGAGCGTGGCGAGGCAGGTAACGCCGGCGGCGGCCCAGTTGCGCAGCGCCAGCGCGACGCCGGCGACAAGGAAGGCGGCGACGGCAGCGTAGGGCGTGAACGCCATGAGGGGTACCAGCGGGAAGCCTCGGTCGAGGCCGAAGGCGCGCACGATCGCCCACGCCACGAGCGGCGCGACGAGGATCCAGATCCACCAATACCGCCGCGCCCCCGTCGTATGTCGCTTTTGTACGGCTATACCGAACAAAAGCGACACTCAGCCGTCGGGGTACGGCTGGATCGGGATGCCGTGATCGGTCTCGCGCATCCCCAGCTCGTAGGCGCCGCCGCCCGGCAGGGTCAGCTCGCGCGGTGGCAGGCCGGGGCGTTCGACCGTCAGCTCGAGGTCGGCGACCGAGCAGTTGACGGTGTTGTGCTCGGGGCCCTGCGGGTCGGCGTAGACCCAGCCGACGAAGTCCTTCTCCGGCGCGGCGACGCGGCCGTGGACGACGATGTCCTTGCCGGGGAGGGAGAAGGAGCAGACGGTCGGCTGCTCCTCGATCCGGGCCGAGCGGATCGTGCCGAGGCCGCCGAGCCGGTGCGCCTCGCCGTCGAGGACGAGCATCCCGGAGGGGATCCAGGGGCTGGTCCGCGAGCCGAGGCGGACGCGGGCGGCGCCGGCGTCGAAGTAGGTGTTCGGCGCGTCGGGGAAACCGGTGCCCTCGAGCCAGACCCAGCGCTCGGCGTGCTCGGTCCCCCAGTTGTGGCCGATCATCCCCGGCCAGCCGCTCAGCTCGAACGGTTCGTCATCGACCACGAGGCGTCCTTCGAAGCGGGCGTCGGGGAACGGCGCGAGGAACTTCGTTTTCGGCAGCGGCGCCTTGTAGAGCCAGTCGGCCGGCAGGTACTTGCAGGGCTCGGCTTCGCCGGCGAAGGTGAAGGACCAGGCGGCGCTCAGCGCTTCGGTGTCGACCGAGCCCTCGGCGCGGCCGGGGCCGATCGTCGCGTCGGCGACGCGGATCCAGTCGCCGGCCGGCGCGTCGAGCTGCGAGGCCGGCACCGTCACCTTCGTCGCCCGCGGCCCGGCCGCGTCGCGATCGAAGAGGCAGAACCAGATCGAGCCGTTCGGCTCGGCGCCCGGGCGCTTGTGGACCGTGTGGCGGATCCACACCCCCTGTCCGCCGTCCGGCCGGCAGGCCTTGATGTAGAAGCTCTCGTAGTGGCCGGCCTTGGCGGCGACCTCCGGGTACCGCGCTCGTTCCTCCATCCCCGGAAGCCTAAGGGCGTGTCGCTTTAGGGACCCCCTGGGGGCCTAAATCGACAGGCGGTCAGCCTCTGCGCAGCGGCGGTGGTGGCGGCGACTCGAAGCCGAGCATCGCCACCGTCGTCGGGATCACCTTCTCGCCGGAGGCGGCGAGGCGGTCGCCTGCGTCGCTGCGGATCTGGGTCAGCTCGGCGAAGGTAGCCGCCAGCCTGGCGGTCACTTCCTCCCAGCCACGCTCGTCGAGCTGCATCGGCATCCAGGTCAGGTGGCGGTCGGTGCGGGCGTCGAAGGTGTCTTCGGAGATCGCCCGGTCGGCCCTGGCAATCATCCCCTGCAGCGAGATGCGCGAGAGCTGGCGGCGGCTCGGCGGGTCCATCTCCTCGAATTCGGCGTCGTCGATGTAGACGCGCGCCAGCCCCCGGTAGACGTGCTCGACGGCGCCGCGCCGGGGGATCGATTCGACCACCTCCAGGCAACCTTCTTTCTCGAGCTCGCGGAAGTGGTATGAGGCGAGCGAGAGGGCCTGCTGGTAGCTGTTGAAGCTGCCCTTCGGAATCAGCCCTTCCTCGACGAACTGGCTCGGGCTGCGCGGGCCTTCGTTGAGGATTTCGAGGATGCGGACGCGCAGGGGGTGCTTGAGGGCGTTGAAGATCGTCTCGCTGCGTTTCTTGCCCCCGAACTCCCTCTTGTCCATGCCCTGACCCTTTCGATTGTTCGACATCGTAGGAGCGATCACATTAGGGCATAAATGCTCGGACATTGCGGGAAAATGGCTAGCCAGAGCCCTTTACTAGACCCGGTCGAAGTAATAGGAACCGTCATGTCGCTGCGAAGGACGCTTCCGGCGCGGGAAGGAGGTGATGTGTATGCGGTTCAGCGAGAGCGGGCAGACCTACCCCGCCACCTCCATTCACAAGGGTGGCTGAGGCCTGATGGGTTCCGCCCCGATGCAGCACCGATCGGCGGGGCGGTCAGGTCTCAGCCCTGGCGCGGCCGGGCGCTCAGACCTTGATCGTGATCACGTCGCCGTCGGCGACGAGGTAGTCGCGGCCCTCGATCCGCAGCTGCCCCTTGTCACGGGCCGCCGCGTAGCCGCCGCACTCGACCAGCTGCTGCCAGCCGATCACTTCGGCTTTGATGAACGCTTCCATGATCTCCGTATGAATGGTTCCTGCCGCTTCCAGGGCGGTGGCGCCGCGGCGCAGCGGCCGGGCGACGGCCTCCTTGTCCTCGCCGGCGGTGAAGAAGGTGATCAGCTCCAGCAGGTCGTAGGCGGCGCGGACGAGGCGGGCGAGGCCGGAGCCCTCGACCCCGTAGGACTCGCGCATCTCCTCGGCTTCGGCGGGGTCGAGCTCGGCCAGCTCGCCCTCGATCCGGGCGCTGACCGCGACGACGCCGGCGCCGACCGAGTTGGCGTGGGAGACGACCGCTTCGGGTGCCTCGGCGTCGCCCTCGTCGACGTTGGCGACGTAGAGGATCGGCTTCGTCGTCAGCGCCTGCAGGTTCTGGGCGGCGAGCGGCGCGGCATCGGGGATCGGGATGCTGCGCGCCGGGCGGCCGGCGGCGAGCGCCTCGTGCACCGCGGTCAGCCAGCCGTGCTCGGCGATCGCCTCGACGTCGCCGGTCTTCGCCTGCTTGCCGACGCGGCCGAGCCGGCGCTCGACCTGCTCGTAGTCGGCGAGGACGAGCTCGGTCTCGATCGTCTCGATGTCGGCGAGCGGGTCGACGCGGCCGTCGGGGTGCGGCACGTCGGATTCGGTGTGGCAGCGGACGACGTGGCAGATCGCGTCGGTCTCGCGGATCGAGGCGAGGAACTGGTTGCCGAGCCCCTCCCCTTCGGAGGCGCCCTTGACCAGGCCGGCGATGTCGTGGAAGTCGATTTTCGCCGGCACCATCTCAGAGCTGCGGACGGTCTCGGCGACCTGCGCCAGCCGCTCGTCGGGCACCTGGGCGACGGCGACGTTGGGCTCGATCGTCGTGAACGGGTAGTCGCCCGTCTGGGCGCCGCCCTTGGTCAGGGCGTTGAAGAGGGTCGACTTGCCTGCGTTCGGCAGCCCGACGATCCCGACCTTCATCGCCTCGCCTCCATCAGAAGGTGAGCGGGACGATCAGGCCCAGGGCGACGCCGATGAAGGCGCCGGCGAGGACGTCGGACGGGTAGTGCATGCCCAGATAGGGGCGGCCGAGCGAGAGGGCGATGGCGACGACGAAAGCGCCGGCCATCGCCGGGTCGACGCGGACCATCGCCGTCGCCACCGCGAAGGAAGAAGTGGCGTGGGCCGAGGGGAAGCTGAGCGAGCTGGGGGCGCCGCCGAGCGGCGGCAGGCCCTCGAGCACCGGCCGCGGCCGCTTCACCAGGAGCTTGATGCCGTAGTTGAGCCCGATCGCGATCGGGCCGAGCAGGGCGCAGATCAGCCACGATTCCCAGCGCGAGCTGTCGAGCAGCGCCAGCGCGGCGCCGAGGACGAACCAGACGAGGCCGTTGTTGCCGGCCTTGCCGAGGGCGACGGCGACGCCCTCCAGGCCCGGCGAGTGGCCGTGGGTGCGCATCCAGCGCAGCAGCTTCAGATCCAGTTCCTCCATCGGCGCGAGAGACTATTGGGCGATGCCTTCCGTCCCAGGCTTCGTCCACACCCCCGGCAACCACTGCGGCTCGACCGCGCTGCGCAACCTGCTCGCCTTCCACGGGGTCGAGATCAGCGAGGAGATGGCCTTCGGGCTGGGAGCGGGCGCCGGCTTCTACTACCTGGCGCTCGACGACACCTCGCCGAGCCGCTGGTTCAACGGCCGCACGGCGCGGCTGGAGGAGACCTTCCGCGAGCTGACCAGCGCGGCGCTGGAGCTGAGCACCTTCGCCGAGGAGGACAGCGAGGCGGCGTGGGAGGCGGCGCGGGCGACGATCGACGACGGGCGGCCGGCGCTGCTGCTGACCGACATCTACCACCTCGACCACTACGGCAACTCGGCCCACTTCCCAGGGCACGCGGTGGTCCTCGCCGGCTACGACGAGGAGGTCGCGCGGCTCTCCGACACCGGCTTCGAGGAGCTGCAGACGACGCGGCTGGAGAACCTGGCGCGGGCGCGCCACAGCGGCCACCCCGCCTACCCGCTCGAAGGCCACATGTTCACCGTCGGGGGCGACGTCGACCGCGAGGCGCTCGAAGCGGCGATCCCGCGGGCGATCGAGCGCGCGGTGGGCGAGATGCTCGAGCCGCCCTTCGGCGAGTTCGCGGGCGTGCCGGCCCTGGAGCGCCTCGCTGCCGAGGCGGGCTCCTGGCCCGAGGCGGTCGAAGACTGGCAGTGGTGCGCCCGCTTCGCCTACCAGGTGATCGAGAGGCGCGGGACCGGCGGCGGCTGCTTCCGGCTGATGTACTCGCGCTTCCTGGCGGAGGCCGGGCGCGAGGAGGCGCCGCTGGCGGCCGAGGCGGCGGCGCGTTGGACCGAGCTCGCCGAGGCGTTCAAAGCGGCGAGCGAGAGCGAGGAGCCGCGGCCCGAGCTTTGGGACGCGGTGGGCGGCGGCGCCGAGCGGGTGCTCAGCGCCGAGCGGCGCCTTTGGACTTCGCTGGCGGCTTGACCCGGAACTTGCGCTTGGCCGGGGTCTGGTCGCTGGCCGACTGGGTGAAGGCGCGGACCTTGATCACGTGCCGGCGCGGCTTCAGATGCCTGTAGACCTTCGGTGACGCGCAGGGCCGCCAGCGGCGTTTGTCGAGCTTGCATTTGAAGGTGGCCGTTTCCTTCGTCCCGGTCGCGCTGAAGCGCAGCTTGACCCCGCCACGACGTAGCTTCTTCAGCTTGACGATCTTCGTCTGCGGGACGCATCCGGGCGGCAGCGGCACGAACTCGTAGGCACCGATGTCGGTGATCGCCGGCGTTTCCTCGGTGCAGCTTTCCCGCGCCGGCAGCGCCCGCGGGAAACCATTGAGGTCGACCGCCCCGTTGGCGGGGTCGTTGACGCCCGCGTCGATCGTCGGCGAGGTCGGCGCCTGCTGGAACCCGCGAGGGTTGACCGGGGTGAACTGCGGCGGCGCCGTCTGGCCGTTGGTCGTGGTCACCGGGCCCTCGGTCGCGTCGAGATTGGAGTGGTCGAAGTGGACGGCGACGCTGGAGCCGGTCGCTTCCGGGGACTGCCGCGCCGAGGCGTCGAGCAGGGTGCCGCTGACGATCACGTTCGTCGCCTCCAGCGCCAGCGAGACGTTTTTGGCGACCATGAAGATCGCCAGGCCGATCGCTTCGCTGCCCTCGGCGACGATCGTGTCGTTGCGCAGCTGGACCGAGCCCGAGGCAGTGCCCTGGATGAAGATCCCCAAGGCGTTGAGCGAGTTTTCGGCGAAGATCAGCGAGTCGGTCATCGTGAAGGTGGTCCCGGCCCGCAGCCCGAGCGAGTCGGCGCCGCGGGCGAACAGCTTCAGCCGTTCGAAGACGCTGCCGTTTGCGGGGACGAAGAGGACCCCGTCGCCGGTGTTGACCGTTTCGAGCTCGAGGTCGGCGATCCGCTGCGGCGCAAAGCTCTTGAAGACGGACTGGTTGGCGGCGAAGATCCGCGGCTTCGCTTCGCCGCCCGGCCCGTGGATCCAGAGCGGCGTTTCGGTTTCGATCGTCGCCCCCACCGTGTAATTGCCGAGGCCGACGACGACCTCGTCTCCGGGCGAGGCGGCGGTGATCGCGTAGTCGAGCGAGCAGGGCGTCGCCTGGGCGCAGCCGGGGACCATGCCCCCGTCGGGCGCGGCGTAGCGCGTCGCGGCGGTCGCCGTCGCGGGCAGCGCCAGAGCGGCGATCAGGCCGAGGAGGGCGACGGCGCGCGGCATGCCAGGATTCTAGGCGCGGAGGACAAACCGATCGCAACGGACAGCCGTCCGCTTCGGTTTGTCGATCCAAACCCGGGGTATTCACCGGCCATGACTATCGGAGCAGGCATCTTCCTCATAGCCGTGGGCGCAATCCTCAAGTTCGCGACCAACTTCCACGTCCAGGGCGTCAGCATCGACACCATCGGCGTGATCCTCATGGTCGCCGGAGCCGTAGGCCTCCTGATCGGCCTCTTCCAGGAAATCGTCTGGTCCCGCCGCACCAGGCCTCTGGCCCCCGGCGAGGCGCCCCCGGTCGAAGAACGCCGCGAAGTTCGCGATCCGGCCTACCGGGACCAGCCGCCGCGGTACTGATCGAAGAGATCGAGGGCGGGCACATCGAAGAGACCGTCCTCGTTGGAGATGAGGTCGTGATCGCGGCGCTCGCTGGACTCGAGCGTCACCAGCTGCGCCCGTCGCTGGGGATGAACGAGCGGCAACCAGATCCCGACCTTCACCCGCAGTAGAAGCCGCAGGCCGGACGGCGCTGGCACCTTCGACTGGGCATGGCCGTCCCAGCCCGCGTCTGCCTTGGCCCGCAGGTTGCGAAGCGCCGCTGCATCGAGGTAGAGGCGCCCTCGCCGGATCCAGCAGGAGATCGCAGGCCGCTCCTCGGCCTCGGCAGTCGCCGGTAGACCCAGATCCAGGGAGCGCCGCTCGGAGAGATACCCCTCTCCCGCCAACCGGATCAAGCGCCTATAGCCGATACGCCTATCCCAGCTCAGGTCCATCCGGTCGACCCAGGCGGTGACAAGGCTCAGAACCGCCCCGACGACAAGGACGAGAATCGCAACGAGACTGGCGTGAGCGGGATCGGTTTTCCAAACCGAAAGCGCGACGACCAGAGCCGTAAGCGTCGCCGCCCCGAACGCCAGGGGGACCAGCCAAAGCATTCGCTCGAATGAGCCCGGCAACCGCGAGAGGATGCTGACGAAGACGAGCAGGAAGGCAGCGAGAATCAGCGGCGTCGCCGTCTGGGTCAAGTCCGAATCCGAAATCGCTTCGTTCGCGTGCAGCAAGGCAATGCACAGGTAGGCGGTCGACCCCACCGCCACTAGAACCGAGGTCATGGCGAAGATTTCGAACACCGCGAAGCTAGCCCGCTTCCGTCCCCCAAAGAATAAGCCGAAGATCGTCCCGGCCCCGAGCGCACCGGCAAGCGGAATTAGGCTCTGAAGAGCCGCCCGATCGCTAGCCCCGAGAACGTGCTCTTTCAAGCGTGCCTCCCTTCTGCATGCGACACGGATAGCGAATGGACCGGTTGGCATCGCGATTACCTGCCCCGTTCTGTCTCCGCATTGCGCCGAGAAAAGTGGCGCGAAAGCACGGCAGCTGGCACCGCAGTAGTTGGCATCTCCGACAATAGGCAGCAGTATTGAGAGATGGCACCGTTTCCCCAGTGGAAGTACTACCCGCCGCGAAACAGACCCCCGGCGTGGACTCAGCCCCTCATCTCAGCGTTCAGCGGAGTCAGGAAGTCGATCGATTCGAACGACAACCGACTGACCAGTGATCAGGCTCTGGCAGCCATTCGACCTGCCCTCGAAGCGCTCGAATTCGAGGTCGAGTCCGGCAAGAAAAAGGACCAGAAGATTCGCCGCCCCGTCCTTTTTGGCGAGCACGGTCATGAGGATCTGGCCTATGAGGTGGATGCCTTTCACCCGGGGGACGGCATCGCCCTGGAGGTGGAGGCGGGTCGCGGCGCTCGTGGGAACGCCGTTTACCGCGACCTGATCCAAACCAGTCTTCTTGTCGACGCTCGTTTCCTCGCCCTCGCGGTGCAGGTCTCCTACAGGCACAAGTCCGGCGGCAAAAATATCGTTGTGCAGAGCTATCGCGACACGATGAACCTTCTCGACGCGATCTACGCAAGTAACCGTCTGCTCCTACCCCTCGACGGAATATTGCTCATTGGCTATTAGTCGGAGGGTCTCCCAGACCTAATGATGCGGAGAGACCGGGTCAGTTCCTACTCTTCCTCGAAACCGCTCTGCTCGAATTTCAGGGTGGTTGCATTCTCGGAGACCACGCGAACGTGGGACTCGTCGAATCCATCCGGGGCAGTGGCCTCGATCTCCAGAGTGATGTTGACCTGCGCACCGGGAACGGATGCGAGGTGGGCCAGCACCTCATCCGCGACGTTCTTGAAATCCATCCCGTAGCGCTCGCCCGAAAGGCGTTTGCTTCCGAAGAAGCGGGTGACTTTCGACTGCGGCTGCGGTTGGGGATCGCCTTCGGCCGGTTCCGGCATCCCGCTTTCGCCAGAAGAGCTCGTCCCCCCGTCGCCGCCCTCGTCGGTGGTGACAGCCTCAGGCGTCTCGGCAGCTATCTGCGCGATCGCGAGCTCGGGCCGGACGATCAGCGTCTCATCGGTGACGTGGATCGATTCCTCGGCAGGATTGATCAGGCCCCGGTAGCGCTTGGTCTCAGGGTCATAGCCATCGGCCAGCGCGAATCCATCCTGCTGCCAGAGCATCGGCGGTTCCAGCAGCCCGGCATAGAGAACCGACCGGTTGGTGAGCCGCGGCATGTAGGGGTACTGGGCGTAGGTCTTCCATAGATCGCCAGCGGAGACGTGGCCGTCCTTCCACAGCGCTGCGGCATGGTCGTTCAACTGGTGCCGAATCGTCGCGCCCGCCTGCTTGGTCGCGAGCGAGCCGTCGTTGTCGAGTCGCCGCGAGACGCGCTCGGCAAGGGACGCCGACTGTCCCTCGACCTTGGTCACCCCCAGTTCGACTGGCTGCCCCTGAGGCACCAGCGCCCACTGATAGGCCCCCAGCAGTCGAGAATCGACGGTCTCGCTCGCCTGCTTCGATTTCTCCGAGGCCTGGTTCTTTTGGTTTTCGGTCAGGTTGAGTTCCGCCCGCTTGTCCAGGACCTCCCTCCAGCCGAGGTAGGTCCTGACGGCGCCGTCGAGCTCTTCCATCCGCGCCTCGTCGGCGGCCAGGAAGACGACCATGTTGCGGTTCACCCGGCTGGCACTACCGCGTTGCTCGGCAGCCGTTCCCGCAAAGGTCAGAGCGCTGCTGTCCTTCCGTTCCCGGCGATGGGTCAAACGAGGGTGCAGGACCACCAGCCGCGCTTCGTCGCTGTCGCGGATGTCCGCCGTCTCTTCGGGGCAGACGTGGACTGCCGCAAAGTCCCCGGGGCTTCGTCCCTGACTTTCGAGACGCCGCTTGATCTCGGCCCACACTTCCTCTTTGTGGATGCGGTCCGCATGGTCCTTGGCCCGCCGCGAGATGTTGGCCTGCAGGTCGTACCAGTACTTGCCCGACCCGGCATAGAAGTAAGTGGCACGGTCTCCGAGCTGAGTCAGGGCCGAGTGGAAGTTCCCAACGACGTCGCCCGGAACCGCCGCCCCGAGGAAGACGCGGGCGGCCTCGAGACCCTTGTGCGCGGTGCCGATCGTCGGCGCGGCGCCGACGAAGACGGTCCGGGCCAGGCGCTTGGTGACCGATCGCCCGCCGAACAGCGGCTTCTCCTTGTCGACCTTCGCCGGCTCGGAATTGAGCCCGTCGACGTCAGCGTCGATGATCGTCTTCCAGGAGTCCTCTAGGTACTGGGTCAACTCCGCATTCACCGCGGAGGTCGCCAGCGGCACCGACGCTGGCATGATCAGGGGAGACTGGTCCTCGCCGACCCAGAGCTGATGGATGACGGCGTTCATCAGCCGCAGCACCCCGCGCGTACGCTGGAATCGCTCGAGGCTCGACCAGTCCTCGTAGAGCCGCTCGAAGAGCTCGGGATGGATCGGGTAGGTCCGCTTGATCCGCTCCTCATACTCGATGTCCCGCGCCTCCCGCGGAAACTCTTCGCTGTGCTTTCGGTACATCTCGCCGAACTTGCGAGCGGTGGCGGAGATGGTGGCCAGCGCACTCGCGTCGGGTGCGACGAAAAGTCGCTGGCGAACGATGTGGTACGACTCGTCCGCCGAAGCCGGGCGCCACTGGTCGGCCACGCGCCGGACCACGTTCTGCAGGCGCTTGAGCGCTTCGACCCCGTGGGCGCCGCCGACCTCCTCGGCGTTCCCGGCAGCCACCTCATCGCTGTCGCCGCTCTCCGAGGCGGGAATGGATATTGCGAGCATCACGCCCGGCGTTCCTTTGACCGCCTCGGTAAGAGCCTGGGCGAAGGTGAACTGATCGACGAAGGTTCCTCCGGCGAGGTCGTCCCGTGAGAAGAGGCTGCGAGCGTAGGCGACCCACTCGTCGATCAGGATCAGGGCCGGCGAGTAGCTCGCAATCAGCTCGTGGAGGGCCTCGCCGGGTGGGGTTCGGTTTCGATCCGCCTGGGCGACTATCTCATAGGCCTCGGCGCCGCCGAGCTGCCAGGCAAGCTCGCCCCAGAGCGTGTTTACCTTGGTGCCGTCGGGCTTAGTCGATCCCGAGGGCGAGATGTGATTTCCGACCAGAGCGACCCGGTTGACCTTGGGGAGCTTCCCGTACCCGCTCTCCTCGAGGAGGTCCTGGACGTCCTGCCCATATTCGGTCGACGACAGGCCGGCGGCGAGATGCCAGAGCGCCAGCATCGAGTGGGTCTTGCCGCCGCCGAAGTTCGTTTGCAGGTTGATCACCGGCGAAGCGTTTTCGTCACCCGACAGGCGCCGTACCGTCCGGTCGATCAGGTCCCGCAATCCTTCGGTCAGGTAGGTGCGGGAGAAAAAGGCCACCGGATCGCCGTAGTCGCCGCCGGTGTCCTCGCTCGAGACCGAGACTTTGTAGAGGTCGGCGGCAAACTCCGACGCCTGGAAGTTTCCGGTCGCGACGTCGTCGTGGGGTGGGAGGACCTCCCGCCAGGGCATCAGCCCTTCGGATTCGGGCATCACCACCGCTGCTGACTTCAGCGCTCGCCGGTCGTCTTTCTCGGAGGCAACGCGCCGCAGCTCGAGCCGGAGCCGGCGAACCTCCTCGGCCGCATCGGCTGCACCGATGCCACCGAGGAACCGCTCGCCGGTGTCGAGGACGCGCAGGGCATCGTCGTCGCTGAAGGACTTCATGTGCGCCCAGTCGTTGCGGGCGTCCCGCAGCTCGCTGGCGTAAGACTTCTGCGTCGGGCTCAGCTGGCCGTCGAAGGGGCGCCACCCCGAGCGGATCTTCTCCGGCACGTCCTCGGTCAGCATCCGCAGCTGCACCTGGGGGTCGCGCCGGTCGTAGGACTTGCTACCGCCCCTGCGCCCATCCTTCATCGCCACCAGCTTTGCCCAGTCGCCATCCTCCTGGAGCTCGGGGACGACGGCGAGGGAGATGAACTCGTCCAGGGGCGGAGCGAGGATCTCGAACATCTTGCCGATGCGGTCGCGGTTTGAGTCAGACTTGGCCATCTCACGCCTCCGGTGGGGGGTCTGGGTCTTCGATTTCGGCCTCGAACTCCTCTGAGCCCTCCGTCGAGTGGCCCTCGTCCGCGTCGCGTGGCACAGCCTTGCCCATTGCGTCCTCGATCAGCAGACAGAGCCTCTCCCGCCGATCGACGAAGAAGGCGGCGAAGTCATCCTCTCGCAGAGCTGGCGCAGACACCAGGTGACTGTCCAGGAGGCCATCGAGCTGGCTGGCCGGGATCTGCGCCTTGGCTTCTATCGAGGCGAGGTACTTCGAGGGCGCTGAGCCGCCGATCGATCGGTTGGTGCGCGCCGAGATCGCCGTCTTGTTGACGATGCTCTCCCTGCGCTCGTCGTCGATCCCGTGCGCCTGACACCAGTGCTTCGGAAAGATGTGGTGGATGTCGGTGTCGAGGGTCGCGTACTGCACCTTCTCGAGCGCCTTGTCTTCCATCCAGTCGCGGGCGTGATTAGCGAGCACCAGCGAGTAGATGCCCTTGTAGGCCGCCGCGTTGCGGGTTCGCAACGAGTGGAGGCGAGACTCGACGAAGGTCGCGTCCTGGACCGTCCGCGGGACCTCCGCCTCGGGACTGCCAACGGCCCACGCCGGGGTCTGCTCGAGGTCTCGAACGAAGCGGGTCTCGATCGCACCGCCGTAGAGCTCGCCGAGGATGCCGGACCAAAACCACTGTACGAGTCGTTCTCGCGGCCCCAGCATGTCGGCCTCGGTGCCCATCACGACCTTGACCGCCGCGAGGGGGACCAGTTGCTTGGGGTAAGGCAGGAACTTGGGATCGAAGATGAAGCGGTCGGCGAGGAAATCGGATACCCAGAGGAACGCTTCTCGCAGTGGGTCGACCCACTCCAGGTAGTCGTCAAGCGTGAGCTTGAGGACATCCTCCCGCTTGGCTGAAACGCCGACCGGTTTTGCGCTCATGTCTTCGACGTTCCGTTTTCGGGTCGCCAGCAGGGTCACCGCCTGGAGAAAGTCGGTGTTTTCGATTCCGACCAGGACCGGGTGATCAGCAAATTCCCCCTTGGTCTTCTGCCAGTCGTCGTTGAGACGGAAATCGGTACCGTGGGCGTCGTAGTGCTTCTTGTCCCCGGCGAAGGTCGCCGTCAGCAGCTCGAAGACGTTGAGTGCGAGCCCCCCGGTGTTCACCTTCTCGAAGACCGTGGCAACGGCGGCCTTGCTCGTCTCGGTGTCCAGCTCGATTGCCGGGATGTTGTAGGTCCTCGTCGGCTGGATGACGCGCGTGTTGAAAGCCTTCGCTCGCTCTATGTCCGGCAATTCGAACAGCCACGAGAGCACGTCCTCGGAGAACAGCAGGCTGATCGGGAAATACCCCTGTTCCCGCTCCTTCTCGGGCGTCGAGACGTCGAGTTCTACGTCCCTGCCGAAGTTCGTCCTGACCACTCCGTCCCCTGGGAGCGAATGGACCGCGTCGTCGATCCGGTCCTCGCCCTCCAGAGCTACGGCCATCTCGACGTAGTACTTGCGCGTCAGCTTCTTCCCTCGCGCGTCCATCGTCGAGACGACGCCCTCGCCGGTAAGTGCCTGCGTTAGCGAGGTGAGGCGCTGCTGGCCGTCGAGCAGCAGTTTTTCGGGTTCGACCCCCGCGGAGGCCTCGGCACCCTCGATCGGCTTTGGCTTGAAGCGCACCTGGTCGCTGCCGGTCTTCAACAGCATCACGACGCCGAGCGGGTGCCCGCGCAGGACCGTCACGAGCAGTTGACGAATCCGCTCGTCTTCCCACTTGTATCCGCGCTGGAAGTCGGGCAGCTGGATCTTGCCGCTGTTCGTCCAGGCGAGGTACTCGGAAAGCTCGTAGAGGGGCGTCTGGAAACCCACGGTCAGCTCTCCCCCAGGTCGAAGCTGGCCTGCTCCGGCGGGATGGCGACGCCGTCTCGGGCGGCATCGACGATCTCCGGCCAAGCGGTGGCAAGGGTATTGAACGCGAGCGCATCCTGGGTCCAGCCGTTCTTCTCGGCGAGAGGGAATAAGAGGAAGGCAAGCTCTTTGACTAGATCCGCATCAACCGGGCCATCGGGCCGGGACCCAGCGGCGGCCAAGAGCTGCGCCGCCTCGCTGATCCCTCCTCGCTCAAGTGCGGCCATCATGTGGTGAAGCACCTCCCAGGCGCTGATCTGTTCGTCGACGGACGGGTTGTAATCAGCCGGCAGTGCAGTTGGCGCGAGTAAGGTCACTTTGCCGGCAGCGCTTGTAAGAATTCCTCCACGATCCATCGCCTCAACGGTGGTGTTGCGGGCATTGGCGAGGCTATTGGCATCACCGAACGTCCCAGTTTCGTAACCGTGCTGGCGATACCAGGCGATCGCGAACCGAGTCGCCGAGTCGAAATCACCCTCCTGCTCATTAAGAACCTGATCGAGAATCTCGTTGATACGCGCCAGCGCCGAGCGCATTGACATTGGTGAGCCGTCAGCCTCGATCACCGAGGCATAGCGCGAAAAGACAGCCATTCCCGGACCGATTGCAGCCTGAGGCAGGTCGACGGGTGCCATGCGGCCTTGCTGAAGCTCCCGAAGGGCCTCTGGGAGCTCGGCCTGGAGAGCCGCGATTAGGCCGCGGCGGTCAGTGGTGGGTGCGTCATCTGGGCGGGCGCGAAGTGCCAAAACGATGGAGGAGGCTAGAGCGTTCGATCCAATATCCCTCATTCGCGCGGCACGCTCGCTCCGCACCGGCCACGTAGCGGTGATAGCCCATCCGGACTGAATCATCCCGTCGAGAAGCGTCTCCCAACCAGTGGACGCATCGCCATCTTCACTCGTATCGGACTGCTTGAATGCATAGTAGACAGTTATTGGATAATCATCCAAGGCATACTCGCGTGCCCGTGCAAAAACCTCGCGAAATCCCTCCTCGAAGAATTGCTTTGCGCCAGTCTTTCCCTCGTGGCGATAGGGGTTAGCGACTAGCTCGTCCGCCTTGGGGACCAGCATCGTCCGAAGCAAGTCAGGATGAACCACACGGAGTGCACGCCGAAGCCACACATAGAAGAAATCCGACAAATCGGAATAGCCAATGTTGTCGTAATACGGCGGATCCGTACTGATCACCATCCCCTTGAAGGGGACATCTCGAGCCGACTGCTGCACTGCGGTACCAGGGGTACCCGAGGTTCCTTTAAGCGCCTTTGCAACCGAGTCGATCGGCCCTGCAATACCAATTTGACCGAAGGGATTCGCTTCAGTGAAATCCCACGCCATCGGGATGACATGGCGCGCAAACAGAGCGCGCACGTTTTCGTTGGTCTGGTTCCACGAGCAGAGGCTGTTGCTCAAATCTGCGTAACGCGACACAGCCAACCCAAGGTAGGTGGCAACTGCATCCGCGTACGATCGAGCCTCGACGTGGATAGCGGCGTCAGGGCGATCTCCGTACTTCCGAGCTGCCTGCTCCGCGTCGTTCAGCACCCGATCTCGCACTTGGGCGACCAGGTCACTGAGAGTCGTTAGTGCGAGAAGTTGTCGGCTAGAGAAGAGATCTGCCCATTTAGTCATGCCGTATCCCTGAACACGAAAGCCCAACGCCTCGGGTGGAAGAGCGCCTTCTGGCCTGGTGGTCGGAACAGCATTCATTGCGCTCTCCCAATGATGAACCGACGGAGGGAGATAAATACGCTTCCGATGGCCCTCCGCAACAATCGCCATTAGTTGAGTGCCAAGCCCGCTCCCCCGCCCAACTTCTCGCACATGGTCGAGCGGCACCCCTGCGCCACAAGCCACGCACCGTGCGCCATTACGGTTGACCGTTCCATCTACCTTCGGAGCTGGCGCGCTCTCTAAATCGTGCCGGACCACAAATTCAACTCTGTTTTGGTTTGGCTGCGTGTCGTCGGCGACGACGCGAGGCTTGACGTATGCCTCCTTCCCCTTCTTTTTAGCAAGCCACCAGCTCCGCACTAACGGCATCTCAATAGCACAAGCGGGATTGGGACAAGTCATCGTCCTAGCCCAAATCCAGGCGGTCACTGGGGCGGTAGTGCCGTCGGGGAGTGTCGCCTGTGGATAGTGATCTCCAATCTGCTTCTCACACTCGTCGCGCAGCCACCTCCCATAAGCGCGTATATCGGCCATGAGTCCCGCGGCTCCACTCCAACCTCCCATCTCAGAGTCCGCCAGGCCGGGGAATACCGGCGGACAATTCTCGGTCCTCGGCGGAATCTCGATAAGCGCCTTATTGATCAATACTGCTACCGGGTTGAGGTCAGATGCATGGGCTTCAAGGCCAAGCCGCTGTGCCTCAAGTGGAATGGTCCCACCACCGGCAAAGGGATCAAGAATGGGTGGAGGATTGCCGCCGCAGGACTTCTGAATCTCCTCACGCACTTCATCAAGCAGGTTCGCGTCTTGCGTGTTCTCCCATACAACAAGGCGCTCGATGAGAGCGTGAAGCCGTTCGCGCTCTACCCGCTGAGCATCTTCGTCGGGGAACAGCTCTGGGTGCGAACTTGGGTCATCGACGAGTTGACTGAATAGAACAGCCCGCGCGGTGACTAGGGGACGTCGTGCAAACCAAATGTGCAGACTTCGGGGATGGTCCCGGGTGAATGGTTCCTTCTCCCGCGCCGATTCTCTGTTGATCGTCTCCAGCGGCAGCGCCACCTCGATCAGCTTGCGCTTCAGAACGGCTTCCTCCCCTTTGCCCACATCTTCTCCCAGTCGCCGCGAATGCCCGTAGCCTCGAAGCCCCCCGCAGCGTAACCGGCGAAGGGATTGTCCAGATACCGAACCTCGTCATGCTCGGGGCCACGAGGGTCGACCCGAACCATTGCGAGGCGGTAACGCGGTGCGGCGTTCATCGCAGTCATCACCTCATTGTGGGTGATGAAGAAGTCTTTGGCACCAGCGATGCGGGCCTTGACCTCGATGCGAACCGGATCGCTGCCCGGGGCTCGGGAAAGGATGTCGAAACCCCGATTGTTGAACGGCTGCTCTATGGGCTCGCGTCCGAGACTCGGCTCCGTGGCCAGCACCATGTCAACGCCACGCCGCTCGACCTCTTTCGTCTCGACCGCATGCAGCGGTGCAGTCTGCTCGGTCTCTTCGGTCCCGTCCAGAGCGGAGAGAGGCAGAACCAGCGCCGCCGTCACGACCCGGGGTGCCTTTGCGGACATTCGGTCCTGGCGGTCGAGCAAGGCAAGACGCATCTGCAAGCGACCTTCGATCTCCGTCGCCTTCTGCATCAAGCTCGCGTGGCCCTCGCGGACCCTTTCTCCGCGTTTTTCCTTTTCGGAGGCGACGATCGAATCGGAGATGAGCCGGTTGATCTCATGCTCCAAGCGGACAGTCACTTGATCGCGGACGCGGTGTAGCTCGGCGGCCCGGCGGGGCTGGACCTCATCGACGTACTTGGGAAGCTGGTTGGCGATCAACCAGCTAGTCGCCATGTCCTCCGCCGCCGCCAGCCAGGGAAGGCCCCGGGCCTGTTCGACGGCGGCCGATCGAGGGGCGGCAACGCAGTCGAGGTACGGCGCCGGCCCGGCGGGGGTGACAGATCCGGCCTCGTCGACGTAGGCATAGCCGAAGCGACGCGCGATAACTTCGTCCGTCGCATCGCTGATTTCTTCGATCACTCCAACCAGGAGGCGCGGCGTCTCGACGCTTGCAGACACCAGTACGGAGCCCCGCTCGAGCATCGACCCCAGTTGCTCCACCGTCTGAGCCATGACGATGTCGTGCAGTGGGTGGCCCGGCGCCAAAAGCTCCGCCGGCTGCCCGTCTCCCACCTCATCGGTCTCAAAGGTGACGCGCTCGTAGCGGGTGGCCACGGGGCGCTGGCGCGACTGGCGCAGAGGGGCAGGAACGTTCGTGATCTCGAAGCGTCCTCTCTCGCGCTTCGAGATCCGGCCGCCCAGATGGGCAAAAGCCTCGCGGAAGGCCCGCTCTATGTAGTGGGGCTGCAACCGGCGAGCGCGGGCCTCATCCATCTGCGCGCGAAGCTCGGCGATGTCAGCCTCGATCAGGTCGTTGCTCGCCAGAGCATTCTCCCTCAGCAACTCACTGATGCCCTCGGAAACCCGCTCGTCAATGACCTGTTCCATCTTGGCTCGGACCTCGGGTTGCTCTCCGTACTGGATCGCTTCGAGCAGCAGCCCGCGCAGCGGCGTCTCCTCGAAGGCCGCACCTAGGACATCGAAGACCTTGCCCCCGTAAGCCTTGCGCTGCTCCTCGATCTTCGCGAGCAGCAGGAGGAACACATCCCCCTCGCGCGTATCGCTTGCGACGAGGTTCCAGAGCCGACAGACCTCCGTCTGGCCGATGCGGTGAATGCGGCCGAAGCGCTGCTCGATTCGGTTTGGGTTCCAGGGCAGGTCGTAGTTGACCATCAGGTGTGCGGCTTGGAGGTTGAGTCCCTCCCCGGCAGCGTCGGTCGCCAACAGGATGTAGCACTCCTTGTTATGGGTGAACTCCTCGGTGATGCGCCGGCGCTCGTTGCGTCGTACCCCACCATGGATCGTGCCCACCGCGTTCGGTTTGCCGATCAAGGCCCGGATCCGCTGAGCGAGGTACTCGAGCGTGTCGCGATGCTCGGTGAAGATGATCAGCTTCCGCGGAGGCTCGCCGGTATCAGGCGCAAGGGTTTTACCTTCGATGATCGTGCGCAACTCCGACCACTTGCGATCGGTCTCCGCCGCCCGAACTAGCTTTGCTTGCTCTATCAGCCGGCCGAGGTCAGCGAGCTCGATGTCGAGCTCCTCGACGGTGCGCGCCGCGGTGGCCGCATCGACGAGTTCCTCTTCGATCTCCTCGACCTCTCCGGCGGAGTACTCGTCCTCTTCGACGTCGGATGGGTCGAGCGCGAGCTCGTCGAGGGGATCGATGACCCCTTCTCCGTTGATCAGCTGCTGCTGCCGGCGCTCGAGCCGGCCAGCGCGGCGAACCAGTGAGCGGAGGATCGCTTCGGGGCTAGAAGCGAGCCGGCGCTGCAGGACGGTGAGAGCGAAACCGACCGTGTTCTTGCGCTTGCCCTCCAGTTTGGCGGCGCGGTTCATCCCCTCACGCACGTACGCCGTCACCTCCTCGTAAAGCTCCCGCTCTTCCTCGGTCAGCTCGTACGGCACGGTCTCGGCAATGCGCTCTGGGAACAGCGGCTTGCCGTCGAAGGTCAAGAGGTCCTCCTTGACCATCCGGCGCATGATCCCGGTGGTGTCCGAGCGATCGACGCCCTCGACGCGCTTGCCCTCGAAGCGGTCCCGATCCAAAAGGGTCAGAAAGAGCTGGAAATCCTCCTCCTTGCCCGAGTGGGGCGTGGCCGTCATCAGCAGTAGGTGCCGGGTGATGCGACCAAGGACCTCGCCAAGCAGGAAGCGTTTGGTCTTTTCGAGCTTGCCGGAGAAGAAGTGGGCTCCCATCCGATGGGCCTCGTCGACGATCACCAGATCCCACTGGGACTGCTCCAACTCGCCGACCAGATCCTCGTTACGGGCCAACTGATCCATCCGCGCGATCAGGAAAGGGTGCTCCTCGAATACCGACGACCCGAAGGCGCTCTCGGCCATGTCGGTACTGAACAGCTCGAAATGGAGACCGAACTTGAGGAACAGCTCGTCCTGCCATTGCTCGACCAGCCCTCCCGGTGCGACGACAAGACAGCGCCGAACGTCCTCCCGCAGGATCAGCTCCTTCATATAGAGCCCGGCCATGATCGTCTTGCCGGCGCCGGGGTCGTCGGCGAGGAGGAAACGCAGCGGAGTGCGCGGCAGCAGCTCGCCGTAAACGGCACGGAGCTGATGGGGCAGCGGCTGGATATCACTGGTCGTCACCGCGAGCATCGGGTCGAAGAGACCGGCGAGCTTGATTCTCTGCGCCTCGGCGACAAGCTTGTAGGCCTTCGCGTCGGCATCGAAGGGGCGGGCCGTCCGCTCCGCGAGACTCAGCTCGTTTGCTTCCGAACGGCTCAACACCCGCTCGCCGAGCGAGCCATCTGCCTTACGGAAGATGATCTGAGCTGCATCGTCGCCGTGCATGACGGCAGAGACGATCTCAACGGTTTCGCCGGGAATTACGCCACTTACGCGCTGCTGTGCGGAGAGATGCTCAAGTAGTGACATCGATGAAGAGCAGAAGGTATCTGCTGAGCAACCCGGCCCAACGGGGACGCACGCCGAAGCGGGAGCGACGGGACTCGAACCCGCGACCTCCGGCGTGACAGGCCGGCGCTCTAACCAACTGAGCTACGCCCCCGAGGGGTGCTTCGGGATGGGCCGCTGGCGCGGCCCGGGGGGCAAATCTAGCGGGTGGGGCGGGGCGGTGGGCTTTGGGCGGCTCGGCCGCGGGGACGCTGCTGGACTTCGAGCGCGGTGCGGGCCACCAGGCCGGCGGAGCCGAGGAGGAGGAAGAGGAATCCCCAGCCGGGCGAGCCCATCAGGGTCGCCAGCAGGGCGAGGCCGATGGCGACGTAGAAGAGGACGACGAGGCCCTCGAGCAGCTTCTCGGTGGAGCGGAGATCGAACGGCACGATGGGGAGTTCGGCGGGCGGGCGCGGTTCCCTGCCAGCCTGGTCAGGCAGCTGCGGGCTCGGCGTGGGCGAGCTCGGGGACGGCGAAGGGCGACTCGGCGGCGGCGATCTCCTCCAGCAGCTCCCGCAGGCCGGCGATCCGCTCGGCGCCGTAGCGCTCGGCCCAGCGCTTCTCGACCTTGGCGAAGAGCTTGCGGCCGTGGGCCTGGGCCGCTTCGCCGCGCTCGGTCAGGCAGATCAGCTTCGCCCGCCGGTCGTCGGGGGCGGGGATGCGCTTCGCGTAGCCGCGCTCGACCAGGTCGTCGACGATCTCCCCCACCGACTGCTTGGTCAGCTTCGCCCGCTCGGCGATGTCGGTCAGCCGCAGGCCTTCGCCCTGGACGAAGCGGAAGACGCAGCCGTGGGTCGGGCGGATGTCGCCGAACTCGGAGCGCTCCAGCTCGGCCCGAAACTCGGCGAACAGCGCGTCGGAGGCGATGTCGAGCAGCCCCGGAAGGGGGATCCACTCGGGGGCGTTTTTCGAGCCGGGGTTCATTTCGTCAGGAAGCCTGATAAGGTCGCCTTGTTGTAAGGCAGCCTGACCAGGTTACCTTACGAATTGTACTCGATGACCAGGAGACTTCAAATGGATTCGACCCTCGCGACCAACTCCCCCAGCACCGCCAACCGCAAGTGGTGGACGCTCGGGGCGGTCTGCGTCGCCACCTTCATGCTGCTGCTCGACATCACCGTGGTCAACACGGCGCTGCCCGCGATCCAGCAGGACCTCGGCGGCAGCTTCACCGACCTGCAGTGGGTGATCGACGCCTACGCGCTCTCGCTGGCGGCGCTGGTGCTGACCGCCGGCTCGCTCGCCGACCGCCTCGGCCGCCGCCGCGTCTTCGCGATCGGCCTCGGCATCTTCTCGGCCGCCTCGCTGCTCTGCGCGCTGGCGCCGGACCCGACCTTCCTCAACCTCGCCCGCGGCCTGCAGGGCGTCGGCGGCGCAATCATGTTCGCCGTCTCCCTGGCGCTGGTCGCCCAGGAGTTCCCCAGCGGCCCCGAACGCGGAATGGCGATGGGGATCTACGGCGGCACGATCGGGATGGCCGTCGCGGTCGGCCCGCTGGTCGGCGGCGTCCTCACCGACGGCCTCGGCTGGGAGTCGGTCTTCCTCATCAACGTGCCGATCGGGCTGGCGGCGATCGCCGTCACCTACTGGAAGGTCGCCGAGTCGCGCGACCCGAACGCGACCCGGATCGACTGGGGCGGCCTCGTCACCTTCTCGAGCGCGCTCTTCGTCCTCGTGCTGGCGCTGGTCCGCGGCAACGACGAGGGCTGGGGCAGCACCACGATCGTCTCCCTCTTCGCCGCCGCGGCGGTGCTGATGGCGGCGTTCTTCGCGATCGAGCGCCGGGTCGCCGAGCCGATGCTGCCGCTCGGCTTCTTCCGCCGCCGCGCCTTCACCGGCGTCCAGCTCGCGGCCTTCGCGGTCTCGGGCTCGATGTTCGCGCTGTTCCTCTACCTGACCCTGTACCTGCAGAGCTTCCTCGGCCTCTCGCCGATCGAAGCCGGCCTCCGTTACCTGCCGATCACCGTCGCCTCGTTCATCGTCGCGCCGCTCTCCGGGATGGCGCTGGCGAAGATCAAAGCCCGCTACCTGATGGCGGCGGGGCTGGCGCTGACCGGGCTCGGCCTGCTGCTGATGTCCGGCCTGCAGCTGGACTCGGAGTGGACCGCGCTGCTCGTCGGCTTCCTCGTCAGCGGCATCGGCGTCGGGTTGCTGAACCCGGTGATCGCCGACGTCGCCCTCAGCGTCGTGCCGAAAGAGCAGAGCGGAATGGCGGCCGGGATCAACGACACCTTCCGGCAGGTCGGGATCGCGGTCGGGATCGCCGCCTGGGGAGCGATCTTCCTCGGCGCCGGTGCCTCGAAGACGCAGGAGGTGGCCGCCGGCAGCCTGGATGGCGAGCAGGCGCGCAACCTGGTCGAGGCGACCTCGTCCGGCGCGCTACCGCAGGCGGTCTCGGCGTTGCCGGCCAGCGCCCAGGACACCGCGCGGAACGCGGCGGAACAGGGCTTCATCCACGGGCTGAACGAGATCCTCGTGCTCGGCGCGCTGCTCTCCTTCGCCGGCGCCGTGCTCGCCCTCTGGCTGGTCCGCGAGTCCGACATCGAGCGGGAGACGCTGGTCGACACCGCCTTCGAGGTCGAGGCGGAGCCGGAGCCCGTCAGGGCGTAGGTGCGATGATCCGCAGGAATGCGCCGCCTCGCCTTCCTGCTCTTCATCGCCGTCGGTCTGATCGCGCCGGCCACCGCCGGCGCGATCGACCGCACGGTCAGCGTCAGCGCGACCGTCGAACGGCAGGTGCCGAACGACGCCGCCGAAGTCCACTTCTCGGTCAGCAAGGAACGGCCCGGCCGGGCCGCCGCGCTCCGCATCGTCGCCGTCCGCACCCAGGCGGTGATCGCGGCTTCGCAGCGGATCCCGGGCGTCGGGGCGGGTGACGTCACCACCGGCTCGATCTCGGTGCGGCGCGTCGAGCGCGGCAAGCGGCCCATCTACCGGGCGAGCGAGGGAGTCACCGTCGTCACCCACAGCCCGGAGGCCGCGGGCGACCTGATTGCGGCAGGCGTGGCTGCCGGCGCGACGAGCACCAGGGGTCCCAGATTCTTCGTCAGCGATCGGGAAACCGCCTACAACGCCGCCCTCGTCGAAGCCTTGGAGAAGGCGAAAGCGAAGGCCGGCCTGCTGGCCGCGGCGGCCGGCGCCACGCTTGGCCCGGCGATCACGATCGTCGAGAGCGGCGCGATCACGCCCGTCGAAGGCACGCGGGGCGCTGCTGCTGCGCCCAAGGCCGAGGACGCGCCGGCGCCACCGGTCAAGCCCGGCAGGTCGACCGTCGAAGCGACGGTTGCTGCGACTTTCGCGCTGGAATAGGCGACCGCGATGAGGCTGCTGACCTTCGACGCGGGTGACGGAGCGCGAGCGGGGCTGCTCGAGGACGGGCGGGTTGTCGATGCCTGGGCGCTGCTGGGGGAGCCGCACCGGGGCAGCCTGCGGGAGCTGATCGCGAACGGGCGGGTCGACGATCTGCGCGGCCGCATCGGCGACACCGGCGCCCCCTCCCATCCCCTCTCGGCCGTGAAGCTGCTGCCGCCGATCCCGGATCCGGAGAAGATCGTCTGCATCGGGCTGAACTACCGCAAGCACGCGGCGGAGGTTGGGGTCGACGTCGAGGCGCTGCCGGAGGTGCCGACGATCTTCGCCAAGTACGCGAACGCGCTGGTGGCCGACGGGGCGACCGTGAAGGCGCCGACCGGGAAGACCGACTTCGAGGCCGAGGTCGCCTTCGTCATCGGCAAGCGGGCGAAGGGCGTCGCCGAGGCGGAGGCGCTCGATTACGTCGCCGGCTACACGCTGCTCAACGACCTCTCGGCCCGCGACCTGCAGGGCGCGACGCCGCAGTGGATGCCGGGCAAGGTCTTCGACGGCTCGGCGCCCTGCGGTCCCCACCTGGTCACGCCCGACGAGGCGGGGCCGCCGGACCAGATCGCCATCGCCCTCACCCTCAACGGCGAGGAGATGCAGAACGGCGCCACCGACGACCTGATCTTCAGCGTTCCCCAGCTCGTCGCCCAGCTCTCGAAGCTGATGACGCTCGAGCCCGGCGACGTCGTCTCCACCGGCACCCCCGAGGGCGTCGGCATGGGCCGCAAACCGCGCGTCTGGCTCGCCGACGGCGACGAGATCGTCATCTCCTCGCCGACCCTCGGCCGGCTGACGACGCGGATCGCCCTCTAGCTACTTCGGCGGGATCTCGTAGGCCTTCGCCGGCAGGCTCGCCGAGAGCGGGCGGGTCGCCGGCTTGGCGCGAGCGGTCGTCGCGTTGCTCGCTCCGGCCGCGGTCCAGCGCGGGCGGTAGGGCGTGAAGGCGAGGAGGGCGTTCCAGGTGTCGGTGTCGACGATCGCGTTGGCGGGGAGGCCGTGGGCTTCCTTGAAGACGCGCACGGCGCGGGCGGTCTGGCGGCCGAAGATGCCGGTAATCGGCAGGTCGGCGCCGGCGGCGACGAGGTGCTCCTGCGCCCAGACGACCATGTCGCCGCTCGCTTTGCGCCTCAGCAGCGGGTGGACGACTTCGAGCCGGTAGCCGGCGACCGGCTGCAGGGCGCTGTCGGCGCCGACCGCCCCCCACTCCTGGCCGCTGGTCTCCTGCCACGACCACCAGCTCGGCGCCAGCCCGCCATAGCTGGCGGAGAAGCGGCGGAAGAGCTTGATCCCGGCACTGCCGGGAGCTTCGTAGGTCTGGCCGATGGGGTAGATCGGGTGGCCGTAGATGCGGTTGTAGAGATAGGTGTGCTCGAAGACCGTCCGCACCGAGGTGCCGATCGTCTTCCAGTACATCTGCGGCTGGTTGTAGGTGGCGCCGCCCGGCCCGAGGAAGACCGAGTAGGGGAAGGACGGGTGGTAGTCGACGTAGGGGAAGGCCGCGAGGCCGAGCGGGAAGGCGTCGCCGATCCGGGCGCGCAGGGAGCGGACGTAGCGATCGGCGGCGGCGTACTTGCCCTCGTAGTCGGCCTCGGCGTCGATCACGAAGCAGTCGGCGCCCTTCTTCACCGCCGCGGCGGCGACCCGGGCCTCGGCGACGGGGTTGTCGCCGTAGACGAACTGCCAGGCGCAAACGCTGAGGCCGCCGCGGTGCAGGGCGGTGACGAGGCCCTTGCTGAACTGGCTCCAGGCGCCGCCGCCATCGCCCGCCTTTATATAGACGGTGCCGACGTCGTTGCGCTTGGCGCGGGCGACGATCGCGCCGATGCTGCCGCCCTCCGAGCGCGAGACGTACCAGACCCACATCCCCTGGCGGTCGAAGGCCGAGTTGCTGACGTTGCCGCCGCTTTCGACCTCGCCGGCGCCGCCGGTCGCGGCCGGGGCGTGGCTCGCGAGCGCGGCCGCGAGGAGCGCGGCAAGGGCGAGGAACAGCGCCAGGGCGCCGCGTCGACTGCGAGGTGGGTGACTCACGTCTGCTCTGAACACGGTAGAGATCGGGTGGCTGCGGGTCGTCGGCTCGCCCCACCCGACTTAACACCGACAGCCTCGCGCAAGCCGCCGTTCCCCACCCGCCCTTGACTCCCTCCCGCAAGATCCTGTGCGCCGCCGCCACCGTCACCGAGCTGCTCGGCGGCCGCATCCTCTATCGCCCCTACGGGTAGCCGACTACTGGTTTGGAGATCCGACGCAACCGATTGGCCGCTTCCCCCGTAGGGAAAGGCCGATGAGGATTGCGATCGTCGGAACCGGTATCTCGGGCCTGACGGCTGCCCACAGGTTGGCGCCCGAGCACGAGATCGTCGTCTACGAGGCGAGCGAGCGGATTGGCGGCCACACCCACACGGTGCCGGTCGAGGCCGAGGACGGGACCCACTGGATCGACACCGGGTTCATCGTCTTCAACGACCGCAACTACCCCAGCTTCGAAGCGCTGCTGGCCGAGCTCGGGGTCGCGAGCCAGCCGTCGCACATGGGCTTCTCGGTCTCCGACGGCCGCGGCCGCTTCGAGTACTCCGGCACGCCGTGGGGGCTCTTCGCCCGGCCCGCCCATCTCGTCAGCCCGACCTTTCTCGGGATGCTGCGCGACTGGCGCCGCTTCAACCGCGAGGCGCGGGCGCTGATCGGGATGAACGGAACCGCGCCCTCGCTCGGCCACTGGCTCGACCAGCAGGGCTTCTCCCGCCACTTCGTCGAGCGGCTGATCGTTCCCCAGGCGAGCGCCGTCTGGTCCACCGACCCGGAGCAGATGTGGAGCTTCCCGGCCAGTTTCATGGCCGAGTTCTTCGAGAACCACGGCATGTACAGCCTCCGCGACCGGCCGCGGTGGCGGACGGTTAGCGACGGCTCGCGCAGCTACGTCGAGGCGATCGTCGCGCCCTGGCGCGACCGGGTGCGGCGCTCGACGCCGGTGCGGCGCATCGAGCGGCTCGCGGACGGGGTGCGGATCGAGGCCGAGGGCTGCGAGAGCGAGGAGTTCGACCAGGTCGTGATCGCGACCCACTCCGACCAGGCGCTGGCGATGCTCGCCGACCCGAGCGCGGCCGAGCGCGACATCCTCAGCGCGATCCCATACCAGCCGAACGAAGCGGTCCTGCACACCGACGCCTCGCTGATGCCGCGCCGCCGCGCCACCTGGTCGAGCTGGAACTTCCACCTAAGTGAGGCACCCGCGCAGGGGACCACGGTCACCTACTGGATGAACAACCTGCAGAAGCTGCGCTCGCGAACGCACTACTTCGTCACCCTCAACCGCGGCGAGGAAATCGATCCGGCGAAGGTGATCCGCCGCATCTCCTACGACCACCCCGTTTACACCAACGAGGGCGTCGCCGCCCAGTCCCGCCACGCCGAGATCTCGGGACCGGCCCACCGCACCCACTACTGCGGCGCCTACTGGGGTTGGGGCTTCCACGAGGACGGCGTCGTCAGCGCCCAGCGCGTCAGCGAGGAGATCGCCGCCGACGCGGTGACCGCGACGGAGCTGATCGCCGCATGAGCGCATCGGCCGTCTACGAGGGCACCATTCGGCACCGCCGCTTCGAGCCGGTCGAGCACTCCTTCCAGTACCGGTTCTTCCTCATGTACCTCGACCTCGGCGAGCTGCCCGGGTTGTTCGACCCGTTCCCGCTCTTCTCCGCCCGCCGCGCCGCGCCCGCCCGCTTTCGCCGCGAGGACTTCATGGGCGACCCGGCGCGGCCGCTCGACGAGTGTGCGCGCGAGGCCGTCGCGGCCGCCACCGGCGAGCGTCCCGCCGGCCCGGTTCGCCTGCTCACCGGCTTGCGCTACTTCGGCCACTCCTTCAACCCCGTCTCCTTCTACTACTGCTTCGATCCCGACGGCGAGCGGGTCGAGGCTGTCGTCGCCGACGTCCAGAACATCCCCTGGGGCGAGCGCCATCCCTACGTCTTGGCACGCGGCGAGCGCCGGGGTACGGTGCTGAGCGAAGACCTCGAGAAGAGCTTCCACGTCTCCCCGCTGATGGGCATGGACCAGACCTACTCCTTCCGCGCCTCGGAACCCGGCGAGAGCATCGCCGTCCAGATCGAGTCGCGACCCCGCGCCCATGCCGAGACCGCAGAAAAGCGTCGTCAGGACGTATTTTCGCGGTCTCGGCAGGGGCCGAAGACCTTCGACGCGACCCTCAACCTGCGGCGGCGCGAGCTCTCGCGCCGCACCCTTGCCGGCCTGCTTGCCCGCTACCCGGCGATGTCGCTGCAGGTGGTGGCGAAGATCTACGCGCAGTCGCTGCGACTGAAGCTGAAGGGGGCGAAGTACCACCCGCACCCGGAGGGCAGCCGCCCGAAAGGGTTCGTCTCGCCGTGAGCGCGCTCGCCGCCCGCGACGCCCTCGCCCGCGCCGGCGTCGGCACCGTCCTCGGCCGCCTGCGCAACGGCCGTATCGAGGTCGTCGAAGGCGGGCGCGAACGCAGCTTCGGCCCGCCCGACGCGGAACTGACGGCGACCGTGCGGATCGTCGACCCGGCCGCCTGGCGCGACCCGCTGCACGGCAGCGTCGGCCTCGGCGAGGGCTACGTAGAGGGCCGCTGGGAGACCGACGACCTCGTCTCCCTGATCCGCATCGCCGCCCGCGAACTGCGCGAGATGGACGGCATCCGCCGCGCCGTCGCCGGGCCGCGCGGTCTCTGGCACCGCTTCCGCCACCTAGTCCCTGAGAACAGCCGCACCGGCGCCCGCCACAACATCTCCGCCCACTACGACCTCGGCAACGACCTCTTCGCCTCCTTCCTCGACGAGCGGATGATGTACTCCTGCGCCTACTTCGCCGACGAGACGATCAGCCTCGAGGGGGCGCAGCTGGCGAAGCTCGACCGCATCTGCGACCGCCTCCGGCTCGGCCCTGAGAACCATCTGCTGGAGATCGGCACCGGCTGGGGCGGGATGGCGATCCACGCGGCGCGGCGCAGCGGCTGCCGGGTGACGACGACGACGATCTCCCGCGAGCAGCACGAGCTGGCGACCCGCCGGGTCCGCGAGGCCGGGCTCGAGGACCAGGTCACCGTCCTGCTCGAGGACTACCGCGACCTCGAGGGCCGCTACGACCGGCTGGTCAGCGTCGAGATGATCGAGGCGGTCGGCTGGCAGTACTTCGACGACTACTTCCGCCGCTGCGACGAGCTGCTCACCGACGACGGCCTGATGCTGCTGCAGGCGATCACGATCGACGACCGCATCTACGAGCTGGAGAAGGCGGCGAGGAGCTTCGCCAACACCCACGTCTTCCCCGGCGGCTGTCTGCCCTCCGAGGGGCTGATCGCCAACTGCCTGGAGCGGGTGACCTCGATGAAGCAGGTCTGGCGCGACGACATCACCGCCCACTACCCGCCGACCCTGGCCGAGTGGCGCGAGCGCTTCTTCGCCGCCTGGGAGAAGCTGCGCGAGCGCGGCTACGACGAGCGCTTCCGCCGGCTCTGGGACTTCTACCTGAGCTCCTCGGAGGCGGGCTTCCGCGAGCGGCGGATCGGCGACGTGCAGGCGCTCTTCGCCAAGCCGGGCGCGCGGTGAGCGCTGCCGCCGGGACGGGTGGCCGCGAGCCGCTGCTGCTGATCCACGGGCTCGGCGGCACCCGCAGCATCTGGGAGCCGGTGATCCCGCTGCTGGAGGGCGAGCGCGACGTGCACGCGATCGACATGGCTGGCTTCGGCGAGACCCCGCCGCTGCCGCCGGAGGTCGAGCCGACCGCCGCCAACCTGGCGCGGGCGGTGCACGAGGAGTGCGCCCGCAACGGAATCGAGCGACCGCACGTCGCCGGCAACTCGCTCGGCGGCTGGGTGGCGCTGGAAATGGGCCGCTTCGGCTGGGCCGCCTCGGTGACGACCCTCTCCCCCGCCGGCCTCTGGGAGCGCCCGCTCGGCGAGCCCGCCACCGGCGGCGCCCGGATGCTGCTGCGCGGCTCCCCCTGGGTGAAGGCGGCGCGCCCCTTCCTCTCGCTCGCCCTCCAGTTCCCGCAGACGCGCCGCGCCGCCTTCCAGTCGATCGCCGCCCACCCCGAGCGGATCCCGCCCGACGCGGCGCGGGCGCTGGCGCTCGGCTGGCTCGACGGCGAGGGCTACGACGGCGCCAACCGGGCGATGCGCAACCACGTCTTCGACCCCGCCGGCTACCCGGAGGACGTGCCGGTGACGATCGCCTGGTGCGAGCGCGACCGCCTGGTCGGGCCGCCGAAGCGCCACCGCCGCCCCGCCGGCGCCCGCTTCCTCGTCCTCCCCGAGGTCGGCCACACCCCCACCTGGGACGACCCCGAGCTCGTCGCGCGGACCCTGCTCGAGGGCAGCGCCGTAACCTCCCGGGCGGCCGTTTCCGCGAACGAGGAGGAACAGTGATCGTCGAGAGGACCGAGAACCCGATGTGGCTGTCGAACGCCTACCTGGTCGCCGACCCCGAGCGCGGCACCGGCGTGCTGATCGACGGCAACGACGACCTCGGGCCGCTGCTGGAGCGGGCCGAGCGCGACCGGATCGAGATCACCCACGTCCTCGTCACCCACCCGCACGGCGACCACGTCGCCGGCCTCGCCGAGGCGCGGGCGACGCTCGGCAACCCGCCGCTGGTCGCCCACGAGGCCTGCGCGGCGGAGCTCGAGGACGAGGTCGAGATCATCCTCGGCGACGGCGAGAAGCTCGACGCCGGCGGCCTCGAGATCGAAGCGATCTTCACCCCCGGCCACGCCGCCGGCCACCTCGCCTTCCTCGTCAACGACACCGACGTCTTCACCGCCGACGTCCTCTTCAAGGGGACGGTGGGCGGGACGATGGCCCCCGGCGCCAGCGGCTTCGCCGACCTCAAAGCCTCGGTGATGCGGCTGATGGAGCTGCCGCCGAACACGACCGTCCATCCCGGCCACAAAGAGCCGACGACGATCGCCGCCGAGTGGGAAGGCAACCCCTTCGTGCGGATCTGGCGCGGGCTCGACTCGACCGGCGAGACCAGGGTCACGGTCTGGGACCGCCCGGCGACCCTGAAGCTCTGGGCCCCCGACTACGACGGCGGCAACAAGGCCTGGGTCGTCTTCGGCGATTCCGGCGAGGACGCCATCGTCGGCGGCTCTCAAGTCGAGAAATAGCGGGGCGCCTCAGGCACGACCTTTAGCGGTTTCTGCACATTTGGACGGATGTGCGATGGGGAAATCGCACATTTGTCTCCACACTTCAGCAATGGCGACTCGCGTGCAGGAATTCTTTTTCAACTGGTACCCCGTCTTCGGGGTCGTCTTCATGTCGATCCTCTGCTTCGTCTTCCTGAAAATGGCGCGGGGGATGATGGGGACGACCAAGCCGGAGACGGTCAAGGCGTCGAAGACCGAGCCGGTCCTCTGGGAGCAGGTCCAGGGCGTCGACGCGGCCAAGGAGGAGCTGATGGACGTCGCCGCCTGGCTGCGCGAACCGGAACGCTTCGCCGCCCTCGGCGCCCAGGCCCCGCGCGGCGTCCTCCTCCACGGTCCTCCCGGCACCGGCAAGACGATGCTCGCCCGCGCCGTCGCCGCCCAGGCCGGCGTCGACTTCTACGCCGCCTCGGGCTCGAGCTTCGTCGAGATGTTCGTCGGCCGCGGCGCCGCCCGCATCCGCCGCCTCTTCAAGGAGGCGCGCAAGTCCGGCCGCGCGGTGATCTTCATCGACGAGCTCGACGCGATCGGCGGCTCCCGCTCCAGCGGCGGAGGCGACGGCGGCACCAGCGAGCGCGAGCAGGCGCTGAACCAGTTGCTGGTCGAGCTCGACGGCTTCGAGAAGGACCCCGGGATGGTGATCGTGATCGCCGCCTCCAACTACGTCGAAAAGCTCGACAAGGCGCTGCTGCGTCCCGGCCGCTTCGACCGCCTCGTGCTGGTCGCCCCACCCGACCGCGGCGGCCGCGAGCAGATCCTCCGCAGCCACGCCAAGAACAAGCCGCTCGCCCCCGACCTCGACCTCGGCGACGTCGCCCGCAAGACGACGGGGATGACCGGCGCCCAGCTCGCCAACGCGCTCAACGAGGGCGCGATCATCGCCGGCCGCGCCGGCCGCTTCTACATGACCCGCGAGGACCTCGACGAGGCCCTGCTGCGTCAGGCGGTCGGCTCCCAGCAGGCCCGCCGCCTCAACGCGAAGGAGCGGCGGATCGTCGCCTACCACGAGGCCGGCCACGCGCTCTGCCGCCGGCTGCTCGGCCTCGACCCGCCGGAGATCCTCAGCATCGTCCCGCGCGGGCCGGCGCTCGGCTTCGTCGGCCACTCGCCGCAGGAGGACAGCTACCTGATGTCGCGCGACGAGCTGCTCGACGAGGTGGTGACGCTGCTCGGCGGCCGCGCCGCCGAGGAGATCGTCCTCGGCGAGTCCTACTCCGGCGCCTCCGACGACCTCAACCGGGTCCACCTGGTCTGCAAGCAGATGGTCTCCGAATTCGGGATGGGAGTCGCCCTCGACCACGACGGACCGGCGCCGATCGCGCTGCCGACCGGCGACTACGCCGTCTCCGACCAGACCCGCCGCGAGGTCGACCAGGCGGCGATGACGCTTGCCCGCGAGGCATACCGCCGCGCCCGCGCCCTGCTCTCGGCCAACCTCGAGGTCCTCGACCATCTGGCGGTGCTGGCGCTCGAGCGCGAGACGCTGACCCGCGAGGAGCTGGACGAGATCTTCAACGCGCACGAGCTGCGCGGTCTGGTCGACACGTCGAGTTCCGGCGCCGCGCTGGTCGCGATGAGTCGCGAGACTCAGCGGTAGATTTTCGTCCACTCTGCATCCCCTGAGTTAGACTGGCTGGCCAGACGACCAGTGAGCGACTCCGACTACTACTTCGCACCTGGCCGATCGATGGCTCGCCGCGTCCACGGCGAGCGCTCGGTCGGTCTTCTCTACGGGCAGCGGGCGCTGTTGATCGGGGCGCTCGAACCCCTCACCTACACCGGCACGATGCTCAGCACCAACGCCGGCGACCATCCCTTCACCCGCCTCGCCCGCACGGCCAAGATCCAGGAGACCGTCTTCCTCGGCACCAGGGCCGAAGCCGACAAGGCGCTGGCGGCGGTCCACCGCCTGCACGAGCGGATCAAGGGCGAGCTGCCCGAGGCGGCCGGCGCCCACGCCGCCGGCGCCGCCTACTCGGCCTTCGACCCCGAGCTGATGCTGTGGACGCTGGCGGTGATCGCCGACTCCGGCCGCGCGATGTACGAGACGATGGCGCGGCCGCTGAGCGCCGCCGAGCGCGAGGCGCTCTGGCAGGACTACGTCCGCTTCGGCGAGCTCTTCGGCCTGCCGCGGGACGCGGTCCCCGGCAGCTACCTCGAGTTCAAAGCCTGGTTCGACGGCAAACTCGCCTCGCCCGACCTGCACGCGACCGAGCACGCGCTGGAGATGGCGCCAATCGTCGCCTTCCGCCAGCCGGTGCCCCTGCCGGCCCGGCTCAACCTCGAGACGCAGAACCTGATCGTCAAAGGGACGCTGCCGCCGCGGGTGCGCGAGATCTTCGGCATCCGCTGGAGCGCCGGCCACGAACGCGCCTTCCGCTCGGTCACCGCCGCCCACCGCGGCGCCCGCCGGGCGATGCCGCGCCAACTGCGCCGCGGCCGCAACGACTACTTCTTCAACGTCGTCACCCAGCGCGAGAAGCGCCGCGGCGGCACCCGCACCCCGCTGGCCCACAGCGACGCCGCCTGAGATCCGTAGTCTGAGCGCGTGCTCGAGCTGCTCGCCGTCGCGGCGGCCGGGGTCGCGGCGGGGGCGTCGAACTCCATCGCCGGCGCCGGCTCGCTGATCACCTTCCCGACGATGGTCGCCCTCGGGCTGCCGCCGCTCTCGGCCAACGTCACCAACACCGTCGGGATCATCCCCGGCTACGTCGGCGGCGTCCTCGGCTACAGCGACCTGCTGCGCCAGCAGGGCGAGCGCTTCGCCCGCCTGCTGGCGCCGATGCTGATCGGCGCCGTCGCCGGCACGGCCGCGCTGCTGCTCACCTCCAACGGCGCCTTCGAAGTGATCGTCCCGGTCCTGATCGCCGCCTCCTGCCTGCTGCTCCTCTTCCAGCCGCGGCTCAACGCGCGGCTCTCGCACGCCGGCAACGAGCACTCCCCCTACCTCACCGCCGGGATCGTCTTCTGCGGTGCCTACGGCGCCTACTTCGGCTCGGCGGTCAGCATCCTGCTCTTCGCGATCCTCGCCCTCTTCGTCGCCGACACCCTCCAGCACCTGAACGCGATGAAGATCGTCCTCGTCGGCTGCGCCAACCTGCTCGCCGCCGTCGCCTACGCCTTCCTCGCCCCGGTCGAGTGGCGCTACGCGCTGACGCTGATGGTCTCCTCGCTGCTCGGCGGCCGCGTCGGCGCCCACTACGCGCGGCGCATCCCGAGCGATCCACTGCGGATCGGGATCGCGGTCTTCGGCCTGATCGTGGCGGCGGTGCTGGCGGTGCGGGCGGTCTGACCCGCCCGGCCGCGGCCGGACTCAGCCAGGTTCGCTTCGCGTCTGCTGACCCTCGTCACGGGCGGCGCGGAGTTCGTCGCGCACGCTCGCAGACTCCCCGCGAGCCTCGGACGCGAGCCGGCGCCTCAGGCGGACGGTCTCCTCGTCCTCCCGCTCGCCCTCGGTCCCACGCGCATCGTGTTCGCGCTGATCCGCGTCGAGCTGACGCTGGACAGCATCGGCCTCGTCCTGCATCCGGTCGCGGTCCCGCTGCAGGGCGTCGTGGGCGAGCTGCCGGCGTCCGTGCGCCAAGCGCTCGGGCTCGAACTCCTCTTCGTCGCCCCCCTCGGAGCGGCGCTCTTCCCGCTCCATCTGGAAGCGGTCGGAGTCGCCATGAGCCTGCTGGTGATCCAACCCATGCTGCTCGCGGTCTCCGACGACCTGCTCGCGTTCGAGCAGGGCCTGGGCTTGGTCAAACTCCTTCTGCTCTTCGCTGCGGCTGCGAGCCTCACCCATCGCTTCGCTCTCCTCGATTAACAGCTGGTCTCTTCCGAGGTTAGTCCTATTACGAGCTCGGCACCAGTTTTGCTGCGTAAAGCGCTTTCTCCCAGCTGTCGTGGGCGCGGCCGCGGCGCAGCAGGCCCTCCTCCAGCTCGAAGCTCCAGCAGACCTCGACGGCAAATGTCTGCGAGCCGCGGGTGTCGAAGACGATCCCGCGGACGGCGCCGCGGTCGCCCTGGATCTCCATGTCCCGGACCTGGATGTCGAGGTGTTCGAGCTCTTCGCCGAACTGGGAGAGCCAGAGGTGGACGCCTTCCTCGCCGCGGTACATCGGTTCCCCGCTCCAGACCGTCGGCGTCCATTCGGCCCGCGGGTGGAGCAGCTCGAGCACGCGCTCGGGGTCGTTGCGCCCCAGGGCCTCGAAGAGGCGCTCGATCACCGTCGTCTTTGCGCGTGCCGGACGATTCACATGGGCGGTACTGGGCTCGAACCAGTGACCCCTTCCTTGTAAGGGAAGTGCTCTCCCAACTGAGCTAACCGCCCGTGGTCCCATTATGGCCCGCGACGGGCGCCGTTTGAACCCCCGGCGGCCGGGCTCCGTATCTCCCGGCATGACGACCTCACTGCAGCGCCCCAGGCTTTTGATCCTCACCGCGCTCGCGGCGCTCTCCGTCGCCGGCTTCGCCGCGAGCAACGGCGGCGCGGCCGAGCCGACCGCCGCCGCCAGCGCCTCGAAGACCGTCACGGTCGTCAGCTTCGCCTTCAAGCCCGGCACGCTGAAGGTCAAGCGCGGCGCCCGCGTCTCCTTCTCCAACACCAGCAACACGACCCACACGGCGACCAAGGGCGGCAGCTTCGACACCAAGGCGATCGCGCCCGGCAAGTCGAAGACGGTGCAGTTCAACAAGCGCGGCACGTTCGCCTACCACTGCAAGATCCACCCCTTCATGAAGGGCAAGATCGTCGTCGAATAGCTCGGTGGGGATTAGGTCTAATTTTGGTCAGGGAGCAGCCAATCGGGCAGGGGTCCGTCCGCGGCGGCCGGCCCCTTGCTCCGATCATCCAATTCTTCTGCACATAAATTGAACCGAAGGCCAAGCGCAAACCCCAAATCCGCAATGGTTTTCAGGGTTAAGTTTTCCCCTGCTCCCACGATTCTCGACACCCGGCTCTCACTCAACTGCATCCGTTCGGCCAGCTCTCGCTGAGAGACTCCAAGCTCGCGCAGCAAAGCTCCGATCGTCTCCCCCACTTCTCCGAGAAGCAGCTGCCGCTCGAACTCACGGCGATCCCCGGGGACGCCGTCCGGAGGAGTCATCGCGCTGTCTCCGATATGTGCGCGCATCTCTGTCGGCGAGCTCGATTGCCCGGCGCGGGATTCCTCGCTCGGCCTTGCGCACCCCGCGTAAGACCAGAAGTTCCCTCTCCTCGCAGATATATAGAGCTCGAGTATGGGTTCCCTTTCGACCCGGAGGGGTTATTCGCAACTCCCAGATGTCCCCCTTGGAATCCTCGACTCGTTCGGATCGGCCCCCCGGCGGACGCCCTCTGCAGAGGGAGTTGTCCAAAATCGTTGCAGCCACGTTTAAATCGCGTAGCTCGCGCTTGTCGAGACCTAGCAGGAACTCGATTGCCGTCGGCGTGATGGGTCTGATTGAAATGCATGATCCTCTGAAGATAGGTTGGGAATACATCCCGATCCTCCTTTGATGAAGGGCGGGATTTGCTCACTAATCCGCCCCGGTCGGCATCACTCTGATAACCGGGGAAAGGGGCGGAGCATGTCCGACTATGGTGTCCGCGAGGCACTGCAGCCGCTCGGAGCGAGAGCGACGGCGCGGAGGTCTTGCCGGCCGGCGGCGGCGGCGAAGCCTCGATTCCGCCTTCGTCAGCAGCTCGAGCATGTCGCCACTGGAAAAGTCGTCGTTCAGGACGCCTAGTACAAAGCCTCGCCAACGGCGGAACCAGTGCCATGGTTGCTTTGACGGATGTCTGCGCAATAGTCGGTGACTGCCATCCAGCACCAAGCCATGGAAGTACTCATGAATAGTCATCGGACCATCGGTGTAGGTGAAGTAACGAGTGGCTTCAACGTTCCAATCACGCACAACCCTGGTCAGACGAGCAAGATTGCTGGCCGTAAGGCTGTAGATGTAGTTACTGAAGAAGCGAGCACCCGGCGAGGCTGCACCTACGGCGACTACCGAAGCGACGATCTCGTCTTCGGAGTCCAGCCTTGGCTTCACCCATTCTCCCCAGGCCCATCCGCGCGCCGACTCAGCAATGGCTTCACGGGCAGATAGCTGTGCGTAGTTTGCGCAGCGGTAGACGGGCCCGTAGGTGCCGTGCTGAAGAGAGAACAATTCGCCGCCGTTGACCATCTTACTTGCTGTTTATAGCAACTCCGACGACCTCTCGCATGGGATTCCCATCGAATAGCCTCGGTGGGGATGAGCCTCCCCACCTTCTGGCGCGCCGCCTCGGTCCAGCTCGTCGCGGTCCTGCTGCTGGCGGGGATGCTCGGCGCCGCCCTGCCGCGCGGCTTCTTCGAGGACTGGGGCTGGATCGCCGGCCCCGCCTCCTGGATGCTCTGCGCCGCGATCACCACCTGGTTCGTGCGGCTGCCGCTGAAGCTTGTCCTGCTCGGCGCCGCCCTCGCCGGCCTGCCGAGCCTGCTCGCCGTCTTCGTCGGCCTGCACTGGGCGGGCGCACTGCTCGCGGTGGTGCTGTTCGGGCTCTGGTGCGGCTGGCTGCGGGCTCAGCTGCTGCGCGAATACTGACCCGGCGCGACGGCTTTGACGTCGACCGCGGTCCAGACCGGCAGCACCTTGCCGGCCTGGCGGTACTGCCCGGTGACTCGCACCTCGCGGCGCCGCTCGCCGCGGACCCTGCCGAGCTTGCAGTGGGCGCGGTGGAGGATCTTGCGGGACGCGCGCAGGGTGCGGTCGGAGAGGTCGGGGACGACACAGGTGGGCGGTGCGGGCGGCTGGTCGCCCGGCGGGCCTTCTACGTAGTGGGTCTGGATACCACCCTCCCAGCCGGAGCCCCCGATCACCGGATAATCGAAGGCCGCGCCGCCGGCGGCCGGGTTGCCGTCGCGGTGGTGAACCGTGAGGGTGATGATGTTCGGCTGGGTGACGGCCAGGGTCGTCGGGACGCTGGTCCCGATCGAGTCGTGGGCTGCCCTGGCTTCGATTTCAAAGGCGTAGTGCTCGGGATCGGTGTAGTAGACGGCCGCGTGCCGATCGTCTATGGACCGCAGTTCTTGATCTGGGCCCAATTGCACTTCCCACGAGTAGTCCTCCGGACCCTCGGGTCCCTGAATCGCCTGAAACGTCTGACCTCCGTCGTAAACGGGCAGCGCCATCGCGGCAGCAGGCAACAGCAACAAGATCCCGGCGACTACTAGAAGAAATCTCCGCATCGAGGCGCTATTCAACCATCGCCAGCTCGGCGAGGGCCTCGTCGCGGTCGCCGAAGACGATGCCGGCCTCGGTCAGGCCGGCGACGGTGAAGATCCGCAGGACCTGGTCCGAGCAGCCGTAGAGGACGAGGTGGCCGCCCGACTGTTCGAGCTGGCGCCGGACCTGGAGGAAGAGGGCGATCCCGGTCGAGTCGACGAACTCGCAGCTCTGCAGGCCGACGAGGATCGCGTCGTTCTCGCGCGCGACCCGTTGCAGCACCGCCTGCAGCCGCTCGACGCTCCAGAGGTCGAGCTCCCCCTCGAGCCGCAGCTCGCACCGGCTTGCGCCCAGATCGCTCTCGGCGATCTGCAGGATCTGTCCCCCCGCCATGCTCAGGATTCTCCCAGGCGGCGACCCTCGGCCCGAGTGCCTGTCGGCGCAACCTCAGGGCACGACTTCGAGCACCAGCCGCAGCCAGACCTCCTCGACGCCGAGCGCCCAGCCGTAGCGGACCTCGGTCGCCGGGGCGCCTTCGCGGTGGCGAACGGGGCGCAGGATCTCGGTTTTCGCCAGCGCCTTGAGGTGGTAGTCGACCTGGCCGACCGGGCGGTCGAAGAGCTCCGCCAGCTCCTGAGCCGAGAACCCTCCTTCGAGCGTTCCGCCGAGAAAGGCGTTGAGGATCCGCCGGCGCAAGGGGTGGCCGACGGCGCTGATCAGCTCTGAAGATGAAGGCGGCATGAGCGAGCCGGAAGAGTCGAGCGCTCGACCCGCTTCCGGCGCTCTGGATGTTATGCCATAAATACCCTAACACTGGAGTCTTTTAATAGGGAGGCTCCTGGGCGCGATGCCGCCCCCGCGCCGCAGCAAACCCCGCTCCCCCGAGCACGCTGCCCTCGGCGATGCGGTCCGCCAGCTGCGCCTCGAGGCCGAGATGAGCCAGGAGGAACTGGCCGAGGCGGCCGGCACCGACCTGACCCAGGTTGGCGGCGTCGAGCGCGGCGTGCGCAACCCGAGCTACACGACCATGCTGCGCCTCGCCAGCGCGCTGGGGACGAGCGTCGGCGCACTGACGACGCTGGCCGACCGGCTGCGGGCGTAAAGCCCAACCGGCCGGTCCCTTGGGGAAGAGACCGGTCGGCTCGGCGGAGAGACGCGGGAGCTACCCGCGGGCGTTCAACCCTCTGGCGTGCAGGGAAAGATGTGGGCGATGTGCAGGGTCGTCGCATCGACGAACCTGGCTTCGCCCTTCGCCATCCACGATCCCGTCGGGCAGCTGGCGCTGAGGAAGCTCTTCTTCCTGCCCTTGTAGGTGTACCTGCGGCCGACCTTCAGCTCGAACTCGGTCACCGAGCCGGAGCCGCCGGCGATCCGCGGGACCGTCGCCTGGATCCGCATCCCGAAGCGGCCGTCGTGGATGCGGGTGATCTTGGCCGGGACGACGATCGCGGTCGGCGCCGGGACGTTGACGTAGGCGTGCAGGAGCAGGGTGGTCCTCGCGCCCTTGGTGCCGCCGTTGAAGAGGACCAGCGGCCCGGTCGAGCGGAACGGCGGCTGTTCGGGGAAGGCGACCTCGACTTCGGCCTTGCCCGAGCCGACGATCGCGTCGCCGCAGACCCGCTTCACCGTCGCCGTGTCGCGCGACTGCAGCTGGCCGATCCGGCAGGTCGGCAGGCCGATCGAGTCGAGCGAGATGTTCTTCTCGATCTTCAGGTCCATCGATTCGAAGGCGGGTGGGTGGGACCCGTCGCGGGTGCTGATCTCGCCGTTGAGGAGCGCGGTGACCGGAGCCTTCTCGTGCCTCGGCAGCTTCTGGGGAGAGATGCCGCCGCTGTCGGCGACGCAGACGTTGCCGGCACACCAGACCTTGCGGTTCTGACCGGCGAGCGCGACGGCGACGAGGGTCAGGGCGAGGATGGCGACCAGGGCGGCGAGGAGGATCGGCTTGCGGTTCATGCCTCGATCCTCCGCCCGCGGAGACTGGCGCCGCCTCCCCGATGTGAGCCTTCGAGGCGCGCCGGTGCGCCAATGTGGGAAGCGACCGCCGAACCGCGGGTCGGGCTACTCGTCGAGGCGCAGGGCGATCTCGAGGTCGGCGAGCGAGCCGCGTAGCGAGCGGCCGAGCAGCTCTTCGATCGAGCGCAGGCGGTTGCGCACGGTACGGCGGTCGACGCCGAGCGCGGCGGCGGTCGAGGAGATGTTGCGCTCGGCCTCGAAGTAGGCGCGCAACGTTTCCCGCGCGACCTTGCCGTTGTCCCGCGACTGCGCGAGCGGCTCCAGGTAGATGCGCCGCAGCGAGTCGGCGGCGAGGTCGTCGCGGAGGATCGAGGCGACGACGGCGACGTCGGCGTAGCTGACGATCGGCTCGCCCTTGCGTTCGGCGATCGCCAGCGCCGCCTTCGCCTGCAGGTGGCTGAAGCGCCAGCCGGGAAGGCCCTCGGCCGGCTCGCCGAGCGTCACGAAGGCGCCCTGCGGGTCGATCTCGCGCAGGGCCCCCAGCGCTTCGTCGGCGGCGAGCTCACGGCGGCCGCCGAGCCAGCAGGCCCACTTCGCCTCTTCCTCCCGCTGGACGATCAGCAGGCGGCGGTCGAGCCGGGCGGCGAGCGTCCGCATCAGGTCCTCGGCCCCCGGCCCTTTCGCCATCAGGGCGAGGTGATGCCCCTCGAGGTCGTACTCGACCTCGGAGTGGTCGACGAGCTCGCCGGCCAGCAGCCTTTTGACGACCTCCCGCCGCCGCTCGGCGGAGCTGCTCGGCCGGGTTCCGGCTTCGCGCGCGTGTTCGGCGCTGACCGCGGCGAGCAGCCGGTCGCCGAGCGTCGCCTGCTCGCGCAGGAGGGAGCGCAGCGTCGCGCTCGGGACCTCGGCCCGCTCGGCCTCTTCGACGAGGAAGTCGCCGAAATGCGAGTTGCCGGCGAAGTAGCGCCGCAGGACGGTGTCGAGCGGGACCCCGTCGCGGGCGTCGAGCCGCGCCTGGGCGAGCAGCACCTCGGGCACCGCCGGCGCCCGCCGCTCGCCAACCTCGAGCACCGCGAGCCGGTACTCGACCGCGGCGGCCAGCGCCGCTTTCAGTCCCTCGACGTAGGCGGGGTCGGCGACCTCGTGCGGGTCGGCGATCGCGTAGACGCGGGTCGCCACCGCGCCCTGGATCTCCGGCAGGCGCTCGCGCAGCCGAGCTGCGACCACGGCCCGCGCGTCCGCGCCGGAGCGCGAGCCGTTGCCGCGCCGCTGCACCCTCGCCTTGCCCATGGAGTGACCTTAGCGCCGTCCCAGAGACCGTTCCCTCGGCCCGCGACCCGCATCCGCTACTGTTAACCACATGGTTAATGATTCGTTCAAGGCGCTCTCCCATCCGATCCGGAGGGGGATCGTCGAACGGCTCACCGCCGGCCCGGCGACCGTCGGCGAAGTCACCCGTGACTTCGGCGTCTCCAAGCCCGCGATCTCCAAGCACCTCAAGGTGCTGGAAGAGACGGGCGTCGTCAGCCGGGTGGTCGAAGGCCGGACCCACCGGCTCTCGCTCGAGACCGAGGGGCTCGACGAGGCGGCCGAGTGGATGGAGCGCCAGCGCGCCCTCTGGGGCCGACTGTTCGACGTCGTCGATGACTATCTGAAGGAGGACCCGAGATGAATTTGCCGCCCGTGGTGTCCGCGGATGAGTGGAAGGCCGCCCGCGAGGAGATGCTGGTCAAGGAGAAGGAGCTGACGCGAGCCCGCGACGCGCTCGCGGCCGAACGGCGGCGGATGCCGCGGATGGCCGTCGGCGGCGAGTACCGCTTCGAGGGACCGGACGGGCCGGTCGGCCTCGAGGACCTCTTCGCCGGCCGCCGGCAACTGATCGTCTACCGCTTCTTCTTCGACCCGGACGTGAAGGGCTATCCGGAGAAGGGCTGCCCCGGCTGCTCGTTCGTCGCCGACCAGGTCGCCCACCTCGCCCACCTCAACGCGCGGGACACCACCCTGGTGTTCGTCTCCCGCGCCTCGCAGGAGGAGATCGCGCGCCTGAAGGAGCGGATGGGCTGGGAGATCCCCTGGTACACGCTGACCGACGGCTTCGACGCCGACTTCGACGTCAGCGAATGGCACGGGACCAACGTCTTCCTCAACGAGGGCGGCGAGATCTCCCGCACCTACTTCGTCGACAAGCGCGGCGACGAGCAGATGGGCAACACCTGGAACTACCTCGACATCACCCCGCTGGGGCGGCAGGAGATCTGGGAGGACTCGCCGGAGGGCTACCCGCAGACCCAGGCATACGGCTGGTGGAACCGCCACGACGAATACGACCAGGGGATCGTCTTCGACCACGCCCTCTCCGAGGAGACCGCCTCGCAGCGCGGGACGCGGAGCACGTGATCCCGCTGGCGCACGTCGGCGGCATGCCGGTCGAGGAGCTGCTGCCCGCGCTGGCGAGCACGGGCGGCAGCCTGCTGGTCGCCCGTGCCTGGCTTAACCTCCACCTCCGCCGCGACCGCCACCGCACGCAGAGATGACCGCCGCCACGACCCTGAAGATCGAGCGCACCTACCAGGCTCCCGCCCAGGCGGTCTTCGATGCCTGGACGAGCGAGGAGGTGATGCGGCGCTGGTTCCGCGGCGAACGCGCCTGGCAGACCCCCCACGCCGAAGTCGACCTCCGCCTCGGCGGCAAGGTGCGCGTGGTCATGCGCGACCCGGTCGAGGAAGCCGACCACGGCGGCGGCGGCCACTACACCGAGATCGACCCGCCCCACCGCCTCGCCTTCACCTGGACCTGGGACCGGGACGAGGGCCGCGAGACCCTGATCGAGCTCGACTTCGAGGAGAGCGACGGCGCCACCAAGGTCACGCTCACCCACAGCGGCCTCCGCGACCAGGAAAGCGTGACTTCCCACGAAGGGGGCTGGAGCACCTGCCTCGAGAACCTGGCCGAGGTGTTGGCGGCGGGCTGAGCAGGGATTGCCGGCTCGGAGCGGGCGCTGGGTGGCCGGGACCCGAGGACGGGGAATCCTCGAATGGCCCCGGCACTGCGGAAGACGTGGCGGCACCCTGAATGCAGGGGATGCGCCAAACGGTCTCGCGATGCCACCACAGGGAAGGGCGGCACGGATTACTGTAAAGGCTGGTACATAACCTGTCAACCGCCGTTCGGCTGCCCGTCACCGCACCTTGCAGGTGCGCAGCGCGGTCGTCGTCAGCGTCTGCCCTGTATCGAAGCCGTACGTCGCCTTCGCGAACGGGAAGACCGCGCCCGGAAAGCCCTCGGGGGCCGCGCACGCCGCCGAGAGAAGCGACCGGGACTTCCCGTGAGCCTCGTAGGTCCGGTGCAGCGTCATCTCGAAGGCGGTCAGGTAGGCCCACCCCCAGGCCCTGCGGGGCAGGGTCGTGGTCATCACCGTCCCGTAGATGCCCTTGCCCCGTTTCAGCTTGAAGGTGAGCACGAAGGCGCCAGGGGGATCCTTGGTGTAGACCTGCGCGAGGATCAGCTTGTGCCCGCCCCGCCGCGGGCCGTTGAAGGCCAGGAGCCTGCCCTTGACCGTGAAGGAGCGCTGGTTGTCGAGCCTGGCCAGGACCGTCACCCGCCCGTGCCCGACGATCGCGTCGCCGCAGATCCGCCGGGCCGCGGCTTCGGTGGAGGGCTGGATTGACCCGACCTCGCAGGTCGGCAGGCCCCGGTCTTCGAGCTGACCCGCGCGGTTGATCGCGACCGAGATCCGGCGCAGCTGCGGCACCTCTCCCCCGTGCGCGTCCCTCACCGCGCCGCTGACGGAGACGGCGATCGGCACCGGCCGGTGCCGGGGCAGGCGCTTCGGCGACAGCTCGCTGTCGAACCTGACGACGAGGTTTCCCTGCTGGTTGAGCTCGGCCTGCGCCGTGCAGGCGCAGGCCGAGGCCACCAGCAGGACGCCCAGCGTTGCGAGCCGGCGGCGCACCTCAGCTGAACCTCGAGGGATCGATCCGGCAGTACTCGAAGTCGAAGCCCAGGACGGTGTTGTTGGCCAGGTTCGAGTTGCGGCGAAGGCGGACCGAGAGCACCTGGGCCCTGCCCTTGTTCTCCTTCGCGAGCGCTCCGCCGATCTCGCCGAGCAGGCCCCCCTCCCGTTCCAGGTAGCCGATCCACTTCGACAGCTTGGGGGCGTCGGGCGGCGGCTTGGGAACGGCGTCGAGCTGGCCGATCGCCTTTTCGAGCGCCTCGGCGGCGCGGAAGAAGCGCTTCGACGCCTTCTTCAGCTCGCCCGCCTTCACCTCGCCTTTCGCCCCCGCGAAGATGCGGCGGTTGGCTTCCGTGTTGCGCTTGCAGATCGGCTCGACCCGGGCGACGTATTCGTCCCTGGTTATTTCCGCGCCGAACGCCGCCGGTGCCGCCGGCAGCACCGCGGACGCGGCGCAGACCGCGGCGACGGCCGCCGCCGCGAGCTTTCTCTCGATCCTCTCGTTCATCGGTTCCTCTCTTTTCCTCGCTGGTCAGTCATCAGGTCGGGTGCAGCTCGATCCTCGGCAGGGCCCGGGCCAGGGGCGCCGGCAGCCACCAGACCCGCTCGCCGATCAGCAGCATCAGCGCCGGCAGGAGGACGATCCGGACCACGGTCGCGTCGAGCAGAACCGCCACGGCCAACCCGATCCCGAGCTGGCTGACGGTGGCGATCGGTGCCGCCGCGAAGCAGACGAAGACGGCCATCATGATCGCCGCCGCGCCGGTGATCACCCGGGCCGTGCGCTCGAGGCCGAAGGTGATCGCCCCGCGGTGGTCACCATCTGCCTCGTAGGCCTCGCGCATCCGCGCCAGCAGGAAGACCGCGTAGTCGATCGAGAGCCCGAAGACGATCCCGAAGATCGCCGCCGCTCCGATCGCGTCGACGTAGTCGTGGCCGCCGAGCGGCCAGCCCGCCGGGACGTCGAAGAGCAGGACCAGGACCCCGAAGGCGACCCCGACCGTCATCAGGTTCAGCAGCACCGCCAGGGCGGCGAGGATCACCGCCCGCAGGAGGAAGATCAGTGCCAGGAAGGTGACGACCGTCATCGCCAGGATCACCAGCGGCACGTGGGTCCTGGTGACCTGGTTGTAGTCGGCCAGCTGGGCGGCGCCGCCGGCGACTCCGGTCCGCAGGCCGGTCTTCGCCGTGAAGCGCTCGCCGAGGTGGGAGAGGCGCCGGTACAGCGCTTCGGAGCTGGCGGTGTCGAAGTCGAAGCGGGAGACGACGAGGATCGCCGCCGCCTGCCCGCCATGGTCAAGGTCGATCGCCTGGCCGGCCTGTGCCCGCTCCGCCGGCTGGGCGCCGTCGAGCGCCGAGAGGACGAAATAGCCGGAGTCGAAGAGCCCCGGCGAGGAGGCCCGCAGCGCACTGCGCTGGCGAGAGATGCCCGCGGTCGAGGAGACGACCCGGTCGCCGGCGCGGTGCAGGCCGGCTTCGAGCGGCGCCGAGCGCGCGTACCCGTCGGAGAGATGCGAGGCGAGCGATTCGGAGCCTCCCTGGAGGCGGACCAGCCCGCTCGCGAGCTGGCCGGCGCCACCGTGGAGCCGTTCGAGGCCACCGCCGAGTTCAGAAGCCGCGCCGGCGAGGCGCGAGGTGCCGCCGGCCAGCCGGCGCGTCCCGGCCGCCAGCCGGTCGAGCCCGCCGTGGAGCTGCTGAGCTTCGCCGCGCAGTGAGCGCAGCCGGTTGCGGGCGCCCGCCAGCTGCACGACGAGCCCGGCGGCTTCGCGCGCGACCGGCTCCAGCGCAGGGTCTTCGCGGGCGAGGGCGTCGAGCCGCGAGCGGATCCGGCGGGCGCGCGACAGCGAGCCTTTACGCAACTGCGGCAGCAGGTCGTGGAGGCCGAGCAGCAGCGAGAGGGACCCGGCCTTGGCGCTCTGCCCGCCTTCGGCGATCCGGTCGGCGCCGTCGGCAAGCCGACCGACCGCCGTTGCCGCCTTGTCCCCGCCGGCAGCCGCCCGCGAGAGGCCGTCGGCGAGCCGGCTCGCTCCCTCCTGCGCCCGTCCGGAGCCCTCCCCGAGCAGGCCGGCGCCGGCCGCGGCGTCGGCGAGCCCGGTGCGAAGCAGGCCGACCCCGTCCCCGGCCCGTTCGAGCTGGGGCCCGAGAGCGCTCAGGCGGCGCAGCTTGCGAGCGCCGGGCGGACCGAGCAGCTGGCGGCCCTGTTGACGCAGCGGCCTGGTCCGGGTGGCGACGGCGCTCGGCCCGATCACGGTCTGAACGCCCGGCTGCGCAGCGAGGACACGCTGGAAGCGCGCCAGGTGCCTGAGGTCGGCCGCCGAGGTGATCGGCCCGTCCTCGCTGGCGGCGACGAGGACGAAAGGAGCATCCCAACCCGGTCCCATTTCGCGGGCGATCAGCTCCGAGGCCTGGCGGGCGGGGTCGGACTCGGGCAACTGCCGGGGGCTGGGGGGACCGGTGCGGATGGCCAGGGCCGGCGCCGCCAGCAGCAGCAGGACCGTGGCGATCAACGCCGCCACCGGGACCGGCCGGGCGAGGGCTGCGCCGAGCATGCGGCTGAGGAGCGTGTGCGAGCCGTTGGGCTCGCGCCCGATCCGCCAGCGGTCGATCCCGCTGCCGAGGACGCAGAGCAGGGCCGGCGCCAGGAAGACGGCGACGGCGACGCTGATCGCGGTGACCAGGATCGCGGTGCCGGCGAGCGAGAGCAGCAGCGACCCGGGCAGGACCAGGACCGAGACCGCCATCGAGACGAAAAGGGTGGTGCCGGCGAAGGCGATGGTGCGCCCGGCGGTCCTCCGGGTCCGCCAGGCCGCGGCGAGCGGCTCGCTTCCCGCCGCCATCTCCTCGCGGAAGCGGGAGACCATCAGCAGCGCGTAGTCGACCCCGAGTGCCAGGCCCATCATCGTCGCGACGGTCAGCGCGAAGGCGTCGATCCCGATCCAGTGCGAGGCGAGGTAGAGCAGGCCGCGCGATGCGAGGACGGTGACGCCGCCGAAGAAGAGCGGGATCAGCGCCGCGACCGGCGAGCGGAAGACGAGCAGCAGGACGACGAGCAGGAACGGGATCGCCAGCAACTCGGCCCGCTCGGTGGAGGAGATCGACTGGTCCTGGATCGCCCGCGAGAGCGTCGCGTAGCCGGTCTCGGTCGCCCGCACGGGCGCCTCGACCCGCTCTTCGAGGATGCGGTCGAGGCGGGGGACGACGTCGCGGACCGCGGTGGCCAGCGGGACGTGGAAGTCGACCAGGATCAGCGCCCGGCGCGCGCCCGGCCGCAGCCGCGAGATCCCGGAGGTGTCCCAGGGAGAAAGGGTGCTGACGTCGGGATCGGCGTGCAGCTCGCGGACCAGCCGCGGCCCCTGGCGGTCGAGCGCGGCCGCCGGGCCGCGGAGCAGGATCGCGAACGGGGCCGACTCGCCGAAGTGGTCACGCAGCAGCTTCGAGCCGCGATCCGAAGGGGTGCCCGGTACCGCCAGCGAGCTCGGCGTCAGCCGCTCCTCGACGTGCGAGCCGAGCACGCCGAGGACGGCAATCGCCGCCACCGCCACCGCCAGCAGGATCCGGCGGCGGCGGAGGCTGAGCGGAGGACGGTCAGCCGATGGCACTCAAAATGGCAACGCGTTAGCGCTTCCCATGCGGCTTGCCGCGCTTGCCGCATTGAGCTTTAAGCTCCGGGCGCAGATCGGCTCGCTTGTTGTTCTGCCCGATCATCCGCACGGTGGCGCGATGGACGCCGCGGCAGATGTTGGTCGAGTTGACCAGCAGCCCCTTGTCGCCCCCCTTCATCCGCAGGATGAACTTGGAGACCGCGGCATCCGGCACCAGTTCGAACGAGTTGCGGATCCCACCGTGGACCGAGTCGATGCGACCGGCGAGGTCGATCTCGACCGGCTGCTCCGCCGGGCCGCGCAGCGCCACGACCAGGTCGGGGAGCTTGTGGTTGGAGGAGCGCATGTAGACCGGCCCCTTCAGCGGCTGGTCGACGAGCGGCGAGATCGCTTCCGCGTGGCCGTAGACCGAGCCTTTCGGGCATTCCTTGGCAGCGAACTGGACCCGCGTGCAGATCGTCCTGATGTGCCCCTGTTCGAGGAACACGGAGTGCGGCAGGGCGACCGAGACGCGGCGGATGTTCGCCTGCCCGGCGGGCTGCTTCAGGGTCGCGATCAGCTTCGGGAATTTGGCCCGCTTGGTCCCGCCCTTGAGCCGCAGGCTCAGCTTCGGCTTGAAGCCGAGCTTGCCGCAGCCGCCGACCTGGAAGCGGGTCGTGGGCGAGGCCGAGGCGCCGTCGGAGCTGTGGGCACCGGCCGCGATCGTCATCGGGTCGCAGCTGGTCGGGTTGAGCGTGAAGCTCGGCCGGTCGAGCTGGATCGTCACTTCACGCAGCTTCAGCGGCAGGCCCCGGAGGATGGTCGGGATCGGGTCGGACTTAGCCGTGATCTGCGCCGTTTCCGGGTTGACGAAGAGCGGCGAGCGGATCACCACGTTGCCGAGGTCGAAGGGACCGGCGACCGCCGGGGTCACCACGACCGCCGAGATCGGCGCCCCGCGGTACGGGCCGGCGAGGTAGATCTCGCCGCCGACGTGGACCGGCCCGGAGCCGACACCGGCCGCGGTGTCGACCGAGCCGAGGCGGCTGGCGGGGGGACAGCTCGGCGTCGCCAGCTCCTCCTTGCCGGTTTTCGCGTCAGCGGCGGCGATTGCGCCCTCCGGACAGTAGGGGACGCCGGCGAGCTTGCCGACCAGGCCTGGCGGCAGCGAGAAGTCGAGCTGGCTCAGCTCCTGTTCGCCGTCCCTGCGGGTCACCTTCAGCACCGCCGGGCTGTAGGCGCCGGCGAGCGGGTTGACCGTGCCGGCTTCGAGGCTCGGCGCGAAGGGGCGCGACGCCGCCGTCGGGGAGCACCCGGCGCCGACGGCGAAGCCGTCGTTGGTCTCCGCCGGCGGTCCCGATGCGGGCGCCGACCAGGGGGTCAGCTCGCCGTGGGTGTTGTAGGTGCCGCAGACTTCCGGCGTCGCCAGCTGCGAGCGCGGACCGCCGCCGCGGAAGTGCAGCGTCAGGTCTTCGAACGGCAGCTGCGGGTTGTTGTCAAAAGTGGCGGTGAGCTGCCCGGTCTTAGGATCGGGCTCGACCTTGCCCGGCAGCTTCAGGGTGAGCCCGAAGCGGGGGTCTTCGACCACCAGGTAGAGGCCGATCAGCGAGTCGAACGGGTTTTCTTCCTGGGCGGCCAGGTAGATCGTGCCGTCGAGCGTTTCTTCCAGCAGCGGGCTCTCGATTTCGACGCTGCCCAACTTGGAGGCATCGGGGCAGCGCGGCTGCGTTTCGTCGAATCGGATCGGGTTCGGAGCCGGGAATCCGGAACCGATGTAGCCGATCTGCTCCTCCGAGCAGGACGCCAGGCCGTTGGCCGAGGAGGGATTGAGGATCAGGCCCTCGGGCAGGGTGACGACCGTCTTCTTCAGGTCGGGCGTCCCCAGTTTGCTGCCATCGCTGAGGCCCTCCTGGGGGATGTGGAGGTGGGCCGTGGCCCCGGTCCCGCTGGAGCCGGCGGTCGTGGTCGGCTGGAAGCTGAAACCAGGGTGGAACTCGAGTTTGTCGCAGCCCGTGAGGGGCGGCAGCACCTGGTCAGCGTTGACCGAGAAGTCGTTCTGTTCCTGCCACGTTTCCGATTTCGTTTTCACGACCACCGGCTGGCCCGAGCATTCGGTCCCGTTGCGCATGAACGGTATGCCGTTGATGCTGGCGGGGAAGCCTTCGAGTGCGGCGAAGGCGCCGTAGATCTTGTTGTAGTTGGGGTTGTTGGGAGCGGTGATGCGGACTCCGAAGTCTTCGGAGCTGCGCACGTTCGCGAGCAGGCTCTGCAGCGGGAACGCGATCTTGGTCGTGAACTGGGCCGCATAGCCATACGGCGGGACGTTGTTGTAGATCGGAGTCGAGAATCCGACCGACGTCGATCCGAAGGCGGAGAGGGCCGGCTCGAAATTGCCGACGGTCGTCTCGTCGTTGCAGACAGGGGAGCCTTCGTATCCCGGCGGCGCCACCTGGACCTGCGGGCAGCGGGGCGTTGCCAACGGGTTCCCGGTGAACCCCGGCGGCAGGTCGACGATCACGTTCTTGGGGTCGCCGACAGGGGCGATCTTGCCGCTGGGGGAGCGCACCGTATTCAGCATGAAGTAGCTGATCGCGCTGTAGGGATGGCCGCCCGCCTGTACTTCCTGTTTCCCGTCCGCGTCGAAGGCACCCGCCCAGAAAGCCTGGGCGCCGGCGGGTGCGTCCTGCTTGGAGACGACGACGGGCATCTGGATCGTGTCCGGGGCGGCGCCGGCGCCGGAGATCTTCACCTCGACGCTTCCCGTCGAGGCATCACTCCCCTGGACTTCGATCGGGAAGGTGAAGTTGTTGGCCGGGTTGAGCTGCGGGACGGGTTCCGAGGAGGTGCACGTGACCGTGCTCTCGCCAGCCCCGCCGGGGCAGACCCAGTTGAAGCCTTCGGCCGGCCCCGCGGTGACGATCCCGTCGGGCAGCGGGCCCACTTCGACCGTGTACATGCCCGAGGTGGTCGCGCCGCCGATGTTGGCCGGGTCGATCGAGACTTCGCCGGTTCCGGGGCCGCCCGGAAGGGTGGTGAAGACGTGGACGGTGGCGTGCTCGCCCTCCAGCCCACTGCTGTCGGCTTGCAGCCTCCCTACGTTCTGCTCGCCCAAGGAGCCGGCGAATTCGACGAAGTAGGGGTGTTCGGCGTCGCCGCCGGGCCCGCCACTGACGCTGACGGCGCCGGAGCCGAGCAAGTCTTCCAGCGCGCTTTGCACGTCCTCGGGGGGGGCGTCATAGGGGATCGCCGCGCTCGTTCCCGAACCGGTGATGCCGATCGCGCCTTCGAAGCTGAGGTATTCGTAGGTCGTCGGCTTGGAAAGAGTGAGGGTGCCCGGACCGACCGCAGTGACGACCGTGCCGGGAGAGAAGTAGTTCCAGATCGTGCCGGAGATTTCGTCGCCGACCCGGAAGTCGCCGCTGACCCCGGTCAGGTCCTTGGTGTAGATCTGCATCGCCGCGTCGGTTTCGCTCGCTTCGGCTTCGTTCGAGAGCGTCACCGTGGAACCCGGCGTGGCGCAGTCGGAGGAGCAGGAGACCACGAACGTTTCGGCCGGTGAGAAGGGCAGGCCGGGGCCGGTGACCCGGTCGCCGACGGCGAAGGAGGAGCCGCTCGCGACGCTCTCGATCGTCGCCACGGCGCTGCCGGCGGTTAGCGTCAGATTGCCTTCGCCGACGACCGGCGTGCCTTCGCCCTGGTTTTTACTGCTGAAGGCGAAGGTCCCGCCTTCCGCTTCCACCGTGACCCGCTGGATCTCGGACTGTTTCGGCGGCAGGTTGGTGGGACCAGTGACCGCCAGCAGCCTCCAGGCCGGCGACGCCGCCTGGGCGAGACTGGCGAAGGCGCAGAGGCCCGCCAGCGCCACGACGAGGGCAAGCGTCGCCCTCTGCAACCCAGAGCTCAAGCGTGAGTCCATGACATTCCCTTCTCGGTTCCCTGCGGTCCTCACTTGCCTGCCCTCCGGTCGGCGTTGTTCTTCTTGTGCTTGCTCTTCTTCTTGTGGTGCTTCTTTTTGTGCTTCTTTTTGTGATGCGCTTTTTTCGGCTTCGGGTTGGCGGGACCGGTGAAGGTCGCGCTGCCCGGACCGGGGGTGCTCGGCGCTACCCCAGCCGGGCCCTGGCAGGAGCCTTCAGCGGTGGGGCTGCACGGGGCCGGCGGGGCCGGCGGCTCGGGGAAACCGCCACCGATGCGAGCCGAGTAGGCGGAGGCCCGGTCGTCGCCGTCTTCCCAGGTCAGCCGGTTGGGCGTCGCCAGGTAGAGGTCGGTGCCGTCCTCGTTGGCCTCCATGAATCGCGAGTTGAGGGTGTCGACGGTGTTTTCATTCACCGGATCGAATTCCTGCAGGCCGGGCGGTTCGGTGTCGATGCGGAACACCTGGCCGTGCGACCACTCGTAGACGTTGCTCAGCGCATCTACGCCTCCCGGGGCCAGGCGGTCGAAGGCGTTGAAGTAGACCTGCGGCTGCCCGTCCCGCACGATGAGAGATCTCGGCTGGTGCAGCGGGACGGAGAAGCCGCCGACGGGAAGCCGGGTGTTGTTGATGGGCGAATGCGACGGTTCCCCGTCGGGGCGGCAGGACACGCACACGGTGGGTTCGGCGTCCGCCTCGGAATCGAAGAGATATGCCTCGGTGACGCCGTTGCCGCTGTCGTAGCCGGTCACTTCCGCGCTCGATTCGAAGAGCAGGTAGCGACCGTCGGGGCTGACCCGGGAGGTCTGGAATTCCGGGTCCTCGATGATCACCGGTTCCAGTTGATTTTCGTCGTAGTGAACGCCTTGGTTGGAGACTCGCGGATAGCTTTCGCGGACGAAGCCGGCGTACTCGAACTCGCCACCCTTGACGCCGTACACGGAGTAGGTTTTGTCCGCTTGGTTTTCGGCAAAGGACTTGCCTTGCCCGGGGACGAGCTGGCCGCGAGCGATGAAGTAGACGTGCGTACCGTCGTCTGAGCCACCGATGAAGCCGCCGACTTCCGCCCCACCCTCTTCGTCGGTGACGGTGAGGTCGGTCAGGTCTTCGGTTTCGAGGTTGTATTCGTAGAGATCGGTGCCTTCTGGGCTCGATTCCTCCGTCAGCCCCGCCCTGGCCGTGAAGAAGACTCGCGATCCATCCTTGGAGGCCCACTGGTAGGTGGCGTTGCCGCTCGGCGTCGAGGTCTCCGAAAGCGAGAGATCCCGCACGGTTCCGTTTTCACGGACGAAGATCGCGGTGTTGTAGATCTCATCAGGGTTGGGGCTGGTTAGGCGGGAGGCGCTGAGGAAGATCCGCGAACCGTCCTCGGAGAGCACGTTGGTGGAATTGGCGCCGCTGCCGAGAGCCACTTCGCTGGGCGTTTCGCCGCCGGGACCCGGGATGAAGCCGATCCCCCGCAGGGTTCCTTCGTCCCATTCGTAGACACGCTCGCCACCGGCTGATTCCCCATCTGGAACGCCTGCATAGCGATAGGAAGTGCTGAACAGGACTTTGCCGCAGTCCTGGGTGAAGCCCAGAAGGACGTATTCGGCACCGATGAAGCCGCCCCCGTCCTCCAGATTTTCCGGCGCCAACCGAGTGATCGCGGTGTACGAACCGTCGGGGTTCTGCCGGTAGAGGTTCGCCCCACCGGCTTCGACCACGAGCCGAGTGCTCGCGTCGTCGGTGAGCGGCTGGCTGCTTTCCTGGATGTTGCAGGAAAGGTCATCGGCCATTGCGAGCGTTTTCGACGTTCCGCTGCTCGACTCTTTGGTTTCGTCGTGGGCGATGATCGGGGCGCTGATCTGTTTCGTCGCCCATTCGCTCGGGCCTCGGGTACCGCGGTAGAGGATGTTCGCGCCCTTGGTCGCGTCCAGATAGCCGGTTTCGACGTTGTAGGCGAGGGACCCGGGTTGGGTGGCCGCCTGGTAGGCGAGCTCCGATCCGCCTTCCGGTTCGATCAGGGCGACCGGGCCGGCGTCGCGGCGCGAGACGAGCTCGAAGCAGCGGCCGTCGGGGAGGCCGCACGAGTTGAGCGTCTCGACCGTGCGGTCGGTGCTCTCGACAGAGCCGACCTCGCTTTCGGCAACGACCCTGTAGTGGTAGAGGGTCGCCGCGGAGAGACCGGAGATATCGGCGCTGACGGTTACCGGCGTCGAGCCGGAGCCGATCGGTTCGAAGCTGGCCGGCACCGTGTTGCCGTAGGAGGCGGTCGGCCCCCATTCGAACCGGTAGGAGCTGGCGAAGCCGTTGGGGTTGATCCGCGCTTCCAGGGTCGCCGAGGACTGGTCGGCGTCCCGGGCGCGGACGAGGGTGATCCGTGGCGGACCCTGCGTCTCGAAGGTGACCTTGGCGCCCACCACCGTGCCCGCCGCGTTGGTCGCCCTCAGTCGGTATTTGTAGACCTCGCCTCGCTCCAGGCCGGTCAGGTCGGCGTTGACCGCGTGGGCGGCGAAGTCAGCCGGGATCGCGGCGGCCGCCGGATCGCAGGGGGCGCTGTCTTCGTACCCCGCGGTGGTGTTCAGCCCATATTCGAAGCTGCAGGCGGTGTACTGCTGCCCTTCAGGGCGCACAGTCCCGTTCAGGGTCGCGCCGTCGACGGTGACGTTCGTCGCCGCTTCGGTGATCGCGGTGGCGCCGGTGACCAGCGTTTTGTCGCCGCTGTGTTCGGTGCCGTTTTCGTTTTTGGCCACGAGACGGTAGTGGTAGGTCGCACCGTCGGATTCCAAGCCGGAGAGGTCGGCGTGGACCGCGTGGTCGTCGGAGTCGGTCGGAATCGCGCCCACGCAGGGCGCGACATTCCCGTAGGCCGTCGTCTCACCCCATTCGAAGAAGCATTCTTCAACCGCGATTCCTTCCGGGTTCACCAGCCCGTTCAGCCTGGCTTTGGTTCCGGTGACTTCGGTGGCCGCGGTGGCGATGGCGGTCGGGAGCGAAACCGCCGGACCGAAGACCTCGATCTGGCTGAAGCGGGAGACGTAGACGGTGTCGGACGAGCCATCGATCGCGACGCCCCGAACCGGGTCCGTGGTCCCAAGCCCCCCGATCACTACCGCTTCGGCGCCCGAGACGTCGTACTCGACTACCCCGCTGGAGTCGGCGACCAGGAGGTAGCCAGTGGTCGGGTCGATCGTCTCGGTCGTCGTCGAGCTGGAGGAAACCTGGTATTCGACCGCGCCGGTGGTGGCGTTCATCTTGTAGACCCCGCCGCCGTACTGCGCCCCGAAGATCGAACCGGCGCTCGATCCGGCTCCGGCCGCCACGGTGCAAGGGTTGCCGGGAAACTCGAAGCTGGTGGTGTAGCTGGCGTTGGTCGGAACGCCAGCCGTCGGAACGAACTTGTGAATCGAGCCGCGGGAGTAGTCGCCGACGTAGATGGCGCCGGCCGGATCCACCGCCACGCCACACGGTTCTCCGAAGGGGATTCCTCCGGCTTCGGTCAGCTGACCGAGGTAGGCCCCGTCGGCGCCGAAGACGTCGATCACGTCCATGGTGCTCTGGGTGACGTAGATGTTCCCGTCGGTCAAACCGCCCGAATCGTCGATCGCGATCTGCACTTCAGAGGGCGAGGCGAACGTAAAGCCGTTCTGCGGGGTCTGATCGCAGGATGCCGGTTCTTCCGCGCAGGGTTTGCCACCGGGACCTTCTTCGGCGTCGATCACGTTGGTGCCGAGCGCGGAGAAGCTTGCCGGCGTGCCGTCGGCGTTATAGCGAGTGACGGTCGTCGCTTCGACGTCGATCGCCAGCACGTCTCCGGTCGCCGGGTCGACCGCGAGGCCCTCGGCGTTGCCGAAGGCCGGCTGCGCGGCGCTGCCGAACACTTCCTTGAACGGGCGCACCTGTACCGCGCTCGCGCTCGAGACGAAGACCATGCAGAGAAGGGCAGCCAGCGTCGCGGCTGCGACGAAGCCGGTGCGGCGGGTCGGAGTCTGGACAGTGCGCTGGCGATCGGTCACCTGCATGCCTTTCTGTTCGCTGGTGGCGGTGTTGCCGCGGCGCTGTGGCGCAAACGGCGAAACGGTCTGGTTCAAGGTCTCCTGCCTTCCCTGCGGTCCCTGGCCCCCGCGCCGGTCGCGAGGTCCCCTCAGCCCGATTCCCTGCGGGCCACGGCGGCGACTAAAGCACAGCGCCGTACTCTCTGTCAAGGGCGGTACACAAGAGAATGTAAAACCAGGTACTCGAAATGCAAACCCTGGTACACGAAATCCGCTTGGTGACTGACTAGCCCGGCTCCCGCCTGGCCGTCTATCTTGGGCACGGGATGGCGCCGGCCAAATCCGTCACGTCGAGTAAGCCTCTGTTCCCGCAACTGAGCGGAGGGCCGCGCAAGATGCCCGCCGAGCGGGTGGCCGAGCACCAGAAGGCACGCCTCGAGGGCGCGATGGTCGAGGCGGTCGCCCGCCATGGCTATGCCGGCACCACGCTGCGCGAGCTGGTCGCCCTGGCCGGCGTCTCCAAGACCACCTTCTACGAGCACTTCGAGAGCAAGGAGGACTGCTTCCTCGCGACCCTCGACGCGATCATCGCCGAGACGACGCGCCGGGTCGGCACCGCCTATCGGAGCTCCGGCGACTTCCGCGGCAGGATGGTCGCCGGCCTCTCGACCTTCATGGACCTGATCGTCGAGGAGCAGGCGGCCGCCTCTCTCGCGGTGGTCGAATCGCTCACCCTCGGAACCGCCGGGGTCGCTCACCGGGAACGCGCCTCGGAGATGTTCGAGGAGGTCGCGCGCCAGAGCTTCGAGAGCTCTCCCGATCCACACCCGGTGCCGCCGGTGATCTCGCGCGGGATCGTCAACGGGATCAGCGGCGTCGTCTACCGCCGCCTGCGCGCCGGTCGCGCCGAGGAGCTCCCGGCCCTCGTCGACCTGCTGATCGATTGGGCCCTCACCTACCAGCAACCGGATACCCCGGCGGTCGCCGAAGCCGTCGCCGCGGCGGAAGAGCCGACGGCGATCGACCCCGAGAAGTTCGGCGACCCCGACAAGCCCAGCTGGGACGAGCCGCCCGACAGCCAGCTCAGCCGCACCACCTTGTCCCAGCGCGAGCGGATCGTCCGCGCGGCGGCCCGGGTGGTCGTCGAGAACGGCTACGGCGCGCTCAGCATCCCGGCGATCTCGGCGGCCGCCGGGACCTCCAACCAGACCTTCTACCAGCACTTCGCCAGCAAGCGCGACGCCTTCCTCGCCGCCTTCGAGATCGTCGCCGCCGACGCCCTCGGCTTCGCCCTGGCCGCCTTCAAGGAGGCGGGCGACAGCCCCCGGGCGATCGGCGCGGGGCTGCGCGCGCTGACCGAGCACATCGGCCGTCACTACCTGTTCGCGCGGCTGGCCTTCTTCGAGCTTCCGACCGCCGGCCCGGCCGCCCTCGACAAGGCCGACGCGATCATGGACAACGTCACCGCCTTCCTCTCCCCCGACCTCGCCCCGAGTGGGATCGGGGGCCCGGTCTCGCAGACGACATTGGAAGCGATCGGAACCGGGATCTGGGCCGTGATGCAGCGGGAGATCGCCAACGACCGGGTCGACTCGCTGCCCGACCTGACGCCCGAACTCGCCCGGCTCGCGCTCGCCCCGCTGCAGCAGCGCCGCTAGGAATCTCACTGCCGGGCGAGCTGCCGGGCCTGCTCGCGGCCGACGTAGGGGATCAGCACCAGCTCGAGCAGTTCCGGCTCGAGCGCCACCAGCGCCTGGGGCTCCTCGTCGAGGAGGCGTCCGGAGACGATCGAGGCCACACCCCCGATCAGAGCCCGCTCGGTCGAAGAAGGCATCGAAGAAGCCTGCGGGAAGTAGTGGCGCCCGTGGCTCAAGAGCTCGGCGAAGCGATCGAGGACGGCGAACTGGCGCTCGGCGGCGGCGAGGCTGGCGTCCTTGGCTTCGACCGCGAAGACCCGCGCCAGGGCGCTCGCTTCGGCGAGCGAGACGAGGATCGTGCGCAGTGCCGCCCGCACTTTCTCCGGCCAGGCGGCCGCCTCGGCGCAGGCGTCGAGGACGTCGAGCCAGAGCCGTTCGATGAACACCTCCTGCGCGGCGGCGATCCCCTCCTCCTTGGTGGCGAAGTGCGCCTCCACCCGGGCGCTGGAAGTGCCTGCATAACGGGCGACCAGCTCGACGGTGAGGCTGCGGTAGCCGTGCTCCGCGGCAGCCTTTCCGAAGGCAGCGATCAGCCGATCCCGCTCGGGATCGGCGCGCCCAGGACCCGTCGGGCCCCCCTGCTGGGATTCGCCGCCTACCACCTGAGCCGCGGAGCTTAGGCGTGATTGGATGGTCGTGTCAAGCGCGGTACACAAGCGCCGCGGCCACGCTGGCAGCTGCGGCTGCAACCCAGCAGGCGCCGCATCGCCCGAGTCGAAAATCTGCAGCTGAGCAGGAGTTGGCACCCCTGCCATCTCGATGGTCTCCGACACCCTGTTTCCTCCTGAGTCCCCGTGGTCTCGCGCTCCCCATCCCCTGATGCCGCGAGTAACGCGAGGCTAAGCCGACCCCCGAGAGGTGTCAACGCGGGGGTTAAAATCGAGGACTCTCCAGTTAACGGAGGTTCCTCAGTCGTCGGGATTCTTCTTCAGCGGAGGGCTCTCGAAGAGGAGCACGCCCGAGGTGAAGCGGATCGTCGGTCGCTCGCCCGAAGCCTCCAGGCGCGCCCGGCTCGAGGCCACGATGTCCTGGGTCCGCTCCAGGAGGTCGACGTGGAGAGCGGCCAGCTCCTTCCAGCCGCGAGCGTCCACTTCACCGGGGGTGTTGCCGAGCACGTAATCCGGCCGGGCCGCCAGGGTTCCCGCCGTCAGGGCCTCGATCGTTGCATCGAAGAGGAGCCGGAGGATGCTGAGGTTGACGTGTCGCACCTCCCGCGCGCTCAGCTCCTCCTCGTCCTCGGCCGTGAAGGAGAAGCTCCTGACAAGGCTGTAATACCGCTTGGCAACACCGCGACGGTTCTCCTGGCGCTCGACTCCGATCAGGCCATCGTCGGCCAGGATCTTCAGCTGCTTGCGAACCCGGCCGATCGGCTCCCCCGACCACTCGGCGAGTTCGGCTGCCCCCGAGCCCGGCCGCGTCCCCAGCAGGTTGAGCAGGCCCATCCGCACCGGATGCGCGGCCGCAGCCGCGATCTTTTCCATCTCCTCCCGGGACTTCGGCGCTCCCACCCAGTTCTTGCCATCGGCCATCCAGTCGCGATCGTACGCCGATCCCCGTGTGTGACAACCGTCGCTGTCGTGGCGGTGGCGCGTAGGCGCTCGAAACTTCTTGAGACAATGGCGGGGTGAATGACCGGCGCGCCATTGTGCCCAGTGAGGGGTTGAAGTGTGGGCGCGACGCCCTCGAAGGCATGATTCGTCGCCAGCCGACGAGACTCAGGGCAGCCGTCGCGTTTGTCTCCCGCGGCGGGGTCGAGATCCTCGACGAGGTGCTCCAGGGCTGGTCCGGACATCTGGAGCTGGTCGCCCGCGGCGCCCCGATCACCGATCCCCGCGCGCTCGAGCTCTTGAGCGACAGGGGCGCGACGGTCCGGGCAGTCGTCGGCCGCCGGGCCCTGAAATTCCACCCCAAGCTGTGGCTGGCCGAGTCTCCGAACGGGCTGGACGTTCTATCCGGCTCGGGGAACCTCACGGACGGCGGCCTGGTCGGGAACGAGGAGCAGTTCGAGCTCCTAGAGCTCGGCGCCGACGACGAAGAGCTTGCTCAGGAGCACCGGGGTCGGTTCGAAACCTTCTTCGCGCAGGGAGTGCCCTTCGAGGAGCTGAGGGAGGACCGCTATTGGACGAGGTGGGTCGAGATGAGCGCGAAACGGGAAGCCATGGAAGCCGACCTGCTCAAACTCGAGCGAGAGCTGGCCGACTCCGCCGGCACCCCCACTGAGAACGCCGAGCTCTACGCCGACCTTCTTGCGATCTACGAGGCCGCGAAGAGCGAAGTGACGATCACCTACGACGACGGGAGCGAACGGCCTTACGTGGCGAGCCGCTTCAAACAGGCCATCGATAGGGGCAGGGCCGAGGGCACTTTGGTGCCTGTTGTCAGCCGGATCGTGAACGGCCCGACCGAGGGTTTCGGCCGCCTGGCCGAAGCCGGCCGCCGTGACCTCATGGTCGAGACCCTCGTAGTCGACGAGACCAAGAGCTACCACCGCTTCTTCACCGTCAAGACGCAAACGCTGGCGCAAAAGAATCTCGATCTTTACGAGTCGGAGTACGAGAAGCGGTAAAGGCGACCCACCTGCGACGCAGGCCTGATCTTCGGCTTGAAAGGACGGGGGGCGGTGGCTCCAGGACGGGCTTTGGATCGGTCGTGTAACCGAGATGCGACCCTAAACCGACCTTCTGCTAATCCTTTCGTGCGACATCAGCTAGTTGCGGTAGCGGATCCTGATCGACCATACCGGCTGAAGCCCGATAGTTGGCATCGAACTCAGAGCCTGCCAAAACCAGCTCCGTCAATCTCCTAGCGATGCTACGAAACTCTCTGGCTTCTCCGAAGGTGAGCGGCCGTCCGAGAATCTCAGACTCGCGGTAGGAAAGCCACTTTCTCAGTACCTGAAAACCGCCGACCTTGTAGTTCCATACCGCTTCAGGGACGCCTTTCCAGCTAGTCCCCTCGTTCAAGTAGATATCGAGCACCTCGGCACCGAGGAGAGACATCTCGGAAGTAGTAAGTCCGGATGCTTCGTCTGCGGTTCTTGCGCGGGCTACGACTCGGCCTTTCCCAGGCATTATCGCCCGACTCGTCGCGCCGCTTGGCTGCTTGCGAGTCTGCGTACGTCCCCACCCCGCGTTAATGGCCAAGTCATCAGACGCTGGCTGTCTTCCCCCATCGCAGGTCAGTTCCGCGATATGTCTGAGACGTGGAGTCGGCCTCGTGTCAAGCCCCGGCAATGGAGCATCAACATCCAACAATGCTCCAATTTTCGCCCCTAGCGCCGCCGAATGACGTAATTCCTCCGCCGACGGAGGCAGAGGGATGCGGGGCCAATTACTCCCTATTGCGTCGCTGTTCTCTTCAAGATAGAGCGGGGAGAATCCGATTGCCAAGGCATGCAACCAAATCAGCCGAGCGCTGTCTCGCGAACTTGCGACGTCGTAAATTCCAAGTTCAGCTAAATAGGCGACAGCGAATCTCGAAAGATTTGGGCGCCAAGACCGGACCACAGCTTGTCCATTCTCGTGAGGAAAGAGTTGCTCCCAACCATCTCCGGCAAGATCGTTTACCAGAAGGGCTGGGATGGCATACGCGTCCTTATGTAGGTGATGCTGATCTACTAGGTGGGGCGACAGCGAGAAAGCGGCTCCGTCATTCGACCGCGGTGCCCGGCGCCGGACCAAGAGGGCATCGCGACCGATCTCCCATGCACGCACGTAGTCCCCTCGCACCTCGTTCCATAGCTTTGCGGTTGAATCTATGTAGGCATATCGGACATCAAATGGCCTCACGGCAAACCTTACGATTCGATCCTCGTCGAATGGGCTTTGCTTAATCAGCTTGTCCCGGACCTTCTCGGCGTCATATCGAGCCCACGGCTTTAGGAGCCCTTCGGCCACATCCGGATCTAGATCAGCGAACGCGGTAGCCCCGTCAAGGAAATGCCGCATGCGAGACTCGAGCAGATCCCGGTCAGTGTCGATCAGAGCATCCCCCCGATTTTCGTTGAGACCCAGTTCCGGTGCGCGTCGAGCCAGTTCGACAACCGATGGCCACAGCTCGTAGCCCGGGCGAGGTTTCCATCGCCGGAGCCGATACCAGTTCTTCTCATCGGGACTAAGGGGCTCGTAGTCTGGCTCGGACTGAGGACGCGTGAGACTGGACTCCAAGTCCGCGGCCTTCGTCGAGCCCCAGAAATCACGGTAAAGGCCGTTGATCTTTCCCTCGGCATGATCATCAGTCCTCACAAGAAGGGTGATAGCCGTACCCACCTGAATCCCCGTGGGATTTACCTTGGTGGAGAAAATGCTCGGATCCGGTTCCCCCTCCGGCGTTCTCTTACCGGTTTCCCGGCTGTCGCCGTTGAGATTGTCGACGTATGCGCGGTCAAATGCCCGAGTCAAGTGCTGGCGCATCAGCACAGCGGAAGGATCACCAAGCCAGCCGAAGTTCGAAATGAAACATATGACGCCTCGCCCAGTCTGCTCAGCAATCCGTCGCTCTGCGACACGGAAAAACCTTACGTAGTAGTCATCAAGCTTGTTCTTCGTGACCTCCCACGGCGCCTGTGATAGTCCGTCCTTGTACGGCGCGAGCAATTCATCGTCGGAGTCCTCGCGAATCCCGGCAAAGCCGTTATAGGGTGGGTTCCCTAGGACGACAAGTATTTGTTCGCTCCGCTTTACATTCCCAGCCGCCTCCCGCTCGCTCCGAAACTCGTCGATCATGAGCAAGGTCTCATCGTCGTCACGCCACCCCGTTAAGGCATTCGTCAGGTAGACCGACGGGCGCTCGTCCTTGTCTGTTTTCAGAGGTGCACCGAGTTCATTCAGGAAGAGACCAATTTGAAGATGGGTGATTATGAATGGCGCGGGAAGAAGCTCGAATCCGTGGAATCGCCGCAATACCGCATCCTTCGTGTCTTGCCCGACTAGGTTGTCCCCATGATGCTCTTCGAGAACTTTTACAACGGTCCGCAAGGCCTCAATAAGAAACGAACCGGTGCCGGTGCAAGGGTCGAGCACTCTTACTCGCTCGTCCGCAAGACCAAGGGGTATTCCAAGGTCTCGTTGCAGCGCTTCGTGAACTCTCGCCACCATGTAGCGCACTACCTCTGGCGGCGTGAACCAGACGCCTAGTTCCCGACGCAGTTGTGGATCGTAAGCCTGGAGGAACGGCTCGTAGAAGTAGCGGACTGCCTCTCTGCGCTCGAACCTCGTAAAAAACGGCTCCGGGTCAACGCGCGCAAAGACATCCTCGGTCCAGTCCAGGATTTGATCAATTCCTGCCGGCAGGTTCCGGGGCGTGACCAGCTGGTCAAACAGAACTCTCACCATCGGAACATTGAGCGTCCAGTGGGCGGTGCGCCATGAGAATCGTTCCGCCTTGGTCCGGTCCTGACGGGACGACCAATCAACCCATGAGGCAAACACTCCGTAGAACAGAGTTTGGACCAAAGCGGACCGGAAAAAATCCTCGCCCACCTTGGCGTCGAAGCGAAGACCCAGAGCGTCCTGGAACGCGAGTTTTAGGGATTCCAGTTTTTTGAGATCGCCCGCTTCCTCGATCCGGTCCCGAGCGAGACGCGCGTACGCGGCAAGAAACCGGGCGAGATCCTCAGGGGAGGAGAGAGGTGCGTCAGCGAGTAGGGCCCTGCCCAGGAACTCCTTCAGTTGCTCTTCGTCACGAGGGGCTGGGCCAGGCCCCGAGGCTAGACTCCAAAACTCTTCCTCATTGGATGCAATGCGGTAGATCTCTCCCGCAACAACCTGGCCTGTGGCGTCTAGCCAAAGTTGCTGAAATTCCCGATAATTGGTGATCAGGATCTGGCGGTAGCGGTCGAGGTATTTGGCAACCTGCTTACTTGCGCGAAGCCGCCGCAGAGTCATCGACAGTCCCTTTGCCTCTATGACGCCTCGCTCCGGCGCTCGAATCTGAACGGATGAGCCGCCCGAAGATAGGTCAAAGTGTCTCTTCAGGAATAGCGCTCCGTCCGGGGTGCCGGAACCTCGGTTCTTCGGCGTCATTACACAGTGGACCGAGGGCCTTAACGCGCCGCCGACTCCGTTCAGCAGCTCTGCGAGCGCCGGGTAGAAGGACGTCTCGTCCGTTGCCTCCCCCGACCCCTTGATCTGGGACATTTGAGCTAGGTACGCGTTTAGTAGGCCCACGGTACGTGGGTTCCAAGATCACCCTTAGATTCCTGGTACATGTGACGTTTGACCGAACGCTTGCAGGCTGCGACACCTCGGTTATGGACCGCCAACGGACCTGAAACTAGGAAGGTGCCATGCGCAACATTTCGATGAAAGCCGTCTGCTCCTCGTCAAAAGTCTCATTTAGGCCCCCCGACAGCAGCTCTCTTCTCTGCTCCGCGATCCACAACCCGAGGTCGTTGTCATCTACGTCCTCGGGAGGGGGCAAGAGGTCAGCGAGGCGGCGGGCAACACGTCGTCGACGAAACCCCCATCTGAACCACGCGACGGCCCCTCGATCAGCGCAACCAAATCTGATGGCAATCGGAAGGAGATCGAGTGCTCTACGACCATCGTCCTCCATGTCCGATACCAACTCGACTCCCTCCGCAGCAGCAACATCGACCAATGCGCCAAGTGCACCAGCGACACGCGAAAGTCCGAAGCCGAAACCATGCTCCGTCAAAGTGATCAACTTGGGAAGTGGGCGCCCCGAACCCCTTCCAGAGTCGCCAGGGTCTTTCCCCAATGCAGGTGCGGATAACTCAGTGAGTGACCAACCGTTCATCCAAGCCGCCAAGGTCTCGTCCAAAGCATTGATTGCGGGGGCTGAAACTGAGGGTGCTTCACCGGGCTCGATGAGTTTGTGCATCTCAGTATTGCGAAAGGGTTGAGCGGGCAGCAAACCAGCCAATATGGCCGGCGGGACCCCAGCTAGAGTGCGAATGAGAATCTCTCTCCACGTGTCAATGGAGGTCGGGCTACTTTGCAAGAGGGCGCTGTCAAGAGCCACATGTAGTGCTCCGACGGCAGGCAAGGGGACCCCCGAGACGTGACTGGCCTCCACAATCCATTCAGGCGCGTCAGCAGATTCAACGAAATGGCGACCCGCTTCGTCGAGCGTCTCGCTTACCTGCCGGGCCGTGTCCCCGGTCAGCCCTTCCCTGAATGCACCATAAGACCTCCGGATGACTCCTTTCCGGTCGTCTGCGTTACTACTGGCTAGAAACGTGAAGGCCGCCTCCTCCTCATCGGTCAACTGGCCGATCTGAACATCGGGCGTATCGAGAGCCGTTCGAATCAGCGCTTGAATACGGCTCGCAACTTCCGTCGAGGCATCCGGGTAGCGAAGAAATGGAGCTCGATTTCGTGGACCCTCGGGGCTCCCTCCGGGACGGAGTGCAATCCACCTGTCCGGAACTACGATCCCAATACTGCGGGATGCAACATAGGCTCGACCGGCGCGACCGATGGCATTAAGTAGTTGCGCCCTTTCCCCCTCTTCTCGAGCGGCGGGAGACAGGTCACGGTCATCCCCAACACGAGTTCCCCCAATTACTACAGCGGTAGCAGGAAGATTTAGCCCTTGTGCGAGAGTGCCGGTGGCAAAGAGTGCCCGGGCTTGGCCGTTCGTAAACGCCAGTTCGCTCGCGCGCTGCTCGTCACGGAGCATCGCTGACGTGTGCACGCCAACCCCCTTTTCGATGAGCTCCCTAACCGCCGAGGACACCCCCAGCTCATAATCTGCGAGATCAAGGAGCGCTTGTACCTCCCGAACAACTCTGGCGGAGCGAGGTTTCGGCTCAAGGTCAGGCATTTCGCCTGCGACACTGAAGCTGTAGTGCTTATTTGCTGGGAGAAATGCAAGGACGCGCTCATCTCGTTCGGCCAACTTTGCCGTCACCCGCCCAGTTGCTTTGTTGACATATCCCGTTCGCTGAACGGTGATGTCTCCGTCATCTTTCCGGGACGCAACTAGGGGTACTGACAACTCAGCAGGCACAACTGCGTAGTCAGCGGCGTCTAAGCTTTCCCACGGTCCTTGTAGATTTGCGAGCAGCGCGACTGGAGCCTCAAAGCGCGCATTCCGCCTCTGAAGATTCTCGTTCAGGAACTGTGCAGCCTCTTCATATGATTCGTTCGCTCGCTCGGCGTCAATTCCGAGAAGCGCACGAAGCGTCCGAGTGGGCCTCCAAGGCTCGCTGATCACATAAGCCTCGCGTCCGGTCGCGTCGCTTAGCCAACCGGCGAGCTCCTCTGGGTTCGCCACAAGCGCAGAGAGAAACACCACATTCACTTCTGGCGCCCGGTGAAGGGTCTCGGAGATGGTTAGCTCAGCAGTAACTCCGCGCGCACCTGCATCACCGAGTAGATGGCACTCATCCATCACAAGTAGCTTCAGATCATCGAATGCCTCCGGGGCTTGGCGCAACGCGAGCGAGCACTTCTCAGGAGTCATTACAAGTATTTGCTTCGCGTGAACGTCCTCGATCTTCTCCCCTGGAAGCTCCGTGTACTCGGCCCCGCCTAGGAACCCCTTGACTTCGATATCGTCGAGCGGTCCGAATTGGGCGTCGAGGTCACGTACGACTTGGGCCGCGAGCGCGTTCGTCGGCGTCAGATAGAGCACCCAGCCCGCCTCCACGTGTTTGGCAATTGCAAGCTCTGCAACTGCGCTCTTTCCAGCCCCGGTTGGAACGCTGACAACGGCATGGTCCGCATCGCCCCGTAGTACGGCATCTGCATACTCCTGAGCGGCGGGCCAGAGCAGCGGTCTTCCACGTGATCTGCGCTCCACGTAGTCGAGCCAGATCTCCGACCCCTCCTCGCTTACTCGACGGAGCGCACGCAGTTCGGATGCTTGGCAAGCAGCACCCAACAGCTTGGCGAGATGAGACTGGGGAAGAAATCTGCCGGCGGTGTCAAGACGCTCCGAAAGCTCGCGAAGCTCTACGGCAGGTGACGGGTCGGCAAGGGTCTCTCCGGTGACCAGCCAGCTCACATGCTGGTCCACAGAAGCGGTAATGCGCCTGAACACCTCCCAGCGAAGGTGAAAGGCCATCGACCCCTCGGCGGGAAGCTCAGGGAATGGGTCTGAAGGAGGCGCCTTAAGTTCAAACAGACTGCGCACGGAAGCAGCGGCTCTCGCGGCAGCCGGAGCCAGTGCTGCCGGCGCCTCGAGAATTGCATCGGGTTCGATTGCCCGGGCGGCTACGGCCGCATTGGCGTCGAAACCCGCGATTAAATAAAGCGCGCTCGCCTCCACGGCGGCGAACTGCTCCGCGGGGATCGCGCCGATCCTCTCCTCCTCCGTATCCGCCGTGAGGGAACCCAGACCGCGGGCGAGATCCAAAGCCTCAGCGGCAACGAAGGCACATGCTCGGGTCTCCTCTGACGAGAAGTCTCCGCGGAGAACGGCATGGAGCTCCAGCGCCGTTGCCGCCCTGCGAGCTGCCTCAAGGTTCGGCTCTGCATCAACCATGGCGTTCCCAAGATCACGGATTGCAAGGATGTCGAGGAATGCGCCGGTAAGCAGCTCTCGGACCTCTGGGGGCGAGAGCCCTTCGATAGCTGGCAAGTCATCCAATAAACGGCTGAGGCCTGCATCAAACATCCGGCAAGAGCTCCTCGGTTGCTAGCCGAATTTGATTTGCAACCTCGTTGAAAAAGGAGTGGAAGTGCTCAAGCCTCAAGGCCACCAGGCGCACTGAGCGCTGGCCCGGATCGAGGCCACCAAGGTCGGCGTTGTCGGCGGTCTCGCCGATGGGATCCGTAAAGACGATCACCGGCAAGTAGCAGCAGTTGTTTCGCCAGAAACCGTCCGCAATGCCTGCGCGGAGATCAGCGTTCAAGACATGCTTGAGGGCTCCCAGCTCGGATCGCAGTTCGACGCCCCGCTTCCCAGCGTCAATATCTGAGAAGAACGCTGCTGCTTCTTTCAGCCGACGTTTCCCGTACCCGCGCGAGGCCTTTGCCTCTCCAATTGCCGCAGCGGGCAAGCCGTCATCGACGTAGATGCCTATGAGGTCGAGTCCCTGTCGCCTTGGATCGGCGTGCGGGTTCTTTAACGCAGCAGGTGGTCCAACGAGGCAAGCGGTCTCCCGTCTTTTCCGTAATAGGACCAAGGCATGAGCGATGACCTCCGCAATGTAGGGGTTGCGCACCCTGTCCCTGAAGCGCTTTCTTGCATCACTCGGAAAGTCATTGTTCGGTCCTATCAGCCGCGATATCTGCGCGCGAACCTCGGCCACCGAATCGGGCTCGACGGCGAGCAGCTCTTCCGTCAATGATGCGTCCTCATCGACAATCCCCGCCACTAGACCCACGAAATAGCACCCCAACGCCTGTGGGACACCAGGGTTTTCAAGATCACTGGGGTGAATTGCAATGTGCGTACTAGGTCCCTCAACTTCGATCAAGTGGAGATGCTCATCGAGCCTGCTCAAGGCTTCTTCGAGGACATCCTTAGGCGCGGGCTCCGTAGGCACGGCGTATTTCTACGCGATTGTGCCATTGTTGGTCAACTACTCAGCTAGTTAAGTGATGAAGGCTTTTATTGAAGACCAATCGCGTCCAACCGGGTGGACGTACCGCGCAAGCATCGTCTCGACTCGGTGGCCGGCGATCGCAGCCAGATCGGCATCGTTAACGCCAGCGGCTCGCAGATGGGTGACGTAGCTGTGACGGCACTCGTGGGGGCGGATGTCTAAGCCAGAGGCTTTCTGGGCCGGCTTCCAGAGGTCGCTAGAAGGTGCGCTCGCGCCAGAGGCGGCCGCGTGGAGTTGGGAAGAGCAGCTCGCAGCCGGGGTCGTTGAGGTTTGATCTGGGCTTCGAGCATCCAGGCGAGGGTTGCGGGAACCGGGACGACGCCGCCGGCGTCGGGCTCGCCGTGATCGGTCTTCGTGCCCTCGAGGATCTGGCCCTCGTGGGCGGTGCGGCGGACCTGGAGGGTCTCGCCGTCGAAGTCTTCGCGCCGTAGTGGCAGTACCTCCCCCAGCCTCAGACCAGAGTCGGTGAAGACGCGGATCATCGCCTCGTAGCAACCGGCCGCCTTTGCGAAGCGGTGCATTTCCTCGAAGCTGAAGACGCGGATCGGCCTCGGCTTCTTCTGCGCCCTCGGGTCGTTTGCTCGGATGCGGATGCCTTGAAGGGGTTGAGGTCACAGACTTCGTCCGTGATCGCGTCCTCGGCCATCGCTGACAGGGCACGGAGGATGCCGACTGCGCCCATGGTCGCTCGACCTTCGGTCCTCAGCATGTGGTCGACCAAGGCCAGCGTGTGACGCCGGCGCAGCGGACTGCTTTGAGGACTTTGGCCTTCTCCGGCGGCATCGAAGAGACCCTGGCCCGCAGTGTGTCGGAAGCATGGGTACGGGCCTTGAGTAGTTAGGTTTCGGACATGCACGTGGCACTCGACCGCACGGAGGTTCCCTTGGTGGTGATCCTGGGCGCAGGCGCATCGCGTGGCGCTGGCGGCCCCTGGGGTGATCTACGCCCGCCCCTGACGGTTGATCTATTTGATGAGGCCGATTACGGAGACCTCCTTCAGAGATACGACCTCGCGCATCAAGCGGGGAGGTATATCGCTGAGGAATGCGCGGGAGATGATGCACTCAGCATCGAGCAGGTGCTTCATGCCCTGCGTCATTCTGAGCACATCCATCATCGCCGGATGGCCTATGGAGTGCCTCCTTATCTCCAGCACCTACTCCACTCAGTCAGCGAGTCGCACTACCGGGACGTCTATCGCTACGACCGTCTGATCGAGCGTCTTTTGCGTCTTCCCTATGTCTGCTTCATGACGCTCAATTACGACGTCCTTCTCGATCGCCGCTTAGCCGCCCACCACTCTCTCAACGATTTTGAGCACTACATATCTGAAGACAAGAATTGGTCGCTGATCAAGCTGCATGGCTCGGTGAATTGGGTCTACGAGAGGCCATATGCACTAGACCCCTATCCGCCAACCGAGGAGCTGCAAACTCAAGATCACGAACTGCGGTGCTACCCACCTGATGCGAATCTGGAATCGCTCCGAGGTCCTAACGATGGCCGCGACCGCTATCCCGCTTTGGCGATTCCGGAGGGCGCGCAAGACCGCCTCGTGCTGCCATCCCGCCATGAGTGGTGGATTGACGAAAGGCTAAGAGCGGCTCCAAATATCGATCTGCTCGTCATTGGCTATAGCGGTCTGGACATCGAGATACTGAAGATGCTCAAGTCAATCAATACGCCGATCCGTTTAAGGACGTTTGTGAACCAGTCCTTGATGGCCGCTGTAGTAGTACGTGACCGCTTCGATGAGGCTGGACTTACGTCTGTCTGGACGGAAACCGCCAACGGCAACTTCGGAGAATGGGAAGAGGCCGGTGGGATCGACCAACTCGTCCGACAGTTCGACGGTCCCTATCGGGATGCCTACTGATCGAGGCAGTAGCTCCGCGTCGGCCAGAGGTGACCTAGATGCACAGACGCCGGAGGGGCACGAAATCGCCAAGACGCCACCGGACGCCGATCCAGCGCTTAACCCGACGTCTGGCTCTGCACCGCGCAATGCGCGGCACGGCCCGGAACACCAAGGAATGCGCCCGACGGGAGTCGAACCCGCGACCTTCGGCTTGAAAGACCGACGCTCTTTGGGCCCCCGAAAGGACCCGTTGACCACTGAGCTACGGGCGCTCAGGGGGAACGATACCCGCGCAAGGGGTTCTGAGCATCCTCGGCGTGGCTAGGGTTGGGGGATGGACCTGGGTCTCGAGGGGAAAGTCGCTCTGGTGATGGGCGCCAGCAAGGGGATCGGCCGCGGGATCGCCGCTGCTCTGGCGCGGGAGGGCGCTCGGGTCGCCCTGGCCAGCCGCTCGCAGGAGCGCCTCGACGCGGCCGTCGCCGAGATCGGCGAGCGGGCCAGCGCCTTCGTCGCCGACGCCACCGACCTGGAGCGCCTGGCCCGGCTGCCGCTCGAGGTCGCCGAGGCACTGGGCTCCGTCGACATCCTGATTACGAATACCGGCGGCCCTCCCCCCGGCGGCGCGCTCGACCATGGCTTCGAGGAATGGGAGGCGGCCTACCGCTCGCTGGTCCTCGCCCCGCGGGTCCTCGCCGGCGCCGTCGTGCCCGGCATGCGCGGCGAGGGCTGGGGCCGGATCGTCAACGTCGGCTCGACGACGACGATCGAGATCAACCCCGCGCTCGGCCTCTCCAACGCCAACCGCATGGCGACCGTCGGCTTCATGAAGACGCTCGCGCGCGAGGTCGCCGGCGACGGGATCACCGTCAACACCGTCGCCACCGGCCGCTTCGCCACCGACCGCATGGCCGAGCTCGGCGGCTCGATGGAGAACGTCGAAGCAGCCGCCCGCTCCGAAGTCCCCGCCGGCCGGCTCGGCACCGTCGAGGAGTACGGCGACCTCGTCGCCTTCCTCTGCTCCCAGCGCGCCGCCTACGTCACCGGCACCGTCATCCCGATCGACGGCGGCCTGCTGCGCTCAGTCTGAGTCCTTCAGCTCCCGCATCGCCGGGTAGATGATCACGTCCCGCAGCGTCTTCGCCCCGGTCATCAGCATCAGCAGCCGGTCGATCCCCAGGCCGCAGCCGCTCGCCGGCGGCATCCCGTATTCGAGCGCCCGCACGAACTCTTCGTCGTGGGGGTGCGGGTCGGCCTCGGCCCCGGTCTCCTGCCGTTCGCGCTGTTTGATGAAGCGCTCGCGCTGCTCGATCGGGTCGTTGAGGTCGGTCCCGCCGCCGACAATCTCCATCCCGGCGACGATACCGTCGAAGGCCTCGCAGATGCGCGGGCTCTCCGGGTGCACCTTGACCAGCGGCCAGATGTCGATCGGCAGGTCGATGATGTAGGTCGGCTGGATCAGCTTCGGCTCGACGAACTTGCCCTGCAGCGTGTCGACGACCCCGGCCCAGTCGTCGTCGGGGCCGACCGCGTCGCCGGCCGCCTCGGCCAGCTCGTCGCGGCTCGCCTCGTAGATGTCTAGCCCGATCTCGCGCAGCAGCTCGTCGCGCAGCCGCACCCGCGGCCAGGGTGCGGCGAAGTCGATCTCGACGCCGTCCCGCTCCACCTTCGTCGTCCCCATCACCTTCTCGACGACGCTCGCGACCAGCACCTCGATGAACTCCATGACGCCGTTGTAGTCGGCCGCGCCGACGAACATCTCCAGCATCGTGAACTCGGGGTTGTGCTGGGGGGACATCCCCTCGTTGCGGAAGAACTTGCCGAACTCATAGACGTCCTCGAAGCCGCCGACGATCGCCCGCTTCAGGTAGAGCTCGGTCGCCGTGCGCAGGAACAGCTCGCGATCGAGCGCGTTGTGGTGGGTGACGAACGGCCGCGCCGCGGCGCCGCCGGTCAGCCGCTGCAGGACCGGCGTTTCCAGCTCGACCCAGCCGCGCTCGTGCATGTGGGTGCGGATCGCGAACAGCAGGTCGTCGCGCTTCTTGAAGATCTCCCGCGAGTCCTCGTTTGCCATCAGGTCGAGTTCGCGCTGGCGGTAGCGCGTGTCGGGATCGGAGATGCCGTGGAAGAGGTCCGGCGGGTCTTTCAGCGCCTTCGCCAGCAGGATGCACTCGCGCAGGCCGATCGCCAGCTGCCCGCGTTTCGTCACGTGCAGCGGCCCCTCGATCCCGACCAGGTCGCCGATGTCGAGGTCCTCGACCCGCGCGAACGCCTCCTCGCCGAGCACGTCGCGCCGCGCGTAGGCCTGGATCGTGCCGGTGATGTCGCGGACGTCGAGGAAGGCGGTCTTGCCGTGGCCGCGCTTGCCGGTCACCCGGCCCATCACCCGGTAGGAGAAGTCCTCGTGCTCGCCCTCACCCAGCTCGGCGGGATCGTGGGCGGCCTCGATCTCCTCGACATGGGTGCGGCCGGGGAACGAGTGCGGGTAGGGATCGACCCCTTCGGCGCGCAAGCGCTCGACCTTGGCCCGGCGCTGCTCCTCGGTCGAGACGGCGACCGAGCGGTCGCCGGGCTGCGGGGGCGTCTCCGCCCCCGTCGGCGCCTCACTCATCGTCAGCTCTCAGCTCAGGGGGCGAGGCCGACGGTGACCCGGTCGTCACCTTCATAGTCCTGAAGGGTAGTCGCGTCGCGCAGCAGCTCGCGCATCGCCGGGCCGTGGTGCGTGTCGTGCTCCATCGCCAGCTTCCAGCCGGAGGGCGTTTCGGCGACGACGCTGCGGATCACTCCCAGCCCGTCCTCACCGCAATCGCCGGTGACCGCCATCCGCGGCTCCTTCTGGATCTCGGGCGAGCGCTCGAAGATCGTCTCGTCGGTGACGTAGGGCATGTTGGCGATCACCAGGTCGACGTCTTCGGCTTCGACCGACTCCGGCAGGCCGCGGCCGACCGTGACCTCGAGCGGAAGCCCGAGGCGCTCGGCGTTCTCGCGGGCGGCTTCGACGGCCTCGGGCGAGAGGTCCGAAGCGGTGACCTTGAGGTCGGGGCGCTCGGAGAGCAGCGCCAGCGCGATCGCGCCGGAGCCGGTGCCGACCTCGTGCACGCGGGCGCCCTCGGGCAGCTGGGTGCCGACCTCGACCAGGAGCTCGGTCTCGCGGCGCGGCCAGAGCACGCGCTCGTCGACGTAGATCTCGAGGTTGCGGAAGGGGGCGCGGCCGAGGATGTAGGCCATCGGCTCGCGCTCGACGCGGCGCTGGACGTTGCGCTCGATCTTCTCCGCGGCCTCGCCGTCGACCTCGCCGGCGCTCTCGACGCTCAGCTCGCTCGGCCCGACGCCAAGCGCGTCGGCAACGAGGATTTCGGCCTCGGTGCGGGCGTCGTCGACCCCGGCGGCGGCGATCCGCTCGGCCGCGTCGTCGAGGATCGCTCCCACGGTACGAGCCGAGGGGCCCTCGCTCTGAACGTCAATTGCCGCCATGCCTGCCAATCCCTCCTGAGTAGACCGCTCCAAAGATTTTGCGCAAGATACCAGTGATACGAGGCTGCCGCGCGTACCGAACCGATTTATGCCTCTGCCGCAGCTCTTTCGTTCGCCGCCGGACGGCCGATGCCTCCGTGGCGACGGCTCACGATAGCGATCCAGACCGCTCCGGCGACCATCATCGCCAGGCTCTCGAGCTGCGCCGTGGTCAGCCCGATCGCGTCGGTCTCGTTGCGGCGCAGGAACTCGACGAGGAATCGCTCCGCCCCCGCGTAGAGCAGATAGATCGCGAAGAGGATCCCGGGACGGACCCGGTCGCGCAGCTGCCAGAGGACCCAGGCGCCGAGCCCCATCGCCAGCGTCTCGTAGATCGGCGTCGGGTGGACGGTCTGGTCGGTCGGCACGGTGCCGTCGGGGTAGGACATCGCCCAGGGCCCGTCCCAGGCCTTGCCGTAGTCGCCGTCGCCGGAGAGCTGGCAGCCGCAGCGGCCGATCGCGTAGCCGAGCGCCAGCGCCGGCGCGGCGACGTCGAGCAGCGCCAGGCCGAGGAAGCCGCGGTACCAGGCCCAGAGCAGGACGGCGATCGCGCCGCCGATCGCGCCGCCGTACCAGACCAGGCCCGAGCCGCTGAAGAGGTTGCCGAGCAGGTCGTCCTTGACGTCGCTGTAGTTCTGGACGATGAAGTAGATGCGGGAGCCGACGACGCCGCCGATCAGCGCCGCGAACCCCATCTCGTACGCCCAGTCGGGCGGCTTGCCGATCTCCCCGAAGCGCTTCCAGATCAGCGCCCCGGCGGCGAGGAAGGCGAGCGCGAAGCAGAGCCCGAAGGTCTGCAGGGTCAGCGGGCCGATGTCGATCTCGGGATACACGGGGCCTCGCTACTCGCTGAGCAGCAGCTCCAGCAGCGCCTTCTGCGCGTGCAGCCGGTTCTCGGCCTGGTCCCAGACGGCGGAGCGCTCGCCGTAGAGGACTTCGGCGCTGATCTCTTCGCCCGGGTGGGCCGGCAGGCAGTGGAGGACGATCGCCCGCTCCTTGGCGGCGGCGAGCAGGTCGCCGTCGAGCTGGAACGGGGCCAGGTCGGCGCGCCGGCGCTGCGCCTCCTCCTCGTCGCCCATGCTGATCCAGACGTCCGTATATAGAGCGTCGGCCTCGGCGGCCGCGGCGCGCGGGTCGCCGGTCAGCTTCGCCCCGTGCCCCTCCTCGAGCTGGTAGCCCTCGGGCGCGGCGACGACGACCTCGACGTCGGCCAGCTCGCCGAGGATCGCCAGCGAGCGGGCGACGTTGTTGCCGTCGCCGACGTAGGCGAGCCGCAGGCCGTGCAGGTCGCCGAAGCGCTCGCGCAGCGTCAGCAGGTCGGCGATCGCCTGGCAGGGGTGGTGCAGCGGGGTCAGGCCGTTGACCACCGGCACCTCGGCCGCCTCGGCCAGCGCGGCGACGGTCTCGTGGGAGCCGGAGCGGATCACGATCGCGTCGACGTAGCGGGAGAGCACGCGGGCGGTGTCGCCGACCGACTCGCCGCGGGAGAGCTGCATCTCGTCGCCGCGGAGGACGACCGGGTGGGCGCCGAGCTCGGCGACCCCGACCTCGAAGCTGATCCGCGTCCGCGTCGAGGGCCGCTCGAAGACGAGGGCGACGCTGCGCCCGGCGAGCGCGTCGGCGCCGAGCCGCTGCTCGCGGCCGGCTTTCAACTCGGCCGCGCGGTCGAGCAGCTTGCCGAGCTCGAACGCGCCGAGCTCCTCGCCGGTAATGAAATTCGTCAAAAGTGCGCTCCGCTTCGCTCCGCGATCAACAAGCTTGCGGATACTACGCGCGTGGAGCTCACCGTCCTCAGCTGGAACCTCTTCCACGGGCGCGACTTCCCGCCCGACCCGGCGCTGCGCACCTGGGGCTCGCGGCTGCTGCGGACCGAGCGGCGGAACGCGACCCACGTCCAGGTCAATCGCGACCTGAACGAGGAGTTCGCGACCGTCCTCTCGCGCGCCGAGTGGGACGTGGCGATGCTGCAGGAGTGCCCGCCGCGCTTCGCCGAGCCGCTGGCCCGGGCCTGCGGCGCCGAGGCGCACCGGACGCTGACGTCGCGCAACGCGCTCGGCGCCCTGCGCGGGCTGCTGGCGCGGCAGAACCCGGACCTGATGGCCTCCGGCGAGGGCGGCTCGAACCTGATCCTGGTCCGGGTCCCGGGCAAGCTCGGCGGGATCGCCGAGCGGCGGGAGATGGCGATCCACGAAGGCGAGCCCGAGCGCCGGGCGATGGGCTTCGTCCGCACCGCCTCCGGCGTCTGCGTCGCCAACCTGCACGCGACCAACGACTGGCCGAAGCTGGCGGCCGAGGACGTGATCAAGGCGGCGCACGCCGCGCGCGACTGGGCGGCCGGCGCGCCGCTCGTCTTCGGCGGCGACCTCAACCTGCGTCCCGGCAAGCAGCCGCGGGTGTTCGAGCGGCTGCGGGACGAGTTCGGGCTGGCGCCGACGACCGCGCCGGACGCGATCGACCACATCCTCTGCCGCGGCCTCGAAGTGGTCGAGCCGCCGACGCAGTGGCCGCCCGAGCAGCGCGAGCTGCCGCTCGACGGACGCGCGCTGCGGCTCTCCGATCACGCTCCCGTGCAGGC